>Ga0209253_10004829_pt1 | contig 11708 bp, 8 predicted proteins | sample FrelakmetBRP12BR_FD_187145 | JGI IMG/M metagenome (GOLD analysis project Ga0209253, IMG submission 187145) | Freshwater lake sediment microbial communities from the University of Notre Dame, USA, for methane emissions studies - BRP12 BR (SPAdes)... | ecosystem: Environmental > Aquatic >...
TGCGCCCTGCATCAGTGCATCAAACAAAGGCTGGTAATCAGCGAGCGAGAATGATTGAAGGGGCATCTGCATCTTGAAACATCCAAATAATTTGCGCCAAACGCAACAGCCAGGCAACACTGAAACCCACTGTAACGAATTATCGGCTATATTAACCAAGTGTAATCGATTATGCACCAGGACATGATGCCCTATCAGCGGTATCCAAAAAATAAACTGCAAAAACAGCTCTAATCCACAGTATGGAAATTAACGGCATCATTAACAATGTAGATTAGGCAATTCATGATTCCAGTACTGGGCTGACATGCGCATATTATTAATAGACGATACAGAACTCAACATCACTTTACTGCAACACCTGATTAAAAAGATTCCTGAATATGAATCTGTAGCTTTTACAGACCCCATTCAGGCGCTTGAATGGTGCAGAGACAATGAACCTGACCTGGTTGTGGTTGATTACATGATGCCGCAAATGAACGGGATTCAATTTACCCAGCAGTTCAGGGGCTTTGTCAATCATGAGGACATTCCCGTGCTGATGGTAACGGCGAATAACGAAATCAGCGTACGGCACAAGGCGCTCATGAGCGGTGTGACCGATTTTCTGAACAAGCCGTTGGATAATAGCGAATTTGTCGCGCGTGCCAGAAACATGCTGGCCTTGCGCCAGAGCCAGAAAAAACTCATTGACCGGGCCGCATGGCTGGCAGAAGAAGTCCGTAAAGCAACAGCAAAAATCCGGGAGCAGGAACAGGAAACCATCTTCTGCCTCGCAAAGGCAGCGGAATACCGTGACCCTGAAACAGGCGCGCATATCCAGCGCATGGCACATTATTCGCGTCATATTGCCAGAGTCATGGGGTTATCGATACAGCAGCAGGACTCCTTGCTGGAAGCCGCTCCCATGCATGATATCGGTAAAGTGGGTATTGCAGATGCAATTCTGCTCAAGCCGGGAAAACTCACACCGGCAGAGTTTGAGCTCATGAAGCAGCATGCTGCCATTGGCTTTGAACTGCTCAATGCCAGCAACTCTCCCTTACTCAAGATAGCGGCAGAAATTGCACATACTCACCACGAAAAATACGATGGAACAGGCTACCCGCATGGTCTGGCAGGCGAAAACATTCCATTATTCGGTCGTATTGTCGCTGTGGCAGATGTGTTTGATGCACTGACCTCTGAACGTCCATACAAAAGAGCCTGGAGTGTAGAAGAAGCAAGCCAGCTATTACGAAACGGTGCAGGCAGGCATTTTGACCCAGCCTGTATTGAGGCGTTTTTTAGCGAGTTTGATGAGGTATTAGCCATTAAAAACACATTTGTAGATGAAATTGACAATGAAATAGACAATGAAATCTAAATTACCATCAAAATCAAACTTGATTCTGGCTGGCATTGCCTTACTGTTGGCATTTGCGGTTACGGTATTGATTTTCATTTCATCCAAGTACCAGCACTCATCCGAGATTCCAGCTTACAAAGCTAATCAACCTGAAATCAATTTCAACATTACGCAACCACTGCCTCAAAAAATTCAGCTCAATCAAGACAAGGTAGCACTTGGCCAGAAACTGTTTCATGACGCACGACTTTCAAAGGACAACACCATCAGTTGCGCCAGCTGTCACAATCTGGCAAACGGAGGCTCTGACAACCGCGCACGCTCAATCGGTGTAAAAGGTAGTGTAGGTACAATTAATTCACCCACGATTTTCAATAGCGGATTTAATTTTGCTCAATTCTGGGATGGCCGGGCAGCCACGCTTGAGGACCAGGTCGAGGGTCCTATCCATCACCCGAAAGAAATGGGGTCGAGCTGGCAGCAGATCATTGCCAAGCTAAAAACCGATGAAAGCTACGCTTCGGCATTCAACAAGCTGTATGAAGATGGAATCAATCCCTCAAACATCAAGGATGCCATCGCAACATTTGACCGTTCACTCATTACACCAAACTCACGCTTTGATAAGTTCTTACAGGGTGATAAAAACGCGATTAACTCCATGGAAAAAAATGGTTATGCCTTGTTTCAATCCTACGGCTGCGCAAGCTGCCATCAGGGCATCAATCTGGGCGGTAACATGTATGAGAAAATGGGGTTGATGGGTGACTACTTCGCAGATCGCGGCAACATCACCGAAGCTGACAGAGGCAGATTCAATCTCAACCATGCTCCGGAAAGCATGTATGAGTTTAAAGTGCCCGGCCTGCGCAATGTTGAGCTGACAGCCCCCTATTTCCATGATGGCAACGCCAAAACACTTGAACAAGCTATCGACATCATGGCGAAATATCAACTTGGAAGAACAATCCCGCAGCAAGATACTGAAGCGATTGCTGCCTTTCTTCGCACACTGACTGGCGAATACCAGAACAAGCCGCTATGAAACAGTTTTCTCGCAAAATCGCGCTATGGTTAACGGCACTGCTGCTGCTCAGCTGGCTGTTCAAGCAGTCTGTTCAGATAGACATCGACCTGCATCTGCGCACTGTACAAAACTTAGAAATTATTCGCCAACAGGATGCATTGCTGAATCAGTACATTCTCGAGTCACGCTATGGCCAACTTAAAAACTACGACCCGATTGTGTCATCACAGCAAGACATCACTTATTTACTGGATACTTTAGCAAATGAAAATCCGGCCTACTTTGCCCAGGGTGAAACAAAAATTCAGCAAGCCTTTATGCAATACCGCACATTGTTTAACCAGAAGAACGAACTGATCGACAGATTTAAATCACACAACGCAGTGTTGCGTAATTCCATACAATACTTCCCAACTGCATCTCAGCTGCAGATAGATCAAATCGGACCTCAATCAGCACACGCCCTATTAATCCGTGATCTGCGAGAAAGTGTATTGCTGTACGACTACCGTGCATCCGGTGACCTTAAAAACCACATCCAGCAATTACTCAACACCCTGCAGCAGTCTGCAAACCCGAGTGATGCAGGTCTGAAAAGCCTATTGAACCATGTTGATATCATCATCCAGCACAAAATCGAAGTGGATGAATTGACACGCAATATCACACAGTCCCAAACGACTGCGCAGGCTGATAAGGTTTTTCAGATTTACAGCACGTTCTTTGCACAGAGAGAGCACCGTGCGGCAAACTACAAACTAGCCATGGCGATATTATCGCTGTTGATGATGATTTATCTGGCGCGGACATTCACACGCCTGCAAATGACCGGCCAGACATTGACCAACTCATTGAAAGAATTGGAGTTTCAAAAATTTGCGCTGGATCAGCACTCAATCGTCAGCATTGCAGACCGCAACGGAAAAATCATCTACAGCAATGACAAATTCACTGAAATCAGCCAATACAGCCGGGATGAACTATTAGGAAAAGACCATCGCATATTAAACTCCGGCTATCATCCGCGTGACTTCTTCAAGCAGATGTGGGAGACCATAGAAAAAGGCCAGGTATGGCACGGTGAGGTAAAAAACAAACGTAAGGATGGATCTTATTACTGGGTGGATTCAACCATCGTGCCTTTAATGGGTGATGATGAAAAACCTTCACGTTACATCTCCATCCGCACCGACATCTCTGCATTGAAAGCCTTGAGTGAGCATATGATCATTCAGCGCGCATTCTATGAAAACATCACCGAGACACTGGGTGAAGGACTATATGTACAGGATGCCAAAGGACATTGTGTTTACATGAACTCTGAGGCCGAAAAACTTTTAGGCTGGCCACGCCAGGAGCTTATCGGCAGGCCCATGCACAACACGATACATACACAAACATCGACTGGCGAACCTTTGCCGGCATGTGACTGCCCGATTATGAATCACGTCATCAAACATGGCAAAGCGCATATGGATGACCAGGTGTTCGTACGTAAAGATGGCTCCAGCTTCCCGGTGGCAATCTCCTCTCGCGCAATTTACGATAACAATGGCAATATCAGCTCCACCGTCGTTGCATTTCAGGATATTTCAGCACGCAAAGCTGCGGAAACCTCGGTTATCCATGCAAAAGAGGTCGCGGAACGCGCCAATAAAGTCAAAGGCAACTTTCTGGCCAATATGAGCCATGAAATTCGCACGCCGATGAACGGTATTATCGGCATGGCAGAACTGGCACTTGATTCAGACTTGAATGCAGAGCAGCGTGAATATGTCAGCGTCATAAAATCTTCAGCGGATGCACTGCTCAACATCATTAACGACATTCTGGACTTCTCTAAAATAGAATCCGGAAGAATGGATATAGAGTCCATCTATTTTTCACTGACGCAGATGCTGCGTGACGCGGTCAAGTCATTGGCACCCCGTGCACACCAAAAGCAGCTTGAATTATTGCTGCATATAGCACCGGATGTGCCTGACCGAATCATCGGCGATCCTGGCCGACTGAGGCAAGTGATCCTGAACCTTGTCGGAAATGCCATCAAATTCACAGAGTCCGGTGAAATTGAGGTTTACATTAAAAAAGTAGATGGCGCACTAACCGGCAATGCCAAACTTGAATTTAGTGTACGGGATACCGGTATCGGCATCCCTGAAGAAAAGTTCCATACAATCTTCGAGTCATTCTCCCAGGCAGATACCTCGATCACCCGTAAATATGGCGGTACCGGGCTGGGCTTGAGCATCTCCAACAAGATCATCAACCTGATGGGGGGGCAACTGAATCTCACTAGCACGGTTGGCAAAGGCTCTACCTTTCACTTCACGATTGATGTACCCGTCATTGCAGAGAACATTCCTACGCAACCACAGAGCTCGATGCAAGTACGCGGCATGTCGGTACTGGTTGTTGACGACAATCTTACCAATCAAAATATTTTGCAGGAAATGCTGCAAAGCTGGGGAATGCTGCCAACCATTGTCGCAAATGGAGCAGATGCATTATCTGAACTTGAACGTGCATCGGCGGCCGGAAAACCCTATAGCCTGGCAATTTTAGACGTGCAGATGCCCGAGATGAATGGCTTTGAACTGGTTGAGCACTTACGGCTGAAACCTGAACATGCGCCGGCTACCGTCATGATGCTAACTTCTGCCGGGCAGCGTGGTGACGCAGCAAAATGCCGCGAACTGGGCGTGGCCGGCTATCTGATGAAACCAGTATCACAGTCCGACTTATTCGATGCCATGATGACCGCATTGGACGTTCCCAGCCACAGCGGGGCACAGCAAAACGACCTGCCTCTGATCACGCGCCACTCCCTGCGCGAATCAAGACGTAAACTCAACCTGTTACTTGCGGAAGACAATGCAGTCAACCAGACACTGGCAATGCGTATTCTGGAAAAACTGGGGCACAGCATCACCATCGCTAATAACGGTATCGAAGCGATTCAGCATTGGCAGAATGGTCAGTTTGATGCCATTCTGATGGATGTTGACATGCCAGTAATGGGAGGCTTTGAAGCTACCAGGCTTATTCGTGAGCAAGAGAAATCCACTAGCCGGCATATTCCCATCATCGCCATGACGGCGCACGCCATGCAAGGTGCGCGTGAAGAGTGCCTTCACCACGGCATGGATGGTTACGTATCAAAACCGATTGATACAGAATCACTCTGGCGCGAGCTGGATGGGCTAACCAGACACATCAACGATGACAACAATGCTCCTTCTACAACTGCAAAAGATACATTGACTATCATCGATTTCGGCAAGGCACGGCAAACCATGGATAACAGTCGCGAGTTGTTTGATGAGATCGTGCGATTATTCCGCCGCGATGCACCAGATCATTTGCAGCGTATCAAGAGCGCACTCGATACGAATGATGTTGATGCTATCCGCCACAGCGCACATGCCATCAAAGGAATGGTGGGCATATTTGCAGCAGAGCGCACCATGCATGATGCTGAATTCATCGAATTCAATGCGGGCAATACCGACCTTCAGACTGCCATCAAGGATTTGGAAGCATCATTAACAGAACTTGAGTCAGCAATCACCCATTATCAGTGGGACTGAAACCTGAAAACCACTGTCCTACATAAAAATTGCACGATGCATTAGCGGTAAACAGTCAAAGTATTGTAAAATCTCACCGGGCGGGCCTCCCCGCATTGTGAAGTAGCCAACCTGGTCAGGTGCGGAAGCAAGCAGCCACAACTATTGAGCAAGTGCCGGGGTAAAGGCTCGCCTCTTCTTAATTCTGTTTACGAATCAAAAATAACTGTGCTATGTGAGCTTTGAGCTAAGCTCAAATCCCTGCCAAAAGCAAATTCACGCCTTGCTGTACCAGCTATGTACTATCTTCGGGGCTTTGCCTTGTTCTTTTTGATGGGTAACCAGAATTCTCAGCAATGAATCATTTACTATTTTAATTTAGACGAAAACACAATTTTCAGCTAAAGTTTAACCTATGTCATATCAAGTTCTCGCGCGTAAATGGCGCCCAAAATCATTCGAAACGCTGGTCGGCCAAGACCATGTCGTACGTGCGCTTACCAACGCGCTTGAACAGAACCGTTTACACCACGCCTACCTGTTTACAGGCACCCGTGGCGTGGGAAAAACCACGCTCGCACGTATTCTGGCTAAGTCCCTGAACTGCGAAACCGGCATCAGCGCAAAACCTTGCGGCATATGCAATGCGTGTACCGAAATCGACAAAGGCCGCTTCGTGGACCTGATTGAGGTGGATGCAGCTAGTAACACCCAGGTAGATGCGATGCGTGATCTGCTGGATAACGCACAATACGCACCCACGGCAGGCCGCTTCAAAGTGTACATCATCGATGAAGTGCATATGCTGTCAAAAAGTGCATTCAATGCCATGCTCAAGACGCTGGAAGAACCGCCCACACACGTCAAATTCATACTCGCGACCACTGATCCGCAAAAAGTACCGGTCACCGTGCTATCACGCTGTTTACAGTTCAACCTGCGTCAAATGGCCGGCACTTCGATCACGAGCCATTTGCAAAATATCCTCGGTCAGGAAAATATTCCTTACGAGCCAACCGCCTTGCATCTGATTTCACGTGCTGCCGCCGGCAGCATGCGTGACGCCCTGTCTCTGACCGATCAGGCTATTGCCTATGGCGGTCAAACCGTCAACGAGTCAGAAGTTCGCGCCATGCTGGGGGCGATTGATCAAAGCTATCTGTATCAGCTGATCGATGCACTTATCGCAAATGACGGTAACAGCCTGATCAGCCAGGCTAAAGCGATGGAAGAGCGCAGCATCTCGTTTGATGCCGCATTGAATGATTTTGCACAATTGCTGCATCAGATCGCAGTGGCGCAGACCGTGCCTGAGAGTGTTGCTGACGACCTGCCGGAACGCGAGATTCTATTGTCATTGGCACAGAAAATTAAGCCTGAGACACTACAGCTATACTATCAGATAGCACTGCTGGGACGCCGCGATATCGGTCTGGCGCCTGACGAGTTTGCAGGCTTTACCATGAGCCTGTTACGTATGCTGGCTTTTACACCAAATGAAAGTACGTCTGCAGCCAACAATAGACCTTCGGTATCTGCTGCTACACACGCACCCAAAGCGCCATCAGCAGCGCCAATCAGCACAGCAACGACACAAAATACTGAAACACGCCAGCCAACCACCGAAGCTAATGCCCAACAGGAATCCTACCCGCAGGAGTTCAGCCAACCGCAACCGGAACCAGTCGCAGCAGCCTCAAATAGTGGCAGCAGCTTTAATGGCAACTGGCGCGGATTGGTCGACGAACTGAAACTTGGGCTGGCAAGAGAACTTGCCAAACACTGCGAACTGGTTGCCTACGATGAAAACAGTATTTCACTGAGCGTACCTGAAGCGCAGAAACACTTGTTATCTCCCAATTATCAGGAAAAACTGGGGACCGCGATTGCACAGTATTTTGACAAGAAGATCAAACTGCAATTCAGCATCGGCGGCACGGGTAACACCCCAGCCAGACAGATCTCTCAGGAAAGAGCCGAAGCTCAGGCCAATGCAGAGAATGCGATTGAAGAAGATGGCTTTGTTCAGGCTTTAATCAACGACTTTGGCGCAACCATCATTCCCAACTCAATTAAACCAATCTAAAAACCTAAACTTCGTCATCATGCGTTGTTATAATTTGCAAAAATTTCGCTTACATACAACCACGTATGCTGCGCTCCATTTTACAAATTACGCCTAGCCTGATTTAGAATTTTAAGTTTTTTAACTACTCAAATTAAATAAGGAGCACGATATGATGAAAGGCGGCATGGGCAATCTAATGAAACAAGCCCAGCAAATGCAGGCAAACATGCAAAAGGCACAGGAAGAACTTGCCAATATTGAAGTTGAAGGCGTTGCTGCGAACGGCCTGGTGAAAGTGCAGATGACCTGCAAAAACGAGGTTAAACGCGTAACCCTGGATGACAGCGTGATGGATGACAAAGAGACCCTGGAAGACCTGCTGGTCATCGCACTTAAGGATGCTACCGCAAAAGCCGAAGCTACCTCCTCTGCTCGCCTGTCCAGCTTTATGCCCGCAGGCATGAAGTTGCCGTTTTAATCCTGCACAACTGATCAATGAAAAACCCGCCCGCGCTTGAGCAACTCATCGACAGCCTGCGCTGTCTGCCGGGTGTCGGGCCTAAATCAGCACAGCGCATGGCCTATTACCTGCTGCAGCGTGACAGACAAGGTGCGAACGTTCTGGCCCAGGCACTGGATAATGCCTTGCAGGTCGTTGGTCATTGCAAATTATGTAACACCTTCAGCGAGCAGCCTGTATGCCCGCTATGTGAGTCAGCACAGCGCGATAACAGCGTGCTGTGTGTGGTGGAAATGCCGACTGACCTGATCATGCTGGAAAATACACGGGCATACTCGGGCATGTATTTTGTGCTGATGGGCAGGCTGTCACCCCTGGATGGTATTGGCCCCAAGGAAATTCATCTCGATAAGCTGATCAAACGTGCGCAGGATGGCATCGTACAGGAAGTCATACTCGCGACCAATTACACGGTTGAAGGTGATGCAACAGCCCACTACATCAGTGAACTGTTACGCGCCAGAGGCATCAAGGTCAGCCGTATCGCACGCGGCATGCCGATGGGCGGCGAGATTGAATATGTCGACACCGGCACGCTTGCACAGGCCATGCTGGAGCGCAGAAGCGTTTAAATATACAGTTGTACGTAATACCGCATCAATCCCAATGCGGCAAAAGCCGCCACCAGCCTGATCACGCTCAGGTTCCATTTCACTAGCGCCCACAAAGCCAGAACAGCCAACAGCACCGCATAATAATCTGCAGTGCTCAATGCTGCCGGATATTGAACAGCATTCGGGAAAAACACATGCTGCGCAAAAAACAAAGCCAAACTTACAATCACCCCCACAACTGAAGCGGTAATCGCTGTCAGGGGCGCAGATAACTTCAAATTATCCTGCGTAGACTCCACGAGCGGAGCACCAATGAAAATAAATAGAAAAGAAGGCAAAAAGGTAAAGAACGTGACTACACATGCCGCAGCGATACCTGACAAAAGTAAACTATCACCGCCCAGCACCGCCTGTGACCATCCGCCGACAAAGCCCACAAATGCCACTACCATAATCAATGGGCCTGGTGTCGTCTCGCCCAATGCCAAACCATCGATCATCTGATGTGCGGTCAGCCAGTGATAATGCTCAACCGCACCTTGATAGACATAAGGAAGCACGGCATAAGCACCACCAAACGTCAGGAGTGCTGCCTTGGTAAAAAACCATGCCATTTGCGTCAGCACAGCCTGCCAGCCATAAACGATAGTCAGTACCACCATTGCGGCAGACCAGACTATAATTCCAAGCAGCAGCCATTTCAGCATCTTTCTCAGGCTGAATCTTGCATGTAACGGTGATGGCGTATCATCGTCGATGATGGCCTTGGCATGCTGATGCTGACTGACTGCATGCGCTTTAATTACATTGAACTGTCTGGGGAAATAGTAATGTGCAAGCATCCCCATTAAACCTGCGGCGATAATAATCAGTGGAAAAGGCAAATTTAATAGACTGATGGAAGCAAAAGATAATACTGCAATAGACCACAGCAGCTTGTTTTTAAGCACACGCAAGCCAATACGATACGCGGCAAACAGCACGATTGCCACAACAGCAGGTTTGACACCGGCAAGCGTGGCAGCCACCTGAGGTAAATCGCCAAAACGCATGTATATCCAGCTCAAGGTGATTAATATGAGCAAAGACGGCAACACAAACAGACCGCCAGCAACAAGTCCACCCCATGTGCGGTGCATTAGCCAGCCAATATAAGTCGCCAGTTGCTGCGCCTCTGGACCAGGCAATATCATGCAGTAATTAAGCGCATGCAGGAACCGCTGGTCAGAAATCCAGCGTTTGTTCTCGACCAGATCATGATGCATCATCGCGATTTGCCCCGCTGGGCCGCCAAAACTCATTAACCCGAGCTTCAACCAGTAGCCAGTGGCCTCACGTAGCGAAGGTGCCTGTGGCACATTTTCAAGCTGATCTGCATGATGGCTAATAGCCATCGATCAACTCCAGCACTTCAAGTGGCTGATTGATGAACTTGTCGGCGCCCCACTCTGCCGGCTTATCCTGCTCATCCAGATATCCATACAGGGCGACCACAGTTTGCATACCTGCAGCCTTGCCTGCCTGAATGTCGCGCTCTGCATCGCCTACATACCAACAGCTTTGCGGACTAACACCAGCCTGCGTGCAGGCAAGCAACAAGGTATCAGGATAAGGTTTAGGGCGAGGGGCATCATCACCGCTGACCACACAGGCTGCGCGCTGCAATAAGCCGATATTCTGCATTAAAGGCTGGGTGAATCGCCGTGGTTTATTCGTCACCACGCCCCAAGGCTCGCCTTTCGTTTCCAGCTTTGCCAACAACTCTACAATACCATCGAACAATATCGGCTTGCGCGTAAGCACCTGGTCATATAACGCAAGATACTCTTCGCGCATGGCGGGAAAACTCTCCTCTTCAGGTGTCAGATCAAAACCTACCGACAACAGCCCTTTGGAACCATGCGAGGCATAAGGCCGAATCACGTCTAATGGCAAAGCGGCCAAACCGTGCCTTTCGCGCTGCAGATTGAGCGCATAAGCCAAATCATGTGCGGTATCAACCAGCGTGCCATCCAGATCAAACAGAATCATCTCATCAACCAATCATTCATCACGCAATCATTCATCACGCCGGGTATGCATCAGATAGTTCACAGATACATCATCACTCAGCCAGTAATGCTGCGTAATCGGGTTATAACTCATGCCACGCATACCTGAAACATTCAATTCTGCATGTCGTGCCCAGCCTGAAAGCTCGGAGGGTTTGATGAATTTCGCATAGTCATGCGTTCCTTTGGGTAACAGACTCAGCAGATACTCAGCACCAATCACTGCAAACAAGTAAGCCTTGGGATTACGATTGATGGTAGAGAAAAACACCGCGCCGCCGGGTTTTACCAGTTTCGCGCAGGCAGTCACTACCGATGCAGGGTCCGGCACATGTTCAAGCATTTCCATACAGGTCACCACATCAAAACTGGCAGGCTGCGTGGCAGCCAACTGCTCTACCGGAACCAATTGATAAGCGACCTTTGCGCCACTCTCCAGCTGATGCAACTTAGCAACACTGAGTGCCTTCTCGCCCAGATCGATACCCGTGACATCGGCACCTTTAAAATACATGGACTCGGACAGAATCCCCCCGCCACAGCCCACATCCAGCACACGCTTACCTTT
>Ga0209253_10004830_pt1 | contig 11705 bp, 10 predicted proteins | sample FrelakmetBRP12BR_FD_187145 | JGI IMG/M metagenome (GOLD analysis project Ga0209253, IMG submission 187145) | Freshwater lake sediment microbial communities from the University of Notre Dame, USA, for methane emissions studies - BRP12 BR (SPAdes)... | ecosystem: Environmental > Aquatic >...
TTCATAGAGCACCTCCTCTTTTGGAATAGGTTATAGCAAATTGTCGCTCCGAGTACGCTCCTGCTCCGTATGAGGAAACTCAGAATACCCCATCGTCCTATTTCATTTTTCGGATGCGGACGTCGATCTCCGGGGCTCCCTTCAGCAGGCTCACCACCTTCGAGGGTTCCGTTTCACCAAAATGATAGGGATAGAGGATCTTGGGTTTGAAGGCCTTTGCCGCATCTGCCACCATCTCGGGCGTCATCGTGTAAGGGAGATTCATGGGCAGGAAAGCGATGTCAATATTCTTCAGGCCTTTCATTTCAGGGGTGTTCTCCGTGTCGCCAGCCACATAGACCCGCTTGTCCCCGAAGGTGATGATGTAGCCGTTACCTGCCTCCTTCGGGTGGAAAGGCTGACCCGTGTCCCGTTTATGGACAATATTATAGGCGGGCACGGCCTCGATCTTTAATCCTTCCACTGTCTTAACATCGCCGTTCATCATCACAATCCCTCCCTGCACCTGCTTGGTACAGGCCTCGGTCAACACCACCACCGTCTTTTCTGTTCGGACTGCGTTCAAAGCCTTCAAATCGAGGTGGTCCATGTGCTCATGGGTCAACAGGATGAGGCTGGCTTTCGGGAAGAGGGTATAATCAGCAACATCGCTGTAAGGGTCCACATGGATCACCTTCCCTCCAAAGTTGAACATCAACGTGCCGTGGCCGATGAAGGTGATCTTTAGGTCGCCTGCCGATGTCTTAATGATATCCGTCTCGAACTTCTCTTGAGCAAAGGCAGAGACTACCATGATCGCGGAAAGCATATTGATGAACAATAAGAATGTCTTCATAGCATACCTCCTCTGGGATCTAAAGATATTTGAAATACCTTGCCCATTATAGCGTAAGCACTTCATAAATCAAGTCCTTTGGCGCCTTCTTAGTTGACAAACTTCTGGTATTCTTTTTAATATGGAGCTATGCCTTTTCTTGTTTTCCTTCTGATATTCCTTATCTCGACTCCATGCTTCAGCCAGACGATGGATGAATCCCCCGATCAAATCTGGGAAGTTGGCGATCGCCGCTGGACGGTTGAAGAAGAGCGCCGGTTTGAAAAATGGGTGGATGAAACGATTACGGAAGATTTCTTCATCCGCTACCAGATCCCTACGGATTGTGCGGATGCGGTTTATGCCATTCGATGGATTTATGCCCGGATTGCCCATCTTCCCGCAGCTGCTACGACAAGGGATGGCAGATGGATCGGCCACTGGTCCACGGATTGGAAACATCTTCCAACCCACCCGGAGTGGCACTGGGATGAACGTTTCCGTGCTGCCCTTCGCTACCTCTTTCCGAAGACCTGGACAGGAACCCTCCCCTTCGACACCTATCCCGTCCGCATTTCTCGCGATTCGGTCACACCGGGAACGCTCTTTTTGCTGACAGAATCCCATACCGGGATGATCGGGCGTGTCTTCCTCGACGGGAGCCAGGTCCATCCTCTTCAGACCTGGGAGTCGGGGCTTCCGGTGAAGGTTCGCAAACTGAGTTTGGGATATTTTTTTTCAGCGAGACCGGAATCCATAACCCGCTCAGGTCTCGTGAAGTTTCGATGGCCCGTTTCTGAAAACGGGGAATGGAAGTATCTCCCTATTCAAGAACACCCCTTCTATTCCGAAGAGCAATACACCTCTGATTTCTGTAAGGACTCTACTGACTTTGTCGAGGCCGTGGCCCGGAGGATCGATCCAACAGACTATGCCCCCAAGGAGAAGTTGATCAAGGTTATGGGAACGATCACCCGCCTTCTCAAGGAAAGGGCTCCCATTGTTCTGGCGGGATACGAGCAGTGTCAGAATGGGGGCTGTCCGGAGGGCTCGGAAGCGTGGGAGGTTCACGGTACCCCGGGCCGTGACGGAATGATCATCTCCCTGATGGATCATCTTTCACAGATCATCGAATCGAATCATCTCGACCGAGAGAGGGTGAAAGGGATGATGGAGGCCATCCCGATCGATATCTCACAGAACCGCTCCATCACGCTCTATCATGCCTATCAGAACCATTTCTGGCTTTCGCCTCATCCGGAGCATTCGATTGAGGCCCGTTGGGGGTTGAGCAAGTGTGAAATGATCCATGCACAGAGGCTTACCACCAAAAGCTCTATTGCTTTCATTGAGAGGGCTTATCGAAAGAAGGATCCTAAATACGCGGATTTCTCGGTTCTCCAGCAGCAGCGTCTCCTGGTAAAACTCAACGAGGAGTGGACGAGGTCCGAATGCAGAGAGCCGCCTCCGGCAGCAGACAGAAAACCTTGGCGTTTCCCTTCTCTGAAGAGCTTGATCGAGGCCCGTCGGGGATTGAAGAAGTGTGAAATGATCCAAACACAGATCCGCGCCACCCACGACTCCATTGCCTTCATCGAGAAGACTTATCGAATGAAAGACCCTCAATACGCCGACTTCTCGATTATGCAGCAGCAGGAGGACCTGAGAAAACTCAACGAGGAATGGATCGGGGCCGAATGCAAAGGGCCCCCTCCGACACCGGAGAAAAAAGCGGGGAAGTACCCCACCGCACCTACCCAGCTTTCGCGGGATTGAGCAGTTGCCGTCAAGAACGATAACCCTGCGGGCCAACCCTGCCATAACTTGTAGATGTTGAACACTGTTCTAAAGTCCTTTGATATCTTTCTGCTCAATGGTTATCCTTACCTCCTTTCCCCGTATTCATCCCTCAGGTGTTCTCTTCGAAGCATAACCTGTCTTATTAGCACGATGCTTTCTACTTCGACAACTTCCTTGGTGGAAGCATCTCTATCCTTACAGGGTCAAGAATTTACGTTAAAAGTGTAACCTTTCCAGTCTCTCTTCCGTCTATACAGTCAAAAAGGATCCACAATACTCAACAAACAGCAAGGAGGAGAAGAAAGATGGATAAGGAGAAATTTGAGAAAATGGTTGAAATGATGAAGGGCTGTTGCACAGATGAAAAGGGCATGGCCAACTGCTGCTCCATGATGAAGAAGATGATGCAGTTTGGTGAGGGAAAGGAGACGGCGGAGAAAAAGAAAAAAGATGCCGTAGAAACAGAATAAAGAAAGATATTTTAGAAGTCTTTCATGACGGGTGCGTCACCCACAAACCATGAGAATTGACTCCATTTATCCCCTCCCCCTTCGATGGGGGAGGGCGAGGGTGGGGGTGAATGTCCCAATGGTGTCCCCCCTCACCTCTATCCTCTCCCCTGCCTTCGCCGAAGCGGCTTCGCGCAGGCAGGCACCGAGGGGAGAGGAGGTATTTTGCGGGATTATTTTCTAGGCAATCATCGGGAGGACGATGCGTTTGCCTTCTTATAGCTTATGGAAATGCCTGAACTGCTCGAACGATCGATCGTCGTCTCGTAGTTGGGAAGGCTCCGCACATAATTAAGAAATCTTTTTACATCTCCAAAACCATCGGTCACGTTGTGGGCCGTAAAGCAGCCGCCCACGACCAGTTTCGGGTCCACCTCTTTGAAATATTGCGTATACCATTCCTTGTCGGCATCGGAAAAGACAAAGTCAAAGTGGCCTTTCAGCTCTTTGACGAGTTGATGGGCGTCCGCCAACCGGGCATCAATAAACTCTTCCACTCCTGCCTTCTTGAAATTCTTCAGGGCTGTTTTGTACCGGTCCTCATCGATCTCAATGGTGATTAGTTTGCCGCCCGTTTTGCTTAGTGCCCAGGCCATCCATATAGCGGAATGGCCCGTGGAAGTGCCGATTTCCAACGCCCTTCTGTAATTGTTCTTGACGATCAAATTGAATAATGCTTGCCCGTCTTTATAAGGCACATTTAAGTCGTGCCAGCTCCTCCGGTTTTCATTCAGGAATTTTTCCACCGTCGCATCCAGTTCTTTGGAGGTCCCGGTCTTTTGGGCAAAGACCGAAAGGACAGTGCCAACCAATAAGATCAACAGGCTCATACAGGTGATCAGAACCCTTATGGAAGTTCGATTCATTTCTTGTTTCATACTTTATTATGCCATACAACCACGACAACGATAAAGGGCATGAATAAAATTTAGTCACGTAAGTAATCCAGCATTTAGTCCTGTCAAAAAAAATGCTTGACAGAATTTTCAAAAGGTGTATTAAATGGCCAACACGGCATCCGCAGGTGGGAAGTGGATGCGGGCGGGCCACTTTTGGGGAGGGGTAAAGTGGTGAGGAGGGACATTAAAAGCCTGGCATTCGTACGGATGTGCAGGCTTTATTTTTTGATCTAAGAGAGATTTTCTCCTTCCTTTAGCAATGTCCTTATTTCCCGCTTTGTCAAGGGGGATTACTCCTCCCTTTCGCAAAGGGAGGTTGGGAGGGATTTAAAAAGCGTGTTTTCAAGAAAGCGAGAGAATGAATTAATAACCTATGGGGACGCGACACAGACACGGACACGCTTTTCTTAGAATTAGGGAGGTGACCTATGCGGTTTATGAAAATATTTTGTTCGGGGGCAATTCTTATAATTTTTACAGCTGCCACTTTGTTTTTGGTTGACGGTGGCGCATGGGGCCAGTGCATACCAGGGAGCAAGTCAGATACGTATGGAGGGCATGAAGGCTATTGGCTTTCGTCGGGGAGCGGCAAAGTGCCCTTCGAGCTTTGGCCACCTGAAATGCAGAGGTGGCAACCCAACTGGAAGTATGCAAACGTGTGGTTGTATGATATTCCTTGGTGTATTTGGGAGGATTATACGGGTGAATACAACTGGTGGCCTTGTGAGTTAATTTTTCAATGTGCCCCGGATCCATGCACAAGCGGGGGAACCACATATCCTTGGACCTGTAAAAGATATTGTTATTCGGATATGGATCAAGACCCGGGGACATCAAGGGACTACGACTGTGATGGGATTCCTGACAGTCAAGACTCCAATCCTGGTACGCCAGATGAGAATCTTTTAGCAAATCTGGGCAATCCTGACCCCAACACTTGTGAAAGAAAAAATTCCGTTGGAAATCCTACCAATGTAGCCTCGGGCAACAAATACGAAGAGGTTCTTGATCTATCAGTTTCCACACCAGGAATCCCCCTTGAATTCAGAAGGTCCTACAACAGCCAGGCGAGCTCGGATGGGCCATTCGGCTATGGATGGGATCACAACTTTAAAATAGCGATAACGGTTTTAGCAACGACCCCAATCAAGCGGGTGATCGTCTGGGATGGGGATGGCCGTGCCCTCTACTATTCTCAGGACAGTCGAACCTACCCTGATGGAATTCACTTTGTTCCGGATTCCGGAATCACCAAAGACAGGCTCAGGCAGGATGCTACCACGAACCAGTACATCTTCCGCAGAAAACAAGGCAATCTCACCTACACATTTGCATCAGAGGGAAAATTCCTCACAATTGCCGATGCGAACGGGAACTCACTCACCTTTGCCTACACAGGAGCGCTTCTTACCCAGGTCTCGAATAACTTCGGAAAAACCATTACCATCCAGTACCTTAACAACCGCATCTCATCCATCACAGACCCGAACGGGAGATCGATTCTCTACGAATACACCAATGCTGACCTCACGAAAGTCACCTATCCTGACGCCCAGTTCATCAGCTACGCCTATTCGAACCATAACCTTACGGACAAATACGATACGAATAATAATCTCTTCGGCCACTGGGACTATGATGCCAGCGGAAGGGTGCAGACTTACTACCGCTATCTCAAAGAGGGGGTGCCCCAGGAGAGAATCGACCTCGCCTATCAGAATCAACAGACGCTCGTGACAAACTCCACAGGGACGACCACCTATACGACAGCCCTTATTGGGAACATCAGAGTGGTTACAGAGACCGAGGGCTGTTCAACCTGTGGAAGCGTCCACAAAGGCTATACTTACTCCCCACGGCACGAGCTTACGGATGTGACTTCGATCTCCGAAGGCCTGGAATATACCACCCACTATACCTATGACAATCCTGCCAACGCTTATGATAAGGTCGGAGAGATTGTTGAAATGACAGAGGCCCTGATGAATCCTCCCGTGCCTGAGCAGCGGACAACCTCCTACACCTACACCCACCGCACAGACGATCCATTCCTCCTCACCCAGAGCACAGAGACCATAAAGAGTGTGGTTAACCCCCAGCAGAACAAAGTCACCACCACTACCTACGATAACCAGGGCAACATCCTCTCCCGGCAAGAATCAGGTTATGTATTCATCAACGGGACCCCAACCCAGAAGATCTATACAACCCAATACCAGTACAATACCCTGGGCCAGCTCACCCAGATCAACGGTCCAAGGACCGATGTCTCAGATATTACCACTCTTGAATACTATCCAAACACCCCCGATCAGGGAAACAACCGGGGTCAGCTCAAAGCCATTGTCAATGCATTTAATCAGAGGACAGAATTCTCAAACTACGATGCCAATGGAAATGTCGGAACCATCACTGATCCTAATACTAATCCCAATGGAGTCATCACCCAAAGAACCTATGACCAGAGAAACCGGATCAAGACGATCACCAACCAGACCACCGGGGCTCAGACCCAGTACTTCTACGACATCAGAGGGAACCTCTCCTATATTATCTTACCTGAAGCAAACCGGATCGACTCTACCTACAACCTTGCCAACAAACTGACAGAGATCAAAGACAGCCTCAATAACAAGATCCAGTACCAATACGATGTGGAAGGGAACCGGACTCGTGAAGAGACCAAAGACCCCACTGGAACCTTGAAGAAATACCTCGACTTCACCTACGATACCTACAACAACCTCAAGAAAATCATCAACCCTGACGCCACCTATACCGAATACACCTATGACGGAAGAAAGAACCCCACTGCCTCGAAAGACCCCAAGAACAACTCAACCCTCTACACTTACGATCCCTTAAGCCGGTTAAAGGTGATGACCCAGCCCTTGAGCACCGTCAGCCTTTATGGCTATGACACCCAGGACAACCAGGCGACAGTCACAGACCCCAGCGGCAACATCACCTCCTACTACAATGATGACTTTGGGAGGAAAAACCAAACAGGCTCCCCGGATACCGGGACCACGGATTACCTCTACGATGAAGCAGGGAATCTCCTTCAGAGGTTTGATGCTAAAGAAACAATAGTTCACTACACCTACGATGCTCTGAATCGGCTCACATCCATACAATTTCCTTCAGACCCCAATCAGAACGTCACATTCACTTATGATTCAACTGCTGTTACTTATGGAATTGGAAGACTTACGGGAGGGACTGATCCCTCCGGATCTTATACCTTTTACTACGATGCCCATGGAAACCTGAAAAGAGAAGATAAGACCATCGGAGGCGTTCCCTACACAACCCAGTATAACTACAACAATAACAACATCCTTACTTCCATCATTTATCCTTCGGGAAGGACGATCACCTACGTTCCGGATCAAATAGGCCAAATCTCGCAGGTAAACACCACGCTAAACGGAAGCCCAAAAATCCTGGCACAGGCCATCACTTATTTACCTTATGGAGGAATCACAGGGTTAACCTACGGAAACGGTCTCACCTTGACCCGGGGATACGATAACCAGTACCGGATATCTTCCCTGATGGCGGGCTCGATCTTCAACCTCGCTTACGGCTATGATCCCAATGGCAATGTCATCTCCGTTGAGGATGGGATCAATTCAACAGGGGTTGAGGATCTGGAGAATCCGGAGGCCTATTCCTACCAAACCGCCACAAACAAGCTAACCCACATCGAAGGACCGCCATCAATTGACTTTGGGTATGATGCGAATGCGAATATCACCACAGAAAACGCGTGGACGTATGTTTATGATCCCAGCAATCAATTGATTCGAGTCCTAAATGGAACTAATCAGGTCGCAGAGTATACTTATAATGGAGCAGGTCAGAGAGTAAAGAAGGTAACTCAAACCGAGACGAGAATCTTTCATTATGACCTCTGGGGTCATCTGATTGCAGAAACGAACCAGAGCGGGCAGATGCTGGCAGAGTATGTTTATCTTGGAGATCAGCTATTGGCCATGATCAAACCCGGAGAATCAGTCTATTACTTCCACAACGATCACCTTGGTACTCCGCAGGTTCTCACGGACGATACAGGAACCATCACCTGGAAGGCTGTTTATACACCCTTTGGTGAAGCAGTCCCTTCGATTCAAACGGTTGAGAATCCGTTTAGGTTTCCGGGCCAATACTACGATCAAGAGACAGGACTGCATTACAACTACTTTAGATATTACAACCCACAGACAGGAAGATATATAACCCCCGATCCAATCGGGTTGGAGGGAGGGATTAATCTGTTTACCTACGTGGACAGTGATCCCGTAGGTTCGATAGACCCAGAAGGTCTATCGGTTGTATACATTGAAGGCTATCATATTCCAACTCGTCAGGAATTTGAGGGGTTTTTGGGAGACCTCGGCCTTGAAAATATTCCTGACTGGTTGAAAACCTGGAGCTATGCTTTTTATGCAGATCCTGGACTTCCCGTGGCCCCATCGGGTAGCTGTATCATACGGAGTTCTGCACAGAAAGCAAATTTTTTGAAGGAGTTGGGTAAAGGAGGCAAATTCGCCAAGTGGATGAATAACTGGTTAAGCAGAGGGAAGGTGCCCCCGGGGTATAATGTAGATCATATCTTGCCACTGTCAACCCTGGGGAAAGATGTTCCCAAGAATATGCGGTTGCTGGATGTAAAGACGCATAGGATTCACCACCGATTTTACCAGCCATGGAGGAATAAATAGTCATGGATAAGTATAATAAGGTTTTGGTCTGTAGAAACAGTCCACAAAACAAGTGTTATGCCCCTGATGGGGAATGGCTTGTGGTTTTGCCGACCAAACCCAAGATGAAACTTCCCAAGGATGACCATCCTTTTGTTGGCGTCCGCTCCAAGGAAGAATCACGTTACGGGTGGGTCCAATCCATCGAAGAAGGGATAAGCGCAGAGGAACTCGCGAAAATGTATGAGGACCCTCCTCCCGAAGATCTGATTAAGTCCTCCGAAGCGTTACTGAAGGCCGTAATAAGAGAAAATGAGGGCACATCTATGTCATGCTCATGGTTCGAGAGAGGGTTAGGAAAGGATAAGAAGAGGGTGTTGCAAGTCCATAGAGTATTCTTTCACGCCTAGTGAGTGAAGAGGGGCAGGTTCACATTTTGGATGACAGGTTTGTCTATGATGCCTTCCTTCGTGGGTAACTGGAGGCAAACGGTGCCTGGCCTTGACAATTGACAGATAAGACCAACTTCATCACACACGCTCTTTGAAAACCGAAGCTAAAGGGGGTAGAAAAAGAAGCTCTCTTAGGGGGAGACGTATCGGAGTATATCCGGGCCAATATTATGACCAAGAGACAGGGCTCCATTACAATTACTTCAGATACTACAACCCCCAGACAGGAAGATATATAACTCCTGATCCGATTGGATTGGAGGGGGGAATTAATCTTTTCTCGTATGTCGCAAATAACCCTGTGAACTGGGTAGATCCATGGGGCCTATCTGAAATTATTTTTGTTAAAAGTTTAGGTAATCTTATTATCATTACAGAAAGAGCGCCACTGCAACCGATTCTACAATTTCCAGCTGCGAACAACACAACAAGACCAAACGCTAATCCTTATCAACCGGAGGGGCATGGTCCGGCTCCATATGGCACCTTTTCTATGGGGCCTTTTAGGCCTAGAGGAAATGATCCAAACTCAGCTTTCGGGATTGGTTCCTTTTATATATATTTACCAGTTCAAATACCTTTTCGAAAAGCTAGAGAGCTTGTTTTACTTCATAGTGGGCGTAGAGACCGCTGCGATCCGTTTCATCGTTGCGGTGTGAACTACTGGACAGAGGGGTGTATACGAACTATCGATGAAGCTATCAGAGTGCTAAAATTTGATCCTCCGACATCAATAACTATCGTACCTTAGGGTACACAAGGAGAAAACAATGAGGAAGATTATTCCATTTATTCTATTATTCTGTTTATCAGTCGGTACGAGTCTATCATATGGTGAAAGGGAGTCTAACGAGGTCGATCCTCTTTTAGTAAAAATGTTCAGTGAGGCCAAGGCTCATAACGTAAAAGCACTAGAAGAATTAAGAGATCAAATAAGAATGAAAAATAATCGAGATTTGACCTCCGCGTATTCCTTGGCTTTGTACATTGCTTCTCCAAAGAAATATAAGCGACAATATGTCGACAATTTTCCGGTGGACTCTGACGGCCTAAGTTATTTTAACAAAATAGAACTAAAGGAGCTGACACCTACATTCTTATACTACATAGATGCAATAGGCTTAATCGCTGAAGAGGGGAATGACCAAGCTATTGAAAAAGTTATCATCGGCTTTAGTCACTCTGATGGCGGTGGTGCTGAATTATTTTGTGATTATCTAATAAGACTATTTGGTAAACAACTTCACAAGACGATGAAAGCATTTTCTCGAATAGATGAAGCGCAGCGCCAAAAGGCATATTCATGTTTTGGAATGATGGACACAAAAGAATTTATTTCCTTAAGAAACAAGTTAAAAAAATTAAAAGCGACGGCTGGTAAATCGGAAATCAAGATCATACGTGAGATCGAAAATTATCAACAGCAGGGGAAGCCCTAGGAGACGTACTTAGAAATGTTAAATAGTTTGACCTCAACCAGTGACTAAATAGGGTCAGCTTCCTTACACACGCTCTTTGAAAACTGAATCCCAAGGGGGGTAAAAAAGGAGCTCTCTTAGGGGGGAGACGTATCGGAGTATATCCGGGCCAATACTACGATCAAGAGACAGGACTCCATTACAACTACTTTAGATACTACAACCCTCAAACAGGAAGATATATTACTCCCGATCCAATTGGCTTGGAGGGTGGGATAAATCTTTTGCGTACGTGGATGCCAACCCCTTGAGATGGAGTGATCCATGGGGATTATGGGGTGTAGATGTTCATTCAGGAATAGGTAACGCTAATTTTGGAACTTACCTGTGGGCAACTCAAATTGGTTTTTCGGATGCACAGGCAAGGTCAATTGCCATTGCAAACAATGCTACAGACAATTATGCGGGATGGGCAGTAATAGCTGGAGTACCAGGAAGACACTTTAACACCTCGGTAGGGGGCTCCATTGACTCCCGCGATATTTATGCAAGGTATGATTTGGAATTAGCTTTGAAACTATACAAAGAAGGGGACGAATGTGGTTCTCTCAAAGCAATCGGGCGTGGTCTCCACAGCATTCAGGATAAAATTGCACATGGTTCATGGCCCTTTTATATACCCCATCCAAACTGGGTTGATGATCCTTCGGAGAGGCCTTTTACATTGAAAGAAACTGAGCACCAAACAAAAGAATTTTTGAAAGAATTCCTGAGGAGGATAAATAGATAACTATGCGCATAAAAATAATACTATTTAAATTGGGGACGGTTATTTGGGGAATAGCTTTTGGATTGTTTATAGGGGTGTTAATTTTCGGTACGGTTTTGCGTATTGTTTTTAACTTAATATTCCACTGGGGCGATAGCGGATCAGGTTGGGTTGTTTGGCTTATTGCCTTCATTACTATTATATCAATTATTCTCAGCTGTAAAATCTTTTTAAAATGGACAGATGCTTATTTCAGAAGAAAGGGAATTTCTTAGATTTAATAGAATCTGGAAAGAGAAAATTTACGAGGCGACTTCTAGCTATGATGCCAACGGGAA
>Ga0209253_10004831_pt1 | contig 11704 bp, 14 predicted proteins | sample FrelakmetBRP12BR_FD_187145 | JGI IMG/M metagenome (GOLD analysis project Ga0209253, IMG submission 187145) | Freshwater lake sediment microbial communities from the University of Notre Dame, USA, for methane emissions studies - BRP12 BR (SPAdes)... | ecosystem: Environmental > Aquatic >...
CCCTGCCAACCTCGACATTTCCACCCGCGGCTACCCATTCGCCAACCACCATCTCAACGTTGCCGCCAGTCGCGACCATACCGCCAAACCTCACCTCCACCCCCAATCCGATCCTTTCCACTCCCGGGATACTCTTCTCTGATGATTTTTCCGACCCCTCCTCCGGCTGGGATCAAGTTGACGAGCCTTTGTATATGACCGATTATTACGAGAATTCATATCGGATCTTCGAAAATGAGACCATGGCGGATGTTTGGTCAAATCCGGATTCTTTATCCTTTGGGGATGTAACAGTTGAAGTGGATGCCACCAAGAAAGCCGGCCCGGATGATAATGACTTTGGCGTGATATGCCGCTACCAGGATGTTGATCATTTCTATTATGCAGTGATCAGCAGTGATGGCTATTTCGGCATCATCAAGGTAACCAGCGATGGTTCAGCTACCCTCGGACGAGAGAACCTGGAATTTAGCGATTCAGTCAGCCAGGGATACGCATCCAATCGTATTCGCCTGGATTGTATCGGAGATGTGCTCACCCTTTATGTAAATGGTGACCAGCTTGACCGACAAATCGACGATGACTATGCAACAGGCAATGTTGGGTTGATCGCAGGCACATACAACACAGCTGGAACAGATATCCTGTTTGATAATTTCATTGTCCTTCAACCATGATTGATTTATGAGTAAATAACTCATCGAGCCAGCCTTTATTTAATGTTCATATAACAGCATTCAAAAGACTTCCCAATGCATAGACCGGAAAACAAACGCAGATCATGAGGCGTCAATGAATTGTCCATTTTGTGGAAAAGAAAATCCCGAAAATTCAAGTACCTGCGCTTTTTGTGGTGCATGGATAGAAGACGCGTATAGAGAAAATACGGCAGGGTCCGTTTTGCCTGGAATAGTTTCTCCACCTGAGGTAATATCCCCGGAAGGGGGCGTGGAGCTTGAGGGATCAGCCACCCAGGCTGAGAAATTACCCGAAATACAAGCACTTCCTGCAGCTAAGAAATCGAATAAGGGAAATGAGAGGTGGATCTGGTGGTTGCTGGGTTGCTTTGTCTTGATATGCCTCTTCGTGAGCTGTGTCACCCTGGTCTGGGGATTTTATAGGTACAGCACTGCTTTTGACTTTCTCAAGCCAGCTACTGCCACCCCACCTCCTATACCAACCCCAACGATTCTGTTCTTTGATGATTTTTCTGATCCAAACTCTGGGTGGCCGGTATTTAACGATGAGCAGTATGTGGATGATTACTACAATGGCGCTTACCGCATGGTTGAAAATGAAACCAACACGACCTCATGGGCTTATCCAGATGAATTCGGTGTGAATGACGTGGTGGTTGAGGTCGATGCCACCAAGAATGCTGGCCCCGACGAAAATGATATGGGAATAATCTGCCGGTATCTGAATGAAGACCAATTTTATTCCGGGATTATTACCAGCGACGGTTATTACGGCATCACGAAGATGACAGCCGAGTCATTTGATGTGATCGGTGGGGAATATTTGGAATACAGCGATTTGATCAACCAGGGCAGTGCCACCAACAACATTCAATTCGACTGTGTCGGTGATGAGCTGACCCTGTATGTCAATGGTTACCAGCTAGAACAAAAAATCGATACTGAATATACCGGCGGAACCGTTGGCCTGATCATTGGCACTTACGAGACACCTGGGACGGACATCCTGTTTGACAATTTCACCGTCCTTCAACCGTGAATTATATTTACTTACAATAGTTGTATATACTTCATGACTCGATGATATAAGTTACTGACCCAAAGTTTCTTTCAACCGGATTTATCCAATCAATAGGAGCTCACCCATGTCCAAGAACTGCCCCAACTGCAACCATTCCGTTCGACCAGATGCCAGATACTGCGGATTTTGCGGAGCCAATTTAGCAGCATTTGTTGAATCCAAGTCATCTGCCATACCCGTAAAGCAAGATAAAACGGGCGCAAATCAAAATTCAAAACAAGCAAAACCAGCCAAATTCAAACGCTTTTCAACCAGCCAGATGGTCACATTCGTGGCGATCATCCTGCTGGTCCTTCTGATCACCGCTTCTGTGGTCTGCCGTTATTGGTCTGAAATCAGCCAGGCATTGGTTCAGCTTCTATTCTCACTTTATGTTCGGGCATTATAAAAATTATACATCGCAAGGTCCCAAGCCCCCTCAAATATTAAAATCCGTATTTGAATAGCGTGAAAAAATCGTTCCAACCAGCCTGTAGAGGCTGGTTGTTTTTTAACACCATACTGCGGACATTCAATCCCCATCATCGATCCAGCTTGTTATTCTAGCCTTACTTTTCAAATTGATAAAAAGGCAGCCACGGTGTTAAAACGGCTTGCCTATTCTGTTGAAAGAAGTGTTATTTCGTCGCAGGTGGTATTTCGGATGTAACTTCAGCCGGCTTTTTCTTGGTTTGATCTCGAAACAGCCCAACCTGGATGATCATCCCGAGCACAAATAGGGCGAAGAACACCACCGTTCCGACCGTTCCCTGCAGGTCGATGGCTTCTGTTACGAGGGTCGCACCTGCCCACGATGACAGGATGTATAGCGACCAGTCGAATGCGCTTGATACGATGAGCAATCCAACGATACCGCCGATGATAAAAGCCATCCAGGTGTTAGCCTCAGCAGTGATCCCGAGCAAACCGGTCAAGCGGTAAGCCCCATAAGCCCCAACCATGAAACCGACCAGAGAGATTGCCAGGTGCTGCAGGAAATGGGCTAAGATTGCCCCCAGGATGCCTGCACCCAGGGCAACGACATAAACCAGCCAGGCTGGATTGAGCACCAGCTGGGTTGCCAGCCCCATCCCGATAATAAACCCAATCACACCCACAAACAGCCAATACAATTTCTTGCCTGTGGTCAACAGGATAATTCCAAGCACTAGATTGATCAGGTTCATAACCATACATCCTCCATCCTTAATAATTTGCTACGATGAGTGTGTTGCAAGATTCATGCTTATCTCTGCCAAACAGGAGGTTCATGGGTTATTTAAGCTATCCTACTGTGAAGCAAAGTCCCCGATCTCCACCTCCTCTAGAGCACGCATGAAATCATCCCGCTGCATAATCACGGTGGTATACCGCACCCCAGAGCCAATCGAAATCTCCTGCTCAGCCAGGATGCCCTTATCCATCAACACCCGAACAGGCTGGATAGTCCCAAAGGGTGATACAGCGCCTGATGGGTAACCGGTAACATCCATCACCTCCATCTCAGTTGCCATGCTGATACGTGAAATACCCAGGTGTTGACGCAGGGCAGGCCATGAAACTTGCCTGGAACCTGACACAAGAACCATCACAAACACGCCCTTCGATAACCGAAACAGGATACTGCGGATAATCTGATCCGGTCGCTGACCGCGCTCATTGGCTGCCTGTTCAAGAGACTTCACCACGCCTGGATGGGAAAAAAAACAGTATGGAATATTCCGCTCCTTAAGGTAGGCTGTAACAGGTGTGATCAGGATTTCGTTCATGCATTTCTAGGAATGGCTTGCCTGAACAATAGTGTACGGTAATACCAGCTAGCTCATTCGATTTCGTAGAGCTATTTGCCAAGCTTCAAATTCAAAGAAATCATCTGGAAAAATAATGACATAGCCTACCGCATCAGATCTATGGTATTAAGGTCATCATTTTTCGGTTGTGGAAATACTCGCTTGCTCCTGTGCGGGTTGTTTCTGATGATTATCCTTTGAGCGACGTTGATAGAGCACCACAAAATAAGCAATGGCCAGCGCTATAATGATCGAGGCAATCCCCAGTAAGGAAACTGCAGATACCTCTTTCACATCAAGAATAATTACCTTACGGGCAATGGCAATTAAAGCAACTTCAACAACCACCTCCACATGCACGACATGCTCGGCGAGATATGACCGAATCGTCTCAAATAGTTCCACGCCAATTAAAATTAGCAAGAAAAAACCAAAAATTTCCAGCAATTCATCGATCTGCAGGAGAAATATGGGAGGCTTGAGGATATCGATGATAAGAATGTAGGCAAAATCAATCGTGGATAATAAAACAACCAGCATCATCATCAAGCTGAGGGAAAAGATGATAATTTTTTCAAAGTATTTGGCAAGGATTTCCATATAGATTATTCCTATTGAGTGCTCTGAATTAATGCAAAGACGATCGCCAATGCCAAGATAATCATGCCCATAGCGATAGCCAACCAAATTGAGAATTGTTGACGCATGGCTCCTGCTTTCAAACCAATCTGAATTGCTCAGAATGGAAATCACCAAAATGTATACCCATATTTAACAGCGCTTTCTCAACTACATTCATCATTGTTGGAGGGCCACAAATAAAAACCTCAAAAGCATTCTTATATCTCGCCTCTGGTAGATATTGCTCCAGGATGGATTGGTTGATGAAACCAATTTCACCAATCCAATATTCAGGTGGTTTCTCAATTACATGCACCAGTTTTAAGTTTAGTGAGTCCTTCAGCTGCTCAATTTCCTCACGGAAAATCACGCTTTCCCAATCTCGGTTTGCATAGACGAGAGTCACTGCCCGCTTATCACCGCGCTGTGCCAGTGTGCGCAGCATACTCATCATCGGAGTTATTCCCACACCTCCAGCAATGAAAATAAAAACCTCTGCGTGTGGGTGGCGATCTATACTGAAATGTCCAAAAGGACCATCCACGTATATTTTTTGCCCAGGCTTCATGTACTTGATCTGCCTAGTAAAATCTCCCAATTCCTTGATGGTGAAGGTCAATCGTTCACGTTGAGAAGCGCTGGATGAAATTGAGAACGGATGCTCCTGCTCTGAGAATAGAGCATCCCCAATGGTGATCCAAGCAAACTGTCCCGGCATAAATTTAATCCCAGCATGCCCCACTGGTTTAATGGTTAAGCTCCAGGCATTACCACGTTCCTGATTGACACTCTCAATTTCGTATGGGCGCTTTATAAGAAGGATTGGTTTCAGGATGCGGATGTAAAAAAGTAGTCCGAGCCAAAATAAACCATAGGTTATCCAGAGGATTTGTTTCAAGGGAGTATTGAGATAATGGCGTGCTAAAATCACATGCACGATCGCAAGTGCCACTACGCACAATGACAGGATGCCATGCCAGATACGCCACCTGGTATACTCAATCTTAAATCGCTTCCTCCATAGTGAAGTGCTGATCAAAACTAATAAAAGCACCACGGCGGTCACTCCGGCACGCGCTCTCCACGGAGCGGTGAATAGATTCAACAACCTCAGAGTGGCTGGTGAAAATATAAACAACAATAGCGGATGGACCAGGATAAGCATCAAAGCGACAAGTGAGACCTGACGGTGGAAATGATAGACGATGTCGGCTCCATAAGGAGCTTTAATTCTTTTAAAACGAGCGGTTAGCACAAATTGGAGTGACAACATCGCCAATCCGGCAAAGCCCAAGGCGACTGATAGCTCGCGCCAAAATTCACGTCCTTCAGGTTTTTCACCAATTAACAAGAGTAACAAAGGCGCACAAACAAGAAATAGATAAACCAGAATCCAAAAGGTACCCTGGAGGATATACTTTCCTCTCATTATGAGATCTATCTCAATCCTTTAATATAATTCTCGAGCTGGGTTACCATGAATTGTAATTCATCAATCAAATCTTTCAACACATCACCAATGGAAACAATGCCCACGAGTTTACCTTTATGAAACACGGGGAGGTGGCGAATTCGTTTTTCAGTCATCAGTAACATGCAGGTATGAACGGATTGACTGGTATCAACAGTGATCAGATCTCTAGTCATGTGATTTTCGATTTTTGCTTCCGCTGGATGAATTCCAAAAAGACCAACCTTTTTTGCAAAATCACGTTCGGTAAATATCCCACAAACATGCTCACCATCCATGACAATGACTGAGCTGATGTGTTTATCTGCAAATACTTTAAGTGCTTCCAAAACAAGGGCATCTTTGGAAATTGTCCAAACGGTGCTTCCTTTTAACTTTAGGATTTTTCCAACAGTGTTCATAGTTTTTTTCCCTAATGATCAATATGTAAAACAAAACCCGGGTCTTCTGCACTGCTATCTATCAGGACAATTATATTTTATCTTAAGAAGGAGAAACAAATCAATATGAATTTCCTGGTATGGATATATTACCAGGCGTTCGTCAACAAAAGGGCAAAAACGAACAGGGTACCACCACATCATCCACACTTGTGCGGATGCAAACAGGCAAAGTTATTTCTTCCACAAGAAATCAGCAAATATCAGTATAATTACAAATAGGATTTTTTTCTTTTTACCGGTTTTCCTTATTATTGCATACAAAGACAACGAAATACCTGCCTAAAAGGAGAGTGTTGATATGAACATCAACTTTGCCATGTGGAAAACCGCCCTGTGGACCCTGGTCAAAATGGATAAAAAGGAAGACTGGGACAAGCTCGATGTCGTCTCCAAGTGGCTGATCTCCACCCGCTCAGGTGTCACCTTGGTGACCGTTTACACCTGCGTTATCGCCGGGATGCTTGCCTGGCGTGATAGCTACTTCTCTTTCCTACCCTGGCTCATTCTTACCCTGGGTCTCTTCATCGCCCACGGAACCAACAACCTATTAAACGACTACACCGATTTCAGCCGCGGGGTGGATAAGGACAACTACTTCCGCACCCAATACGGTGTCCACCCGCTGGTGCAGGGTTTCTGGGACAAACCGACCCAGTTGCGCTGGTTCATGATCAGCGGCGTGATCGCCTTCCTCTCCGGTGTGTATGCCTTGTTCTACAGCCACTTCGACCCACTTGTGATCGGATTATTCGCCTTCGGTGCCCTCGTGCTGTTGATCTACACCTACCCGCTCAAATACCTCGGCCTGGGAGAATTGGCCATCTTCCTCATCTGGGGACCCATCATGGTGGTGGGCGTGTATGCCGTCCTGGCGCAAGGCGTGGTGGAGAATGTGTGGTATATCGCCCTGGCAGGCGTGCCCTTTGGCCTGAGCGTGGCCAGCATCAACGTCGGCAAGCATATCGACAAATCGAAAGACGACAAGCTCAAGGGCGTGGGCACATTGCCGGTGCGCATCGGCGAGAAAGCCGCCCGTTACGTCAATATCGCCGTCCTGCTGCTCATCTACCTGGTGGTGGTCTACCTGGTCTTCATCCCCCAATATTTCACTCCCGTGATGCTGATCATTTTCTTTGCCATCAAGCGCCTGATCCTGGCTATAAAAATCCTCTCCAAGCCTCGCCCGGAAGAAGCCCCACCAGGCTTCCCCTTTTGGCCCACCTGGTTCTCCGCCTTCAACTTCAACCACAACCGTTTATTCGGTGGATTGTTCATCCTGGCCTTGATCATTGACACCCTCCTGCGCATTGCCCTGCCCACCTTCTGGCCTGTGAGGTAGATCAAAACTACCTGAGTCATCATTCCGAATCCTGTAATGATTTGTAGGGGCACAATAAATCGTGCCTGTGAGGTAGATCAAAAAAGGCTGGATAGATTATTGAGTATCCAGTGAATATATGTAGGGGCACAATACAGTGTGCCCAACTTTTCGATATATTTCACACCGGTCAAGCAAGACATCGAACAACACCTCCCCAAACCTCGCGAACGGCCTTTGTAAGCGATGCAATGTTCTTGATTTTATATCCCGGATGGTTTTTTCGGGAGTGGGAGGCGGGAAGGGGTCTTTTTTGGCTCTTTTCTTTTGCTAAAAGCTAACTGCTAATAGCTGATAACTAACTGCTTTTATTCTTTCTCTTCCCCTTCTTCTTGCCTTTTTTGCCCTTCGCTTGCTTTACATTCACCACTGCTTCAACAGCTACCGCTAGCCCCTGTTCCTCCGCCACCTCCGAGTGGTACTTCTTTCGCATCTCCACCAGGTCAACGCTTGGCTCCGGGAATTTCATCTTCCAGCTTTCCATCGTCTCCATCAGGATCTGCGATATCGCCAGGTTGCGGAACCACTTTTGATTGGCCGGGATGACATACCAGGGGGCATAGCTGAAGCTGCATTTGCTGAGCGCTTCCTCGTAGGCTTGCTGGTAATCGTCCCAGTATTCGCGCTCCGTGTAATCCGCTTCGCTGATCTTCCACTGCTTATCCGGTTCATACAACCGATCTCCGAAGCGTCTGAGCTGTTCCTCCTTGTCGATATGTAGGAAAAACTTGACGATCGTCGTCCCGCTGTTCGCCAGTCCTCGCTCGAAGTTATTGATTTCGTTATAACGCCTGGACCACACATCTCTGGGCACAAGGTTGTGCACTCGCACAACCAGCACGTCCTCGTAATGGGAGCGGTTGAAAACCGTGATTTGCCCCTTGCGTGGGGTTGCCTTGTGGATGCGCCACAGGTAATCGTGCGCCAATTCTTCGGCAGTCGGCACCTTGAATCCCACTACATTGCAGCTTTGAGGGTTCCAGGCTTCCATCACATGCCGGATGGTTCCATCCTTTCCACCCCCATCCATCGCTTGCAGTACCACCAGCAACACATGCATATTCTCGGCATACATCAAGGCTTGCAGCTCAGATAACCGTTGGTTTAACTTCTCCTGCACCTCAATCGCAGCCTCCTCGCCGTCATAATCTCCCCGAAAGTCGGCCTCGATCTTACCCAGGTTCACCTGGCTATTGGTTTTTATCCGGAATTGGTCTATGGTATTCATTCCTGAGTCCTCCCATTTGGGATTATATCATCCCGCTGTTTCTACTTTTATCAAACGTATTTTATATTCTATTATCTTTTCAGCTCATAATATTTCATGTTGCTATACCACCTGCTTGCCCGTAAAAACGTTTTAAGGTATTATGGACCGCAGAACATGACTGATTTCATCTGATCAACCACATACCCAACGGACCTGGAGATATGGAACAGTTCTTAACCACAGAGACATTGATCATAGAGTTATTATTGATTGTATCCATCGTTGCCATTGCTGTGCGTCGATTGCGAGTGCCTTATACGGTTGCGCTGGTAGTGGTCGGATTGTTGATAACATTCCAATCCCCGATAAAGATCGAGCTTACCCCCGAGCTGATCCTTGCCTTGTTTATCCCACCCCTGGTATTTGAAGCAGCCTTCCACCTGAATCTGGTGGAGCTGCGCCGTAACCTGCCATCCATCCTACTGCTGACATTTCCCGGCGTCATCCTGACCACTTTCATTGTTGGAGGCATGCTCGTGCTGGGGATCAACCTTAACCTACCGATAGCCCTGGTTTTTGGTGCCCTCATCGCTGCCACCGATCCGGTATCGGTGGTGGCATTATTCCGCACTCTGGGGGTGCCCAAGCGTCTCTCCGTACTCATTGAAGGTGAAAGCCTGTTCAACGATGGCACCGCCATCGTCTTATTCAATCTGATGCTCACCATTCTCCTCACTGGTAAATTTAGCCTGGCTGACAGCGTGGTCGACTTTTTTGTTGTATCCATCGGTGGAATATTAGTCGGCTTGATACTCGGGTGGCTGGTCGCTCAGTTGATTTCCCGGGTGGATAATTACCTGATCGAAACTACTTTCACCACAATCTTAGCTTTTGGATCCTACCTCGTTGCTGAACGATTTGGCCTCAGTGGAGTTTTAGCTGTGGTTGTGGCTGGTCTGGTGAACGGCAACATCAGCCCGCAGGGGATGAGTCCCACCAGCCGGATTGTGATCTTCAACTTCTGGGAGTATGTGGCCTTCCTGGCTAACTCGTTGGTCTTCTTATTATTGGGATTACAGATCAATATCTCTTCCTTGCTTGCTTCCTGGCAGCCCATTTTGTGGGCAGTGTTAGCCATTCTGGTAGCTCGATTGATCATAGTCTACGGGTTAAGCTGGTTGGGTAACCGTTTTTCTGAACCCATACCTCTCCGCTGGCAGCATATCCTCAATTGGGGAGGTTTGCGCGGCGCTATCAGCCTGGCTTTGGTTCTCAGCCTGCCCATTGAGATAGGCCCTGAGCGTGACCTGCTGCGGGTAATGGCTTATGGGGTGGTTTTATTTACTTTGCTCGTTCAAAGCACCACCATGGCACCCCTCATTCGCAAGCTGAAGATCATCACCCGCTCGGAAGCACAGGTTGAATATGAAATTCAGCATGCACGCCTGACAGCCTTGCGCAGTGCCGACGCGCGCCTTGATCGTATGCATAATGATGGATTGTTATCCAGCCATACCTGGGACAGGCTTAAACGCTCTGTAACCGGAGATGCTTCCGTCCTGGCAGAGAAGGTACGCGGTATGCTCCTGGCAGACCCGGTCTTGGAAGCGGAAGAGCTGGAGACGGGTTGGCGCGAGATGCTTCGAGCTCAGCGAAATTCCCTGCTCAGCCTGCGTCATGATGGTGTAATTTCGGAAGAGATTTTTGAGCAGCTTGCCACCGAAGTGGATGCCCAGTTGATAGAAGGTTTACCCCCTTTTAGTGAAGGAGCCGAAGCGCGCACCCAATTCCTCGAAATAACCATCCCGGACGATTCATTGGCAGTAGGAAAAACCATCGCGGAGCTGGATATCCCGCGCGCCGCTGTGCTTGTTTCTATCCAGCGCGGTGATGAGACCATCATCCCCCGCGGCGACACCCTGGTGCATGCTGGCGATGTGATTACCACCCTATGCGAGCGCGAAATCATCCTGCCGATTAAGCAGCTGTTGCTCAATCCAGGCAAGCAGCTGGAAGATGAACCCGAGATATCAAACCAGCAGAAGATTGAGTGATGAGCATTTTAGACTCCGACCTGTATATCTATGTGCTGATTCCGTTATTGGTTTTCTTTGCCCGGGTTGCAGATGTTAGCCTGGGCACGTTACGTATCATCTTCATCTCTCGGGGTAAAAGGAACATTGCGCCTATCCTGGGTTTTGTTGAAGTATTCATCTGGATAACGGTTGTCTCTCAAATTGTCAGCCATGCCCATAATATTGTGGCCTACCTGGCCTACGCAGCGGGTTTTGCCGCTGGGAATTATGTCGGAATGTGGATCGAAGACCGGTTGGCAATTGGCACCCAGGTTGTGCGTGTGATTATCCAAAATAACCATGCTTTACTGACCGAGAACTTGCATAACGCTGGATATGGGGTGACCTGTGTGGATGGGCAGGGCACCACAGGACCAGTCAAAATGGTCTACACAGTCGTAAAACGAAAAGATATGGCCAGGGTTATGAGTATTATCCATCAGACCCATCCAAATGCTTTTATCACCATCGAAGACCTTCGTTCGACCCAGGCAGGTGTATTTCCAGCCTCGACCACTGCCGATAATGGGCAGTTCTTCCCCCGAAAATTTAAATAGTCCCAAAATTTAAACCAGGCAGGTATTACAGACCTTCCAGGTTTTTAGTATTAAATAAAAGAAAGCTCTCCTCGTAAACAATGAAGGTTTTCTTCCTTTTTTTAGCTCACTGCTGAAAGCTCAAATCTGGTAGCTTTCACAGTGGGCGCGAGAGGGCTCGAACCTCCGAACCTTTGTATCCCCCCTGTGGGGACAGCGATGTGACCAGAGTGGGCGCGAGAGGGCTCGAACCTCCGAACCTCACGGATGTGAACCGTGCGCTCTGACCAACTGAGCTACGCGCCCAAATTTGCTAGGCACACATTATACCTGCTAGACTATTTGATTGCAAGTAAGACCTGGCAGGTTTATTTCCACTCCTTTTCCAAAATCGAATATACGTACTCATCCCACCATTTCCC
>Ga0209253_10004832_pt1 | contig 11703 bp, 7 predicted proteins | sample FrelakmetBRP12BR_FD_187145 | JGI IMG/M metagenome (GOLD analysis project Ga0209253, IMG submission 187145) | Freshwater lake sediment microbial communities from the University of Notre Dame, USA, for methane emissions studies - BRP12 BR (SPAdes)... | ecosystem: Environmental > Aquatic >...
GGGTGCGGAGAATGGCTGTCCATGGCGCGCTCCGAAGACTGTACGGATGTCCAGCTATCGTATCGAAATAAGCAATAAAGTCAATCGGTTAAGATCCGAAAATGACCTGCGTATTTGACCAGAAATGCGCGTCACGATCGCGAGAAATTCAGCCCAGGACGTTCCGGCCGGAACGCCGCGAGGTGGCCGGGTGATGAATCAGGGACGACGAGCCGGCGACGCCGCAGCGAAGAATTTCATAGCGTCACGAGTGGCGAGTCCGCGACTCTGAAAGGAGACATTCGTGTAGGCGTAAAACCGGCCTATTCTGTTGAAAAACTCGCTCTCGGCGCAGCGACGAAAAATCTGGGGCGATTTGAAGCGATGCTTTCGCGAGGTGCAGAGGGGCTACCGCTGGAAAGCGCCGATCTCACCTGGATCGCCTCTGATCGTCTCGAAGGAAACACTTGAGCAATTCTCGCCGCCGAGCCTCAACAGACGAAATTCCGGCTGCACAGAGAAACTGAGTTTTTCAACAGAATAGGCCAGACGACGCCCTACGCTCGCCCGGGCTTCCGGCCGGAAAGCCGACGGACGCGATGGCCGAACATGCGGAGCAGCTTCCGCGCTTCCTCTAGCCAAAGGACCAGCGAAGCAACTCCTACGGCGAGCGCCCATTGAATGAGGGTGAGCGGCGTGGTGTCGAACAGGCGCTGCGCCGGCGGCCAGTGAACGGCCAGGACCTGCAGGACGAGTGCACCACCAACGGCAGCCCACAGGAGCCGGTTACTGAAGAATCGTGAGTTGAACGCTGTGTCGGTTTCGACGCGGGCGTTGAATACGTTGAACAGCTGAAAGAGCACAAACGTCGTGAACGCGAGCGTGAGTGCTTGTGCCGGTAACGACGTGTGCAATCCGAAGTACAGGACCGAGAGTGTCCCAACCATCATCATGACTCCGTACCAGAGGATCTTGCTGAGGCGGGGCAGGGACAACATGGCCGCGTCTCGTGATCGGGGTCGCTCGTCCATCAGACCGGGGCGAGCGGCGTCGAACGCGAGGGAAATGGCGGGCGGCCCGTCCATGATGACGGCGATCCAAAGGATCTGCAGCGGGGTGAAGGGCTCGGGGAGTCCCGCCAGGGGTGCAAAGAACACGGTGAGAATCGCACCGAACGTCGTCGAGAGCTGAAAGCGCAGGAACTTGAGGATGTTGTCGTAGAGCACGCGCCCACGATGGATGGCGCTGACGATGGTCGCGAAGTTGTCGTCCGTCAGCACCATGGTCGCGGCCTCTTTCGCAACGGCCGTGCCGGTGATCCCCATTGCGACGCCGATGTCAGCCCGCTTCAAGGCGGGCGCATCGTTCACGCCATCCCCCGTCATTGCAACGACGTGCCCCTTCGCCTGCAGCGCGCTGACGATCTTGACTTTGTGTTCAGGCGCCACGCGCGCGAACACCGCGACCTTTTCGATGATGGCCGCAAGGTCGGCTGAATCCATCTGCTCGAGATCTGTTCCAGAAAGCGTCTCCCCTTCGAGACCGAGTTCGCGTGCGATCGCGGTGGCGGTTGACTTGTGATCGCCCGTGATCATCTTGACGGCGATGCCGGCCCGTCGGCAGCGTTCGATCGCCGCTTTGGCCTCCGGGCGCGGTGGATCCATCAATCCGACCAACCCAAGGAACGTGAGATCGGTGACGTACCGCGCAAGTTCGCCGGTGGCTTCGAAGTCGCCAGGGCGGAGCGCGCGCGAAGCCACGAGCAGTCCTCGAAGGCCGTTGCCTCCGTAACGTTGATAGGTCTCGTCGATCTGTCGGCGCCGGGCCGCGTCGAGGGGCTGTGCCGCGCCGTCGCGCAACTCCGAAGAGCAGCACGCCAGCAACACATCGGGCGCGCCCTTCACGTACAGGACGATTCGATCGCCCTGAGCGTGGAATGTGGCCATGAACTTGTGTGCGGAATCGAACGGGACTTCATGGAGTCGCGGCTGCCCCGCGTCGACGCTTGTGCGGGTCATACCGTGCCGCGCAGCGACCACCAGCAACGCGCCTTCCATGGGGTCGCCGATGATGCGAGTCTCGTCGATACGGCTGTCGTTGCAGGCCGTCGCGGCCGTCAGCAACGCGATGACGTCAGGTCCGCCGTCTTGCCGCGCCCCAGGTCCCGGGCCACTACCGGCGTTGATTTCGACGGATTCACCTGCGCAGTAAAGGGTCCGCACCGTCATTTGGTTCAACGTCAACGTCCCGGTCTTGTCCGAGCAAATTACCGTCGTGCAGCCGAGGGTCTCGACACTCGACAAGCGCTTGACGATCGCGTGCTCGCGCGCCATTCGTTGCATCCCCAGCGCAAGCGTGACGGTGACCACGACCGGCAATCCTTCAGGCACGGCCGCAACGGCCAGTGCGATCGCGTCGATCAACAGGTGCGCCAGGTCCGTACCGCGCAGCCACTCGAGAAATGCCAAAATCAAGACCAGCGCTACGGCGAGCGCACCCAGTCGCTTGCCGAGCTGATCGAGCTGGATTTGCAGGGGGCTCGGGGGCTCGGCAGCGAGGGCCAGTTGCTGTGACAGCTGCCCGATCTCGGTTCGCGGCCCGGTCGCCGTCACCAGCAGTTCGCCGCGGCCGCGCGTGACCAGGGTGTTCATGAAGGCAAGGTTGATGCGGTCCCCGACCGCCAACGGAGTGTCTGGCAGCGGCTCGATGATCTTGCCGACCGGCGCGGACTCGCCGGTCAGCGCCGATTCGTCGATTTCGAGACGTGCGGCGAGAACGAGGCGGCCGTCAGCCGGCACTCGGTCGCCTGCCTCGACGAGAACCACATCACCCGGGACGAGTGCCTCGGCAGCAATCTCCTGGGTAATGGCCGCACGCCGGACGCGCGCGCGTACGGGCAGCATGCTTTTCAGGGCCGCGAGGCTCTGTTCGGCCCGATACTCCTGATAGAAGCCGAACACGGCGTTGATGACCACGACGCAGGCGATAACGATGGCGTCCTTGGTGTTGCCGATCGCGGCGGACAGGACCGCGGCACCGAGCAACACGAGGATAAGCACGCTGGAAAACTGGCCTGCGAATACCCTCCATGCCGACCTTGGCGGCGCCACCGGCAGCCGATTTGCACCAAACTCGCGCTCCCGCGCTGCGATGGCCTCCACCGTGAGGCCGTGCTCTAGGCGGACTCCCAGACGCACCGATGCGTCAGTGGCTGTTTCGGCGTGCGGGGGTAATGAAACGGTCAAGGCAGTGCGTTCCCGACGTGGAGCCGGTTGAACTTCGCGTAGCATTGTACAACGGGGTCAGCCGGCGAATTTCGGCGAGATCCTGGCCGTGCCGACGCCATCGTCGCGAGTGCCATTTGCACCAGGTCTCCCGCTTCGGGCTCGCCACAGGATCGGTGCGATGCCTGTCGGATGGACCGAGTCCAATCGAATATGCAAGAGACTGCCATTTGCCAATGCGACGCTGACGTTGTCCAGGTGTTCGTGGAGGGCGACGCACTGTACGACGCCATGCGTGCCGACATCGCGGCGGCCCGGCGATCAATCGATCTGGAGGCATACATACTGGGGGAGGACGAGGTTGGACGAGCGTTCGTAACCGCGCTTTGTGAACGGGCCACGGAAAGTGTACTGGTCCGGGTCGGACTCGATGCGTTCGGCAGTCTCCCGCTGGCGAACTCCGCGTTGACCAGGCAGTTGCGTGACGCGGGCGTCAACCTGCGCTGGCATCACGGCTGGACCTGGCGTCGCCCCTGGCGTATCCATCGCCGCAACCACCGCAAGCTTCTCGTAATTGACGGAAGGTGCGCGTATCTCGGCGGCTTCAATCTCCATGCGGACAGCTCACAACGTGTGACGGGCGGCGCCCGCTGGCGCGACACGCACGTGCGCATCGAGGGCCCGTTTGCGGCGCAGGCTGGCGAGGCGTTCGGGGCGTTCTGGGACGGCGACCTGCACTGGCAACCAAGTCAGGTGGGCCCGAATCTGCTGATGACGAATGGCTCGTACCCGGCGCGCCACCATCTTCAGGTTGCCTTGCACACGGCCTGCCTCCAGGCCCGCAGGCGCATCTGGGCAAAGACAACGAAAACGGCGCGCGCCTGGCGCTGGATGAAATCAACGCCGCCGGGGGAATTACCGTGGCCGGCCAGAAATATAAGGTTAAAATCGAAAGCTACGATGACGAGGCCACTCCCGCCAAATCTATTGCGGGCCTGAAAAAGCTGAAAGACCTCTACGATATTCCCGTGGTCATCGATAACATTAGCGGCTCTGCCATGGCCATTGCGGAAATTAATGAAAGGATGGGAGTCCTTTGGTGTGGCTTCGCCAGGCATCCGAGTATCACCGGCAAAGGAAATAAGCTAGTGTTGAGAATGGAGGGATCGGTCACCGTGGACACCGATCTGGCGGCCAAAGGGGCGCTTGAGGTTTTGAAGGTCAAGACCTTCGCGGTTTTGTGTGATACCGGCGACTGGGGGCGGGGGGTGCGTGACAATTTCATGAAAACGATGGAAGCGAAGGGAGCAAAACATTTGGGGACCGAGTGGTTCGATATGCGCAAGGATACGGATTTCCGAGTCCAGATTACCAAGGTGAAGGCGCTGAATGCGGATACGGTCAAAGTGGTCGCCTATGATGAAGCCTCCGGGCAGCTTGTGAAACAATGCCGGGAGATGGGGATAACGGTTCCTCTGGTCATGACCACCGGCTTTCAGACCAAAGGGGAGCAAATCGCCGGAGGAAAAAATATCGAAGGGTGCATCAATATCCTGGGTCCCAGTAATTTCAATCCCTTGCCCAAGTCTCTAGTGAACTACAGAGAGAATTATCAAAAGAGATTCAAGGCGGAGGCGGCGGCGTACGGGGAGAATAATTATGAGCTGATCTACATCATCACCCGGGGAATGGAGAAAGCCGGCAATGTCAATGATGCCCACAAAATCAAGGCGGGGATGAAGGCCGTGATCCCGATCGAGAAAGAGCACCGGACCACCTGGTTAAAGCAATGGGCGGATAATGGGGACGGGATCCTTTGGCGAGATGTCGCCATATATAAGAATGGCCAACGGGTACATAGCGACGGGCGACCTGCCGCACCGCAAGATTGATTGCTAAGATTTTCCGCAGCTGGGGCAGCGTTGAAGGGAACGGTCAGACTCTGCCCCAGCGTCTATGGATCGTGGGCCACGGTTTAGCCCTTTGAAAAATTGGCTAAACTTTCCCGCCTCAGCGGGACAAAATGCAAAATTTAAACTGCCAAGTTCAAGGGCACGGGCCTTTTTCCCTGAAATTTGCGTTTTTCATCCTGCAATTTTGATGAACTTGTAAAAAGTTAAAATTACCCCCTCCCCCCTGACGCGAGAGGGTTAGGGTGAGGGTGAAGAATTAAGAAATTTCATCAATTTATCTATCCCCTTCTCATTCATCCCTCCCGTCACGCCAAGGCGTGAAGGGGAATTTTTACTTTTTACGAAGCCATCAATTTTCACTTTTCAATGAAAGGTAGAGGTTCTCTTCAACACGCTAAATGGATACGAATATTTTAGATCGCGAACGTTGATTCATCTCTGGAAAACGTGAAAGGGAAACATGGAGCAGATTGCTCAGCAGTTGCTTAATGGACTCATCACCGGCAGCGCCTATGCCTTGATGGCGTTAGGACTGGCCCTGATTTATGGCATCATGCATGTGGCCAATTTCGCCCTTGGCGGTGTCTACATGATCGGGGCCTTCCTGACCTTCTATTTTGTAATGTGGTTTGGAAGCTCTTTTTACCTTTTGAGCCTGCCCCTGGTCATGATCCTCACCATCGGGCTGGGAGCCTTAACCGAAAAGTTTGCTTTTCGTCTGGTTCGGGAAGCACCCCATGCAACGACCTTCATCGTCGCCCTCGGCCTGTATATGATCCTGGAAGGGGGCAGCAGCGTGGTCTTTGGCCACGAGTGGAAAATGATTTCCTCACCTTATAATGACCTGGTTCTCAAATTGGGGCCGATTTCGGTCACCCTGCAAAGGCTGCTGATCTTCGTGGTCTGCGTGGTTCTGGCGGTGGCGGTGTACTTATTCATCATGAAAACGCTGACGGGCAAGATGATCCGGGCGGCCTCCCAAGACCGTGCCTCCGCCTGCCTGGTGGGAATCAACGTAAATTGGGTTTGCCTGCTTACCTTTGGCCTGGGTTCCGGCCTGGCCGCGGCGGCGGGCGCCATGATCGCTCCGACCTTCATGGTCGGCCCGGCCATGGGGCTGGGGCCGGTTACCAAGGCCTTCGTGGTGATCATCCTGGGAGGAATGGGGTCCGTCCAGGGCGCCATTTTTGGCGGTTTTATTCTTGGGATGGTGGAAAGCCTGGGAGCAGGCTATATCACTTCCATGTATAAAGATGCCTTTGCTTTTGGGATTCTCATCATTGTCCTGATCTTTAAACCAACGGGTCTTTTTCAAAGATAGGGAGTTACGATGGCCGGGAATTTCATTTCTAAAAAATTTTGGATCTATCTGGTACTGATCGTTCTGCTCATTGCCCTTCCCTGGATTACGACGGGCCGTTACGGTATTTACCTCGCCACCATGGTCGCGATCTTTGTGATTCTGGTCATGAGTTTGAATTTGGTCGTCGGCTTTACGGGCCAAATTTCGCTCGCTCACGGGGCCTTCTACGGAATCGGGGCCTATATCTGCGGAATCTTGCAGGTGAGGGGAATCCTTCCCTTCTGGCCGGCACTCGTGGTCGCGATCCTCGTCACTGGAATTCTGGGTATTCTGGTGGGAATACCCATGCTCAGGACCCGCGGCCCCTATTTTGCCATCGGCACGATGTGCCTGGGCATCATTGTGAGTCTTGTGCTTCTGAACTGGCAGAGCCTCACGGGGGGGACAAGCCTGGGGGGAATCCGCGGTCCGGGCAAAATCGAAATTGGCGGTTGGGTAATCGATTTTCTTTCCAGCAAGACCTATTACTACCTTGTGTTGATCTTTGCCGCCCTCAGCATATTCGTTGTTTACAGGTTAATCCATTCCCGAGTCGGCCGGGCCTTCATGGCCATTCGGGAAGAGGAAGAGCTGGCCGAATCGATTGGCGTGAATGCTATGAAGTTCAAGGTTTTATCGTTCGGCATCGGGGCTCTGCTTGCCGCTCTTGCCGGCGGGCTCTATGCCGGCTACATGGGGGCGATTGACCCGGATATTGCTTCGGTAGGCATGTCTTTTAATCTTCTGGTGATGGTTTTAGTGGGGGGGTCGGGAACCATGGCGGGAGCGGTGGTGGGCCCCATCCTTCTCTGGATGCTGCCGGAGTGGCTGCAGGCGGCTCAGCAGTACAGGCCCTTAATCTTTGGATTCATTTTGCTCCTCATCATCATCTTCATGCCGCGGGGAATCGTTGGCTGGGCCAGGGCCCTCCACCCCAAGATAGCAGAATGGATCTCTTGAGGTCGAGGAACATGCTCTTACAGGTGCAAGGTTTAACCAAGTATTTCGGGGGATTGGCTGCGGTCTCCGGTCTCGACTTTCATGTCGAAAAAGGGGAAATCCTTGGGATTATTGGGCCCAACGGCTCGGGAAAGACGACTTTATTCAACCTGGTCACGGGGGTCCATAAGCCAAATCGGGGGAAAATCCTTTTTGCAGGGGCAGAGATCGCCGGGGAAAAACCCTATCGCATTGCGGAAATGGGCATTGCCAGGACTTTCCAGATCACCAAGCTCTTCAGCCGCGTGTCCACCTTCAGCAATGTCATGATGGGACTGCATTCCCGAACCGGGGCCGGTGTATGGGGAGCTTTGGGTCGGGGGAGCCGGGCTCGCCAGGAGGAAGAAGAGAGCCGCCGGAAAGCCCTGCAAATATTGGAATTCGCCGGACTTTCCCAGGTACAGGACAGGCCGGCTGAACTCCTTTCTTCCGAGCAGCAGCGCCGCCTGATGATCGCTATTGCTTTCGCCACGGAACCCAAGTTGCTTTTGCTGGATGAGCCCACGGCGGGAATGAGTTCTGAAGAAACAGACGCGGTTGTGGAATTAATCGGCAACATGCGGGGGAAGGGAATCACTCTTTTACTGATCGAGCACAACATGAAGATGGCCATGAATATCTGCAACCGGCTTGTAGCTCTTGAAAACGGCGAAAAGATCGCCGAAGGCCTTCCGGAGGAAATTGCCAACAATGAGAAGGTGATCGAAGCCTATTTGGGCAGGGATTGAAAATGCTGCGACTCAATAAGATCCAAACTTTTTACGGCAAGGTTCAGATACTGAAGGACATATCCCTGGAAGTGAAAGATGGGGAGATTGTGACCCTCATCGGGGCCAACGGGGCGGGAAAGACGACGACTCTCCGGGCGATCTCCGGCCTGGTCCGGCCCGCCTCGGGGGGAATTGAGTTCTTAGGAAAGAGGATCGATCGGCTCTCTCCGGAGATTGTTGTGAAGATGGGTGTTTCCCATGTTCCTGAAAGGGCGGGCGTATTCCCCTACATGACTGTCCTGGAGAACCTGGAGCTCGGTGCCTGTACGAGAAGAGACAAGGAAGAAATAAAAAAGGATTTACAGGTCGTTTACGGACTTTTTCCCATCCTCGAGCAAAGAAAAGAGCAACTAACCGGCACCTTGAGCGGAGGAGAACGACAGATGGTGGCGATGGGGCGAGGATTAATGGCCAAGCCGAAACTCTATCTGCTGGATGAACCGTCTCTGGGGCTCAGCCCTCTCCTCGTAAAACGGATAGCCAAAATTATCGTCGAGATCAATAAAGAAGGAAAGACTGTGCTTTTGGTTGAGCAGAATGCGCGGATTGCCCTGGGGATCGCCAACCGGGGGTATGTGCTCGAAACCGGAAGGATCGTTATCCAGGGCGAAGCCTCCACGCTGATGGATAATGACCACGTGAAAAAAGCCTATCTCGGGAAATAAGAGTCTCTCCCCCATTTTATCCCCTGCCCCCTCGGGGAGGGGCGAAAGATAGAATAAGCGAGGTTGCCAAGGGCACGGACAAGTGTCGCTTCTCAGAAATACGTTTCCTTATTAAACTGCCCTCATGGAAGCCCAGGTGGCCAAAGGATGGGCGAAGCAAGAATCGGCCGGGAAGTAAAGGAGGCCAAATCCTTCCTTCCCTCCCTTTGCAAAAGGGAGTCCCGCGTCTCGCGGGATTTGGAAAAGAGGGGTTAGGGGAGATTTTGAAAGAATATGTCTGGCCAATTATGGACTCCTTAGTAAGTAAATATCAAGCCACACAAAAAGCACTTTCTTATCAAAGCAAATAAATCAAATAAACAAAAATGACAGGAGCCTTATTGTGATTCTAGCCTCGCAGGAAATAATTGCCAAGTGGACAGAAGCGGGGGCCTGGGGAAACCGGACGTTGATCGATTCCTTCCATGAGAATGTCCGAAAAGACCCGGACAAAGTTTGTATAGTGGACCCCCTGAACAGGGAGGCTCTGACGGGGATCAAGCCCGAAAGGCTTACCTACAGGGAGTTTAGTAAAGCCGTGGATGCCACGGCTGAGTCCTTGTTGGCAAAAGGCTTCGGCAAGGATGACATCATAATGGTCCAGCTGCCGAACTGCTGGGAGTTGGCCATGCTCTACCTGGCCATAACCCGTGCCGGGGCCCTGATTTCGCCCGTGCCCATGCAGTGGCGGTCTTCGGAGCTTGAATTCATTGCCGTTTTGACGGGAGCGAAAGCGATCATCACCATCGAATCTTTTGGCAACTTTAATCATCTGGAATTGGCTGAAAAGGTCCGCTCCAAGTGTCCCTCCATCCGGGACATTACCCTTCTCCCCCAGATTCGTGACCTGGCCAAGGGTAACGCGACTGGAAAGCTCGATCAGATCAAGATCGACCCCAACGATGTCTTCACCCTCTGCTGGTCTTCCGGGACGGAGGCGGAGCCGAAAGGATGTCCGCTCAGCCACAATAACTGGACCATTGCGGCCCGGTTAAACTTCGAAACCGCCCCGATTAAGCCGGGCGACAACCTCATTACGGCCGGCCCTCTGGTCAACATGGCCTCCCTTGGCACCATCTACGTGCCGTGGCTGGTGGGCGGGGGGAAAATGGTCCTACACCATCCGTTCGATATCCTAACCTTTATCACGCAGCTTATTACGGAAGAGATCCACTACACCCTGCTGGTGCCTGCCGTCGTAAATGACCTGTTGAAGCACCCCCAGGTGGACCAGTTTGACCTTTCCAAAATGAGGGCCATTACCATCGGTGCCGCCCCCCCATCGCTGTGGTCCGTTCAAGAGCTCAAGCGCCGCTGGGGCATCGATTTTGCCAACATCTGGGGTCAGAATGAAAGTACCGGAAACGTAGCGGGGTCTTATCATATACCGGACCTGGAGAAACGCTTGGATCACTTCCCCTTCTATGCAGAGGGGACGAAATGGACCCGGGAGGCCGAGGGGGTTTGGAAGCATATATCCATGAAAATGGTCAACCCCGATCTGCCCAATGGCCCAAGAAAGGAAGGCGATATCGGGGAGCTTTGGTACAGGGGCCCCAATGTCATCCCCAGCTATTTCAAACGCCCTGAACTGACGGCCAAGGCCTTCGATGCCGATGGCTTTTTCAACACGGGCGATCTCTTCCAGTTGAAGGACGGGGAATGCATCGGGTTCTTCGACCGGAGCAAAGACATCATCATCCGGGGTGGCTTCAACATCAGCGCTCAGGAAGTTGAGAATACGATACTGAGCCACCCAAAAGTCCTCGATGCCGCTGCCGTGGCTATGCCCGACGAAAGACTCGGCGAGAGGACCTGCATTTACGTGGTTCCGAAGCCCGGGCAGGCCATCAGCCTGGACGAGATCAAGTCTTTCATGACGGAGAAAGGGATTGCGGTGTACAAGATCCCGGAGAGATTGGAAATTGTCCAGGCAATCCCGAGGAATCCCGTTGGAAAGATCGTGAAGAAGGTTCTCCGTGAGGAAATCAAGAAGAAACTGGATTCGAAATGCTGATTATTCTCAGCGGTTACGGCTACGCCAAGAATTAAAGGCGACGGTCCCGATTGATAAGAAGCGTCAGACAGCTCTCTGAGAAAAGTGGGATGAAGGCGAAGGCGGAGTCATGGGTCGAGATGGAGTCAAATCTTTACGGGCTTTGGCCCAAAGAGATTCGGAGCCCGCCCCCCTCCATGGAAGAACGAGTGCCTAATTCCGAGGGAATGCGCTTCCGCCCCAAGCCCAAAAGAATGGCTGAATAGGGTATCGAATTTCTGACTCAGGACAATAGATTATTCTTTTTGTGATATCCATTCTGAACCGTGGAACCGCTTGGCTATTTCTTTGGCTTGAAAATCGGCGCCCGCTTCTCTACAAACGCCCTCGACGCTTCGGCGTGATCATCGGTGAGGAAGGTGAGACTTTCCAAAGCCAGAGACGTATCTAAAGTTAGGTTCATTTGATCCTTGATCAGCTTGTTAACCGAATACTTCGTCCATCGTATGGCCTGAAGGGGTCCATCGGCTAGCCGCTTGGCAAACTTCCACGCCTCTTCATATGCCTTCCCTTCGGCGACGACTATATTCACTAATCCGATTCGTTCCGCCTCCCGAGCCGATATCAGATCGCCTGTCAACAAGTATTGCTTGGCTCTGGCGATTCCGCACAGCATACTCCAGATAACCGCACTTCCGTCACCGGCTGCCAAGCCTACTCTTACATGGGTATCCCCAAGGCGGGCGGTCTCGGCAGCAAAGATCACATCACAAAGC
>Ga0209253_10004834_pt1 | contig 11700 bp, 10 predicted proteins | sample FrelakmetBRP12BR_FD_187145 | JGI IMG/M metagenome (GOLD analysis project Ga0209253, IMG submission 187145) | Freshwater lake sediment microbial communities from the University of Notre Dame, USA, for methane emissions studies - BRP12 BR (SPAdes)... | ecosystem: Environmental > Aquatic >...
ATGGGCGCAGGCGGCGTCGTAGTTGTCGCCGTGCAGCACCACCTGGCCGCCGAGATTGCGTACCGCGTCCACCTTGATCTGCGGCGTGGTGCGCGGCATGACAATCACCGCCTTGGTGCCGAGCCGCAAGGCAGCGAGCGCCACGCCCTGCGCGTGGTTGCCGGCCGAGGCGGCGATCACGCCCTTCCTGAGTTCGGCAGACGAGAGGCCGGCCATCTTGTTGTAGGCGCCGCGGCACTTGAACGAGAACACCGGTTGCTCATCCTCGCGCTTGAGCCACACCTGGTTGTGGATGCGGCGCGACAGGATCGGCGCGTAATCAAGCGCGGTTTCGCGCGCGACGTCGTAGACCTTGGCGTTCAGGATTTTTTTCAGATAATTCTGCGGCAAGCGGGCATTCCTCGCCTTTTCCGCCCCCCGTTTGGGGCGCTGGAATCGGCCTGATTGGCGTCTAATCTACCAGACCGTTCTTTATTAATGTATCGGCAATACGGTATCCTGACCCCTGGCTGAGGCATAAACAGAAGATGACCATGACCCAGGACGAAATGAAAAAGGCGGCTGCCAAGGCAGCACTCGAATACGTCGAGGCCGACACCATCATCGGCATCGGCACCGGTTCGACCGCCAACCACTTCATCGACCTGCTGGCTGGCATCAAGGGCAGGATCGAGGGCACGGTGGCCAGTTCCGTGGCCTCGGCCGAGCGCCTGAAGAAGCACGGCATCCCGGTATTCGACCTGAATGCCGTGGGCGACCTGAGTCTGTACGTGGATGGTGCGGACGAGTCCAGCCACCACCTGCACCTGATCAAGGGCGGCGGTGGCGCACTCACCCGTGAAAAGATCGTGGCCGCGGCCAGCAAGAAGTTCGTGTGTATCGCCGACGAATCCAAGCTGGTGGACGTGCTCGGAAAATTCCCGCTACCGGTCGAAGTGATCCCGATGGCACGCTCCTATGTCGCCCGCCAGATCGTAAAACTCGGCGGCCAGCCGGTGCTGCGCGAGGGCTTCACCACCGACAACGGCAACGTGATCCTGGACGTGCACAACCTCAAGATCATGAACCCGGTGGAGCTGGAAGCAAAACTCAACAACATCGTCGGTGTCGTCACCAACGGCCTGTTTGCGATGCGCCCGGCGGATGTGCTGATTCTCGGCACCCCAAGCGGCGCCAAGACCCTCAAGTAACCTCCCCTCCTGGCGGCGACATGGCGACCCTGACCTTCCACGGCGCCGCCCGCCAGGTCACCGGCTCCTGCTACCTGCTGGAAACCGCGCACAGCCGCGTGCTCATCGAGTGCGGCCTGTTCCAGGGTCCGCCCGAAGTGGACCGCCTGAACGAGCGGCCCTTCCCCTTCAGGCCACGCGACATCCATGCCGTCGTTCTGTCGCACGCGCACCTCGACCATTCCGGGCTGCTGCCGCGCCTCAAACGCGAAGGCTTCGACGGCAAGGTGTACGCCACCACCCAGGCGCTGGAGCTGCTCGACATCATGCTCAAGGACGCGGCCCACATTCAGGAGAAGGATACCGAGTGGGAAAACCGCCGGCGCGAACGCGCTGGCGACAAGCTGATCGCGCCGCTCTACACCTTGCAGGACGCGGAGGATGTGCTGACCCTCGGCGAGCCACTGGTCTATGGCCAGAAGGCGCATATTAGCCAGGATATCGAAATTTGCATGCGCGATGCCGGGCATATCCTCGGCTCGGCGATCGTCGAGCTGTGGGTCGATGCCGACGGCCGACAGAAAAAAATTGTGTTCAGTGGCGATCTCGGCAACGCCGCCAGCCCGTTGCTGCGCGATCCGGAGGTAGTGCGCAGCGCGGATGTGCTGCTGCTTGAATCCACCTACGGCGACCGCGACCACCGGCCGCTGCCGGAAACACTCAAGGAATTCGCCGGCATCCTTGCACAGGCCGAGCGCGACGGCGGCAACGTGCTGATCCCGGCATTCGCCATCGGCCGCACCCAGGAACTCATCTACCACCTCGGCGAGTTCTATCACGCCGGCAAACTGCCACAGACCAAGGTGTTCCTCGACAGCCCCATGGCGATCGCTGCTACCGAGGTGCACCAGCGCCACTTGCAGGTGTTCAGCCAAGAGGCACGTGCGGCGATCCGCAAGAACGGCGGCAACGCCAAGGAATTTCTGCCGCCGCTGCATTTCGTGCGCACTGTCGAGGAATCCATGTCGCTCAATCGCATCACCGCCGGCGCGATCATCATCGCCGGCAGCGGCATGTGCAGCGGCGGGCGCATTCGCCATCACCTCAAATGGAACCTGTGGCGCGAGGCGGTACACGTGGTGATCGTCGGTTTCCAGGCGCAGGGCACACCCGGCCGCGCCCTGGTGGACGGCGCCCAGCGCCTGCGCCTGCTGGGCGAAGACCTCGTGGTGCGCGCGCACATCCACACCCTCGGCGGCTTCTCCGCGCACGCCGGCCAGAGCGACCTCGTAAAGTGGGCCGGCCATTTTCAGCCGCACCCGCAGCTGTATCTGGTGCACGGCGAGCTGGACAAGATGCAGGCCTTGCAGGCGCGCATCAAGGATGTGCATGGGTGGGAGGCGCAGATTCCCGCCGAAGGTCAAACCATTCAGATCTAAACCATCACGCCGGTCCTTGACGTTATGGTTTGATGATTGATGGGTTGCGCTGCGCAATGGGCAGGATGCCCGAGTGCCGCGGAGCGCATGGATGCGCGAGAGCGGCCTCCACCCATCCTACGCATACTACGCCACTGTCCTCAGGCAAACGACTTGTTCACCTGAATCTTCAGCTTCTTGATGCGGTGCCACAGGCTTCGTTCGGAGATGCCGAGACGGCGCGCCGCCTGCGCCTGCACACCCTGACTCTGATCGAGCGCCTGCAGGATAGCACGGCGCTCGACACCTTCAAGCCACGCGTCGAGGTCGCTGCTGCCCATGTTGTCGAGATACGAGTCGGTTGCCGGCGCCGCGCCGGTGCTGCGCAGGATGGTGTGTGGCAGGTCGCGTGCGTCGATGGTGTCGCCCTTGCACGACAAGAGCGAGCGCTCGATGGCGTTGTGCAGCTCGCGAATGTTGCCCGGCCAGTTGTAGTGCGTCAGCACCTCCATCGCTTCCGGGCTGATGGCGTGCACTGGCTTGTCAGTGTCCGCGGCCAGCTCGTGCAAGAATACCCGCGCCAGCAACGGCACGTCTTCGCGTCGCTCGCGCAACGGGGGTACCACGATGCTGTACACGTCCAGGCGGTAAAACAGGTCCTCGCGGAACTTGCCTTCGTGCACCATCTCCTTCAAGTCGCGGTTGGTGGCAGCCATGATGCGCACGTCCACTTTGCGTACCTGATCGCTGCCAACCGGTGAGAACTCGCGCTCTTGCAGCACCCGCAGTATCTTGGTCTGGAGCGCGAGTTCGAGGTCGCCAATCTCGTCCAGAAACAAGGTGCCTCCCTGTGCCTGCTCGAGACGTCCGAGGCGCGTTTGCGCGGCTCCGGTGAACGCACCCTTCACATAACCGAACAGCTCGCTCTCCATCAGGTCGCGCGGAATGGCCGAGCAGTTGATCGCCACCCATGGACGGTCGCGGCGCGGTCCGAGGTTATGGATGGTGCGCGCCACCAGCTCCTTGCCGGTACCGGACTCGCCGGTGATCAGCACATTGGCCTTGTACGGTGCGACCTTTTGTATCTCCTCAATCAGATGGCGGGTCGCGGGACTCTCACCAAGCAGTTGTTTGCCGGCGTTCGCCTGGTTGACGGTTGCCTTGAGGTGCTGGTTCTCGCGCAGGATGTCGCGCAGGTTGATGGCGTTGTGCACCGCAATCTCGAGTTCTTCCGGCTCGAACGGCTTGGTGAGATAGTCGGCAGCACCGGCCGCCACACTCTTTACCGCCGACTTGATGGTGCCGTGCGCCGTGACCACAATCACCGGCAGGTCCGGGCGGTCGGCACGACAGCGCGCGAGCAGCCCTTCGCCGCCCATACCCGGCATTTTCATGTCCGATAGCACCACGTCCAGATTCGGGTCCTGGATGTGCTTCAGGGCCTCCTCGCCGCTACTGGCGGTGATCACAACATGGCCCGCGTCCTCAAGGATCATGCGCATTACCGTCTGCATGTTCTGCTCGTCGTCGACCACCAGAACGGTTCGCTTCATGACTGGGCCCTCTCCTCTTGTACCGGGAACCACATCGCAAACCGCGCGCCGCCGTGTTTCGGTGCCTGCACCTCGAGACGCCCACCGTTCGCGTCGGTGAGGGTGTTGGCAATCGACAGTCCGAGGCCCGTGCCCTGATCCTTGGTGGTGAAGAACGGCTCGAACAGACGCGGCATGATGTCGGGTGGGATACCCGGTCCGCTGTCCTCGACGGCAAGCGACACCATGCCTTGCTCAAGTCGCGTTTCAACGCGCAGTGTGCCGCCGTTCTCGCCCATGGCCTGGATGGCGTTGGTGAAGATGTTGCCCCAGGCCTGCTGCAGGAGTCCCGGGTCGGCCTGAATGTGTACGCCATCATGCCGCAACGATTTCTCGACATGCACGCTTTCGCGGCCTGCCAGTGCCGTGGCGAGTGCGCGCTCCATGGGCACGGCCGGATCGATGGACGCGAAGCTCGGTTTGCGGAAACGGCTGATCTGCAGGAAGTCCTGAACCAGGTGGCTGACACGCGTACTTTCCTCGCGAATCATGCGCGTCAGTTCGGCCTGCTTCTCCGGCGTCTGGCCGGGCTTGTCGAGCAGCGCGGCCGAGGCATTGATAACACCGATCGGGTTGCGGATCTCGTGCGCCAGGGCCGCCGACAACTCGCCGAGCGCGATCAGTTTGTCCTTCTGGTAACGCTGCTGCTGCTCGTCGCGCGCATCGCGCAGACGCATGGCCATGGCGTTGAACGCCTTGGCCAGATCACCGACCTCGTCATCGCTGGTCACCGGCACCGAGGCGTTAAAGTTCTGCGTGGAGAGCTGCATCACGCCATTGCGCAACAGCTCCACCGGCCGTACCACCAGCCGGGAAAGGAAAATGCCAACGGCCACACTGATTGCCACGCCCAGCAGGGTGATGGAAGCAAATAACAACAGGCGGTTGGTCAGCAGTTCTTCGAATCCGCGCCGTTCCAGGCCACTGAATAAGATCGCCTCGACACGTCCCTCGGAATCGACAACCGGTGTGTACACACCACGGAAGCGGTTACCTTCAGCGTGTGGACTGTAAAATGGTTTTTTGTCCTTCACCATGCGCCCCATGGCCTCTTTCGACAGCTCCTTAAGCTCTGTCACCTTCCCGGGTGTGGTGAACACGTCAAAAAAACGCGCGCCTTCGCGGTAGTACAGGCGCGACGTCAGGCCGGTGAGCTGGTTGAGCTCATTAATGAAGTCATTGTTGAGCAGTCCGCCCAACACCAGGTAGTAGCGCGGCTTGCCCTGACGCGGCACCGGCGTGATGCCCACGGCCGCGAGCAGGTCCTTATTTTTCTGCACCACTTTCATCACTGCCTGGGTCTGGCCCAGTTCCCACAAGGCGTGCATACGGATTGGCATCGAGGTATACAGCAGGATCTGCTGCGCCGTGTAGACTTGCATAATGCTGACATTCAACTCCTTGGCGATGCGAGCCACCGGTTGCTTCATCGTGCCCATGTTACCGCCGCGGTCGAGCGCGGTAACAAAATCCGGGTCATCGGCCAGCACCCGGCCGAGCATGACGGCATCGCTCTGGTAGGCACGCAACCAAGTCTGGCCGGCGGGCGACGAATCTTCGATCCAGCGCTGCAGGCGTTCCTCAAAGTTTGAGGACACCCATTCGGAGGCGAGCATGCCGGCCACCAGCATGGGCACCACCACCATCACCAGGATGGTGTTCACCACTTTGCGCTGCAGGCGATTGAGGGGAAGGAGGCGACGTATCATGAATGAAGCCCTACTTCGTTCGTCCTGTCATTTGGAGTTTCCTGAATGGAGGCATCCTACAAAATTTGTAGCTAATTACCAGTGTCACATCCGGACCTATCCGGATTTATTGTCTTATCTTATTGATTATATGTATTAATAATTTATTTCCGTGTCTGGCACGGCGATTGCTTAGTCATACAGCGACGGAAGCTGGCAATAGTCAGCAACCAGTAGTCAAACCATAACTCCTAGAGGAACTGTCCATGAAGAAGATTCTGTCTGCTGTTCTCGCCCTGGCCTTCACCTTCGTGTTCGGCGCTGCTTTCGCTGCCGACGCTGCTGCCCCGGCTGCTGCCCCGGCTGCCAAGAAGGAAGTTTGCAAAGACAAGGCTGGCAAAGAAGTGAAGTGCCCGGAGAAGAAGAAGGTCGAAGAGAAGAAGTAATTTCTTTTCTCCGCTGTACAAAAAAGCGCCCCTCGCGGGGCGCTTTTTTTATGTCCAGTGGAACTACAGCCAGCGGCCGATCCAGGCGTTCAGACGGCGCGCATCCAATGCTCCGGACATCCGTTCCAGTTCACGCCCGCCACGGAACACCACCAGAGTCGGGATACTGCGGATCGCATATTGGCTGGCAAGCTGCGGCTCGGCCTCGGTGTTTACCTTGGCCAGCTGTGCGCGACCACGCAGCTCCCCGGCCACCTGTGCAAATATCGGCGCCATCGTACGGCATGGACCGCACCACGGCGCCCAGAAGTCCACCACCACCGGAAGGCCGCTGCGTTCGATATGGGTGCGGAAATCGCTGCCGCCCAATTCCACCGGATGACCGTCGAAGAGCGCCGCCTTGCAGGCGCCGCATTTCGGATTCTCCGTAAGGCGCTCCGCCGGTACGCGGTTTACACTGTGGCAATGCGGACAGACAACGTGCGGATCTGGCATTTGGTCACCAAAATAAATAGATGCGAGGACAGAAAACAATGATGGGGGTCGTGTACACGCATTTAAAGAATGCAAGCCTGCACAAAGTCCATTACGCCAATCCAGGCGCCGTTATTGGCGCAGTGGACTTTAACGGCGCATGGAAAATCAGCCATATCGAGGGCCGGTGCCCGGCCATGTTATAGTGAAGCCGCCGTTGAAATGATTCTCTCCGAATTTCGTCGCGCATCATTCTCCTGATCATGTTGAACCGTCTTCTGCGACGCATCCGTCGCCTCACGGCCAGGACGCTGGCCGCTGTTAATCTGCCACGCCCTCCGCACCGGCCGGAGACGCTCACACCCGGCGACCAGGGATATCTCAAGGCATACCTGCGCTGGTACATTCTTCGCGGCATGCGCAAGGCCGGCGTGCCGGCATTGAGTATCGCGCTCGTGGACGACCAGCAGCTGGTCTGGGCCGAGGGTTTCGGTGTCGCCGATCGCGAGCGTCGCATCGCGGCGACACCCTTGACCGCCTACCAGATCGGCTCGATCACCAAGGTGATCAACGCGCTCGCGGTCATGCAGCTTGTGGAACAAGGGCGCATGGACCTCGATCATCCCATCACGGATTATCTCCCGGAGTTCTCCATGCACACGCGCTGGCCACAGGCCGCGCCGATTACGCCGCGTGCCCTGCTTTGCCACCATGCGGGCCTGCCGACCTACCTGCTCAAGGGCTTTTTCTCAGGACAGTCGCTGACCGAACTGCTGCATGAACTCCGGGATGAACATTTCGCGTTCGAACCGCACACCGTCTTCAACTATTCGAATCTCGGTTCCGATCTGCTCGGACTTGCGGTTGAACGCCTCTCCGGCCTGCCGTATGCCGAGGCCGTGCAACACCAGTTGCTTGCACCGCTCGGCATGCACAATACCGGCGTGATGCCAGATGGCGCGCGCATGGCGCGCGGTTATGTGCACGACGTGCCGGTAAATCCCACGCCGGTGCGGGATATCCCGGCCGGCGGCCTGTGCAGCAACGTTCTCGATCTCGCACGTCTCATGCGTGGCGTGTTTGCCGACGGCACTCTCGATGGCCAACACGTTCTGGGCAAAAACTTGTTGGCCGCTACATTCGAGCCGCAATATCCCGACCAGCCGCTCGATTTCGGTCAGCGTTTCGGTCTCGGCTGGATGCTGAGCGGGTTGCCGATCGAAGGCGGCGGGCAGCAGGCCTGGCACAATGGCGGTACCAAGGCATTCGTGAGTCAGCTTGCGTTACTGCCGGAAACAAAGCTCGGCGTGGTGGTGCTCGCCAACGCCGACAACGCCGGTGACCTGGTGTACGACATCGCCGAAGAAGCGCTTCGGCTCGCGCTCGAAATCCGTCGCGGCGTCGCGCTGCCAAAGAAGACGCTGGAACCGGAAGTAGTTCTGGCGCGCGATGCGCTGGTGGAACGGGTTGGCGATTACAGCCTCATGGGGTCGCTGGCGCGTATTTCGCTCGGGAAGAAACGCCTTAAACTGCATGTGCTCAAGCATGTGCTCGATCTCGTGCCACTCACGGCGAACCGGTTCCGTGTCGAGTTCAACGTGCTCGGGATCAAGTCGGTGCCGATCCCGTTCCCGCCGGTGGAGTTCGCGCAGGTGGGCGAGCGCAAGTTCGCGCTGCTGCGCGGCCGGGTCGTGATCCCGGCCGAGAGGATACCGCCTTACTCCATCCCTGATACCTGGCGACGCTGCGCCGGTGAATACCACATCATCAACCCGGATGCCGAGTATCTCGTGGATCTTGAGCACTGCCACATGCTCATCGAGAACGGTAAACTGCTCATGGACATCCGCATCTCGGGCATCGAGAACCGTCACGTGAAAGTGGTGGTGGTGCCGATCTCCGACAGCGAGGCGTATGTGTTCGGTCTCGGACGCAATGTCGGGGATGTGGCACGCGTGTTGACGGATGGCGATCAGCTGCGCATCCGCTACTCGGGGTATGTGTTCGAGCGCAAGTAGAATCCGCGCCGGTGACTTGCCGAAAAAACCAGCTTTCCAGTTACTGCTAAAGCGGGTTGCCTGGCACGACGATGCGCACTTCATGCAGGCTGCCACGAAAATGCGGACTCTGCACCCGACTCACTGAAAACAACACTTCCGACTTGAGCGGCGCCACCAACGCCGCCTCCGTTCCGACTATCCGGCTGCCGGCAATGTCGAGGCGTGCTTCCACGGCGGTAATGGCAACCTTGCCTTCAATTACGCTGCTGGTGATGGTCACGCGTGCGTCGTCCACGCTCAGCCCGCCATCCGTCCCGCCGATCACACTGTCTTCGATACTCACCTCGGCATCGCTGATGCGCAACTCACGCACGCGCGCATTGCGTACCAGCGTGCCGCGGCAACGATGGATGATGATGCGGTCGTATTCGCCCTCAAAGATCGCGCCACGTTGCCCCTTGCATGTGCCGGTCCGGGTCGAAACAGGCCGCAGCAATTCGCGCTGCAGAGCGCCATAGCGCCGCTCCAGTACGGGAAAATTCAGGAACGCCACGACGCGCGCGTTGAAGCTCTCCGGCACGTCGTCCATGGGTGTATGCCCGCTTGCATCGAACACCTCGAGTTGGGCGTGCGGCAGGCTTGCGGACAACACCCGGCCATTACGCAGCGGCGCGATACTGTCGCGTTTGCCCCACAGCACCAGCACCGGTGCCTGCACACGTGGCATGTCGAGGCTGAAATCCTCAATCACCAACGCCAGTCCCGCGATCTTGGTCTGCTCGGCGTTAAGAAAACTCTGGCGCAGCTTTGAACTGGCGATGATCACCTCGGGCACAGGCTGGATTTTTTCCGTCAACCTGAGAACACTGCTCACGAGGTTTCCCAAGTGGTCGCGCTGCGCAGGATACAGGCTTGGAAAATAATTGATGCCGAGATAGCTGAGGTATTTGCTGTATGCCATAGGGTGCAGAATTCCCGGCACATCGACCAGCACCAGGGCAGTCACGTCCTGCGGGTAACGGGCCGCATAGCGCAAGGCAATGGCGCCACCCATCGAGTGACCTACAAGGGAAAACGGCCGTGTGTGGATGTGTTCCACCACCAGGTAGCGCAGAAAGGCGGCATAGTTCTCGGGCGAATAAAGCTCGTTGCCTTTGCTCGACCGGCCGAATCCCGGCAGATCGAAGGTCACGACGCGGTGATCACGTGCCAGCACGGCGATCAGCCCATCCCAATCGCGCGTTGCCTTGTCACCGAGGCCATGCACCAGCACCACGATTGGTGCCGATTCCGGCCCGGCAGTGAACACACGTGCCTTGCCGTGGAAGGCCGTTTCGGTCAGGACCGGCGCAGCGGGCGGCACGGCGAGTGCGGCGGCTGACGGGAGCAGGCAACAACTGAATACGGCAACCCAGCCCGTGCTGGTTTGTCTGGCTCGGTGCAACAAGCTCACAAGCAACCCTCCCTGAAACAGCTTCTTTTATATCGAATTGTCCGTGCTGCGACCAGCCAATTCCATCGGTCCGAATCGGGGCTTGATCAGGAAACGTGGCAGACCGATACTGATCCCGCATCCATTTCTTTGTTCGCAAGGCGGCTCCAATGAACCCATTACGTATATCGGCATTACTCTTGGTTGCTTTGCTCTCCGCATGCGCCTGGCACGCTGACACGGACCAACATTCCCACAAGTTATCGATGAAGGCAGAGACATGATTCTTTCCGCGCTGAAACGCCAGGAGGCAAGTGAAACACAGCTCAAGGACGCGCGCGCGATCCTCGAACGTCATGAGAAGACGGTGCCGACCGAGATTGCCGGTGTGTTCCGCAAGCAACGCGCATTGTTTCGCGGCATCACCTCCGGACAGAACAGCGAGCAGTTGTCGGCGCTCGAAACTGAACTGCACAGAACCAATGAGCAGACCCTGCGATCCATCGGACGCATGCACGAGGAACTCGCCGTGGCAGTTGGCGAAGCGACCTGGAAAGCGGCAATGACCGATCTCGATAACCGCATGTCGCGTCACTTCCGCGAGTAATCCCGCATGTCCTGTGCGGTGGCCGCTGTACGTGGCCGCCGCTTTTTTATCTCCAGAGATGGAGTGTATGCCGCGTGAGCGGCCATCAACGCCGTTTTTCTTTGCCTCCAGACACGCCGAGATCACTTGCGACCACGCGTGCTGCAACGGCAATGCCGTGGCGATTCCAGTGGGTATCGTCCCGCCACCAAGTGTACTCACCCTGCTTGAGCAAGGCATCGGACTCACGCACCAACGGCTCGGTCAGGTCGCTACAACGCAGTTGGTACTTCCAGCAGAGACCGTTGAGGTAGTCCCACTGGGCATTGGGTAGCTTCTCTTCCAGCTTCAGGTGTTTGGAATACACCCGATACTTGGTGGGGATAAAATACACGCGATCGAGCACCGGCTTAAGGTCGGCGAGCGTCTGCTCGAAGCCCACCGGCTCTGGCCAGGATGCGCGCCGCGTGACCGCTATGTATTGCTGGAAGAATGCCACCTTCTTTCCGCCAAGTTCGGCCATCTCGATGGCGCTGCCCTCGCGAATGGCGCGACCGCGTGTCAGTCGTTTGTAAAGCGACATGGTCACGCGATAGGTGTTGAATTCCGAGAACAGACTGTAGTAACGCCGCCCGTAGCGCGCGAGCGCGTGCTCAGGCCGACCGCGGCTTTCCTCGAAGTCGTTGCCTTCAAATATAAACAGCAGCACCCGAAAGTCGTCGCCGTAGCGCCGCTGGAAACTGCGGATATAAGCGGCATACGCAGCGAGGTTACCCTGGTAGGCGAGACTGTAGGTATCCAAACCGTACTGGGCGAGAAGCTGCGCGTACAACAAGTCTGGCTGGCTATTGCTGTTGCCGGCCACGAAGGAGTCGCCCACCAGCACGTAGCGTTG
>Ga0209253_10004835_pt1 | contig 11698 bp, 9 predicted proteins | sample FrelakmetBRP12BR_FD_187145 | JGI IMG/M metagenome (GOLD analysis project Ga0209253, IMG submission 187145) | Freshwater lake sediment microbial communities from the University of Notre Dame, USA, for methane emissions studies - BRP12 BR (SPAdes)... | ecosystem: Environmental > Aquatic >...
CTTTTGGCAGGTGCGTATAGTGGCAAGATATGTTCAATCTTCGGATGCTAATCCCGACCGCAAACGGGGATTGTCTACTGCTTATCTCATGTTCATCATCCAAAGCGCCCGCCCTGTGCTGGATTTGATAGAATCTTCTCGCACAAGAAGGCATCATCTTCTGTGAGGGGGTATTGAAAGCGCCGGGCCCTCCAAGGGGAAGTTAGCAGAACTGCTAGAGAATGATCTCTTGAGGCCGCGTTTTTTGTTTCTATCGCTGAAAGAATTGAGGTTCAGTATATAGGAAAGAGTGAATATATTTTTTTCTTGACAATCATTTTCGGCCTTGGTAATCTTTATCGCGACAATGATTACTCCAATGCCCACTAATCGAACCGAGGCAACACGGATTTATCTAAGTCAAAGCCGAGGAAATGACTCCATTTTCGAATTTTTGTGGGAGGCGGTTAAGGTAGCAAGTTGCGTTCGGCATTGGGAAAGTCTAGTGCGTTGTTGTGACAGATAACGAAGGAGGTCGCGCGGTGGATAACAAAAAGAAGACGTTGATAGGGATCGTTGGTAAGGAGAACGTTTTGGAGTACCAAAAGTCCCTGGAGACTTACGCCAGAGACCAGAGCTTCGTCCTGCCCATAGAGCCCTGGTTCGTGGTGAGGCCAAAAAACATGGAAGAGGTGCAGGCCATAGTAAAGTGGGCCAACGAGTCAACGACGCCGCTGGTGCCCATGAGTTCGGGCGCCCCCCACTTTCATGGAGATACCGTGCCGAGCGTGCCGGAGGCCACCCTTGTTGACCTCAGCCGGATGAGCGCGATTAGGAGGATTGACCGCAGAAATAGGATGGCTGTGATTGAGCCGGGTGTCACCTACAGCCAACTCCAGCCGGAGTTGGCCAAGGAAGGCTTAAGGCTCACCACCCCGCTGCTGCCGAGAAGGACTAAATCGGTGATTGCAAGTCTCCTGGAAAGGCAGCCTACCATTATTCCACGATACCAGTACTCTATGACTGAGCCTTTGAGAAACCTTGGGGTAGTATGGGGGAATGGGGACATCCTCTATACGGGTGAAGCAGGCGGGTCTGTCTATTCGCTCGAAGACCAGTGGAAAGCAGGAGGGAGACAGGTAGACCCAAAGGGCCCGGGCCAGACAGATTATCTCAGGTTTGTTACAGGAGCCCAGGGTACCATGGGTATTGTGGTATGGGCATCCGTGAAGTGTGAGCTGCTGCCTGATGTTCACAAGGTTTTCTTCATCGCGACCGAAAAGCTTGAGGCCCTGATTGAGTTTTCACAGAGGCTGCAGAGGCTGAGGTTGGGCGACGAGGTCTTGCTGTTGAACAACTCACAGTTGGCCAACATACTTGGAAAAGGGATCGACCATATCATAACCTTGAGGGGAGCATTGCCGCATTGGGTTCTCATCATGGGTGTAGCGGGCCGTGCCCTGTTCCCCGAAGAGAAAGCCGCCGTGCAGGAGAAGGACATCAGTGATCTTGCACAGTACTTCGGATTGAAGCTACTATCGGCAATTCCGGGGGTGACGAACAGGGAGGTCCTTGATACGCTCATAAATCCTTCCGGTGAGCCTTACTGGAAATTTAAGTATAAAGGCGGATGTCAGGACATATTCTTCCTTACCACCCTTGACAAGACACCGCAATTCATAAAGACGATGTACTCGGTAGCCGAAACGCTCAAGTATCAGGCTTCAGAAATCGGGATATACATACAGCCGCAGCACCAAGGTGTTGAACATCACTGCGAATTCAGTCTGCCCTTTGATCCAGAGGACTGGAAGGAAGTAACCAGGGTCAAGGAACTTTATTGCAAGGCCAGTGAAGAGCTCATCGGCCAGGGGGCGTATTTCTCTCGACCCTATGGCATGTGGGCAAATATGGTCTACAACAGAGATGTGCAGGGCACAATCGCGTTAAGAAAAATCAAACAGATATTCGATCCCAAAAATGTCATGAATCCAGGGAAGCTCTGTTTTTAGAAAAAGGCAAAGAGAGGAGGCATTTTAAATGGCGCTAGAAGATTACCGGGCCGATGTGCTAAGGTGCTCCCGTTGTTCATACTGCAAATGGATTCCCTTCGACCACGTGAAGAGCTGGAGGTTCGCAAAGGGATGCCCCAGCATCGACTACAACAAGTTTCAATCGTATTCGGCAGCCGGCAGGTTAGTAACCGGTTTATCACTCATGGACGGCAGGTGCGATGTCACTGATCGTGTCATCGACGTAGCCTTTAAATGCCAGTTGTGCGGCTCCTGCGATGTCGCCTGCAAGGTGTGTCGCTATGATATGGAGCCCTTGCTTGCACTGCACGAACTCCGCTTCAAACTGGTGGAAGAAGGCCACACCCTTCCCCAGAACACCCCCGTCATGGAGGGGTTTCGTAAGGAGCATAATATGCTCATGAAACCAAAGGGGCAGGGGGGGAAATGGGCCGATGGGCTCAAGGTAAAAGACCTTTCAAAGGAGAAGGCTGAAGTCGCCTTCCATGCAGGTTGTCGATCTTCTTACGATCGGGACCTCGCACAGGTACCCAGCGTTTCGGCAAGCATCCTTCAGAAAGCAGGCGTCGATTTTGGCATCCTGGGGAAAGCCGAGACCTGTTGCGGCGGTCGGGCATTTCACATGGGATACCGCGCCGATTTTACCAGTGCAGCCAAGCACACGGTCAAGACCTGGACCAATGCAGGCGTGAAGACGGTGGTCACCCCCTGCGCTGATTGCTTTCACACCTTCAGAAGGCTCTATCCCGAGGTAGGTTCTCAGGTTGAGGTCTTACACATGGTGGAATTCGTTGATCGCCTCGTTAAACAAGGGAAGATAAAATTAAGCAGGCCGGTCACTATGAAGATTACCTATCACGACCCCTGTCATCTGGGCAGGCAGGGAGAACCCTATGTGCCTTGGAAGGGCAAGGAGAGAAAAATCTTCGGCCAGGCTGTCGTCTATGATCCTCCCAGACCCCGATATAATGGGGCCAAGGGGGTTTATGAGCCGCCGAGGAATGTGCTCAAGGCCATCCCCGGCTTAGAACTCGTTGAAATGGAACGGATCAAGGAAGCCAGCTGGTGCTGCGGCGCTGGAGGAGGAGTAAGGGAGGCTTACCCGGAATTCTCGTCTTGGACCGCCGGAGAAAGGATTGAAGAGGCTATGTCCACCGGGGCTGAGGCCATCGTGAGCGCTTGCCCCTGGTGCGAAAGGAACTTCATGGATGCTGTTAATGCAATCGGTGGAACGATGAAAGTCTTCGATGTCATGGACCTTGTCCAGCAGGCCATCTAAAAAGGAGGACCATACATGGCATTTTCCAAGGAAGCCTATCGCGCTTTAGAGGATATTGTAGGACCGGATAACATTTCAGATGACCCAGCGCTTTTGGATACGTACGCCTTTCAGTATCTCGCGGAGACCGTGCGACCCAACCACAGCCGCTATATGCCGAGACCCGTGGCTGCTATCATGCCCTGCACCACGGAAGAAGTCCAGGCTATCGTCAAAGTCTGTAACCGCTACAGGATAAAGGTGAAGGCCTACTCAACGGGCTGGTATCATTTCGTCGGAGCGATCAAGCCGGAGGACGATACGGTGCAGCTTGATTTACGGCGGATGGACCGGATACTGGAGATCGACGAGAAGAATATGTTTGCGGTGATTGAGCCCTATGTGATATGCGCCCAGCTTCAGGCAGAAGTGATGAAACTGGGCCTCAACATCAACATTATCGGGGCGGGTGCCTCCACATCGATCCTTGCCAGCGCCACCTCTCTGGCAGGCTGGGGTCCCAGCACGTTCTGGATGGGCAGCAATCCAGACAATCTGCTAGGGGTGGAATGGGTGACCCCCGCAGGAGACATCGTGAGGACCGGATCCTTAGGCTCCGGGGACGGCTGGTTTTGCGGTGAGGGGCCCGGGCCGAGCGTAAGGGGCGTCATGAGAGGGAACTTCGGAGCCCTCGGCGGGCTGGGTGTCTTCACCAAGTGTGCGATCAAGCTCGTCCACTGGCCAGGCTCCTCTCAACTGGATATCACGGGTACGATCCCGGCTTACCGTTTGCCACTGCAGGAGAACTTCAGGGCCTACACGATAGCAATACCTACGTGGGATGCCTGGGCGGATTGCTTTTACAAGATCTACGACAATGAAATTGGCTATGTTTTCCACAGACAGTTCAACCTAGCAGGCGCGGACTTAGCAGGGGCGTTCTGGCTCATGTATATTGACCCAACGAAAACTCTCAATGACGTCGAACAAATGGTCAAGCAGCCGGAAATCAAAAAACTCACCGATGAGTTGCGCATCTCTTTTCAGCTCATACTGGCAGGCCGTTCGGTGAGGGATATTGAGCTGCAGGACAAGATTCTTGACCAGATACTTGCTGAAGTAGGCGGCTGGAAAGTAAAGAGATTCTGCGAGCAGGACATGGCGGAATTTACCAATCTCTACTTTGCCAGGATGGGCCACAAGCATTTGAATTTTGTGTGGGTTGGCGGATATATGGGAAGCTGGATGCAGGGCGGGACCCCTGATTATGTCAAGGGGTATCAGCCGATAGCAGCAGCCCAACTGGCAAGAGACCAGAAGTCGGGTTTGCTGGTACAGTCGGGTGGTGACGCCCTGATGGGATGCGGAAGCGGGGTCGCCGGCGGAGGGCATATGGCCCTCGAACAGTTTGTCTGCTATGACCCTGCTGACCATGACTCCGTTGATACGGTCATAAAGGATATGCACGGCGCAACAGCGGACGCCGTGGCTCACGGATACCCACCGGGTAAAGAAGCCCTCTATCTTTCCGTAGGGATGAAAGATGAAGATCTCTATGCTGCGCGCAGGAGGGCGCCCCAGCCTTTCTTCCGCTATCAGTGGAAAATCAAACAGGCCTTCGATCCCAATGATGTTGGTGATAGGATGTACATGACGCTGCCCCCGGAGGACGAAACAACCGACTGAGACTATCAACAGGGATTGCGTACATTTAAGATAAAGAGAGAGAATGGAATTTGTGAAATCAACAAAATACAAAGGGGATAGATTCATACAAAATGCGTTGGCACTTTTTCCGTGCCAAACCCAAGAAGGAGGATGGTTATGAAAAAGAAAAATGGTGAATGGTTGGTGTTTTTCGTTCTTTTTTCCCTCGTGCTCGCCATGGCGACTAGTGCCCAGGCGCAGGAGAAAGTTGTGAAGTTGAAGTATGCAAGCTTGCTCCCACCGGTGCACCCCATGAGCAAGATGATGGAACAGTGGTGTAAGGACGTGGAGCAGAAGACCGATGGCCGCGTGAAGGTCTCCTACTTTCCCGGGAATACGCTCACGCCGCCCACACAGACCTATGACAGTGTGGTAAACGGAATTGCTGATATAGGGTACAGCCTCCCGGCTTACTCACCGGGTAGGTTTCCACTTACGGAAGTTCTGACGCTCCCCCTGGGCTTCACTAGTGGCTCCCAGGCCACGACGGCTATCAACGAGTACTACAAGAAATTCCGTCCCAAGGAATTTGACGACACGAAAATAATGTACTTCATGGGTTCCGGTCCCGGTCTCTTTTTTACCCGAAAGCCAATCACGTCAATGGATGGAATTAAAGGTCTGAGGCTCAAGGCCAATGCGGAAAATGCCGATATCGTCAAAGCCCTTGGCGGCGCTCCGGTAACCATGCCTATCACTGAAACCTACGATGCGCTGCAGAAGGGACTTCTGGAAGGCGTCTTCTCCTTTTATGAGGTCCTGAAGTACTGGAAGTTTGCCGATGTTGTCAAGTGTTGCCTGGAGAATAGTGCAGTGGCCTACACCACATCGATGTATGTTGTCATGAATAAGGATAAATGGAACTTGATCTCCAAAGCCGACCAGCAGGCTATCGAAAAGATGAACGAAGAAACGATCGAAAAATCGGGCAAGATCTGGAATGAGTTAGACAAGGAATCGAAGGAATACGGCATACAGAAGGGTGTAAAGATTGTAAAAGTGTCTAAGGAGGAAGAGGCGAGCACGGCAGAGAAGATGAAGCCGATCCTTGCTGAGTACATCAAGAAAATGAAGGCAAAAAGTTTGCCAGGCGAAGAAGCAGTCAAGTTCCTTCAGGACTATATCAAAGCGCATCCATGATACAACTGCCCGTGGAATCCTAAGGAGGGGGTGGGAGAAAATTCCCCCTCCTTAGGACTCTGTCAGCCCATGACCGGGGGAACTGGCATAGGTGGAGGATGCAATGAAGCGTTTTATAGCATTTGTTTACAGATTTGATCTCACTCTTCATATCATCGCGGGTCTCACTCTTGCCCTTATGATGGTAGTGACCTTCACCGACGTTGTGATAAGAATCTTTGGGAGACCTATCATTGGCACGATGGAGATCATCTCCTTTTGCGGTGCGGTGGTCATCGGGTTTGCCATTCCCTACGCTTCATGGATGAAGGTACACGTATTCGTGGACCTTCTCACTGCGAAAGTAACCCCAAGGTCACAAGTCATTCTCAAGGCCTTCACCAAAACCATCGGCTTCCTCTTCTTCCTCTTCGTCAGTTACAATTTTGTCCGCTACGGATTAACCCTAATGAAGACTGGAGAGGTGAGCCCTAGTTTCAAGATCCCTTACTACCCGATCACGTTCGGACTGGCCGTGAGTTGCTTTTTGGAGTCCCTGACGCTTCTCTGCGACCTCTTGAAACTGGCAAAAGGAGAAAACAATGGGTGAAATCGCCACAGGAATAGTTGCCCTGGCCGTACTTCTTTTGTTCTTTCTTACAGGCATTGAGCTCGCCTTTGCGATGGCCGTGATGGGTTTCGTGGGATTTGCCTACCTCGTCAGCTTTCATGCCGCCTCCAACCTCATCGTCAAGGATTTCTTCGACACCTTCACCTCCTACGGGTTCACAGTCATACCGCTCTTCGTCCTCATGGGGCAAATTGCCTCCAACTCAAACATTGCGAAGAGGCTGTATATGGCATCGCATAAATTCGTCGGTCATATTCCGGGCGGTCTCGCCATGACCACGGTAGTCGGTGCTACCCTTTTTAAGGCGATGTGCGGCTCCACAATGGCGACAGCGGCTACTTTCGCGGGAATCGCCATCCCAGAAATGGACCGGTACAATTACGACAAGAAGCTCTCCACTGGAGTAGTCGCCTCGGTCGGCACTATCGGGGTGCTCATCCCGCCAAGCGTTGTCCTAATCATTTACGGTATCGTGGTTGAACAATCGATCGGGAGACTCTTCCTCGCAGGTATACTGCCGGGACTTATTATCTCCTTTTTCTTCTTGATCATCATCTATGGAATGGTGAAAATCAAACCGGCGATCGCACCAATGGCTGAGAAGGCAGCCCTCCAGGAACGACTCCGTGCACTTCCCGAATTCGTGTGGGTCGCCATTATTTTCTCCACCATCATAGCGGGTCTCATGTTCGGCATGATCAGTCCCACCGAGGCGGGAACCATGGGGACGGTTGGCGTTCTCGTTCTCGCTGGTGCACGACGAGAGTTGAGTTTCAAGAGGCTCGTCAAATCTTTTGACGAATCTCTGAGGACCGCCTGCATGACGCTTTTTCTGATCTACGGATCAGTGGTCCTGGGCCACTTCCTTGCTGTCACCGAGATCCCCTTCATTACGGCTGACTGGGTCACGGGCCTTCCTTTGCCTCGATTCCTGATCATGGTCCTCATCATCTTGATTTACCTGCTCGGAGGGTCATTCATCGACGACTTGGCTTTCATGATCCTTGCAACACCCATCTTTTACCCCGCCGTAATAAAATTGCAATACGATCCAATCTGGTTCGGCATCATAATCGGCATTACCCTCATGATCGGCACCATCATTCCCCCGGTTGCCCTCTGTGTCTTCGTAGTGAGTAACATCACCGGAGTCCCCTTTAACGTGATTTATAAGGGGGTTCTTCCCTTTCTGCTAAGTCTGGTGGCCTGTCTACTCCTGCTCTTCTTATTTCCCCAGATTGCCCTTTTCCTTCCTAACCTGTTGATGGGATCGGGGTAATGGGCACGAAACTAAGTACAATGAAGCCGAAGGATCGGATGCCGCGACAATTCAAGCCTATCCAGCAGTTACGTCTTTGGGAAGAAGTCGCGGAACAGATCAAAGATTCAATTCTTAGCGGTGATTTCAAGCCCGGCGACAAATTGCCCTCTGAGCGAGAGCTTGCCGAACAGTTTAAGGTGGGCCGTATCGCAATACGGGAGGCGCTGCGATCAATAGCAAATTCTGGGTTCGTTGAAATGCGGTACGGAGCAGCGGGAGGGGCCTTCGTCACTGACCTAACCTTTAACTATCTGGTAAGCGCCTATGTGGACCTCTTCCTGTCTGATAAGATTTCCATCCCTGAGCTCTACCAGGCCCGCCTCCATGTTGAGCCCGAGATCGCCCGCCTGGCAGCTCAGAGAGTTACCCCGGAATATGCTGAGTTGCTCACGAAGGCCCTCGAGGCCGAGGAACGCCAATCACATGCCTCTCTTCCGGAGGACATAGATAGCAAGCAGACAGTTCACCTCATCCTTGCAGAGATGTGTGGCAACCGCTTCTTCGAAGGGTTCGCGCGATCCATGATGGCGGTGCTCAGGAAGGTCGCGGTGGCGGTGAAAGCGGACTACCTCCATCCGGAAGGCGCACATCGTCCTATTGTTGAGGCAGTATTGGCCGAGGACCCGGTTGGTGCCCAAGAAGCAATGAGAAGACATGCAGTTGAGTTCGGCGAGGCTCTGCAGCGGATGGACAAGGAATATAGCCGAAAGCCCGCGGAGACAGCCAAGCAGTTTCTCAATAATGACAACACAATAGAACCTGAGAAATATTGAAAACAAACGGGTCTACGAGATGGATCAGGTAAGAACCGACCAAAGAGGTCTACATTCGCCCCCTATCAACAACTGAAGGATCCTGGGGGTTCAATGAGATAACTCTAAAAGGAGGACAACGTGAAGTTGAGACAGAAGGTAGCCGTTATCACTGGAGGGAACGCTGGAATTGGCCGTGCCATCGCTCTTTGGTTTGCTCAAGAAGGAGCTCGCGTTTCGATTTGCGGTCGTAGGCGGGATCTGGTTGACAAGGTGGAAAAAGAAATAAGAGAAAGCGGAGCCGAAGTGATCGGATTTGTGACCGATGTGGGCATAGAAAAAGAGGTGGAATCGATGATAACCCGAACCGTGGAGCACTTCGGAACTATCGATATTCTGGTCAACAACGCGGCGGCCGAGGGGCCTACGTCACCGATTCACCAAATCGATGGAAAAGACTGGCGGACTGTGGTTGATACTAATCTGAACGGCCTCTTTTATTGCACCAAATATGTCCTTCCCATCATGATTGCCAAAAGGTCAGGAAACATCTTGAACATCGGGTCCATCGCCGGTGTGTATGCCTATCCTCTCAGAACACCCTACAATGCCACGAAATGGGCCATCGCGGGCGTAACACAAACCATCGCCGCGGAGGTGGGTCCCTACAATATCAGGTGCAATTGTCTTTCACCCGGGCCCACAGAAGGCGACAGGGCCTTTAACGTCATTCGCAGAAGGGCAGAAGCCACGGGCAAGACGTTCGAGGAGATGAAAAAATTCTACGAGGACCAGATACCGATCAAGCGCTTTGTCACCCCTGAAGAGGTAGCCAAGGCAGCGCTTTTCCTTGTAACTGATGACTCGAGTGGAATAACAGCCCAACATTTTTGCGTATCCGGGGGGATCGAGGTTCTGTAAGCCGTGCGAGTGGGCGACATGAGAGCAGTAAAGAAACTACTATCCGATTGACAGGAGGCTGGTATGCCGGAGCACGAGGATAGAGGACGGGGAGGAACATTGATCAGCGGAGGGGTCGTCGTCACCATGGACCCCGAGCGGAGGATCTTTCGAAGGGGCGCAGTCCTGATTAGAGGGGATAAGATTGAAGCGGTGGGAAAGGCCTATGAAATGGAGGAACGATACAAAGAGGCGGACCGATTAGATGCGGACAATAAGGTCATCCTTCCGGGATTCGTGGATACCCATGTGCATCTGTCAGAGCATATTGTCCGAAGCCTTATCCCCGATGACGAGCACGATTGGATGTCCCGCTGGTTAATACCCATATTCGCATCGCTCTCTCCGGAGGACGAATACACATCCGCAATGCTCGCCTTCATCGAGATGATAAAGACAGGGACTACTACGTTTTGCGAAGCGGGAACACTTATTCACCCAGAAGTTGTGGCGGAGGCCCTGAAAAAAATTGGACTTAGGGGGATTTTGGGCAGATGGACATGGGACCTACCCCAGGCGCCTGAGACGATGAAGCAGACAACCCATCAGGCCTTAAAAGCAAACGAGAATTTCATAGGTAAGATACAGAAACTCTCGAACGACAGGGTCACTGCTTGGCCTCTGATCCTCGGGATGGGGACGGCATCAGAAGAGTTACTGAGAGGTTCAAAGGCGATTGCTGACCACATGGGCCTCGGCATGGGGATGATGCACTCTTCAAGCATTCCTTCCATGGAGATGCGCGATACCATTCAGTCACTTGAAAAGTTCGAAGAATGGGGACTTCTTGGCAGCAATCTGAAGCTGACCCACATGGTATATGTAGATAACAATGACATGGATATCCTGAAGAAATACGAAGTAAAAATTTCGCATTGTCCCTCTGCGGCCATGAAGCACTGCAAGGGCTTGACGAGATTCGCCAAATTCCCCGAGATGATCGAGCGAGGTATATGCGTTTCCCTCGGCGCCGACAGTGCCAACAGCTCGGATCATACGAACATACTGAGACTTATGCACGTGGTCGCCAGTCTCTATAAGGATATCCATATGAAAGAAGCAATCATGCCCGCTGAAACGGTCCTGGAGATGGCCACGATCCGGGGGGCGGAAGCACTGCTAATGGAGAAAAAAGTAGGGTCGATCGAGGTTGGCAAAAAAGCCGACCTGGTTCTATTCGATCGGAACCATCCGGAATGGCGTCCCCTCCTGAATATTCCCAATTCTCTAGTGTACGGAGTCTCTGAAAGGAGTATTTCAACCGTTTTTGTCGGGGGGGAAATCATCCTTGACCATGGAAAAATCAAAAATATAGACGAAGACGAAATTTACAGAAAAGCTGATGAGTTGGCTTTAAAGCTCATCAATAGGGCCAATCTTTCCTTGCCCTCTAAGTGGCCTCTTATTTGAGAACCTTTGAGAGTTTCGGCTAACACCATACTTATCTTTAATGTAAGGGATAGACAAATATGGGTAGCACGATCAATAACATGAAATTGTCAAATCGATTCGTTCGATCTACAACTTGGGAGGGAATGTCTACCAATGAGGGAGCTGTGACCCCGAAACTTATCGGATCAATGACCGCTCTTGCGAGAAGTGACGTAGGGTTAATTAGGGATGGGGCCTAGGTCCTATCTTTGTTTCATCAACCGAATACCTCTGGTTAAAATGGTCCTTACAGTTTGTGCTATTAGCGTGTTGTTTCATGGATTAGGAGTTTTGCCTTCTCCAAAGGAAAGCCATAGAAGGACGAATGATTGAGAAGTGATGCAAAAAGAAAATGAAGCAATAGCCGAAAGGAACGAGGTAAACTCCCCTTTTGGGAAGGCTCAATAGCTGCTATAGATGTGCTGTTTTTAGCTATTCAGGAATAGTTAGGATATGATATTACATATATTGATTGGGACGCTTGATTTCTATCGGATATCGTTAGCC
>Ga0209253_10004836_pt1 | contig 11697 bp, 9 predicted proteins | sample FrelakmetBRP12BR_FD_187145 | JGI IMG/M metagenome (GOLD analysis project Ga0209253, IMG submission 187145) | Freshwater lake sediment microbial communities from the University of Notre Dame, USA, for methane emissions studies - BRP12 BR (SPAdes)... | ecosystem: Environmental > Aquatic >...
CGGCGGCCGACATCGCGGCGGTGGGACCCGGTGTGTTGACAAAATGGAAAGAGTCGCTGCTGATCGAACTCTATGTGCGCACCATGCAGGAAGTGTCCGGAGAGCGGGAAGCCGCCGATGCGCCGGAGCGCCTCAAGCGCATAGTGACCGAAGTGATGCAGCAGCCGGCGCTCAGCGGACAGGCGGACATTTCCCCGTCCTGGGTGGAAGCGCAGTTGCGCCAATTTCCGTTGCGGTATGCCTACGGAACTTCTCCGAGACGCATTGCCGCGCATTTGTCGACGATCAGGCGGTTGAGTCCGGGGGAAGTGCTGGTCGACTCCGACTTCAATGATGTCCTGGGAACCTGCGAATATGCTGTGGTGACGTTCAATGATGTGATCCCCGGCATCTTTACGAAAATCGCCGGCGTGATGGCGGCGAACGGGTTGCAGATCCTGGACGCGCAGATTCTGACCAGGCAGGACGGCGTGGTGGTCGACACGTTTCAGGTCACCGATCCGGATTACAAAGGGGCGCCGCCGGAGGATCGGCGCGAGTCGATCGGGGAGATGATTTGTTCGGTACTCCGCGGAAAGGAAGCGGTTGAAGTGGTCGTTCAGCGGGGCACGCGCCTGGGGGCGTCACGCCAGATCGGTCCCGCGCGGCAGGCCACGGAAGTGCGGATCGACAATGAAACGTCGGAGCGATACACCATCGTCGATGTCTTCGCGGACGACCGACAGGGATTGCTCTACGTGATTACCAATGCCATCTTTCGCCAGGGCCTGTCGGTGCATGCGGCGCGCATCTCGACCCGCCTCGATCAGGTGGCCGACGTGTTTTACGTGACTGATGCACAAGGACAAAAGATCGAGCAGGCGGAGCAGGTTGAACGGGTACGTCAGGGCGTCTGGAAGGAAATCGAAGAGTTTGTGGGTGTGAAGGCAGCATAACCGTCGAAAAGGTCTCACGCAGGTTGTTGTGAGGAGCCTGAAAGGAGGAGGGGGATGAACGTTCGTGAAGTGATAGAGTTTGCGAAGAAGAACAAGGTTCAGGTGGTGGACTTGAAGTTCGTCGATCTGATCGGGACATGGCAGCATTTTACGATTCCGCTCGGGGAGTTGACGGAAGACCTGTTCAAGGATGGATCGGGGCTGGACGGCTCTTCCATCCGCGGTTGGAGGGCCATCAACAACAGCGACATGCTTGTGGTGCCAGATCCTTCGACCGCCTGCATGGATCCGTTCTGCGCTGTGCCGACGTTGAGTTTGATCGGCAACGTGGTCGACCCGATCACCCGCGAGACCTACAATCGCGATCCCCGTTTCATCGCTCAGAAGGCGGAGAAATATCTCCAGAGCACCAAGATCGGCGACACCTCCTACTGGGGGCCCGAAGCCGAATTCTTTATCTTCGATCACGCCCGCTATGACCAGACGAACCACAGCGGCTACTACTTCATCGATTCCGAAGAAGGCGTCTGGAACATGGGCCAGGAGGGGGTCAACCTGGGCGGAAAGATCCGCTCCAAGGAAGGCTATTTCCCGGTGGCGCCGACCGACACGCAGCAGGATATCCGGACCGAAATGGTGCTGGAAATGGAGAAGGCCGGAATTTCCATCGAAAAGCATCACCACGAAGTGGCCACGGCCGGTCAGGCGGAAATCGACATCCGGTTCGACTCGCTGGTCAAGACGGCCGACAAAATGATGATGTACAAATACATCGTCAAGAATGTCGCGCGTCGTCACGGCAAGACAGCGACCTTCATGCCGAAGCCGATTTTCGGCGACAACGGATCGGGCATGCACACGCACCAGAGTATCTGGAAAGACGGCAAGCCCCTCTTCGCGGGTAAGGAATATGCGGGCGTGTCCCAGATGTGCCTCCACTACATCGGTGGCATTCTCAAGCACGCGCCGGCCCTGGCGGCGATTACCAATCCGACGACCAACTCTTATAAGCGGTTGACGCCAGGATTCGAAGCGCCGGTGCTGCTGGCGTATTCCAGCCGGAACCGGTCGGCTGGTATCCGCATTCCGATGTATTCACCGAGCCCCAAGGCGAAGCGAATCGAAGTGCGCTTCCCGGATCCCGGTGCCAATCCCTATCTCGCCTTCGCGGCCATGTTGATGGCGGGATTGGACGGAATCGAGAACAAGATCAATCCGGGCGAACCGGCGGAGAAGGATCTCTACGATCTCGAAGCCAAGGAAGCGGCGAAGATCAAGACCATGCCTGGCAGCCTAGACGAAGCGCTGAACAACCTCGAAAAGGATCACCAGTTCCTGCTGAAGGGCGGAGTCTTTACCGAGGATCTGATCGAAGCCTGGATCAGCTACAAGCGTACGAAGGAAGTCGATACCATGCGGCTGCGGCCGCATCCGTACGAGTTCTTCTTGTACTACGACATCTAGGACGCGGCCGGCCCATTCGAAATTATGGGTTGACGGCGGACTGTAAGCCGTGTTAAAAAAGATTTTATGAGCTAATCGTGGCAAAGGCGCCACGGTCGAGGCTCTCGACATAAGGCAACGGACAAAGGCGTCCGTCATTCTGCAAAGAGTGGCGGGCGCCTTTTGATTTTCTGAGCCAGTGAGGCTTCTTCGTCGAAGCCTTGCAACAAACAGGTCGTTGGAGACCTGGAGCGATTGGACAAAGGCGTCCTTCTTCCGAACGGGAGAGGGGCGCCTTTTGTGTTTTTGGGGCAAGCGGCGGACAACTTAACCTGGAGGGGACCATGCATCACGCAGATCATGAACGGATCGCAGGGGTCGCGAAGAAGAAGTTCGGATTTCTCGATACCTCGCTGGGCGGCTATCTTGTCTTGTCGGCGATGGCCGGCATCTATCTGGGGTTCGGCATTGCCCTGATCTTTAGCCTGGGCGCGCCGCTCGCCGCTGCCGGATCACCGGCGGTAAAATTAGTGATGGGAGCGGCGTTCGGGATCGCCTTGACTCTGGTGATCTTCGCGGGATCGGAACTCTTTACCGGCAACAACATGATTGGCGTGATCGGCGGGCTCTCGCGCAGCGTCACGTGGGGGCAAGTCTTTCAACTCAATTTCTGGTCCTGGTTCGGGAACCTGATCGGATCGCTGGCGCTGGCCTGGCTTGTGGTGGAGTCCGGCGTCTTTGCCAAGGGACCGACTGCCGAGATGATTCAAAAGGTGGCCGGTGTGAAGATGTCGCTGGGCCCATGGGAGTTGTTCGTGCGCGGCATCCTGTGCAATTGGCTCATCTGTTTGGCGGTCTGGACGGCTGGGCGAACCACGAATGATGCAGCAAAGATCATGCTGATATTTTGGTGCCTGTTTGCGTTCATTGGCATCGGGTTTGAACACAGTATCGCCAATCAATCGTTCCTGGGCATGGCGCTTTTTATGCCGCATGAGGCCGCCGTGAGCTGGGCGGGGTTCTGGTACAACCAGCTCTTTGTGGTGTTGGGCAATGTCGTCGGGGGCGGGTTGTTCGTGGGAGGTCTCTATTGGCTGGTGAGTCCCTATCGAGTGGATTCAGTGGAGCCGGTTGCAGTGCCGGTTCAGGTTGTCTCGGTGGCGGCGCGGTCGTAGCGAGGGAGAGTCAGTGCAATTTCAGATTGAACTTCTTACAAGGAGATTGTGAACATGTCGAAGGATGAAATCCGGAAGGCCATCAAGGAAAAGCGGGTCGCCAAGAAAGTGACCATAGCCGAGGTCGCGAAGGTCGTCGGGAAGAATCCGACCTTTGTCGCGGCGGCATTGAACGGAAATCATAAGTTCACGGCCGATGAAGCAAAGAAAATCGGCAACTTGATCGGTCTGGATGTCGAGTTGACGGCATCGCTCAGCAAGTTTCCTGTGCGCGCGGATTTCCCCAATACCACTGACCCCTTCAAATACCGGCTGTTGGAGATTATCGGAGTCTATGGTGATTCGTTGCGCGAGCAGGCGAATGAAATGTTCGGCGACGGAATCATGAGCGCGATCGACTATACGATGGAAATGGAAAAGGTGACGGGCAGCCAGGGGGAAGCCCGGTGCAAGATCACGTTGAACGGCAAGTGGCTCGAGTATAAGACGTTCTAGCAGGATCAGGGAATTCTGGCGCCGACGATGCTGTCGGCACCGTGTGGCTGGCAATGGCGCCGGCTTTCGGGGCTCCCGGGCTGGAGCGTTCCGGAGGCTGGCGCCGTTGTGTTTGAAGGGGATGGAAAGGAGGCGGCAATGAGCATGGAACGAACAGGCGATCGAGAACACATGGCACTGGAGAAGACCCTTGGAGACCTGCTACGAGCTCGCCGGGCGGTGACGTTCGACGAGATCGCCAGCCTGCTGGGGGGAGATTGTTTTGCGCAGATCTTTCTCGTCGTCGATCGATGGAGCCGGGCGGGGATCGTGCGACTTGTTCGGGATGTCACGGGATATCGGGTAGAGGTCATTAACTAGATCGTGAGGAGAATGGGATGAACAAGATCGAGGCGATCAAGGCTGAGCGTGACGGGTTGGCGGTTCGGGAAATGATTGCCCACTATGCCGAGAGCGGGTGGGAGTCGATTCCTGAGGCCGATATCCAGCGGCTCAAGTGGTATGGCCTCTTTCTGCGCAATCCGACGCCCGGGTTGTTTATGGTGCGGGTGCGTATTCCCGGCGGGCAGACAACGTCGTACCAACTGCGGGCGTTGGCGGAGATCGCGTCGACCTATGGGAATGGAGTCTTGGACCTGACTACCAGGCAACAAATGCAACTCCGGAACATCAAGATCGAAGACGTGCCGGCGGTCTTTGCCAAGATGGATGGGGTCGGACTGACCTCCATGCAAACCGGCATGGACAATGTCCGCAACGTCATGACCTGTGCGGTCTCTGGGATCAATCCGGATGAGATCGTCGAGACGATGGCGCTGGTGCGGGCCATCAACGAGGAGATTCTCGGCAATCCGGCCTATTCCAATCTGCCGCGGAAGCTGAATGTGGCAGTGACCGGATGCCCTCATAACTGCGTACATATGGAGACGCAAGACCTGGCGCTTGTGCCGGCGCACTATGATCTGGGGCATGACCGCTGCGTGGGCTTCAATGTGCTGGTGGGGGGCAAGCTGGGATCGGGCGGATATCGGATTGCCACGCCGCTGGATGTGTTCATCAATCCCGCCGAGGCGCTGGATGTCTGCCGGGCGATTCTGGACATCTATCGCGATCACGGGCCGCGGGAGAGCCGCACGCAAGCCCGTCTTGCGTTCTTGATCGAGGAATGGGGCGAAGTCAGATTCCGCGCCGAAGTCGAAGCCCGTGTGGGCAAACGGCTGGCGTCGGCCGGAATGGATGCCAGGAAAATGGGAGAGCAGGATCATGTCGGGATTTTCCGTCAACGGCAACAAGGGATGAACTACGCGGGACTAAAAGTGCTCGTCGGGCGGGTCAAAGCGGCCGATCTGCTGAAGATCCTCAGCTTGGCGGAAAAGTACGGCAACGGGGAGATCCGCATTACACCGAGCCAGGCGTTGATCATTCCCAATATCAGCGATCGAACCGTCGGGAATCTGGCAGATGAGCCGCTTCTGAAACAATTCGCCTACAACCCCTCCGCGCTCTATAAAGGCCTGGTCAGCTGCGTCGGCAGCGACTACTGCAATCTGGCTGTGATCGAGAGCAAGGGGCGAGCGGTCGCGGTGGCCAAGGCGTTGGAAGGGCGGCTGGGCAGTTCCCTGAAGCCGATTACCATGCACTGGTCCGGATGCCCGGCGAGTTGTGGTAACCATCTGGTGGCGGATGTGGGCTTGTTGGGGAAGAAGGTCAAGATCGACGGAAAAGTCGTCGAAGCGGTCGACATTTATGTCGGCGGCCGGTCTGGGCCGGATCCGAAGCTGGCGGTGAAGATTATGGAAGACGTACCTTGCGACAAGCTTCCCGCCGTGCTGGAAGGCCTGTTGCCATACCACACACGGGAGAAGATGCACCGTGTCCGGGGCGGTGGTGCTCGAAAGGTCATGCTGGGAAAGGAAACGAATATATCGCCAGCGGCGTAGGAAACAGAGGCTTGAGGCTGCGCCGCGCATGCGATATCCTCGTGCATATAACGCAGGAGGAACCAGATGCCAAAACGAGTTCGTACGGGCCTCACACGCAGCGACATTCTCGACCGGTATATCGATCGCGTCAAACAGATGCTGGTGAAGTTCCAGCCGTTCCTCTCGCGCAAACGAGGGACCGCATCCTTGGATGACTTTGACGAGGCTGCCGAAGATCTGATCGGACAGGTGTTCGGCGCCGCCTCGGAAGAAGCCGAAGCCTACTTCTATGCCAAGAGTGGGGAGTCGGTGATGCTCCCTGAAGAAGCCCAAGAGAGCGGCATGCATGACGTGGAGCGGGAAACACTTCAGCAGCGTCGGCAAGTGCTGGCCAGTTGCCTGGCTGATCTGGAGTTGCGCCGACGAGTGCAGGCTACACGGGAAAGCAGCCGTAACGGGAAGGGACGGTTACGCGTGACCGTGGAGGGCTATATGTCGCACGACGTACGGAGCATCCACCGTGCGGCGACGGTGAAGGAAGCCGGGAAGCTGTTGTTGAAGCATAAAGTGGGGTCATTGATGGTGGATGACGGTTCCCGCTACATCGGGATCATCACCGATGCCGACCTCAGCCGGAAAGTCGTCGCGAGGGGACTCGACCCGAATACGACCACCGTGTCGGTCTGCATGAGTAAATCGTTCGTCACGATCGAGGAAGACGAGCCACTGTCTGATGCAATGACCTTGATGAAGAAACAGGGGATCCGGCATTTGCCGGTAACTGCCGACGGCACCGTCATCGGCGTGCTGTCCGTGTCCGATCTGGTCCGTGCGTTCACCGATCGGGAGACGAACTAGTCAGAATTCCTGGCGCTCCTGTTCGAGCGCCAGGTGCCGTTGGCTGTTCCCGGTTGGTAGGAACAAGCCTTGTCTCGTAACAAGGAAGGCTTGTTCTCTATCTTCCGTGTGTCGGTTTCTGCGTTTCGTTCTCTTTGCCAAGATTCCAGATGGATTCGGCCTTGCTGCCGATGTACCAGAAGCTGGCAGCGAGCAGCGCAAAGAAGACTGCTTTGTGCAAGTTGTCCCAGAATAGTTCGAAGAAACGGGTATAGAGGTTGATCCCGAGAAAGGTCAGTCCGAATCCCTTCGTAATGTCGTTGTCATGGCGTAGGCCGTGATAGATGGCCCAGCCGGCCGCCGCGCCGAAGAGAATCGACCAGTGAAACAGTTCGATTTGTTTTACCCGGCCCCATGAGGGGAGGTCGCCGTAGTTCCCGAAGATCGACATGATCCAGAGGGCGATGAAGAGATACAACAACCCCATCACCAGCGTGCTACGGAAGAATCGTTGTCCGATCGCGTGCGCTTCCAGCGAGAGCGCGCAGGCGGTCAGTAGTCCGCCGAAGAGGACAAAGCGCAGGGGGTAATTCATGCCGAGATAATAGGCGCCCCAGCCCGACATGTAGCCGGTTTCCGTTCCCATCCAGCCGCCCAGCGACGCCAGCGCAAAGACCCAGATCAAATTCGCTTCCAGCACGATGCCGAGCACCGCATAGATCAGAAATGAGAGGAGGAGCAGCAGGGAGAAGTGCCCGCTGCCGGAGTCGAGGGCGATGCCCAGTTGCGAAATCGCTCCGGCGGTGGCGAGGACACCCAGGAAGAAAATCGCTTCGTTGCGATAGATTTTGTCGGGAGTCTCCTCGCGTCTGGCGAGTCCCCATCGGTAGAGCCCGGCCGCGGCAGTGGCGAGCAGGACGGAGCGGGCAATCGGGGGTGTGTCAAACAGCCGTTGAAGGAGATGCATCAGCCAGCGATCGGAGAGCGCCGCACTCACCGACGAGACAATCGAAAACAGGGCGATCCAGAACGAGTATTTGGCCAGCTTGCGCCAGTCGAAATATTGTACGTCGATCGTGGCGGCGAGAGTCGCGGCCTGAGCGTCCGGGATCACCCCGTCTTGTCTCCATCGCTCGATCGCATCACGCACCACGACGGCCTGTTTTCGCGGGAGTTTCATATCGTCCTCATGCAGGTGAGGTGCAGGGTGACTCGTTCGAACTGAATTATAAGACGGAACAGATACCCAGGCTATTCAGAAGGGGAAATCTGACCAATGGGAAAGGGCTGGGATACAATGGGAAAACTGCGGAGGAGCGAACATGCCAGGGCCAGGTGATAGACGAAGGGCTACAACTGGGAGGAAGTGCGCGGTGAGGAAATCCATGCCGTCACGACAGTCCGTGCGAGCACTACCGGACTCGTGCCGCTAATGGCTGCCGCAGGCGATTTTGAGAAGCGCGGCGGTTGCAGATCCCGGCATGACGGGTGTCAACTGGTCTGAGTCACTATTGGAACGCACCACGCTTCCGGTTCCCATCTGGCCAGAATACCAGGTCGTCTTGAGTGCCTGGCTCTTCTGATTCTGGCAATCGTATCCGCGATCGATTTTCTTGGAAAGGGCAGGTGCTCCACTACCTTCCGTCCGCGCCGTCTTGTAGTCGAACAAATCAGACATCGTGACGGTTTCATCAGCCTTCTTAATGCTGGCGTGATCGGCATAGTAGACGTAGCCGTCTGTCTCGCCGACCTTCGTCCAATCCGCCACCGATTTCGACCCCGAATCATCGCCGCGACTGCAGGCAGCCAGGACTCCACAGCACAAGATGAGAAAGCAGAATCGTGCGAGCATCGCTACCTCCGGGTTTTGCCAGTGATACGATTTTCACTATAGCATGGAGCCGGTTGTCGCGATGCGTTCTCGACATTTCATGGCCGAAGCGCATCCGCGAACGAGAGGCATTACGTGACCGCCCTAGCTGACCATCCGGCCGAGCGCCGTGAAACAAAGTGAGATCGAAACTGACTTCCGATCCCTTTGATATATTCGACGAGAAACCGCGGCGATCAGAAAAGATTATCGACCATTCGTTGCAGCCTCGTATGGAACTGATTCAGTAGAGCATGACCTCGATGAGCTATCCGATGAGCTGTAGGAGGATGATGTCGGGGGCGTTCTCGTTGAGTTCGGTCCATTCTTGCCTGCGAATTAATCTGCGCTGATGCAGAGCTTGTGCCGGTCCCAATCCGTTGGTGCATGACTAAGGATTCGGCTTGCCGCACTGCAGCAGCCGGTGAGTTGGTGCGATGGATCGGAGAATCACATGGCGATAGGAGAATGCTGAAGAGGCAAGAAGCGCGTGCTGTTCACCTGGATAACGCAGGTTGTTCGATAGATGTGGGGGGACCAGTTATCGTGACTTCCGGGAACCCAGCCTGTGCCGTTTTCCGGTTCCCGATCAATCTGAAAAGACTGCCGACAACTGCGATTCTCCCGAGGTCATCCTGTTTGTCACAATTTGAAGTAATGTTCGATATTCTTGAAGATGCAGTAGATAATTCTGACTCAAGGTATTTCGGTAAGAACCGGGGGTATTGTTGTGTCGATTCTCATCGTGGAAGACAACCCAGTAAACGCAAAGTTCCTGGAGACGGTTTTGAAGAAGGAAAGCTTCGTTCCGGTTATCACACGGAGTGGCGAAGAAGCACTCAAGGCGCTTGTTCCAGGTGGAGATGTCGATCTGATCATAACGGATTATTCCATGCCGGAGATGACAGGGCTTCAGTTCGTCTCTCAGCTAAAAGGCCGTCCGGGACTTGCTGAAATACCCATCGTTGTCATGTCCTCATATCCCGATCAGACCCTCGTTGCCCAAGCCCGGGAATTAGCCTGTGTGGATTTCCTGGCGAAGCCGATCGATACAAAAGTGCTTCTGAGTAAGGTGAGAATGTTGTTGAAAGATCAGCCCTCGTTGATCACCTCAAAGCATCAGACTATGCAGAAGTACGGTCTGAAACCGGAAGAATATGATGAAATGCTGTCCGCGTTTTCCGGGCAGATCGAGAAGGCGCTTCCGATTCTCACCGAGGTCAAGGATTCAACCGAACCTGTTGAGGAGCCGATTCTTCGACTGATGAAGGAGGTTGTGGAGAGTGGTCGCATTATCGGCGCAGGCAAACTGGTACGGATATATGACACGGTACCACAACCATTTAGTGGCGCGGATTGTCGAGCGCTTCTTTCTGCGCTGCAACAGGTGGCCGAAGCCTTGAGCAAGCGGTTGCGCGTTTCCGGCGCAGCATAGGCGTGATTGAACACATGAGACTAACCGCATCTATCTAGAGTCCGTCGCCGCTCCTGCAAGATCTCACTGATTGAGAAGGTGTGGGGATCTGCTGGATTACTCAATCAAGCCGAACCGCGGCTCCTGACAACTCCCCCGTATAATTGAACTCAGACCGAACTGTAAAATTGCGTATGGCGCTGTCGCTGGAGTTGTTAGCGGGGCGGATCCGTTCGTTCGAGTGTGAGTTCTGCGCGGTGAGGGTCGAGAAGATATCGTAGCTACTGAAAAATCAGCCCATCTACTTTTCAGGACTTCAACTGGGCCGGTGCGGGCCTTATTCGGATGCGAAGACGCGGATGTCCTTCTTGACTCCATCGCTTTCCATGAGCAATGTGACGGGAAGGGCCAGGCGCTGGGTCACGCTCACGTAGGGTCGGCCGTTCGCTTCGAGAATCAGATCACCTTTCTTCAGCCCGGCCAAATGACCTGGACTGCCGTGAAGCAGTCCCAGCAACTGGATACCTGAACTCCGAGTCGTGAGATCTGGAACAAGTCCGAGGGGATTATCTCCAAATGAGGCTGCCAATGCCGCCAGCACATAGGTGTACGCAATCCTGAGGGACCTGCGTTGAGCGGTTTCAATAATTTCCTCAGACCATGCATGGGTGGCAGGGGGAGCAGGCACCCGAATCGTGGCCACGGCGGTCTGTCGAAACAGCAGCAGACCGGTTTCCACCTGCGTCAAACGGATTTCAACTGCATGGGCCACTTCCCCTCCTCGTTGCGCAACGCTCTGTAACCGATCGGCGGAGGTCTGCTCAATGTGGACGATAAGGAGTGCGTCTGCACCTTTCCACCCGCCGATCCTGGTTACGGTTTCGTCCTGTACCTTGCCGGCGTGTTGGAGAACCAGTTCTTGGGTGACCGATTCCAGACCGTCACGTTCTACGATCGCCATCGCGGGGTGAAATGTCCGAAGGTAGGCCAACGTCAGGTCGATACCGGCGGACATGAACGAAGCCGTAGGTCCCTGCTGCGGAAGGATTACTGCCAGTGTCTTGGGATGTGCGGGAATGGGCTGTGGCATGAGTACGGAGGTGACAGACCACGACAGGACCGGTTCGGTCATCAGCTGAGAGCTGGTATCACGGGACTTTGCCAGTATCGCCTGTTCGCCGGAAACTAATTCAAACGTTCTGACCCGGTCCTGCGCATCATAGTGCACCTGTAAGGTCATATCTTGCCCCGTGGCCCACTTTTCAAAAAGAATGCCGAAGGGTTCCCAGAGACCATACGTAAACAGGTCTGCGGTAAGGTGAAACGCAGCGCGGGATATTTTGAGCTGCCTTGTATAGCCCTCTTTGTATTGAAACTGGTCCAGCCTCCCTTCGTGTTCATCAACAGTCGTTTGCGGGGGGCCGAACTCTGCAATCACGGCAGCCCGTGAGGCACCCGTTTCAAGCACTCGGATATTTTTCTTCTCTGGTTGCTGCATCGCCATATGGGCCGAGCAGCCAAGAAATATGAGAAGGATTCCAGTTGCACAGATGGTCTGTAGGGGGGCGAGTAGGTGTCGCATCCGGCGGATTAAACCAGGTTTGCA
>Ga0209253_10004838_pt1 | contig 11696 bp, 11 predicted proteins | sample FrelakmetBRP12BR_FD_187145 | JGI IMG/M metagenome (GOLD analysis project Ga0209253, IMG submission 187145) | Freshwater lake sediment microbial communities from the University of Notre Dame, USA, for methane emissions studies - BRP12 BR (SPAdes)... | ecosystem: Environmental > Aquatic >...
AGACGGCGACTTTCGCCTTGGGCTGATTCTGGGGGCCGGACTCCCAGTTCGGGAGCATGGACGGGGTAGTGCGAACCAGAGTCGGGTATGCGGGTGGGACAAAGAAGAACCCGACCTATCACAGCCTCGGTGATCACACGGAGACGATTCAAATTGATTTCGATCCGGAGAGGATCACGTATGAAACACTTTTAAGTATTTTCTGGGCGAGCCATGACCCAACAAGCAGGCCGTGGTCGCGCCAGTATAAGACAGTGATTTTCTATCACGACGAAGAACAAAGAAACCTGGCCGTGGCGACAAAAGATCGGCTTGAAGAAAAAATTGGGGCAAGGATTCACACTGAGATACTTCCTTATCCGGAGTTTTATCAGGCCGAGCCCTATCACCAAAAGTACCGGCTTCGTAGTGTGCGGGACATCATGGCTGAGTTCAGCGCCATGTATCCTCTAGATGAGGATTTTGTAAACTCCACCGCTGCTGCTAGAGTGAACGGGTATCTTGGAGGTTACGGGTCTCTGGAGGTGGTGAAATCCGAGATTGCTGAATTGGGCCTGTCTCCTGATGCGAGCAGGAGACTCATGGAGATCGTGGCGGCCAGGAGGCGGTAGGCGAAGTAAATTACATTTTGAGATAAACTCATCAGACACAAGGAGGCTCTTATGAGCAAACTATTTTATATCCAAGCGTCGCCAAGGATTGAGCGATCCTATTCCATCGCTGTTGCAGATGCCTTTGTTTCAGCGTACAAACAAGCTAATCCAAAGGACGAGATCGTGACCATCAACCTTTTCAAGAAGGACCTTCCTTCTTTTGACGGCCTTGCCGTGCAGGCCAAATATGCGATTCTTCATGGCTTGAAACACTCCCCGGAAGAGCTTGCGGCATGGAAAAAAGTGGAAGAAGTCATCGCTGAGTTCAAATCCGCGGACAAGTATGTCATGGCTGTGCCCATGTGGAATTTCGGGATTCCTTACAGGCTCAAGCAATACCTGGACATTATCGTGCAGCCCACATACACCTTCAGCTTCTCTCCGCGGGAAGGGTACAAGGGGCTGGTCAAGGGGAAACCGGTATTTGTATCTTATTCTCGTGGAGGAGCCTATCCAAAGGGCAGTGCCGAGGAGGCTTTTGATCTTCAGACAAAGTATTTCCAGCTTGCGCTTGGGTTCATCGGCTTTACGGACATAAGAACCCTGGTCGTGGAGCCCACCCTGGCCGGTCCTGAGGTGGCGAAAAAGAAGAGGGAAGAGGCGATCGCCAAAGCCAAGGAAATGGCGAAGACGTTTTAAAGTCAGGAAATTCCTAAATCCGAAGCACGAAATTCGAAACAATATCCAATGACCTAAATTCAAATAACCAAACCCTGTACCGCAGGTTTTTATTTTGAGCATTGGAGCATTTGTGCTTTGAATTTGTTTCGAGTTTCGGATTTCGGGATTCGAATTTGTTTGCGGCCAAGGGCCTGCATTGGCAAAAGTGCATGAGAAAACTGGGGAGAAATGATGCCTTCCTATGATTACGACATCGGAATCATCGGCGGCGGTGCAGCAGGGCTCACGGTCGCATCCGGCGCAGCCCAGCTGGGCGCTAAAACCCTCCTTGTGGAAAAGGAGAAAGCCCTGGGAGGTGACTGCCTCCACTACGGTTGTGTTCCCAGCAAGACGCTGATTCGCAGTGCCCAAGTCTATCATCTGATGAAGAACAGCACGGCCTTTGGTTTGCCAGCCATAGAGAACCCACCGGTTGATTTTCAGGCGGTGAAGAAGAGAATCCAATCGGTGATCGAAACGATTCAGAAGCATGACTCTGAAGAAAGGTTTTGCAGCCTGGGCGCCAAAGTGCAGTTTGGAGAACCCTCCTTTGTTGACGAACACTCGGTTCGATTAAACGGAGACACGGTTTCCGCCAGGAACTGGGTCATTGCCACAGGGTCCTCGCCAAGCGTCCCGGCCATAGAAGGCCTGGATAAAACACCTTACATCACCAACAAAGAAATTTTCTACCTCGATCAGCTTCCGAGTTCCATGGTCATTCTCGGGGCTGGACCGATAGCCATTGAGATGGCTCAAGCCTTCTGCCGCCTTGGAACAAAGGTGTCCGTGGTACAAAGAAGCGGCCAGATCCTCACCAAGGAAGACAAGGACATGGCCGACGAGATCATGAAGGTTCTGGGTTCAGAAGGCGTGACTTTCCACCTCAACGCCTCGGTGCTCCGCGTGAAGGATTTGGGTTCGGAGAAAGAGATCGTCCTCAAGGACGGGGAAGGGAACCCCATTTCCTTGAAGGCGGAGAAAATCCTGGTCGCCATGGGACGAGATCCGAACGTCAAGGCCCTTGGTCTGGAGGGAATCGGTGTTGAGTTCGACCGGAAAGGCATCAAGGTGGACGATCGAATGAGGACAACCCAAAAACACATCTATGCCGCAGGAGACATCACGGGGGCCTATCAATTCACTCACGCTGCAGGATATGAGGGAGGGATCGTGGTGAGCAATGCGATCTTCCACCTTCCGAGGAGAACGAACTATACTCTTCTGCCCTGGTGCACTTACACCGATCCGGAACTGGCCAGCATCGGAATGAACGAAAAAAGAGCCAGGGAAGCGGGGATTGAGTATTCAGTGTGGACAGAGGCGTTCAAGGGCAACGACAGGAGCCTTGCAGAGGGAGAACAGACAGGGGAAATAAAGCTTCTTCTCGACAAGAGCGAGAAGCCCCTTGGAGTTCAGATCCTGGGGCCCCAGGCCGGGGAGCTGGTGAGCGAATGGGTTGCTGTCCTCAACGGCAAGGTCAAGCTCTCGACTCTCGCAGCAGCGGTTCATCCCTACCCGACGCTCGGCGAAATCAACAAGCGCGTGGCAGGCACTGTCCTGTCCCAAAAGATATTTTCCGAACGCGTCAGAAAGGGACTCAAGTTTTTCTTCAACCTCAAAGGGAGAGCATGCGGATAGAAAACAAGGGGAGGCAGCTTCGGTCTTGAGATGATGAAAGAAATTGCAACTGATCAACAGGGCGGCAAGAACAGCAAGCTTGAAGCGGTGATCGAAGGCATTGCTCATGAGCTCGGTCTCGCGGGAGACAAGCGCTTGGTCCATGATATCCTTGATCCCTGCATCATCGTGATCATCGGTGCATCGGGAGATCTGGCAGGACGTAAACTCCTGCCCGCCCTTTTCAGCCTTTATCTCCAGGGAGGGCTCCCTGCACCCTTCGCCGTTCTCGGCTGCAGCCGCACCAGGATGAGTGATGCGGATTGGAGGGCCAAGGCCAAACAGGCTGTCGTGGATTCAGCCGGCTTCAACCGGCCTCGCTGGGACGCCTTCAGCGACAACCTCTTTTACTGTGAGCTGGAGTATGACGAGCTCAGCTCTTTTGATCGTCTGGCCAGAGTCGTCCTGGACTTGGACCATGCCAGAGGGACAGGGGGCAACCGGGTTTTCTATCTCGCCATTCCTCCGACTCTTTATGAGACAGCCGCTCAGAAGCTCGGCAAAGCAGGCCTGTCAACTGAAAAGAAAGAGGGGCTCGGCTGGTCAAGGATCGTTGTAGAAAAGCCTTTTGGTCGGGATCTTCAAACAGCCATCGCCCTGGACCGAAAGCTTCACGAGCATTTTCAGGAGCATCAGATTTTCCGAATTGATCACTACCTGGCCAAGGAGACGGTTCAGAATATCCTGATGTTCCGCTTCGCAAATGCCATCTTCGAGCCCATTTGGAACAGAACCTACATCGACTCTGTGACCATCACGGCCGCTGAAACCCTCGGTGTGGAACACCGGGCAGGCTACTATGAGCAGGCCGGGGTCTTGAGGGACATGTTCCAGAACCACATGATGCAGCTCTTTGCGCTCACCGCCATGGAGCCCCCGTCGATTTTCGAGGCTGACCGGGTGAGGGATGAAAAGGCCAAGCTCTACAGAGCCCTGAGGCCTTTTCCGGTGGACAGGCTCGAAGATTTCCTCGCCCTGGGCCAATACGGCAGGGGAACCATAGATGGGAAAGATGCCCCTGCCTATCGAGAGGAGCCGGGTGTGAGCACTGAATCCCTGACTCCCACCTTTGCGATGATGAAGGTGTTTGTGGACAACTGGCGTTGGCAAGGGGTGCCTTTCTTCCTGACCTCAGGCAAGAGACTGGCAAAGAAGATCACGGAGATTGTCATCCAGTTCAAGGAAGTCCCTCATTCCATGTTCCGCAGCGTCCTCGGAGAGCATATCTCGGCCAACCGGCTCATCCTTGGGATCTACCCTGAAGAAAAGATTTCTTTGACCTTTCAGACGAAGAATCCTGGCGCTCGGTTGTGGTTGCGCTCTGTGACCATGGATTTCTCCTACCATCAAGGCTACACAGGACCGGTCCTTGACGCCTACGAAAAGGTGTTGCTGGACTGCATGCTCGGTGATCAGATGCTCTTCTGGCGTCAGGACGGGGTCGAGCTGTGCTGGTCTTTCTTGACGCCCGTCTTATGGGGCTGCGAGACATGCACCAACAGGGCGGAGATGCTGTTGCCCTATGACGCAGGAACCTGGGGCCCTGAGGCCGCGCAGCGACTGAAGAACAAATAGCATAGGAGATGACCCGTGGAGACCTACTACAAGCCTGAAGACCTGAGGAAGTTTGAAGAGATCGGGAAAGAAGCCCCGGACCTGGCAAAGAAGTTTTTTGAGTATTACAATGCCGTGTTTGCTGAAGGAGCGCTGACGGAACGTGAAAAGGCGCTCATCGCCCTGGCGGTCGCGCATGCGGTCCAGTGTCCCTACTGCATTGATGCCTTCACTCAAGCGTGCTTGGAGAAAGGATCCAATCTGGCGGAGATGACGGAAGCGATTCATGTGGTCACCGCCATCCGTGGAGGAGCCTCCCTTGTTCATGGTGTCCAGATGCGCAATGTCGCCCAGAAACTCTCCATGTAAAAGGGGCACGGACCATGAATCCTGAGCGAGCTTTGCAGGAAATCGGTGTCGCAGAAATGCCTTTGGAGACCTTCAGCCAAACGCTCTTCAGACATGGACTCAGGCTGGAACGGGAAAAGACGACAACCTTGCAGGTCAATGTGGGAAATCTCTGCAACCAGTCGTGCCGCCACTGTCATCTGAATGCAGGCCCCGATCGAAGGGAGATCATGAACTCTGAGACCGTGGATGGTGTGATTTCCTATGCGGCTAGAAACGGTTTCCAGGCTATTGATATTACCGGTGGAGCCCCTGAGCTCAATCCGAACCTTGAAAAGCTCATTGAAGGGCTTTCCTCTTGTGCTCCGCGTATCCTCGTCCGGTCTAACCTTACAGCGCTAACCGAGAACAAGAGAGAGAACCTGATCCGTCTCCTCCAAGCCTATCAGGTGGTCGTCATCGCCTCTTTCCCTTCTTTTGACGAACATCAGGCTGATGCCCAGCGAGGCCCGGGGACTTTCCGCACAAGCCTTGCTACCCTGAAGAAGCTCAACAGCCTGGGATATGGAGTAGAAGAGTCCGGACTGGAACTCCATCTGGTCTGCAATCCGACCGGGGCTTTCCTCCCTTCCTCCCAGGCACTGATCGAGAAAAGATTCCGTGAAGTGCTCCTGAAGAGATGGGGCATCGTCTTTAACAGGCTCTTTTCTTTTGCCAACATGCCGTTGGGAAGATTCCGCCAGTGGCTTTTGCAGTCAGGGAATCTTGAGAGCTACCTGCAACGTCTTGGATCCAGCTTCAATCCTTGTGCCGTTGAAGGGTTGATGTGCAGAACGCTCGTCTCTGTTTCCTGGGACGGATACCTTTACGATTGTGATTTCAATCTTGCTCGGGACCTCCCTATGGGGGGCAGAAGAATACACGTCTCTGAAATGGAAGGACCCCCTGCGCCGGGGAGCCCGATTGCTGTTGCAGATCACTGCTACACCTGCACGGCGGGAGGCGGCTTTACGTGAGGAGGTGCCATCAAGGCCTGAGTTCAGGCAGCAGGGGTGATCGGGTTGAAGGAAGTGAATCAAAAAGTGAAGTCGCAGGGCAGGAACAGCGGGATCGCCAAGGCAGCCATCCTCTTTGCGTTCCTCCTTTTTGCCGTGTACCTGGTGCGGTTCACACCTGTGAAGGAGTATCTCACTGCCGAATCCCTGGGAACTCTACTTGACATGGCGGGGATATGGGCTCCCGTCGCTTTCATTCTGGTCTACGCCGTCGGGGTATGCCTTTTTGTCCCCGGCACTCTGATCACCGCGATCGGCGCTGCGATTTTCGGGCCTTACTGGGGATTTCTCTATGTGTGGGTGGGTGCTATGATCGGAGCGAGCACCGCTTTCTTTATCGGAAGAACCCTGGGCAGAGAGTTCGCAGCTTCTCTTATTGGTGACAGGCTGGGAAAATACGACGATGCCGTTGAAAGAAACGGTTTTGCTACTGTCTTATATCTTCGTCTTGTCTATTTCCCTTTCACACCCATGAATTTCGGCATGGGGCTCACCAAAGTGCGGTTCAGGGACTACTTCTTCGGAACAGGCCTAGGAATCATTGTGGGCACCTTTATCTTCACTTTCTTTGTTGGCACCGTGAAAGAGGTCTGGGTGTCCGGGGAATGGGGGCAGCTCTTATCCTTCAGAGTCTTTTTCTCTATTGCCCTCTTCATCGGCTCCTTTTTCCTCCCCACTCTGATAAAGAGATTCAAGAAAGAAGCTGGATAGGAATCGTATGGAAAAGCGAAGACAGTTTCTGAAGTTCTTGGTTGGAGGCGCGGCTCTCGTAGGAACGGGGATCGGGTCCTTGTTTTCAATTCAGAATCATGCGTGCGAATAGCGTTGGTAAGATGATGGTTCAGAAGAGAGACACTGTGGTCCTGGCAGGAGATATCGGCGGAACAAAGACGAGTGTCGGGCTTTTTGTGATGGGGAAGAAGCGGCCTGAGCCTTTGGTCGTCGAGAGTTTTCCGAGCCGCGAAGCACCCCATCTGGAGAACATCCTTGATCGGTTCCTGGAGGGCCATCCCGCTTCAATCTCCAGCGCCTATTTCGGTATTGCCGGACCCGTGATCAACGGCCGGTGCAAAACGACCAATTTGCCATGGGTCGTATCAGAAGCCGGGATGAAAAGGCGTTTTCACTGGCTCCATGTCCGTCTCCTCAATGATCTTGCAGCAGCCGCTCTGGCTATTCCTCTTCTGAGACGGAGCGAACTGGTTTCGCTAAACAAAGGGATGAGGCAAAAGCAAGGGAACCTTGCTCTCCTATCCCCCGGGACCGGCCTCGGGCAGGCGATGCTGGCCTTTGCGGAGGGAAAATACGTCCCTCTTTCTTCAGAAGGAGGCCACGTCAGTTTTTCGCCGACAACGGAAGAGGAGATAGAACTGTGGCGATACCTCAGGAAAAAATTTGACCATGTGAGCGTTGAAAGAGTGCTATCAGGGCCTGGGCTCGTCAATATCTATTCATGGCTCAGGGATTCGGGCCGGTTTGAAGAACCGCCCAGGCTCAAGGAACTCATGATGCAAGGAGACCCTGCAAAGGCTATCAGTGAGAATGCGCTCCGGAAGGGGGAGGCCCTCTGTGTCGAATCCCTTCGTCTCTACGTCTCCATGCTTGGCAGCGTAGCAGGGAACCTGGCTCTGACCGGTATGGCTCTTGGAGGCGTTTACCTTGGAGGAGGAATTCCTCCGAAGATTCTGCCTGCCCTGAAACAGGGATCTTTTTTGAAAGCGTTCATGGCCAAGGGGCGATTCGCCGATTTCCTCGCTCGGATCCCGGTGCGCGTCATCCTCAGCGAGAAGGCGGCGCTCCTCGGCGCCGCACACGCTGCTTTCAAAGCCATGAAAGACTGACCGAAATCGGAAGCAGTGACCGCATTGCAGATCCTTGATTGGGGATGCTCCTGATGGCTCGAAACGACCGGCTGATCATCTTCGGCCGATACCCTGTACCCGGTCTAACAAAGACCCGCCTGATTCCCCTGCTCGGCGCAGCCCGGGCTGCGGAATTCCAGCGTGAACTCACAGAAAGGACCTTGAGAACGGACAGATCCGTGGCCCGCAGGCGCGCGGCTGACCTGGAAGCCTGCTTTGAAGGAGGCAGCCGGGCGAAGTTGCGGCGATGGCTTGGGCCGGAGCTGCTCTTCTCACAGCAGAGTTCCGGAGATCTTGGCGAGCGAATGAAAACCGCCTTTGTTGGGGCCTTTCGGCAAGGCGCTCAGCAAGTCATCCTCCATGGAACCGATATCCCCGGGCTGACGTCTCAGCATGTTGACGAGGCTTTTGACGCTTTGAAAAGCCACGACCTTGTGCTCGGGCCAAGCACGGACGGTGGCTACTGGCTGATCGGGCTCAAGAAGCCCGCGGATCTTTTTGATCGCATGGAGTGGGGGACCTCCTCCGTGTTTGATAAAACAGTTGCTGCGGCGCGAAGACAAGGGCTTTCCCTTCATGTCCTCGGCCCCCTCACGGATATGGACACAGGTGAAGCGGTGAGGCGATGGATGCCTGACTGGGCAAGACCGCAACCATACCTTTCCGTCATCATTCCTGCTCTTAATGAAGCGGCTCACATCGAGAAAACGATCCTGAATGCGTGGAGCCCGGATGCCGAACTCATCGTGGTTGACGGTGGGAGCCGAGACAGGACAGCCGAGAGAGCAGAGCATGCTGGGGCAGTGGTTATCAAAGGCCCAAGAGGGCGGGCTTTACAACAGAACAGAGGCGCGGCAGCGGCAAGGGGGAGCGTTCTTCTTTTTCTCCATGCGGATACGCTCCTGCCCAAAGACTATGTCACCCAGGTGTTTGAAACCCTGATGGACCGAGGAATCGCCTTGGGAGCGTTTCGCTTTAAGACGAACCTGGATCGACCGCTCATGAGAGGAATCGAGTTTACCACACATTTCCGCTCCAGGTACTTGAGGCTTCCCTATGGAGACCAAGCGCTCTTTGTGCGCAAATCTCACTTTCAGGCAGCCGGCGGATTTCCTGAAATGCCGATTGCCGAGGATCTCTTTTTCGTCCGCCTTGTGTCGAAACAGGGGCGGATTGCCATTGCACCGGCTCATGCGGTCACGTCAGGTCGGCGATGGAAAGAGGTGGGATTGCTTCGGACAACCCTGATCAATCAGCTCATTCTGGCTGGTTTTGCTCTGAGAATCTCGCCCGAGACCCTTGCTGCCTTTTACCGCCGAGTGGCAAAGAAAAAAAGCACCTAATCCCCCATCTTGGCCATATAATCGTCGTAAATGGTCTCAAGCTTGAGCTTGTGTTTTGCCTCCTCCTGCGAAAGCATTTTGAAGACTTTCACCCATTCGGATTTCTCCGACTTTGAAGCCAAGTCATTGTAGAGTTGAAGCGCTTTTTCCTCTCGCTTCATGGCGAGCCGCAGCAGCTCCGCATAGGTCATGCCTTTCTTGTATTTCAGGTCCACCATGTAGTCACTTCGTTTCATGTCCGGGACCCATTTGAACTTGTAATCCCCGAGTTTTTTGTCCCCCTTGAGAAAACCTTCCAAAAGGGCCTGGTGTTTCTTCTCCTCCTTGGCGAATTCCAGGAAGGTCTCCTTTGATCCGGCATAAGGCTCCTGGGTGCCGGCATTCTCATAGAAAACAACTGCGTCTTTTTCCTTTTCAATGGCAAACTGAATGAGATCCTCAAAGGATTTGAAGTTCATAATTTCCTCCTTATATTTAATAATATTGAAAACGCATCCTAAGAAAAAGCCGCTGGAAAGTCAAAAGGAACCCTATAAGAGCAAAAGATCAACCCACGCGCAGGAGGGAGAACTATGGCCAACTATTTGATTATCGGGAATGGAGTCGCAGGCACCACCGCAGCGGAAAACATCCGCAAGCTGGACAAGGCGGGGAAGATAGCGGTTGTCACCGAAGAGTCGACCCCTTTCTATTACAGGATGAGACTCCCCGAGTTTATATCCGGGGACCTCAATGAGGACAAACTCAGCGGCAAGAAAGATCAGTGGTACAAAGACCAGGGAATCGACTTGAGGCTGAACACCCGCATCCAGGGTGCCAGCTTAGAAAAAAAAGCGGTTACGACTCAGGGAAATCAGGACATCTCCTTTGATCGTCTTCTCATCGCCACAGGGAGCCGTTCCTTTATCCCTCCCATGAAGGGTGCCGACAAAAAAGGAGTTTTTGCCCTTCGCTCGATCCAGGATGCTCGGAATATAGTTGCTTGGGCCAAGAACATCCAAAATGTCGTCCTTATTGGCGGGGGGTTGCTCGGCCTAGAAGCGGGAAATGCTCTTCGTAAACTCGGCAAGAACGTGATGGTCGTAGAATTCTTCCCGAGGCTTCTTCCAAGGCAATTGGACGTGGCCGGCGGCGGAAGGCTTCAAGCGATCATGGAAGGAAGGGGGTTTTCCTTCAGGCTTGGAGCAAAGACCCAGGAGCTCACGGGTGAAGATCGCGTCAGCGGGGTGCTCCTGGAGGGCGGTGAACTCCTGCCGGCCCAGATGGTGATCATTTCAGCCGGAGTCAGACCTGCCCTGGAACTTGCCAAGGCACTCAACCTCGACCACGACAAGGGAATCAAGATGGACGAGCAGATGAGGACAAACCAGCCAGGGATTTTCGCTGCAGGGGATGTGGCGGAGTTCAAGGGGATTCCTTACGGGATCTGGACAGCCGCCACAGAGCAGGGGCAAATCGCCGGAACCAACATGGCCGGAGGGAACGCCGTCTATAAAGGGACTGTGATGGCAAATACCCTGAAAGTCGTGGGAATCGATCTGGCTTCTGCCGGCAACATTGATGCGGAGAACAAGCTGGAGTCCAAGGTGCTCACAGACCAAATGGTGTACAAGAAGGTCGTATTTGAAAACGATCAAATCGCCGGCTGCATCATGCTGGGAGACACCAAAGGATTTACAAAGATCACAAAGATGATGTCCGAAAAGCAGAACGTGTCTCACATCAAAGATAAGCTTTTTTCAGACTAGAGTTTTAGCCCGCAACTTCTCTGCACCATGACGACACGTTTTTGGTGGGCCATTGGTGTCTTTTCTGAAGTGAGTCCCGCTCGCAGAGCGGGAGAACGAAAGAAAAGATACTGATGTCCCACTTACTCAGTTTGGTTGCGCCAAAGGCCCTCATTCGGAAAAATGCCGCTGGCTTTCGGATCCGGAAAAGCTTATAATAATTTTTTCGGGTCTGGAGGAAAGCGGCGAGTTGGCTAACCGAGAGCTGAAGCGAAACAATTCTGCTGAAAACCACATAAATTCTCAAAAGCCTGAGCAAACTAAAACAGTCCACATCTGGCTCAGGCTTTTAATTCTCATCCTCATCGTGGGGGGCCTAACCCTCATCCTCTATGAAACGGGCGTCATCCAATTTTTCTTAGACAAAAAACGAATGGCGCACTTTCTGAACTCCCTCGGCCCGTGGTCGGTGATTGCATTTATCTTGCTTCAGGTTGCTCAGGTGGTTGCCGCACCTATTCCTGGTGAGGTGACGGGATTCCTGGGTGGTTATGTGTTCGGGAAGTTTTTCGGTGTCGTGCTCTCTACCATAGGACTCACTCTCGGTTCTTATATCGCCTTCATCCTCGCTAGAACATTCGGCCGGCCTCTCATAGAGAAATTTATCCCCAAATCCGCCATCCAACGCTTTGACTTTCTCCTTCATCACAAAGGTGCCTTCCTTGTCTTTCTCCTTTTCCTGATCCCGGGCTTTCCCAAGGATTGGCTGTGTTACATTCTCGGCCTGGGGCACCTGACCACAACGGAGTTTCTT
>Ga0209253_10004839_pt1 | contig 11695 bp, 14 predicted proteins | sample FrelakmetBRP12BR_FD_187145 | JGI IMG/M metagenome (GOLD analysis project Ga0209253, IMG submission 187145) | Freshwater lake sediment microbial communities from the University of Notre Dame, USA, for methane emissions studies - BRP12 BR (SPAdes)... | ecosystem: Environmental > Aquatic >...
CAGGAGCGTCGTCTTGCCGCTGCCGAGGAAGCCGGTGAGCAGCGACACTGGGATGAGCGTGCGCCCGGACGCGAGCGAGATGTCGTTCACGGCGTCTGCCTGAGGCCGCGTCGCCGCGCCGTGCCGCAGCCGCTGCACAAGCCCTTGATCGTGACCTCCAGCGACTGCGGGGCATAACCTGCCGGCAGGCGCGGCCGGATCTCCGGGTTGAGACCCTCGAGGCAGATGACCTCGCCGCACGCGGTGCAGTGGAAATGGGCGTGTTGGCGGTCGTCCGCGGCGGGCACCGCGTTGAAGCGCCACACGCGGTCGTCCGCGGAGATCTTATGCGCGAGGTGCTGCTCAGTTAGCCACTCCAGCACCCGGTACACCGTGACGCGATCGATCGCGAGCGAGGCATCGAGCCCTTCTTCGATCTCGCGGTGGGTGAGCGCGCGCGGTGCTGCGAGGAGCAGCGCCAGTATTTCGGCGCGCGCAGCGGTCACCCGTTCGCCGGTAGAGCGGATCAGGTCTTCGGCATTCCTGCGGGACGCGCGCATCGGGTCGGGAACGAATCGCTCGGTCCCGGGATTGAATCACGAAGCTCGCGCCAACGCAACTGAGTTGCAGGAAACGCGCAACGCTAAGGCGAAGTAGTGATGGGCATGGGGTGGTGCGCGGGGAGAAGTCTAGCGCGGTCGGCGCGCGCGCCGTTCAGGCGCGGCGCCGATCTCAGTTGTAGCCGAGCACGACGCTCGCGGCGATCTCGTCGCGGTCGCTCGCGGTCTTGCGATCGACAGCGCGACGAGTCTGCTTGGCGGCGGCTCGATCAAGTGCGTCGTGCGACTGCTTGTCTTCGACCCGGGCGGGTGCACGGGTGCTACCCCATTCCGAGAACATTCGATTTCTGATTGTCGACATCTCTAAACCTCCATCGTTTTCATTGGGCATGACAGTGTGCAGCAAGCGCTGTGCCCGTAACGCCCTAACTCCTCTGTGCGAAAACGCCGGCCGTTACAAAACGTTCCCGCGACCGGGTCGTGTTTGTTGCAAGTACATTCGACGCTGCCCACGACTCAAGCTGGCGCCGTGCATGGCTCAGGCTTTCCGGCGCGCGCGGGGGTGCGCGGCGTCGTAAGCCTTTGCCAGATACTGAAAATCGAGATGCGTGTAGACCTGCGTGGTCGATATGCTCGAGTGACCGAGCATTTCCTGGACGGCGCGCAGATCGCCGCTCGACTGCAGCACATGCGACGCGAAAGAGTGCCTCAACATGTGCGGATGTACGTGGCTCGCGAGTCCCTGCTTCACGCCCCAGCGCCGTAGCCGGACCTGGACCGTGCGCGGGGAAAGCGGCGTGCCCCCGCGATCGACGAAGACCTCGCGCGTATCATCCTTCGCCCAACGGTCGCGCAGGGGCAGCCAGGCTCGTATCGCGGCCAGCGCCGCCGATCCCACCGGCACGATGCGGGTCTTGCTCCCCTTGCCAAGGACTTCCACAGTTCCCTCCGCGAAACGCAACTGCCCCAATTCGAGGCGCACGAGCTCGGAAAGCCGCAGACCAGAGGAGTAGAAGAGCTCAAACATGGCATGGTCGCGCAGTTCAAGCGGTGCGGATGCCGGCGCCTCGAGGAGCTGGCGCGCCTCGTCGGGCGACAGGGACTTCGGCAGCTTGCGGGGGGACTTCGGCGCCCTCACACCCGCGCACGGGTTTGCGTCGAAGCCGTGCTCCCGGATCAGATACTTGTAGAACGCTCGCCATGACGAAAGCACGCGCGCCAGGCTTCTGCCGCTCAGACCCTTGCCGTGCAGATCCGCCACGAAACGCCGCACGTGGTGAGACTGCACGGCTGCAAGGGGCATCTTGTCAACACGTTGCAAGAGACGGTGAATGTCGTGAACATAGTTGACACGCGTGAGCGGACTCAGGCGCCGCTCGTGATCGAGGTATGAGACAAATCCCGCGAGGTAGTCTTCCACTTCTCGAACGCAACCCGGTGATGTGACTGGGTCATTCATGGTCAAAGATCTCGCATGCGCGACCTAGGGCCATTACGCTTTCGATCGCACCCGCTCTAGAGCCGCTACCGCCATGTCTCCGAGACGACCGAGGTAGAGCGTACCCATCTCGGGATAGAACCGTTGCGGATCCTCGCTACCCAGCGCGAGCAGTCCGATCACTTCGCTGCCCTTGAGCGGGACATATGCGAACGAGCGGAGCCGACCTCCATCCTCGCCGAACCATGTTGCGGTGTCATACATCGGATGTCCTAGGCAGTAAGGTCCGGATAGGCTGGCGGTAAACATCCGCACCTCCTCGCCTGCATCCCGGTACTCCGTCCGATCGGACCCGGGCTCGGCGGGCCACAGTCGCAGCGCTACATGCGGAACCGCGAAATCCTCGCGCAGGTTGAAGTACAGGCCGTGCAAGACTGCGTCGAAGTCCCGTGCCGCGAGCAGGACCAATGTGAGTCGGTGCAGCCGCTCGCCGATAACATCATTCTCCTCGCCAAAGTCGATGAGCTCCTTCAACTTCGATTCGAGCGCGCGGTTCTTTTCGCGCAGAGAGAGGATCTGCCGCTCCGAGATCGGAATCGCGCGTCCGCCATGGGGATGGGGAATGTAGATGTTGGCTAGCAGATCCGCATACTCCTCGAAGAACGCAGGGTTCTGCTGCAGGTAAGCGGCAACCTGATCTGACTTCATGGAGGTCTCTCGGGCGTAAGAACGCGGGGCTGGTGCAAATTTAGCACACTACGGCAAACTTTGCCGTAAAACAGTTAATTAGGAGTTTAACTTAAGAGTCTTTCTCAAGTTTGGGTTCACCGGCCGGGAACAGCGGATTGCGCATGCCTTCACAGCTCGATAACGCCCTCAAATACGGTCCGGGCGGGGCCCGTCATCAGTACCGGCGCGTTCTCCCCGGCCCACGCAACCGCCAGCTCACCGCCCCGCGTGCTCACTCGAACCGGCGAGTCAAGCCGTTCTCGCGAGATCCCCGCCACCACGGCCGCGCAGGCGCCGGTTCCACAGGCAAGCGTTTCCCCGGCGCCGCGCTCGAATACCCGCAGCCGGATGTGGTTGCGGTCGATTACCTGCATGAACCCGCTGTTCACGCGCTCGGGAAACGCCGGATGCTGCTCGATCGCCGGGCCATCTGCTGCCACCGGTGCCAAGTCCACGTCCGCGACGATTTGCACCGCGTGGGGGTTGCCCATGGATAGCACGCTCACCTCGAGGGTCCGTCCCCGTATGTCAAGTGGGTAGACGAGCGCCTGACGCGGCGTGAGAAAAGGCACCCGAGTGGGCTCGAAGACGGGTGCACCCATGTCGACGGTGACCTGTCCGTCGTCCTCAAGGCACGGCGTGACGATGCCAGAGCGGGTCTCCACGCGAACCGCGCGCTTGGTCGTGAGCCCCTGGTCGTGGACGAAGCGTACGAAACAGCGGGCACCGTTTCCGCACTGACCGACCTCGCCCCCGTCGGCGTTGAAGATCCGGTAATAGAAGTCGGTGTCGGGTCGTCGTGCGCGCTCCACCTGCAGGATCTGGTCGCAGCCGACGCCGAAATGACGGTCCGCGAGGCGCCGCAGCTGATCGCGGCTGAGCTCGACCGGACGCGCCGTAGCATCGATCACGATGAAGTCGTTTCCCAGCCCCTCCATCTTCGTGAAGCTCAATCGCATCCCCGCTCCACCCTAGTTCGCGACTCGGCCGTAGACGATCAGATGTCGGTCGCTCGCAATTTCCACTGCGAAGTCTGACAAGCCCGCCGCCAGAAGTTGCAAGCGGATCTCGTCTGGGCGAAAGGCGGCTGCCAGCGAATGGCAGAAGTCGCGACGGAGCACTTCCGGTGCATCTGACGCGTGCAACGCCAACAGTTGCGCGACGGCCTCGGGCGATCGCGGCCGCAGGAGGTCCATCACGAACACCGCAGCGCCCGGGGCGGCGGTAGTCAGAACCGCGTCCCACAGGACCATGGGGTCGGCAAGGTGGTGCAGCAGGCTGTTGCTGATCACCGCGTCAAAACGCGATCGCGGAAAGTCAGTGGTGGGCAATCGAACCCGGGCGAGTCGTATCCGGTCGGTGAGCCCTGCCATAGCAACGGCCTCGCGGCCGAGGGCGAGCATCGCCGGCGCCCCATCCATGCCGACGATCTGCGCCGCCGGGTACGCGCGGGCGAAGCGGAGCGTGACGTCCGCGGGCCCGCAACCCAGGTCCAGGACCGGGCCGTCGGAGAATGCGGGGAAGCAGCGGCGAAAGCGCGCGACGAAAGCGTTGTGCGGTTCGCTGAAGTCCGCCGATGCATAGGCGCGCGCCTGCTCGGGCTCGTCCATCAGTTCGGGTTCCGGGACGCGCTCCATCACGCCTCGGGACCGGCGGGCGCCCCTTGCGCATAGGGATCTGGCTTGCCGGGCGGCTGGGTCTTGAAGCGCTTGTGCAGCCAGTGGTACTGCTCCGGCATCTCGAGGATGCGCGCCTCGATGTAAGCGTTCATGCGCCGCGTGTCGGCGTCAGCGTCGGCGCTCGGAAAGTCATCCCACGCGGGCAGCATCCGCGCCACGTAGCCTGCCGGGCGCTGCACCGCGATGAGGGGCAGCACTTTCGCCCGCGTGACCCGGGCGATGACTGATAGGCCGGTGGTGGTGGCCGCGGTCACCCCGAAAAAGGGGACGAAGATCGAGTGTGGCGCCCCGAGGTCCATGTCGGGAGCGTACAGGAAAGGCAGGCCCTCCTTCATCGCCTGCAGCACGGGGAGCAAGCCTTCGTCGCGGGGGAACAGGACGGCATTGCCGAAGCGATTGCGGCCGCGCCTGAGCATCTCGTCGGCGATGCTGTTGCTCTGGCGCGCGTACATGCCGCAGGCGCGATATTCGGTGGCGAGACGTGCCGCCGCCATGTCGATGCCCACGAAATGGGGGGCAAAGATGATGAGCGGCGTCCCCTTCAAGGCTTCGAAGTTTTCGATACCCTCAAGGCATACGGTTGCCTGAATGCGCGCCTTCGGGCCCCAAAAAATGATGCCCCGTTCGAAGACCGAGCGTCCGAAGGCACGGAAGTGGCGCTTCAGGAGCTGTTCCCGGTCCCTTGAGGACAGGTGGGGAAAGCAGAGCGCGAGGTTCACCCGCCCGATCCGCCGCCGGGACCGCGCGAGGTAGTAACCGATCGTGCCGGCGAAACTGCCGACTGCGGCGAGCGCCCGCAGCGGCAGGAAATGCAGCAGCCAGAGTACACCGAAAGCGAGTCGGGTCAAGATCGGAGACGGGCGAATTGGGCGCAGGTGGACGCGGTGATGGTGCGCCGTCGCGGGGCACCCCTGCATTGGGACCGGTTCACAAGCTACCGTGGGTGAAACCGCGCCTTGAGGACCGGACAAAAGCGGCCAGCACTTGCACTTCCGGAAGGGGGGATGACTCAAGCTCGCCCAGGGCATCCTGCAACGAGCGCCCGGTGCGGAACAGAGTCCGGAAGGCCTGCTTGAGGCCCCGAATCTGGTCCGCGGTGAAACCGGCGCGCCGCAGACCCACAAGGTTCAGCCCGCGGGCGCTCGCCGGCGACCCTTCCGCAACCATGTAGGGGAGACAATCCTGACTGATGCGGGCAAGGCCGCCTACCATCGCGAGCGTGCCGACGCGGGCGAACTGGTGGATAACCACGTTTCCCGAAATGAATGCGCGGTCGCTCACCGAGACATGACCAGCCAATAGGGCGCCGTTCGCGATGATGACCCGGTCGCCGATTCTGCAATCGTGGGCCACGTGGCAATTAGCCATCAGAAAATTCGCGTCGCCGATGCGCGTGCTGCCGCCTTCCGTGGTGGCGCGGTGAATCGTGACCCCCTCCCGGATAATGTTGTCCGCGCCGATCTCGAGATAGCTCACCTGGTCGCGGAAGCTCACGTCCTGCGGCTCGCCGCCCAGCATGGCGTGCTCCCAGACGCGGCAGCGCGGGCCGAGCGTCGTGTAACGGCGGAGGACGGCATGGGCACCGATGCGGCACCCAGCGGCTATCTCCACCTCTCCCTCCACCACCGCGAATGGGCCGATGCAGACATCCTCGCCGATCTCGGCGGCGGGGTCGATCTGCGCGGTGGGGTGGATGAGCGCGGTCAACGTGGCTCGGATCAGGCCTTCGCCGCTGCCCGGACGACCTCGCAGACGCGATCCACCTGGTCGAGGCGCATCTGCGGGAAGATGGGCAGGGACAGCACCTCCCGCGCCACCGCTTCGGTCACCGGCAGGCTTTGGCCGCGGCAGAGGTCGGCATACACCTCCTGGCGGTGCAGCGGCACCGGGTAATAGATCATCGACCCGATGCCGGCTGCGCTCAGAGCTTCCTGGATCGCATCTCGCCGCCGGCTGCGGACGGTGTACTGGTGATAGATGTGTACGCGGTGCGGTGCTTCGACGGGGGTGACGACGCAGCCAGCGAGGCGCTCAGTGTAAGCCTGGGCGATCGCGCGTCGGCGCGCGTTGAAATCCTCCAGGTACTGGAGCTTGACGCGCAGGATGACCGCCTGCAGCTCGTCCAGTCGACTGTTGTACCCGATTACGTGATGGTGGTACCGCTCGCGGCTGCCGTGATTCCGATAGACGCGCACCTCCGCCGCCAATGCGGCGTCGTTCGTCGTGACCATGCCGCCATCACCGAACGCGCCGAGGTTCTTGCTCGGATAGAACGAGAAGCACCCCAAATCGCCGAACGAGCCGGTCATGCGCGCGCCATAGCGTGCACCGTAGGATTGTGCGCAGTCCTCGATCAGCCGCAGTTGGTGGCGGCGGCAGATGTCGAGGATCGGGTCGAGGTCCGCAGCCTGTCCGTACAGGTGGACGGGCATCACCGCCTTGGTCCGAGAGGTGATCGCCGACTCGATCTGGCTCGGATCGATATTGAAGGTATCAGGCTGGATGTCCGCGAAAACAGGGGTGGCACCGGTGTAGGAGATCGCTTCCGAGGTGCCGATGAAGGTGAAGGGCGAGGTGATGACCTCGTCTCCCGGGCCGATCCCGAGCGCCCGCAGAGCGAGATGCAGGGCGTCGGTCCCCGAGGCGCACCCCACCGCGTGGGTCACGCCCACATGGGTTGCAATCTCCTGCTCCAGGGCCTGAACGTTAGGGCCCAGGATGTATTGCGTCGACTCGAGCGCGGCCGACAGCCGCTGCAGTAACTCGTCTCGAAAAAGCGCGTACTCCGCCTTGAGATCGAGCATTGGGATGGACATGGGCGTGGGAGCCTCGGCTGAAGAAAGGGGCAGAGTGTTGGTGAGCGGCCGTGGTCCGTCAAGCCCCAGTGCGGCGCCCGCCTCCGATCGCGCGCGTGATCTCCAGCGCCACCTCCAGCGCGCGCCGCCCGTCCCGGCCGGTGACAGGAGGCGTGGCACCGGTGCGCACGCAATCGAGGAAGGCACGGATCTCGGCGAGGATGGCGTCCGACTTCGTGGCCGTCTTGCGTTCTTCCACCGTTATCTTCGGAAAACCTCGAGCGTCGCCTTCTGTGCCGTGGCGCCGTGCAATGTCGATGCTGCTGCCGGAAAAATCCAACGAGAAGTAGGCATCGTGCTGGAAAATACGCATCTTCCGCATCGCTTTCTGGCTCACACGGCTCGCCGTCACGTTGGCAACGCAGCCGTCCGCAAACTCGAGCCGCGCGTTGGCAATATCGACCTCGTCAGTTAGAACCGGGTAGCCGCTCGCACGTAACTCCCGGAGATCCTGCCGGACGAGGCTGAGGATAATGTCGATGTCGTGGATCATCAGATCCAGAACGACGTTCACGTCGGTGCCTCGCGGTTTGAACACGGACAACCGGTGGGATTCGAAGAAGAGCGGCCGGTCGAGTAGGCTCTGCACCTCGACCACCGCCGGATTGAACCGCTCCAGATGGCCGACCTGAAACACGAGGCGGTGCCGGTCCGCCAGTGCGATCAGATCCTCCGCCTGGGCGAGCGTCTCCGTGACCGGTTTCTCCAGGAGGATGTGCACGCCGGCCTCAAGGCAGTCCTTTGCGACCCGATGATGGTGCTCCGTGGGGACGACGATGGATGCGACATCGATCCTGCCGATGAGCTCCCGGTGATCGGTGAACGGGCGCGTACCGACGAGCTGCGCGACCTCATCCGCGCGTTTGGGGCTCGCGTCCACCACGCCGACCAGCTCCACGTCGTCGAGCAACGCGTACTTCTGGGCATGAAAGTTTCCGAGGTATCCGACGCCGATTACGGCGGCACGCAGCTTACTCACGTCGGTCCTCGATTAAGCCAATTACCTCGGAAACTTCGGTGAAGGCTAATGCAGCGCTGCCGCACGGAGTGTGGCGGTGCGGCGTTACGCCGGAGCCAAAATGACCGTATCCGACTCCGATAACAGCGGCACGGAGGCGACTCACGCTTCATTCGCTCCCGCGGGCACTCACCATTCCGACGCCTGGCCGGGGGGCGAAAACGCACCTGTGCTATGATCTGCCCCCCATTTTTTGTCGCAACCGCAGAATCCCACGCCGATGAGCGAATACCTTTTCAGTTCCGAATCTGTGTCCGAAGGCCACCCGGACAAGGTCGCCGACCAGATCTCCGACGGCGTCCTCGACGCGATTTTAGCCCAGGACTCCCGGGGACGCGTAGCGTGCGAGACTCTGGTCAGCACTGGCCTCGTCGTCATTTCGGGCGAGATCACTACGCAGGCCCACATCAATTACATGGAGATCGCACGGGATGTCGTGCGCCGGATCGGATACGACGCGTCGGAGATCGGCTTCGATTACAAGTCGTGCGCCGTGTTGACCGCGATCAATCGACAGTCGCCCGACATTGCCCAGGGCGTCGACGAGGGCAGGGGCCTCGACCTCGATCAGGGCGCCGGAGATCAGGGACTGATGTTCGGCTATGCATGCACCGAGACCCCGCAGCTCATGCCGTTTCCCATCTACTACGCACACCGCATCATGCAGCGTCAGGCCGAAGTCCGCCGCGATGGGCGGCTGCCATGGCTGCGCCCGGACGCCAAGTCCCAGCTCACCGTGCGCTATCGTGACGGCAAACCAGTTGCCGTCGACACGGTCGTGGTTTCGACGCAGCACAACCCGGATGTGTCCCACGCGCAGGTGTCGGAGGGGGTGATCGAAGAGATCATCAAGCCGGTCATTCCCAAGGAGATGCTCCGCGGCGACATCCGTTATCTCATCAATCCTACCGGCCGCTTCGTGGTTGGCGGCCCCCACGGCGACTGTGGGCTCACCGGTCGCAAGATTATCGTGGACACGTACGGCGGTGCGGCCCATCACGGCGGCGGGGCCTTCTCCGGCAAGGACCCCTCCAAGGTCGACCGCTCTGGGGCCTACGCCGGGCGCCACGTGGCGAAGAACATCGTCGCTGCCGGCCTTGCCGATCGGTGCGAAGTGCAGGTGGCCTATGCGATCGGCGTGGCGCGCCCGGTTTCGCTGATGGTCAACACCTTCGGCACCGGGAAGATCAGTGACGAGAAGATTGTCGCCTTGATCGGCAAGCACTTCGACCTGCGCCCGAAGGGAATCATCCAGTCGCTTGATCTGCTGCGCCCGATCTATAGCAAGACTGCAGCATATGGTCACTTCGGGCGCGACGAGCCGGAGTTCACATGGGAAGCGACGAATAAGGCCGCCGCCCTCAAGGCCGACGCTGGTCTGTAGCTGTAGCTCCGCAGCCGATCACGCGGCCGCTCGGCCCCGCACAACGCTCGCGCAACGGGCCAATCGCCTCTTCAAGCCGGCGCATGGCGCGACCGCATTGCGGACACTGCCGCGGCGATCGATTTTTCCAGCTCGGCGCCATCGCACACGGTGGCCTCGAGATCCTGCAGGCGGCCGTCCGCCAGGCCGTAGATCCAGCCGTGCAACACTAGCGGCTGGCCGCGCTTCCAGGCGTCGCCCACCAGGGTGGTGCGCGCGACGTTGCGCACCTGCTCGATGACATTGAGCTCGCACAGGGCGCGCCAGCGCGCCTCGTCGTCCGGCAGGGAGCCGAGCAAGGCCTCATGCCGGTCGCGTACATCCTGGATATGGCGCAGCCAGTTGTCGATCAGCCCGAGGGACGGTCCGGACAAGGCCGCCTTTACGCCACCGCAGCCGTAGTGGCCGCAGACGATGATGTGCCGCACCTTGAGCGCCTCGATAGCATACTGGATGACCGACAGGCAGTTGAGGTCGGTGTGCACGACCACGTTGGCGACGTTGCGATGAACGAACACCTCGCCGGGTTTCAGACCGGTGATCTGGTTGGCCGGCACGCGGCTGTCGGAACAGCCGATCCACAGGTAAGCGGGGCTTTGCAGGCTCGCCAGTTCGGCGAAGAAGCTCGGATCCACTTTCCGCATCTCATCGGCCCAGCGGGCATTCGCGGCAAACAGTTCCGGCAGATGCTTCATGCTATTCCTCCAGGGCTGGCGACAGCGGGCGACGATGCGTCTTCGCGCGACGCGATGCCGCTGCCTTCGTTGACACGATCGAGCGAATGCGCACGACGATTATAACCGGGTCTTGCGATCTGCTCGCTGCGGCCCCGCTGCCAGCGTCAATCCTTGCCGTTCATGAAAAGGAAAAGGAAAGATTCTATGTAGGGCCGCGTGAGTTACCCTCTGGTGCCTTTGTCAACCGAAAGCGAAGGAGACCGGAATATGCACGCAGCGACCAGTACGCATGAAGAGAACGTAACGTAGTTGAGGCGATGCTGTGCATGGCCCTTGAGCTGACAACAAGACCTGGCGGGTGACGTCTGGCGACGGAGCGAGGCGGCGCCAAGTGTTGGTGCCGGCGGCGATCTGGCCAAGCTGGGCCAAGCGCCGTCCCAGGCGCGCATTTTCGGGGTCTGACCCGGGTCTGACCCGGGTCTGACCCCAATGGCACTACCCCAATGGCACTACACCGATCAGAATGACCCACCGAGTATCGGAAGTCGTCGCATTCGGTACCGGCGATCTTCCACGAGGATCAACGCACCCTGTTCCAGATCCGCGCTGCGCTCTGACAGTACGACCAAGAGTCGGGCGTTGACCGCCGCACTGGTTTCATCAGTCAGCCGGAAGATGATCACGCTCGGAGTGTCGGCAACGCCCAGGGCGAGAATCTCACCGAAGTCGAGGTCGAAGGTCAGGACCACCCGCCCCTCCACTCTCGCACGTTGAACGATCATCGCATCGGACGCGCGCTGCATTCCGACCTCGCGCACATGCAGCGCGTCATGGCCGGCGGTGTTGAGGAATCTGATCGTCTTGGGTGAGATGCCGGCGTCCGCCAGGAACTTCATGAAACCGACGCTGGCAGGGGAAACACCTGATCCTCCGCCGCCATGGCCGCATAGCGCAAAGCTTGGCGGATGTCCTCGGTTTCGAGGTCCGGAAGCTCGGCCAGGATTTCTTCGGCGGTCATGCCGTTGGCCACGAGGTTCACGACATGAGCGACCGAGATGCGCAGGCCACGCAGCGTGGCGCGTCCGGCTAGGATGTTCGGATCGAAGGTGATGCGATCAAGCATGATTGCTAATGATTCTAGCACCGCGGGCCGGGAGGGCGTAGTGTGGGGGGGATGGCGGTTGCCGACCCCACGAAGCCGACGCAAGGGCGTGCGGGTCTTGTCGAAGATGGTGCGCCGGTCACCGTGCTTTGAACCCCGCAACCGCGGCACATCAGCCAGGAGATCGGCCGACCACGCGCGCCGCACCGCCGGGCGAGGCGGTCGATGGACTCAC
>Ga0209253_10004840_pt1 | contig 11695 bp, 10 predicted proteins | sample FrelakmetBRP12BR_FD_187145 | JGI IMG/M metagenome (GOLD analysis project Ga0209253, IMG submission 187145) | Freshwater lake sediment microbial communities from the University of Notre Dame, USA, for methane emissions studies - BRP12 BR (SPAdes)... | ecosystem: Environmental > Aquatic >...
GCGCGCGCCCATCACCTCCGAGGAGCCGCCGCCGTGTCACTGGCAGCTGGAGCAAAGCGATCCCGAGGCGTGGCGGCTATTTCGCCACCTCGTCCCTGCTAAACCACCGTTTGTGTATACATGAAATTGCTTAAAAAATTTTTTAGATCAAAAGCTTAGGTGGGGGTAAAGAAACTTCTTCCGAAAGTCGCGCTAGTGATTCCCGACGCGGAGCAGACGCCGCTGGTGCGGAGTCTGTTGCAGTTCATTGCGCAATAATCAGGAGCAGATCCAGCGATCTGGAGGATGAAATCCAGCGGTTGAAAGGCGGCCCCCAGCGACCCCAGTTGAAGCCGAGTTCATTGGAACCGAGTAAAGATCAGGCGTCAGCCGAGGCGGGGACGGAGGCCGGCAAGGAATGGCCCGGCCGTGGCCCGCAGCGCCAGAGGACGGCCGAGTTGACGATTCATGCGATCGAACGGGTCCCCGTCCTGTGTGAGTATCATCACTAAGAGCGTTGGCGAAGGAGATCAGAAGCATGGCCGGGTTCGCTGGCATAGCCGCGGCAGGCAAGAGTATAGAACGGCTGCTGAATGCGGCTTTCGCCGAGGAGCAACCTATCCCTGGACAGCGGACCCGGGCCGTGCTGGTGCGCACCACCGATTTCGAGCCAGCCGTTGTCGGCGCCAATATCGGCTCGCCTGCGCTGTCGATTTTTCTTTATCGGGTGGATTTCAACAAGACGATGCGCGCCGCCTGGTCCGCGGTCGGCAGCCAGGATGGACGTGGCCATCTCGCCCTGGATCTTCATCTGCTTCTGACCGCCTGGGCGGATAACGCCGAATTCGAACTCCGAATTCTGGGACGGGCCATGCAGGTGATAGAGACCACCCCGATGCTGAGCGGTCCCCTGCTCGATCCGATTACTGACTGGGCGCCCAACGAATCGGTGCAATTGGTGCTCGAGGATATTTCGACCGAGGCCGTGATGCGAACCTTCGATTCCCTCCCTACCGATTACCGCCTAAGCGTACCGTATATCGCCCGTATCGTGCGCATCGACAGCCGGGTGGCCACACCCGAAGGCTTTGTCACCACGCTGATCGTCGGGGCCGTACCGGAGCCGCACCTGTGAACGAGTTTCTTCCCAGCCGGTTTACCGAGAACGTCAAGCGCCTGGCGCTCGGCCTGGAGCCGATCGACGCTCAACTCCGGCTGCGGGTTGCGCACCGTATCGAGGTTACTTTCGATACGGCGCCGCTGTTGCTGCCGCGCCCTGCCATCGACCACCACCGAACCGCCTTGCACGTGCTGCTCTATGATCCCAAGCTGACCAGCCCCGTGGATTTGCGTTTCTTCGACACGGCGCGGCGCTTCGTGCCGCGACGGCTGCGCATCCCGATTTTGACGCGCGCGGTGGCCGAAACCCGGCCGCCGGCGCAGCGCGTGCGGCGGCCGGTGTTGTTTCCCGGCGCCGGTTACGATGTCACCACCGACGCCACCGGCTTGCGCGGGCGCGTATTGCGTGGGGGCCAACCTATGCGCTGGGCGCGGGTGGAAGCGCGCCTGCCCGGCGCCGGTGCCCTGGTGGGTCGCGCTCACGGCGACGACCGGGGCGAGTTCCTGTTGCTGATCGGCGCGGAGGCCAGTCCGGTCGGCGATCTCAATCCGCCGCTGCGGCTAGAGGTGACGGTGCTGGGACCCGCGGTACCGCCGGTTCCGCCCACTCCCGACCGTCCCGGAATCGATCCGCTTTGGGATCTTCCGCTCGAACAGGCAGCCCTGCCGGGCGACCCCGACCCCGTTTCCGCCGGAGAAAGTCAGCCGCCCAATTATACGGCCAGCACCATGCAAGCCGTGGCTGTTCCCTTTGGCAGAATTCTCAGCGGATTCACCTTCATTATTGTATGACGCACATGGTTATGACATACACGCAACCAGAGAGGAGGCGCTGATGCCCGAATACCTTGCACCAGGTGTATACGTCGAGGAAGTCAGCTTTCGATCCAAGAGCATCGAAGGCGTGCCCACCAGCACCACCGGTTTCGCGGGGATGACCCGTTACGGACCAGTCCAGTATCCGGGCGGCCCCACAACTACCGAACCCCGACTCATCACCAGCTTTACCGAGTTCGAGCGCGTGTATGGGGGCCTCGAGGCACTCAAGATTCCCACGGAGGCCGACGAGCGCATCTGCTTTCTGGGACACGCGGCGCGCGCCTTTTTCGAGAACGGCGGCAAGCGGCTGTATATCTCCCGCGTCTTCTCCGCCGGCGCCCCCCCGGTTCCCAACAACGGGGTGGCGCGCCTGGCTGTTCCGGTAAGCGATATCGTCGCCACCTGGACGGCGCGCTGGCCCGGAGAGTATGGCAACGTTCTGGTCGAAACCCGGATCGTGCGCAGCGGCAACGTGGCGGTTAACGATGATGTCTTCGGCATCCAGGCCCGGAGCGCCAGGGCGGGCGCCGTGGTCGAGGTGCTGCCCGGCGGCGGCGCCATCCCGCAAAAGAACGCTCCGCTCAATCCGGCCAACCTGCGGGTGGTGCAGGTCGATCCCAATACCGGCCGGCAGAGTTTCCTGGACCAGGCGGGCGCTACGCCCGCGCTGGCGGCCACCGATACCGTGCTGATCTGCGAGTTGCAGGTGGTGGTCACGGTGACGCCGGAGCGCGTCGACGTGTACGACGGGCTGGCGGGAGATCCAGCCCAGAAGCGCTATATCGGCAAGATCCTCCAGCGCGACGATCCGGAAGACGAAAACGCCGTCTTATGGCTCGACTACGATCCAGCGACCTCCGCCGACGCCGTGCCGGGATTTCTGTCCGCCCGTCTGATGGCAGCCTTGCGCGGAACCGCTAACCCCGGCGTGCCGGCGGCTCTCATTGGCGGACTGGACGGCAGGGAGGCCAGCCCCGATGATCTTAACGGCTCGGAAGCCGATCCCGATCACGCCGAAGTCAAGGCTACCGGTTTGGAGGCGCTGGGCGAGGTCGACGACATCGCCATTGTGGCCTTGCCCGATGCCGGCGCTTACGACGACGCCGCCAATCGCGAGTTAGCCACCAGCAAGGTGCTGACCCATGCCGAGAATCTGAAATACCGTATCGCCGTGGTGGACGGTCCCAGGAATGCCTCCCTTAATGAGATCCGCCAGTTCCGCGGCAAGTTCGATAGCAAATATGGCGCAATCTATCATCCCTGGATCGAGATCCTGGACCCGCTGGAGCGGCCGGCGCAAGGCGCTCCGCCGCGCCGGCTGTTGCTGCCGCCCAGTGGCTTTGTCACGGGCATCTATGCGCGTAGCGACATCGAACGCGGGGTGCACAAGGCGCCGGCCAACGAGGTGGTTCGAGGCCTGACCAAATTCGAGATCAATATCAACAAGGCCCGGCAGGACGTGCTCAATCCCGAGGGCATCAACGCCCTGCGCTTCTTCGAGGGTCGGGGCAATCGCGTCTGGGGCGCCCGGACCATGAGTTCCGATCCGGAATGGAAGTACGTCAACGTGCGCCGGTTGTTCATCTATATCGAGCACTCCATCGACAAGGGCACGCAATTCGCCGTGTTCGAGCCCAACAATCCCAGGTTGTGGGCCAACATTACCCAGGCGGTGGAGGATTTTCTGCTGGTGTTGTGGCGCGACGGCGCTCTGCTCGGCGACAAGCCCGAACAGGCCTTCTTCGTGCGCTGCGACCGCACCACCATGACGCAGAACGACATCGACAATGGCAGGCTGATCTGTCTGATCGGCGTGGCGCCGACCAAGCCGGCGGAGTTCGTGATCTTCCGCATCGGCCAGTTCACGGCGGATGCCAAGATTTAACGGGAGAACATCATGCCAGTATTTCGCAGTAATCCTTACGGGGCCTTCAACTATCAGGTCTCTCTCGGTGGCGCGCAGGGTGACGGCGGCGACGGAACCATCATCGGCGGTTTCTCCGATGTCAGCGGCCTCGGCATGGAAGTGAGCTATTCCGATTACCGCAACGGCAACGAGAAATTCAACACTACGCGCAAAGTTCCTAACACTCACAAGCTCGACGACGTGACGCTCAAGCGTGGGCTGGTGGGCTCGGACGACCTGTTTGCGTGGCTTAAGGGAGTTCGCGACGGCACGGCGGACCCGCGCCAGCTCACCATCACTTTGCTCGACGAGGCGCGCCAGCCGGTGGCCACCTGGACCTTACGCAACGCGCAGCCCAAGAAGTGGGTCGGTCCCACGCTGGCCGCCAAGGGTGGCGGCGAAGTGGCGATGGAAGAAATGCACCTGGTGCATGAAGGCATCGAATACAAATAAACCATGGCTGTGAACGCGCGCATTCCACTGGGAGCTCCGGGTCTTTATCCTTATCCGGATATCCCCATTCGAGCGCTTACGCGGGTACGCCTGGATGTGTGCGCGTTCGTCGGTGTCGCGCCGCGCGGACCGGCGCGCGTTCCCGCCGACGGCGCCCCCGATGTTCCTCCCCATCGCAGCGTGACGGTTGCCGTGGAAAGCTTCGATGAATACCGCCAGGTTTACGGCGGATTCGAAGGCCCCGGCTTGTTGCCGTATGCGGTCGCCTCCTTTTTCGAGCAGGGCGGACTCCGTGCCTATATCGTCCGTATTGTCCACGACTACGGCAACGACGCGGCCAATGCGCTCGGCGTGGCTTCGGGCGATGTGCCCGGCGCCGGCTCTTCGGCGGGGCCGCTGCGACTGCGCGCGCGCAATGAAGGCGCCTGGGGCAACCGGCTGCGCGCGAAACTGAGCTTTAGCACTCGCTCGCTTCTGTTCGATCCCGCCCGGGTATCGCTGACCGGCCTGGAATTGCCGCCGGGGATCGAGCTGGCGGCGGGCACGCTGCTACGGCTCAATTACGGCGGCGGACTGCGTGAGTTCCGCTTCGTCGCTTATGCGATCGAATCCCGGCAGCCACAGCGGACTGGCTACATCTGGACCATTAGCTTCGATCACGCCGCCAGTGCGCTGCCACAAAGTATCGATATCGTGGCGGCGGCGCTCACTATCGATGACGGCGACGGGCGCTCCGAGCGTTATGAGCAGTTAGGACTTTCCCGGCAGCACCCGCGCTGGATAGCCACCGTCCTGACCGGGGAATCGGCACTGGTGTATCCGGATACAGCGTGGGTGGACTCGGCATTCACCCCCGATGACTTGACGCTGGCTACCGACCCTCCCACTTCGGCGCTCTTTACGGGTGGCGACGACCGTTATCCCGATATCACGCCCGAAGATTGCTTCGATCCGCTCTGGACCATCGGTGATGAAGAGCCTGGCGACGGCATTCAGGCGCTGTCGCAGATCTCTGACCTGTCGCTGCTGGTCGTCCCGGACCTCTACTCACCCTTTCCACTGGTGGAGCCACGCAAGCTGTCGCTTCCGGTCTCGCTCGCCGGTCCGGTCTTCACCCGCTGCCTGGACTTGCCCGCGCCAACGGTCACGCCGGAACCGCCGCCGGCGGACCTGGTGAACCTGAGGCTCGACCCCGCTATCCCGGAAGATTTGGAGCGCATCACCACCCTGCAGACGCAGGTGGTGGGCTTCGCGGAGCAGGTCCGTTCTTTCGTGGCGTTGCTGGACGTGCCGCCCGGTCTGACCCAGCGCCGGATTCTGAACTGGCGCTCGCGGTTTCAGTCTTCCTATGCCGCGGCTTACCATCCCTGGCTGGTGGTGGTTCGGCAGGACGATCAGCGCAATATTCCCGTGCCGCTGCCACCCTCGGCCGCCGCCGCAGGCATCATCGCGCAGGTCGAAAACACCTTCGGGGTACCGCATGGGCCGGCCAATGTGATCGCCGCTCAGGTGCTGGACGTGCGCGAGACGGTTTCTCCGGCGCGGCATGACGAGCTGCATCCTCTCGGCATCAATGTCTACCTGCTGGAGCGCGACGGCGTCCGGCTCACCGCCGCCCGCACGCTCAGCGCCGATCCCGGTTTCCGCCAACTCAGCGTGCGGCGTCTGCTGGTGTTGCTCCGCCGCACCCTGGAACAGCAGATGCAGTGGGTCGTCTTCGAACCCAACAACTCCGCCTTGCGCGCCAAATTGCGGCAACTGCTCGGGGTCTACTTGCGGCAACTCTTCACCGCGGGCGCCTTTCGCGGCGCCACCGAAGACGACTCGTTTTTCGTGCGCTGCGATGAGACTAACAACCCCCCACGCCTCGCCGACCTGGGCCAGTTACTGGTGGAAGTCGGGGTGGCGCCGGCCGAGCCGCTCGAATTCATCGTGCTGCGCCTTGCTCGCGATGCCGATGGCTCCCTGACGGCAACCGAGGCGCAGGGGTGACGCATGGCGAACCAGATGCTGCGTTCCTTCCGGTTTCAGGTCTTGCTGTTCAAGAGTCCGGCAGTGGAGTCCGGCTCGCAAGCTCCGAGCGATTCTCCCAGCGGCACACCGCTCGGCGATGGCGGCTTTCAGGAGTGCAGCGGTCTCGAAGTCGAGATGGAGATTCAGGATTACATGGAAGGCGGCCGCAACGACGGCGTCATCCGTCGCGCCGGCCGCGCCAAGTACAGCCCCCTCATTCTCAAGCGCGGTATGTTCTTCAGCGGCGCCACGGTCAATCGGGAACTGTGGCAGTGGCTGCAGGACGTGGTGGCCGGAGTGCGGCCCATCGCCCGCTATGACGGCATCGTCCAGGTGCTGGGGGTCGGCGACGACGTCGTGGCCACCTGGGTGTTCGATCGTGGCCTGCCCGCCAAGATCCGCGGACCCGAGTTGAACGCCAAGACTGGAGAGGTTGCGATCGAGGAGTTGCATATTGCCCATGAAGGCTTGCGCCTGGTGAGGACCTAGCGATGGCTGAACTGGAAAAAGCATACATCGTAGAGATCAGCGCCGGCCCGGAGGCGAAGGAAATGCCCCCCCGCTTCTACGTGCAGTTTAACCCGACTTCTCTCAAGCTCCAGATATCTACCACCAAAGCGGCTGACACACCCTTAGGTTCTCAAAAGCGGCAATCTCTAGGATCCGGCACTACCGTACTCTCCCTTGAATTAGTATTCGATACATCGGATGAAGGTTCAACCGAAAATCCCCGCTCGGTACGCGAAAAGACAGAACAAATTGAGCGGTTTACTCTCCCAAAAGATCCAAACGAGATAAATGGAAAGCCACCCAGAATTCGTTTTCGGTGGCATAACTTTTCGATTGATGGAGTGGTAGACGGGGTTAATGTTGATTTGGATCATTTCGCAGCCAATGGGACGCCTCTGCGCGCCAAGGTGAGCCTATCTATTACGGAACAGAAAAATAAGCTAATTTTTGCGAAAGGGAATCAGAAAGGCAATGCGCCCAGCCCGCTGGGGGCTGCGGCGGGAGCGCTGGGGATCTCAGGGAGCCTCGGCATCTCGGGCAGCTTGAATCTCTCGGGCGGACTAGGCATTTCCGGCGGCCTGGGGATATCGGCCGGAGTCAGCGCGCAGTTCGGCGCGGCATTGGGCGGTGAGAGCTTGCCGGAGTTCGCGGCGCGCGTCGGCCTCGATCCGACCGCCTGGCGCGGGCTTTCCACGGACATCTCCGGCGGCTTGAGCGGCGATCTATCGCTACAAGCGGGCGCCGAGGTTGGCTTCAGCGCCGACTTGAACGCCAGCGCGGGCATCGGCGTCACTCTCGGGGTGGAAGCCGGCGTGAGCGCTTCACTCGAAGCGTCATTCGGACTCGAAGCCAATGCCAGTATCGGCGCGGTGGCCGGTGTCGGCGTGGGTGCGGAACTGGCGGCGGGCTTTGCGCTGGCGGCGGGTGGCGGTTTGAACGCGGCGCTCGCCACCGTGCAGATCGCGAAGAGTCAGGCCGCCGAGCAGCAAACGCGACAGGCATTTGGCGCGCCGCCGCCGGCTGCCGTCGTTACAGCGTCGTCCGGTGGAACCACAACAACCGCCTTGCCGCCCGCCACAGCTCCCAAACCCGCTTTGCCGGAGCAACCGCGCCCTCCGCTTGGCGCTACGGGTCTGCCGTCCCCTTCGCAACAGCAGGCCGCGGCGCCCGCGCCTCCGCCTCCACGCGCCGACCCGCGCTCGGCGTCTTTCGGTTTCGGCGTGCCGCTGCGGTCCACGGTCGGAGAGGCCGCCGCCCAGCGTGCCGATGCGCTGCTGGGTGGTGTTTTGTTGCGGCATCAGGTGGGCGACGGACTGCCACCTTCTTCGGACGATCCCACGACGCCGCCGTGGGTTGCGCTGCCCGGTCGCGACCTTGCGCGCGCCAGCGCCAACCAGCAGCAGAGAAAACTCCATCCGGCGCGTCCGTGTGGCTGCTCCGGACGCTGTCACCACAGTGGAGGCCACTGATGGCGGTCAATGTCGATCGACTCGACACCGAAGTGATCCCCGAACCCGAGCCTGCTCCTCAGGGTGGCGCGCCGCCGACCAAGACCTGGGAGGTGGTCGAGAAAACCCGTGAAGCCTATTCCCGCTGGCTCCGCGACCGGCGCCGCATCGCTGCGGACGGATTCGATGACTGAAGCCCTGGTCGAAACCTCGGTCCCTGTATTCCAGGTGGACGGCACGGTCAAGGTTGAACTAGCTCGTGACCTCTTGCGTCTCGAAGTGGAAGAGACCACCGCCGGGCTGAAGACCCTGTCGGCGCGATTGCTGGGCCATGGTCCGCGCCAGGGGGCCGAGCAGGAGGTGCAACTCTATCTGGACGGCGCCATTCTCGATTTCGGCAAGAAGTTGCAGGTGGCGCTGGGGCCTGCCGGCGATCAGCGCACGGTGTTCGAAGGCTTTATCAGCGCGCTGGAATCCTGTTTCCGCGAAGGCGAAGCACCCGAGGTCGTGGTGTTTGCGGAGGATCGACTGATGCGCCTGCGGATGACGCGCCGCATGAAGAGCTACGAGAACGTGAGTGACGCCGACATTGTACAGGCCATCGCCTCCGAGCACGGCATGCGGGCCGAAACCGATGCCGACGGACCGACTTATGATGTGGTCCAGCAGTGGAACCTCAGCGATCTGGCATTCCTGCGGGAACGCGCCCGGCTGATCCAGGCCGAGCTCTGGTTTCAGGATGACAAAATCTACTTTATGAGCAGAAACAAGCGCACCGCCACCGAGTTGACGCTGGTGCGGGGCAATGAGTTGATTGCAGTGGAAGCGCGCGCGGATCTGGCGCACCAGCGCACCAAGGTGAAGTTCAGCGGCTACGATGCCAGCCAACGCGACCGCATCGACGAGGAGGCCGGCGCCGACGCCATCGATGCTGAAATTGCCGGTGGTCATACCGGACCGTCCATTCTCGAGCAGGCTTTCGGCGAACGGATATCGTACCGTGTGCGGGAGGCGCCGCTGCTGGATGGCGAGGCTCGCGCCTGGGCGCGGGCAGAGATGTTGCGCCGCGCCCGCGCCTTCGTTACGGTGGTGGGCGTCACCCGGGGCAGTCCGGACATGGTCGTAGGCAGCAAGCTCACGCTACAGCGCGTGGGTCATCCCTTCGACGGCGGCGGCTATTACGTCACCCGCGTGCTGCATACTTACGATCTGACCCACAGCCATCGAACCCGCTTCGTGGCCGAGCGGCCCACCGTGCAGGAGGGCGCATGATCGGCGACTTTCGTCCCGAGGGCAGCGGTCCGTTGTACTTCGGGCTGTATCCGGCCATCGTCACCGACATCGTCGATCCGGATAGTCTGGGTCGGATTCAGGTGAAATTCCCGTCGCTGGGTGCGGACGGCGAGACGGTGCGCGCCTGGGCTACCTTGCTCACCCCCTATGCGGACGACAACCAGGGCTTCGAGTTCCTGCCCGCGGTCGATACCCAGGTCGTGGTAGCGTTCGAGGCCGGTAACCCACGGCGTCCCTATATCGTCGGCGCCTGCTGGAACGGTAGGGAAAGCCTGCCCGAAACGCCCGCCGCCCCCAATAACAAGCGGCTGATCAAAACCCGTGCCGGCAGCCTGCTGGAATTCGACGATACCGATGGCGCGGCCAAAATCACGATTTCGCTGCAAAACGGCAACAGCCATCAGTTGCGGCTCGACGATGGCACCCAGGAGATAAGTCTCAGGCATGCCAACGGTTGCGTCATCACCTTCAATGCGGGGGGTCAGATCGAAATCCAGGCCAATGCGACGGTGGAAATTACGGCGTCCGCCGTCAATGTGCACGCCGCTACCGCGACCTTCGACGGCATGGTGAATTGCACCACGCTGAATGCCAGTGTGGGGGTAGTCTCACCCTCCTATACGCCCGGAGCTGGAAACATATGGTAACCGGCGAGCATCCCTGGCTCCTGGTCGGCCCCTGGTATCGGTGGTCGACGCCGAACGTTCCTGCGGGGGGTCGGAATTCGGTGCCGGTGTTCCAGAAATACGAGACCGCCGATCTGGTTGGCGAATTCCTGAAGAATCCGCAGCATTCCCTGGTCTTTTTGGAGCAGGAAGATCGGGTTTTCGAGATCACTCCTCGATTACCGCCAATTCCATTGCTGAAAGAGAAGAAGCAGAGTTTCTCCAATAATCTGTTGAAGAATACCGGCATCCGCAAGCTGTTCCTCGATGCCCACAAACGCTTCTATCTGGTGGTATGTGAACTGCACTGCGATGTCGCGGGCTTCCCCAGCGTCAACCGCGAGCAGGTCTGCGAAGCCGGTTTCGTCGTTCGCCGCCATTCCTTGACGGTGCCGAAATCCGCTGAAAAAGCGCTGAGGCAGGCGTTGCGCAAGGGCGCTCCTGAAGAGATTTACGCCATCGCGCAGCAGCACCAGGTGCAGACCGTGTTACAGGGCTGGATTCCTTCCGGCTTCGACCGCATCGGTTCCTGGCAGGAAGTGCCGGAGCGCCCCCAGGCCGTCACGGAGACGATCCATCCGCTCTATCCACTGATTCCCGACCCGCGCCTCGCCGCGCATGCGGGCAAGGGCCGAACTATCTATTTCGGCGTGGTCCCTACCGGCAGCGCCGATACCGATTCATTGGGCAATGCGCGCTTCGATGATCGCAGCCTCTATGAGATTCGTTGTTTCGTCCGGCGCCATAAACCGCAATGCCCCAAAAAGATCACCCGCAATGATTGCCATGGCGAGCTGATCTGGAGTCAGCCCACCGAAGGCTACCAACTGGCCGCGCACTTCGACTTGACGGGAACCAGCAATCGGCCGGTTACCATTCAGTTGCCCGATCTGCCGGCGCTCGAGGCGCAGGTGGCCGCCGATCCTGCGATCGGGCGCAAAGCACCCGTCAAGATGGTGTCGCCGCAGGGATCGAATCTCGAAACCAGCGGCGATATTCCAAACCTGGTCCCGAAGCCACGTGGCGCCGCAATCTGTTCTTTCTCCATTCCGCTGATCACCATTGTCGCGAGCTTTGTATTCCGGCTGTTTCTACCGATTGTCGTTTTATTGTTTCAACTCTGGTGGATGCTGGCATTGCGATTTTGTATTCCACCGAGCTTTTCGTTGAGCGCGAAGGTTGCGGCCGGCATCAAGGCGCATCTCGATGCGAATGTGGATGCTACCTTTGCCGACAGTTTGAAGACCAATCTTAACGTAAACCTTGATATAGCGGACCCCAAGTTGGCAGTCAATCTTGGAATAAAAGCAGCCAACCAACTCGACAGTGAATTTACGCCGGGATTCCAGGCCGATTTCTCGGCGAACCTGTCGACCGACTTTTCCGCCAGTCTGCCGCCGGATATCACGGTCGATCCGCCGGCTGGGACGGTGGCGGTGACGGCCGAACTGCCGTCCATCACGGCCAATTTGCAATACACGACCGAGGCG
>Ga0209253_10004841_pt1 | contig 11694 bp, 9 predicted proteins | sample FrelakmetBRP12BR_FD_187145 | JGI IMG/M metagenome (GOLD analysis project Ga0209253, IMG submission 187145) | Freshwater lake sediment microbial communities from the University of Notre Dame, USA, for methane emissions studies - BRP12 BR (SPAdes)... | ecosystem: Environmental > Aquatic >...
AAGTTCTTGGCCGCCGCCCGGATCAGACAGGGGCCGCCGATGTCGATGTTGGTCCGGGCCTGCTCCGGCGTGACCTCGGGCTGGGCCACGGTCCGCTCGAACGGGTACAGGTTCACCACCACCAGGTCGATGGCCACGGCCCCGGTGCGCTGAAGGTCCGCGGCGTGCGCCGGGTTGTAGGTCTCCGACAGCAGCCCCAGGTAGAGCTTGAAGTCCAGGGTCTTGACCAGCCCGCCCTGCATCTCCGGCTGCCCGGTGTAGTCCGAGACCTGCGTCAGGTGCCGGCCCGCGGCGTCACCCAGGATGTCCCGGATGGCGAGGAAGCTCCCGCCGGTGGAGTAGATACGAAGCTCTGGGTTGATCCGCACCAAGCCGGGGATCAGCTCGGTCAGGCCGCGCTTGTCGTACACGCTGACCAGCGCGTGCCGGATGCGGACGGCAGCGTCGATGGTGTCCACGTAGTTCACGTCGCTACTCCTTGCCAGGGGATCGGTTGAGGTACCGCCAGGCGGTCAGGGCGTACACCCGGGCCGCCTCGTTCAGCTCGGTCACGTCCACGTACTCGTCGGCCTGGTGCGGGACGTGCCGCGGACCGGGTCCGTTCACCAGGCAGGGGATTCCTTTCCACGCGCTCAGGAAGGTGCCGTCCGTGGCTCCCGGGACGCCGTTGTAGGTGGGCTCCCGGCCGGTGACGTCCCGATAGGCGCGGGCCGCCTCCACGACGATCGGGGAATCCCTGCCGATCGCCACGACGGGCCGGTCCTCGCTGAACTCGATGTCGGCTTTGAAGTCCGGGTCCTCCTCGGCCAGGCTGGCCAGGATGGCGCGCAGCTCGCCGCGCACCCGCTCGTGCTCCTGCCCGGGCACCGTGCGGATGTCCACGTACCCCTCGGCCTCCCCGGGCATGACGTTCAGCTGGGCGGGGGCGCCCGGCGGCGGGGAACGCAGGACCGTGAAGGTGACCGACGGGTAACCCAGGTACTCGTCCCGGCCGCAGCGTTCGCTCTCGCGGGCCTCGTAGCGCTCGCAGGCCAGGATGATGCGGGCCAGGCGCGGGTTGGGGTTGATGCCGGTGCGCGGCATGGCGCCGTGGGACATCTTGCCCTGCACGCGCACGACGGCCCGGATCGCCCCCTTCATGCTCAGGCACAGCTGGTTTTCCTCCGGCTCGGACACCAGGCAGGCATCCACCCCGTCCGCGTGTCCGCGCCGGATGAAATCCTTGATGCCGATCATCATGCCCTCTTCGTCGCAGACGAAGCAAAGGCGCAGGCGTCCCCGCCAAGGGAGTCCGGAGGCGGCCAGCGCCTTGGCGGTGAGCAGGTTCACGGCCAGGCCCGCCTTCATGTCGCAGGCGCCGCGGCCGTAGATGCGCCCCTCTTTCAGCTCTCCGCCGAACGGGTCCACGCTCCAGCGGCCGCGCTCCCCCTCCGAAACCACGTCGGTGTGCCCCTCCAGCAGCAGGCACTGTCCGGGAACGCCGGAATCGAGGGTGAAGAAGAGGTTCTCCCGCCCTGGCTGGACTTCCTCCACGGTCGGCTCGAGGCCCAGGTTGCGACGAACCCAGGCCCGCAGGAACTCCACGACTCGCCGTTCGGTGTTGCCCGTCTCCGGCCGGATCACCGAGTCGATGCGCACCAGCTCCCGGGTAAGCTCCACCAGCTCTCCCGTATCAATAGAAGACAACAGTCGTGTTTCGGTCTCGGTCAATCCGCCCCCTCCCGCGCCGCCGCGACACCTTATTCATATGACGGAAGACGGCGGCGGTCAAGGCAGGCCTCCCGACCCGCCTGACTTTTTGTATCGTGATTCACAAAACACGAATTGTGTTGCCTTCCCCCCCCTTTCATTTATAAATTACAGGCTATGAAAGCCGTGGAACTGACTGCTGTGAAAAAGCACTACATGCTCGGGGAGACCCGCGTGGACGCCCTGCGAGGGGTTTCCATCACGATAGAAAAAGGCGAGTTCCTAGCCATTGCCGGCCCCTCCGGCGCGGGCAAGAGCACCATCCTGAACCTGATCGGCTGCATCGACACCCCTTCCGAGGGCCAGGTGTTCATCGACGGCACGGAGGTGGAGCACCTGAACGACACCGAGCTCACCCGCTACCGCCGCCAGAAGCTGGGTTTCATCTTCCAGTCCTTCAACCTGATTCCGGTGCTCAACGTCTTCGAGAACATCGAGTTTCCTCTGCTGCTGCGCAAATCCCTCTCGCGCAAGGAGCGGGAAGGGATCGTGATGCACTTCGTTGAGGAGGTGGGCCTCGCCGACCGGCTGAAGAACAAACCCAACGAGCTTTCCGGCGGGCAGCGTCAAAGAGTGGCCATCGCCCGGGCTCTGGTGACCAGCCCGCTGATCGTGCTGGCCGACGAGCCCACGGCCAACCTGGACTCGGAGACCGGCCACCGCATCGTGGACGTGATGCGGGCGATCAACGAGCACGAGAAGACCACCTTCATCTTCTCCACCCACGACGAGCACATCATGGAGCACGCCCGGCGGGTGATCAGCATCCGCGACGGCGCCGTGACGGGCGACCGGGTCAAGGCGTAGCGCATGGTCACACTCAAGATCGCGCTGCGCTCGCTGCTGCGGCGCAAGAGCCGCGCGGCGACCATCGGCGTCCTGGTGGCCTTCGGCACGATACTGCTGGTCTTCGGGCAGACTTTCACCCGTTCGGCCGGCGACGCGTCGCGGGACTCGATCATCAACAACTTCACCGGCGACCTGATCCTGTACTCGGAGCGCTCCAAGGAAAAGCCTTCGCCCTTCGCCTTCAACACGCCGCTGCCCAACATCCAGAACGCTGAGCGCGTCCGCTCCTTCCTGGCCGGTCTGCCCGAGGTCAGCGCGGTAGTGCCTTTCACCCAGAATTACGCCATCATTCAGGCCCAGAAGGACGGCAAGCCGGTGGAGCTGCCCATCATCTTCTACGCCGTCGAGCCCACGACCTACCGGCAGATTTTCCGCAACGCCGAGATCACCACGGGATCCTTCTTCGGGGTAGAGGCTGGCGGAGCGGCCAGGTCGGGTATCCTGATCAGCGAGTTCCAGAACACCGAGTACCAGAAAAATTACGGAGTCACCCTGGCGGTGGGCCAGCCGTTGACCGTGCTCGGCCTGACCGAAGGTGGTTCGGTCAACGCCTATCGCTCCGAGTTGCTGGGGATCTTCAAGCCCCGGTACTTCAAGAACGTCTTCAACTACATCAACTTCATCGACATCGACACCTACGCCAGCCTGTACAACTTCACCGGCGTGGCTGCCGACTCGCTGCCGGACAACCTCACCTCCGGGTTGGAAGCAGCCGCGGGCAACGAGGATGCGATCTTCGGACTGGCCGAGGACGAGAGCTTCGGCAGGCTGGACGTGAGCACACTGCGCTCCGAGACGCTGTCCGGCTTTACGATGATCGCCGTGCTGTTGAAAGACCATGAGCAGGTCGACCAGGTGATTGCCCAGGTGGAGGCAGCGGGGCTGGGGGTCAAGGGGGCCCGCTGGGACCAGGCTTCGGGCTTTTTCGCCCGCATCGCCTCGGCTCTGCAGGCCTTCATCATTCTGGCCACCGGGCTCATCTTCCTGATCGTGGCCTTCATCTTCATGAACACCCTGATCATCAACATCATCGAGCGCACTTCGGAAATCGGCACCATGCGGGCCATCGGCGGCGAGAAGAGCTTCATCCGTGCGATTTTCCTGTCCGAAACCCTGCTGCTCAACATACCCGTCAGCCTGGCGGCCATGGCCGTCAGCCTGGTTGCGATCCTGGCCATCGGCGCGAGGGGGTTGCCGCTGCCGGACAGCATCTCACAGTTCCTGATCGGCGGTGGGCCCCTTACCATGCGCCTGTTTCTGGCCCCCTTCGTGGAGGCATTGGTCATCGTGGCCGGGGTCTCGGTGATCGCGACGATCTACCCGATTCGCGTGGCCACCGGCATCACACCGCTGCGGGCCATGGGGGGGAGGGAGTAGGCATGGCACTGTACCTGAACATGGCGTTGAAGAACATCTTCCGGCAGAAGAAGAGGACCTTCACCCTCGGGGTCAACTACACCATCGTCACCTTGATCCTGGTCCTGCTGTTCGCTTTCTCCCAGGGCGCCCGGGTCAATATCACCTCCAACCTCGTGCGTGCATCGGCCGGTCACATCACGGTGGCGGGCCAGTACGTGGTCGACGGCCGCGTCTACCAGGGCGTTCTGCGCACCCCGGAGATCGAGCGCGTAGCACGGGAGACACTCGGAGAAAACATCACGGTGCTGCCCCGTTATATCGTGCGTTCAGCCATGTACTACAAGGGGCTGTCCAAACGGGTCACCTTCGTGGGCATCGATACCAGCCGCGAGACCGGCTTCCGCGACCAGGTCACCTTCCAGCAGGGCAGCTGGGCGGAGTACGTGGCCGGCCCGAACGCGGTCGTGCTGCCGGCGGAGATCGCCAAGTATTTCGAAATCGGCTACGACGACGACGTGCTGGTGTCCACCCGGACCCGCTTCGGGGCGTTCAACACCGCCACCTTGCGGGTCAAGGGGATCTACACGACCTCGAATTTCTTCATCCAAAACCAGCTGTTGGCGCACTTCGACTTTTTACGGAAGCTGGACATCGCGGACCCGGATGCCGCCTCCACGGTCTATCTGTACCTGTCCAGCACAGCCGGGTTGAGCGCGAAGCGCGACCGCTTGGTAGAGGCCCTCACGCTGGCCGGGTTCGAGGCCAAAAAGCCCAAGGACGACAACTCCGCCCTGGCTGCCGTGACCGCCGCCTCTCCGCGCTACGAGTTGGACAAGCGCGGCGTGGACCGGGTGGAACTGACCCTGGCCACCATCGACGAGGTGCTGGGCCTGGTGCGTAATGTGCTCGCCGCCGTGAATGCCATCGGCACTCTGATCGCCGCGATCATGCTGTTCATCATCGCCGTATCGATTTTCATCAACATGCGCATGTCGATCAACGAGCGCCTGCGCGAGATCGGCACGATGCGCACTATCGGCGTGGAGGCGCGCGGGGTGACGGGCCTGTTCGTGCTGGAGAATATTCTGATGGCCCTCATCTTCACTCTGGCCGGTGTCGCTGTGGCCCTGGTCATCGTCCTGGTGATGCGCACGGCGGTGCCGCTGCCTGCCACCGGCAACCTGGGTCTGTTCCTGAACCGGGGCCGTCTTTCCCTGGTGCCGCGCTTTCTGGACGTCCTTATCATCCTGGCGGTGACCACCGGCTTCACGGCCCTGTTCTCCTATTTCCCGGCGCGCCGGGGCGGGCGGATCAGGCCGGTAGAAGCTCTGACCAAGGTATTCTGAGTGCGAACGGGAGTTTCAATGAAAATCAAAGTGTTGCCTATAGCTCTGGCCTTCCTGGCGGGAATCTCCGGGCTTCTTTCAGCCCAACAGAAGCAGAATGACCCTCGGGCCGTAAAAATAATCGAGGGTTTCGAGGACAAGCTCAACCTGCGGGGGATGGACCTCACCTCCACCTTCACCCTGGTGCAGAAGCAGCAGGGCGAGGCGGACCGGGTACTGCAGGTCAGAGTCTACCGGCGTGACGCCGCCGACACCTTCACCCTGATCTTCCAGTACCCGGACAGCGAGAAGGGCAAGGGCTACTTCCGGAGCAAGGACGACCTGTACCTGTACCTGCCCTCGACGCGCGAGTTCGTCTACCGCAACCGCAAGGACGACGTGGGCTCCACGGATGTGCGTACCGACCTGTTCGGCCAGCCCAAGATCCTGGATCAGTACTGGGTGAGTTACGTGGGCAGCGCCAAGGTCTCCAAGTGGGACTGCGACGTGGTGCGCCTCGACGGCAAGGCCCTGGACGTGTCCTTTCCGATCCAGAAGTGGTTCTTCCGCAAGACCGACGGCCTGCCGGTCAAAGCCGAGAATTTCAGCGTATCGGAGACCCTGCTGCGCACCTTCTATTATATCGATTACGCGACGGTGGCCAGCGGAAAGTTTCTCTTCACCAAACTGCTGGCCGTCAACCACCTGGAGAAGGGGCAGCAGACGCTGCTGACCAACGAAAACCTGTCTACTGCAGCGATCCCGAACTACACCTTCACCAAGGCGTTCCTCGAGGAGCAGTCCCGATGAAGGCTTTTTCACTCATCTTCGCCGCCGTTCTTTATCTGAGCGCCGGCCTGGTCGGCGCACAGGACCTTTCCGAAGAGGATATTTTCAGCGCGGGAGCCTTCGATCAAAGCGTGGAGGCCGGTAAACAGAGCGAGCAGAAAGACAAGCTGGAGTATCTGGTCGGCGGCGTGTTCCTGGCGTCTACAGCGGTGACGGCCCCGATACAGTTCGACCGCTACGCGGCCTTGGGAGGGTTTTCCGGCAAAGCCTTCGTACGTCTCTCCGTGCCAAGTTACGGTTCGCTCTACTTCGGGGTCAATTTCCAGCAGGACCTCTTCCAGGCAGCCGGTCCCTCCTCCGTTGCGCTTTCCCCTGGTACCGATTTGTTCGAAACCAAGTTTGACCTGGCGGAGTTTTATCTCAGCTTTGACGTCGCCAAGGCGGTTTTCTTCCGGATCGGCAATCAGCTCATTGCCTGGGGACCTTCCGTGATCTGGACCCCGGTGGACTTCTTCAATCTCGAAAAAGCGAACCCGCAGGCCAGCGTGGACCTGCGAGCGGGCAAGCCCGCCCTGCGGATCCATGCGCCCCTGGGCAAGAGCAATCTGTTCCTGGTTACGGATTTCGCAGAAACGATCGGCGGGGGCCAGGCTCTTGACCTGGCCGATACTGTTCGGCAGGCTGTACGGTTCGATTTTACGGCGCTGGGGTACGAGTTAGGTCTGTCTACCTACTTTGGCGCTGCGCTTCCCGCTCGTTTCGGGTTGGACTTGTCGGGCCGGCTCTTCACCCTCGATGTGTATGCCGAGGCTGCCCTGACCGTCGACTTTCCGGCTGAAACAGCTGAGTACGCGTTCAGCCTCGGCTTTCAGCGCTCATTCGGAGAGTTGAAGGATTGGACTATCAGCGGCGAGATGTTCTACAACAGCGCCGGACAGCCGAATGAAAGCGCCTACCCCGACCCGCTAGCCGGGCAATTCACCCCACTGTACCTGGGTCAGTGGTACGTTTACGCCGGGCTGACCAAGCAAAACCTCTTTGCAGATTTCTTGAACGCCACGCTGTCGGGTTTCCTGAACGCTTCGGACTTCTCCTACACGTCAAAACTGGCGCTCACCTTCGACCTCCCGCGTGTCATTCCCTTCACGTTCAGCCTCGGCTACAGCGGTGGCGGCGCCAATAAGGAGTTTACCGCGTTCAGCGGCGACAATGCGCTCAATGCGTCGCTTCAATTCCGTTTCGAATTCTGAGCCGTACGCCAGGACAGCTTGCCGGTTGGGCCCAGCGGGCCACTCGACATTCCCGGATATGATTGCACACGGCATATCATGCTTCATAAACAGATTGCCAGACGCCCAATAAATGCCTCAATCGTCACAATTCTATTCTATAACTGAGAACTGGGCTATTTCAACAACGAGTTTTTCCAGGTTTACTCAGACCAATAGTCGTACGAAATATCAAATTCAATTGTTCCATTTCAATCAGGTTTTTTTCTAGACCTGATGCATAACCTTCATAGAAAAGAAGTTTTTCTTCAACATATCTATTTAGATCTGGAATTGCAGGACCTTCTCCGAGTTCCTCGTTAGTTCGTTTCCTTGACAAGAGATCGAATACTTGATTCCTTACCGGATTACTAGCTAGTGCTTCGTCCGCCAGTTTCTCAAATTCCATAGGTGGAGGAGTTCCATTCTTCTTTATCCATTCGCACGCGAACAATGGTCTCAACACATATAAGTACTTTTTTGTTTTTACGGTTTCCGTTTTAAGGTATTCCCGATAGTTGCCACTCGCCATATGGAAGTAATGCAAGATACACGCCCGGGGGGAGAAGTATTTTTTCTCTAGATCAAGTAGATCCTTCCTTAAGCTGCCTTGCTCTAAATACAGAATCGGGGATCTTAGCCACTCTAGTAGCGGAGGGTTCGATTTGGAAAAGAGCTTTAAAGCCTTTTGTATGTCCCATCCGCTGAAATCGAATACTCCATCCACGGGATATTCAATAACATCGCGTTTCTTTTCGATTGAAAGGTACCAATCTACAGCATGCTTATAGACAAAACGAATATCGTAGTCACTGTCAATAGACTCGAATCCCCACGCCCTGCTTCCCGATTCAACCGCGAAAAGAATCTCCACCGAATGCTCGTGTTCAATCTTTTTTAATCTAGACGCAATTTCGTTTCGAATACTCATCGTGCAATAAACCTTCAAAAAAGAGATTACGACGCTGCTGCAACTGCAATAAATGATATACTTTGTTGCCTAGGGACAACGCCCTTGCCGTCTATTTCATGTACGGCTTCCAAGGCTTCTCTTCGTTGAACCTTTTCGCCGACCACCAGCTGAAGCATAGAAACCGGTAATCGCATATGTCCCACGATTCGAAGCACTTGCGATAGGCCCCGCCGCTGGCAAGCGTCCAGTCCTTCCTCACCCGCTTGTTGGCCTGACGCTTGTTGAATAGGTTCCGGTCACAGAACCCGGGTGTCCTCTTGTATGATCGGCTCATGGCTAGTGCCCTCCCTTGGCACTACTGAGCCGCATCCCTCCACATTTTCATAATGAACCTCCTTCGGCGTTCCCGGTAGGCTGCCCCATTTCATGTCATGCGTTCGTTCCGAGAGCAGATCCGCGGGTCGCTTTGATACCTCTGGTTCCGGATGACTCCTCGCGGACCCTCCCGCACAATATGCTGCCACGCAAGCCGATGCGGTGGCGCTCAAGAACACCACGCGGTACGCTCGATTCTGGACGCGCCGGATCACGCAACGCCTTTCCTTCGAAACACTCGCAGCTTCATGCGCGTGTTAGTTCGTCGTTCGTCACGACGAGCCCCGTTCACCGAGCCAAGTATGCCAACGCGCGGTCGACCACCTCCTTTCCCTGATTCCACACAGAGGTATGCCATTCTTCTGAGTCAGGATGGAAAGCACGCAACAAGCGCACCCTCAGTTCACGGGCCCTGCGATGCTCCGGGCCAGCATGATGGTGGAGCCAGTTCTCGTTGCGTACCGCCTTGAACACCTGCATTGGTGGCACAGTTCCGAATTCGAGGCTGACTGGGGTGACTTCAGCCTTTGGCAGCATCTGAGAAATGGCGAGCTTCAGAGATGCCTCAAGGTGTGTGGAGACGGATGCGCCGGTGACCGTCGTTCTGACCCGTTGTCCCCAGATGGCCACAGCGCGCTCATACTCAGGCGAGCTTTCTGGGACATTCAGTATGACCTCAGCAGCGCCAAACTCCCCGAGACCCGTATGAACGTCAACTACAACGACATGGGTTGCGTGCGAAAGATAGCGTCGGATGACCGTTCGAAAGGTCGTGTTTGACCAAGTATCAAACGTGCCACCGTAGAAGAGACCATCCGGGTGCGAGTATTGGCCGCCGCTCACCGCCGCCTGTGAGGCAGCCTTGCCGGCCGTCAGCCGGTACCAGAGCAGTCGCGACCAGGAGCGGACCTCTGCCCAGAAGGATAAGGACTGCGGTGCAATCACTTCAGCGAGCGTTTCATACGGCGGATTCCCCGGGTGAGGGCCGGAGTGATCTCTGAAGTTTCGATTCAAGTCCACGTTGTCTTCCGTGAACCGGCGCAGGTGTGCCATCCCATACGGATTGACCGCATGGATCATGAGAACGCTCACACCGTCCGGCAGGCGCAAGTCGATCCGCCTTTCCAGGAGTCCGGTTTGAATGCCGGATCCCGCAAATCCCTCGACGCCGTGAGTCCCGGAACTCACAACGACCGTTCGTGTTGCATCTGTCGCACCGATTAGCACGACATCCATGGAGAGTTGGCCACCATCCGGCCCGCGATGCGGGTTGGGAATGCATTCGACTGTGCGACCAATCGCGCGAGCAGCCTCGACAAACCGCTCGCGAGCCGTCTGATAACTTGAAGAGGAGTGGTCTGATCGCACGTTTGTCACTTAAAATCTGGTGTCCTATGCTCGCCCGCACGCCCTAGCCTGCTTTTCTCATAAACCGCTCACAGAAGTCGGATTGTGACTACTCTCTCTTCAGGCAGCTTAAAAAAGGGGTGAGAGCAGACCATTTTTTATTCTTCACTCTCGATCATTTGCTAAAATGGCCGGAACTCAACCCAGCTCAACGACATATGTCGCCATGGGCTAGGACCGAGGGCAGACTTCCCCCACCGACCTCGGAACCTGAAACTCAAGCTTGATCTCAACCCGCGTCAGCACAGCTGCGGGTAAGCCTGCTTCAAGTTCGCCATGACCTTGAAAAAGGTCCTCTGGTAGGCATAGGCGGAGGACAGGCTGACATAGATCCGACGGACACTGACCCTGACCTGGGCGCCGATCTTCAACAGCTTCAGTCGGATCGTGTGGCACTGCGCTTGGGACAGGGGGGTTCCCTGCAGGGCCCGTCGCCTCAACTCACTCAGCAGCACGTACGCCAGCGAGGAGAAATACAACCGCAACTGATTGGCCTTCATCGTGGCGGAGGAAGTCCGGTTGGCAAACAGGTACAGCTGCTGTTCCTTGATCCGGTTCTCCATGTCGCCCCGAGCACAGTAATGGGTTTCATACAGCTCGGCCGCTGCGATCAGATCCCGAGGGAGGTTGGTCACCACAAAGCGAGGATTCTCGCCCTTGGCCAGGTACTCCGCTTTGCCGATCACTCGCCTGCGGCGCGACCAGCTGTTCAGCGTCCGGTAGCTGAAATCCTTGAACACGCGCTGGGCTACATAGCGCTGGAAGTAGCGTTTGCGGGCTTTCTTCAGCTCCTTGGCCAGGCGTTTCAACAATCGAGCATTTCTTGCCAAGCCAAAGACATAGAAAAGGCCGGCTTGTTCACTCCAAGCCATCAGATCCTCCCGGCAGAACCCGCTGTCCCCCCGCAGGATGATTCTTACCCTCGGCCAGCGTCTTCGTATCCGAGCCACCACCTGTTGGATGTCCGGCAGGGATTCATGGCCAGAATCCAGATTGGCTGTTTTCAGTTTGGCCGTCAGCAAATGATCCCCACAGAAGATGTACAGCGGCAGATAGCAGTAACAATCATAATAGCCATGGAAAAACCTCCCCTGCTGATGTCCATGCAGCGGGTCATCGGTGGCATCCAAATCCAGAACGATCTGCCGCGGCGGCTTGCGAGTGCTGTTCAGAAAGGTATCGACGAAGAAGGCATCCAGGGCCTCGGGGGAGTAGTAGATCTTCTTGTAGTGAAGATTCTCCGGCCTTCCCGCTCCATAAGTCTCCAGCCGGTTCAGGGTGCTTTTGCCCGCCAACGCTTTCCCACGATCCCGCGCATGCCTCCTGTTCTGCCCGCTGGGATCCAGCTTCCCGCACACCGTGGCCAGAAGCGGATCGCGGCGCAACTCATCGTGATCGTTGGTATCCTCGTAGCCCAAACACAACCCCACGGTCCTCTGGGCGATCATCTCCTTCACGGTGTGCTCCAGATAACGAGGATCGCGGGTATCGACAAAACACTGGGAGAATCGCTCGATGAACCGATTGGCCAGCTCGACCTCCCGAAGCAGAAGTGCTCCAGCGTCGGAGGTAATGGTGCCGCCATCGAAGGCCGCAACGACTTTCTTGGGTCCGAGCCCTTGAAAGTGGATTTGTTTCGGATTACACTGTGTTTGCATAC
>Ga0209253_10004842_pt1 | contig 11690 bp, 9 predicted proteins | sample FrelakmetBRP12BR_FD_187145 | JGI IMG/M metagenome (GOLD analysis project Ga0209253, IMG submission 187145) | Freshwater lake sediment microbial communities from the University of Notre Dame, USA, for methane emissions studies - BRP12 BR (SPAdes)... | ecosystem: Environmental > Aquatic >...
AGAGTGGGATTCGAACCCACGATAGGTTATTCACCTATACACGCGTTCCAGGCGTGCGCCTTCAACCGCTCGGCCATCTCTCCTCGGCGCTTTGCGCGCGGCGGATTATAGGGGGGCGCCTGAAGCGGCCATCTCGGCGGTTGGGAAAGTGACGACGTGGTCGGCGTCGAGGCGGATGCCGATGCGTTCGCCGACTGCGTGGTCGTGATGACTGGGCACCAGTGCCAGCACCTCCTGGCCGCTGTCGAGTCGCAGCGTGTAGACGAAGTCGGCGCCGCGGAACGCCTTGCGCACCACCTGTGCCGTCATCGGGCTGGCGTCGTCGTGCACGACATCGTCCGGGCGCAGCAGCACCTCGACATGGCAGCCCCGGCCGCAGGTGTCGCAGCCGACGTTGCACGGCAGCGGCACGTCGCCCTTGAGCACGCCGAGTTCGATCGACACGCGGCGTGAGTCGAGCACCCTGGCCGGCAGGAACACGCCCTGGCCGATGAAGTCCGCGACGTAGCGGCTGCCCGGACGGTGATAGATCTCGTAGGGGCGGTCCCACTGCTCGAGCCGCCCCTGATGCATCACGCCGACGCGGTCGGCGATGGCGAAAGCCTCCTGCTGGTCGTGCGTGACAAGGATTGCCGAGGTGCCGCTCTCCTTCAGAATCTGCCTCACTTCGGCGCCCAGGCGCGCGCGCAGTTCCACGTCGAGGTTGGAGAAGGGCTCGTCCATCAGCAGCAGCTTGGGCGAGGGTGCCAGCGCACGGGCGAGCGCGACGCGCTGTTGCTGGCCGCCTGAGAGCTCATGCGGATACTTGCGGGCAAAGGGCTGCAGGCCGACCAGCTCGAGCAGGCGCTGCACGCGCGTCGCGCGCTCGCCGCGCGGCAACGCGCGCAGGCCGAAGGCGATGTTCTCGTCGATGCGCAGATGCGGGAACAGCGCGTAGTCCTGGAACACGAGCCCGACGCCGCGCTTCTCGGTCGGCACCTCGATGCGGTCGCCGACGACACGCTGACCGCCGATATCGATCGAGCCCGAAGAGACGTGCACCAGTCCCGCGATCGCCCGCAGCAACGTCGTCTTGCCACAGCCCGAGCTGCCGACGACGCAGCCGATGTCGCCCTGAGACAGCGTCAGACTCAGTCGGTCGAGGACGGCCGCCGCCGTCTGCGCGTAGCGCACGGCGAGATCGCGGATGTCGAGGACGTTGCTGGTAGCCATGAATTGATGCGGGGTTTTCTGCGCAAATGATTATAATTCTCATTTGCCCGATTGCGCACGTCCTGTCGACTGCCTTGGTGTCATGAACACGCGTGCTGCCCCGTCGGCCATCCCCGCGCCACGAAAGGGATGGGGTTTGTCGTCGGCGTTGGCACCCGTGCTGCTGGCGGCGGCTTGCGCGGCAGCCGTGCTGTTCCCGCTGCTCGGGGTCCTGGCCAGCTTCGCCGATCTGCCGGCATCCGCCGAGACACTGCGGCATCTCGCCTCGACGGTGATCCCCCGCGCGGCGCTCGAGACGGCTGTGCTGGTCGCGCTGGTGGCCGCAGGCGTGATCGTGCTGGGCTCGACGTCGGCGTGGCTGGTTGCGGCGTACGACTTCCCGGGCCGGCGGATCTTCGAGTGGGCGCTGCTGGTGCCGCTGGCGATGCCGGCCTATATCGTCGCCTACGCCTACACGGACTTCCTGCAGTTCTCCGGCCCGGTGCAGAGCCTGCTGCGCGAGAGCTTCGGTCGGCAGCGAGGCGACTACTGGTTTCCGGAGATTCGCTCGATTCCCGGCGCAGCATTTGTCTTCACGGTCACGCTCTATCCCTACGTCTACCTGCTGGCGCGTACGGCGTTCCTCGCACGCACGGCGTCGATGGCCGACGCAGCGCGTTCGCTGGGCTACTCGCCGCTGCGCGGCTGGCTGCACGTGAACCTGCCGATGGCGCGGCCGGCGGTGGCGGCCGGGGCTGCACTGGCGCTGATGGAGACCGTGGCCGACTACGGCGCCGCGTCCTACTTCGGCCTGCAGACCTTCACCACGGCGATCTATCGCGCCTGGTTCTCGCTCGGCGACCGCATCGCGGCGAGCCAACTCGCCAGCGTGCTGCTGGCCGTGGTGCTGGTGCTGATGGCCTTCGAGCTTCGCGCGCGCGGGCGCGCCCGCTTCGTCTCCGCGCCCAACAGCGCGCGCCCGGCACAACGCATCCTCCTTGGTGGCGGTCGCGGTGTCGCGGCGATGCTCGCCTGCTGCCTGCCGCTTGCGGCCGGCTTCGTCGTGCCGATGGTGATCCTGATCGGGCTGGCGGCACCGGCGGTGCACGAACTTGACGTCGACCGCTACCTGCGGTGGCTCTTGCACAGCGTGGCGCTCGGCGCCGGGGCGGCACTGATCGCCGTGGCAGTGGCGGTGGCGCTGGCGTATGCGGTGCGCCTCACCTCACGCGGCATGCCGGCGCAGGCGGTGGCGCTCGCCGCACGGTTCATGAACCTCGGCTACGCGGTGCCTGGCATCGTGATCGCGGTGGGCATCCTGCTGCCGCTGGCGGCCTTCGACAACGCCCTCGATGCCTGGATGAAAGCGCGCTTCGGCATCGGCACCGGCCTTCTGTTCACCGGTAGCGTCGCCGCGCTGCTGTATGCGTACTTGGTGCGCTACTTCGCGGTGGCGTTCCAGCCGATCGAGGCAGGGCTGGCGCGCATCACGCCGGCCATGGACGCAAGCGCGCGCAGTCTGGGTGCGAGCCCGCGCGAAGTCTTTGCCCGCGTGCATGTCCCCCTGCTGGCGCCGTCGCTGTTTGCAGCGGCGTTGCTGGTCTTCGTCGACGTGATGAAGGAACTGCCGGCCACGCTGGTGCTGCGGCCGTTCAATTTCGACACGCTGGCGGTGATCGCCTATCAACTGGCGGCCGACGAGCGGCTGGGCGAGGCAGCGATTCCGTCGCTCACCATCGTCGCCGTCGGCGTGCTGCCGGTGATCCTGCTGTCACGGGCGATTGCGCGCAGTTCGCAGCCGGGCAGTTGACGACCTGGCGCGGCGGCGGCGCGCATAATCCGGCGCGCGCCAACAGCCCAGCGAGGAGACGACAGTCATGGCTTACGTGTTCCCGGCGCCACCGCAGGCGGTGGTGCCCGTTGCCGGTTCGACCGACCTGTTCCCCGTGCATCGAATCTACTGCGTCGGCCGCAATTACGAGGAACACGCCAAGGAGATGGGCTTCACCGGGCGCGAGCCGCCGTTCTTCTTCGCCAAGCCGGCCGATGCTTTGCTGCCGGTGGCCGAAGGCACCGGCGAGATGCCCTATCCGCCCGGGACGCAGAACCTTCATCACGAGATGGAGCTGGTGGTGGCGATCGGCAAGCGCGGCCGCGAGATCGCTGCGGCCAACGCACCGGCGCACATCTGGGGCTACGCGGTAGGGCTCGACATGACCCGCCGCGACCTGCAGGGCGAGGCAAAGAAGCTCGGCCGGCCGTGGGAGATCGGCAAGGGCTTCGACTTCTCGGCGCCGGTGAGCAGCGTCAAGCCGATCGAGCGGACGGGCGAGGTCACGCGTGGTCGCATCTGGCTGAAGGTCAACGGCCAGGTGCGGCAGGATAGCGACGTGTCGAAGATGATCTGGAACGTCAGCGAGACGATCGAGCATCTGTCGAAGTACTTCGAATTGGTGCCCGGCGACCTGATCTTCACCGGCACGCCGGAGGGTGTTGCGGCCGTCGTGCCGGGCGACGTGCTGGAGGGCAGCGTCGAGGGCGTCGGCGCGCTGCGCTTGAAGATCGCGCCGCCGGCGAAGGACTGAGAGCGTGCCACCGGTCTTGGCGAGGTCGACCCGATGATGAAGCTCTACTCAGCAGCGCGCTCGTCGGCGTCCTTCCGCGTGCGCATTGCGCTCAACCTGAAGGGCCTGCCTTACGAGTACGTGCCGGTGGACCTCGTCCATGGCGACCAGTTCAGGGACAGCTTTCGCGGGATGAACCCCGCCGAACTGGTGCCGGTGCTCGAGCACGACGGCGCCGTGCTGGCGCAGTCGCTGGCGATCATCGAGTACCTGGACGAGAAGTACCCGCAGCCGCCGCTGCTGCCGCACGATCCGCTCGACCGCGCCTATGTGCGCAGCATCGCGCTGTCGATCGCCTGCGAGATCCATCCTCTGAACAACCTGCGTGTGCTTCGCTACCTGACGAAGACCCTCGGTCAGAGCGAGGAGGCCAAAAACGCCTGGTACCGGCACTGGGTCGAGCAGGGTCTGGCGCAGGTCGAGGCGCAGCTTGCCGCGCAGCGGCGCTGCGGGCGCTTCGTGCTTGGCGACGCGGTGACGATCGCCGACGTTCTGGTGGTGCCGCAGATCTTCAATGCCAGGCGCTTCGACTGCCGGCTCGATCACGTGCCGACGGTGATGCGCATCTTCGATGCCTGCATGCAGTCGCCGGCATTCATCGAGGCCCAGCCGAGCCGGCAGCCGGACATGCCGCCCGCCTGAAGAAGGCGACGGACGCCGCGCTCAGCCGGCAGCGTGGGCTGTCGGCGCTGCATGTGGATCGGCTCGCGCGCGCAGCGTCACGGCGAACTCGGCCACGGCGGCGCCATAGAAGTAGCTGCGGTTGTAGTGCAGGATCGTCGCCAGGTTGACGGTGCCGATCCGGTATTCGAAGTTCGTGCTCTCGTCGTCCTGCAGATACGGAAGGTCGAGCAGAACGACGCGCGCCTCGGGCGGCAGGTAACCGTCGATGCGCACGCCCAGGTCAGCCACGTCCGACCAGGCGTGGGCAGCGACGATACCGCGGCCGAGCTGCTCGGCAATCGCCTCGTTGGCGATGGCGTCGAACATCACCGGCTGGTCGCGCTGCCAGCCTTGCCGGTGCAGGTAACTGGCCACCGAGCCGATCGCATCGGTGGCGGAGCGCGCCAGGTCGATGCGTCCATCGCCGTCGTAATCGAGCGCATAGCGCCGGATCGAGCTTGGCATGAACTGCGGCAGGCCGATCGCGCCGGCGAACGATCCGCTCTGCTTGAGCACATCGATGCTGCCCTGGTGGCCGAGCGCCAGGAAGTGCGCCAGTTCCTCTTGGTAGAAGGCGGCCCGGCGCGGGTAGTCGAAGGCCAGCGTCAGCAGGACGTCGAGGGTGCGGAGGGTTCCCATCACCCGGCCGAAAATAGTTTCGATGCCGATGATCGCCACCACAATCTCCGCCGGCACGCCGAAGTCGTCGGAGGCCCGGGCCAGCGTGCGGTGATGCGTGTTCTGGAACGCGGTCGCCTCGCGCAGGCGGGCCTGGTCGAGGGCGCGCGCGCGGTAACGCGCCCAGTCGCGCGGCGGCGGGGTCAGGCTCGGCGTCATCAGCCGCTCCGCCTGCGCAGAGCGGCGGCCGGTCGCCAGCACGCGCTCGGCCCAGCCGCGCGGAACGCCATATTCGGTGACGACGGTGTCGACGAAGGCACGCACGTCGGCCCGCCCCGCATACGGTCCCGGTGCCGCCTGCCTTGCGTGACTGGCGCCGGCGGCGGCCAATGCCAGGGCGCCCAGCAGCACCTGCCGTCTTCCAATGCTTGGGATGGTGCGCACTCAATCTGCCGTCAAGTTGTGAATGACGGAGCCTATCGCGCTGCGGTCAATCGGCGAAACGCACCCTGAAGCGACGCACGCGGGAGCGCAGGTCGCGGATGGCTGCTGACGGCACGTTCGCGCTGGCCGCCGAATAGCGCCAGCGCTCGAGCAAGAGCAGGATGGCCTCGGCCTCCCTGCGCGAAGGCGGAGTGAGTTCGTTCGTCAAGCGACCGTTGAGCGCGCGCAACCCGTCGGTGGCCTGGCATGGGACGCCGGCGCGCTCCAGCCGGGTGCGGAAGCGCGTTTCCAGTTCGGCCAGCGGATCGCGCCGCACGCGATGGCGCAGGGAGATGACCGCCAGCACGGTAGCGATGATCGACACGGCGAGTGCAAGCAGGATGCCGAGCACGCGCCAGTCGGGCTCGAAGCCGAGCCGGTCGAGCAGGCTCATCTGCTGCTGCGCCGAGTAGGTGAGCACCCATTGGTTCCACGAGTTCTCCATTGCCTCCCAGTTGAAGCGCAGGCGCTGGATCGCGCGCGCCCAGCCGGCATCGGTGCCGGCGCCGATGGTGAACAACGGTCCGGCGCCGGTCTGGCGGGCGAGTTCCCGCAGCCCTTGCTCGATGCGCACCGGAGCGACTACCGAGGTCGGGTCGACGCGGGTCCAGCCGCGCCCGGCGAGCCACACCTCGGCCCACGCGTGCGCATCGGACTGGCGCACGGTCATGAACCCGTCGACCGGGTTCAACTCGCCGCCCTGGTAGCCGGTGACGACACGCGCCGGAACATCCAGCGCGCGCATCAGCACGACGAATACCGAGGCGTAGTGCTCGCAGAAGCCCAGGCGGCTGCCGAAGAGGAAGTCGTCGACCGAATCGCGGCCAAGCAGCGGGGGCTCCAGCGTGTAGCGGAAGCCGCCGTTGCGGAAGTGATCGAGCACAGCCTCCACGGCGCGCAGCGCGTCCTTCCCGGCGCCTTCCGCACCGCCCGCGGCTTCCAGGCGCGCGCGCAGGTCGGCGGCGAACTGCAGGGTGCGCGGATTGAATCCCGCCGGCAGCGCGAGCCAGTTGCGCAGCGACAGCTCGGTCTCGTTCAGGCCAAAGGTGAAGCGGGTGAACGAGCGCGCGTCGTAGCGCGTGCGTGCCGTGATCAGCCGCCCGGCGAGCAGTTGGCCGTCGTTGGTCGCGCGCGGGCTCAGCTCGGCCGCCTCCGGCAGGCTGGCCGGAAGCTCGAGGGCGAACAGCCAGTCCCGTTGGCTCGGTTCGAGCGTCACCGTGTAGTCGACCGCCGAGGCGGGATCGGCATCGATCTGCAGCGGTGGCGAGGCGTTGGCGCGCCGCGCCAACGGCGACCAGGTGCGGCCGTCGAAGCTGCCGAACACCGGCCCGCGCCAGTACAGGCTCTGGTTGTCGGGCGGGGTGCCGGCGAAGCGGACCCGGAAGGCGATCGCCTCCGTCTGCAGCAGCCGGCTGATGCCGCCCGGCGACATAGAGTTCGACAGGCCGGTGCCCCCGGCGAAGGCGTCCCGCGGCATACCCCACAGCGGGTTCTCGAGCCGGGGGAAGAGCAGGAACAGCGCGACGGTGAGCGGCACCGCCTTCAGGGCGATGCCTCCCACCAGTCGCAGCTTGCGCCCCGCCGGCAGGTCGTCGGCTTTCAGGCTGACGCTGACCAACACGAAGAAAAGGGACAGCACGGCGCCGAGCGTCATCAGCGCCACCGGCAGCGCCTGGCTGTGCAGGAACTGCGTCAGCAGGATGAAGAAGCACAGGAAGACGACGACGAAAACGTCGCGCATGGCGCGCATCTCCAGCAGCTTCAGTGCCAGCAGCAACAGCAGGAAGGTCACGCCCGCTTCCCGGCCGAGAAGCGTGCGGTAGTGCAGCCAGACGGCGCCGGCGGCCAGCGCCAGCAGGGGCAGCATCGCGACATGGCCGGGCAACGGCAGGTTGCGCAGCGTGATCCAGACGCGCCAGCACCACAGCAGGCCGATCACGCCGATGGCCCACGGCGGCAGGTGCTCGAACTGCGGCAACGCGACGAAAGCCACCGCGAGCAGCAGGACCATCACGTCGCGCCGCTCGCGCGCCGCCGACGAAACCTGGGCGCGGGTCAGCCAGGCGGCGAATGCACGCAGGCGCGCGCCATGGCGCCGTCTGCCGTTGCCGTTGGCCGTGCCGGGTGCGGCGCCCATCTACGACCTGCCGTAAAGGGCCAGCGCGGTCAGGCAGCGGTCGCGCTGCTCGGCGCCCAGCCCGAAGTCGATCCGCTGGCCCGGCAGCGACAGCCCGTAACGGACCTGCGCGGCCTCGGCCATCAGGACCCAGCGGGTAAGCCGGGCCAGCTTCTGCTCGATGTTCAGGCTCGCATCGACGACGCCGAGATCGAGCACGACTTCGCCCTGTGCATAGCCTTCGAACAGCTTGACCGTCAGCTCGTCGGAGCGAGAAGCCAGCCGCCAGGCCACGCGCTTCAGTGGATCGCCGGCCTGGTACGGTCGCACGCCGGCGAACTCGTCGCCGGCGACCGCCAGTCCCGTTTCCTGCTCGGCATCGCCGCCGGCGACCGTCGGCAGTTCGGGGGCGTCGTGCTCCGGCGTTGGATAGACGATCGCGGTCAGCGGCGGCGTGTAGTAGCTCCACGCCTGCCACAGGCCGAACGGGAAGCGCGTCTCGACGCGCAGCCGCGGGCAGGGCAGCCGGCCGCGCACGCGCGTCGACACAGCGACGCGCACCGCGCGGCTGCCGGACGCGGGGATGTCGGCGTCGGTGATGGGCTGCACCGGCAGGTCGGGGCCGACGACCTCGAGCAGCGGATGGGCCGACTGCAGCGGCTCGAACTCCAGCGCGTAGCGGGCTTCCGGGGTCGGGTTGTGCACCGTGATCTCGAAGGTCGCCAGGTCGCCGGCGAAGACGTTTTCCGCGCGGTGCGCGGTCAGCGTCAGGCGGGCCAGGTTGCGATGCGTGTGGTACATGGCCACCAGCGCCATGCTGGTGACCAGGAAAGTGAGCAGGAAGCCGAGCTGCAGCAGGTAATTGATCGAACCGACCAGCATCATCAGCATCGCCGCCGCGAAGAGGATGCCCGCGCGCGTCGGCAGGATGTAGACGCGGCGCCGGTCGAGAACCACCTCGCCGTGCTCGACGCCCTTGCGGCCACCGATCATTTCGCCGATCTTGATCGCCAGCGGATGGGCAGTGATGCTCATGCGTGAAGGGCGTTGCGGCGAATGCTCACGCAGATCGGGAAACGGCTGGTCCGGTCAGGGCAGGCGAACCGCCTGGATCAGCTGCGCGACGAGCTCGCGGCCGTGCAGCACACGGCCGGCCTCGCGTTGCGCGGCGTGCAGGCGGTGGCCGGCGACGGCCGGCAGCACGTTCTGGATGTCTTCCGGGATCACGTGCTCGCGGCCGTCCATCCAGGCCCAGGCGCGCGCCGCCGCCAGCAGCGCCAGCCCGGCGCGCGGCGACAGCCCTTCGGCATGGCGGCCGGAGCTGCGCGTGAAGGCGAGCAGCGACAGCACGTAGTCGAGCAGCGCTTCGGAGACGAACACCTGCTTCACCGCCGCCTGTGCGGCCAGCAGGTCGGCGGGCCGCGCCATGGCGGGCAGTCCGCGCAGCATGTCACGACGCGCCCGGCCGGCGAGCAGCGCCCGCTCGGCGGAGCGCTCGGGGTAGCCGAGGCTGATGCACATCAGGAAGCGGTCGAGTTGCGACTCGGGCAGAGGAAAGGTGCCGACCTGGTGCAGCGGATTCTGGGTGGCGATGACGAAAAAGGGCTGCGGCAGCGGCCTTGCCATGCCGTCGATCGAAACTTGGCTTTCTTCCATCGCCTCGAGCAGCGCGCTCTGCGTCTTCGGGCTGGCGCGATTGATCTCGTCGGCCAGTAGCACCTCGGTGAAGATCGGCCCCGGGTGGAAGGTGAACTGGCCGTTGGTTCGGTCGTAGACCGACACGCCGATCACGTCCGACGGCAGCAGGTCGCTGGTGAACTGCAGCCGCCGGAAAGGCAGGCCGAGCGAGATGGCGATGGCGTGTGCCAGCGTGGTCTTGCCGACGCCGGGGGCGTCCTCGATCAGCAGGTGGCCGCCGGCGAGCAGGCAGGTCAGGCTCTGGCGGATCTGCAGATCCTTGCCGACGATCACGGCACCGATCTGTTCGGCGCAGCGATGGATTCTTTCCAGCATTAGACTTTCCGCAAACGGGCCAACCGTCAGGGTCGGGGAGTCAGGAACCGGTGCATACGGGCATCTTTACGCACGCGCAGTGTGCAGCGCACGAGATGGGTTCGTGGCATCCGGAAAGCCCCGAGCGTCTGGCGGCGGTGCACGATCATCTGATTGCGGTCGGGTTGCTGCCGCACCTGCTGCCGTTCGATGCGCCACGGGCCGATCTCGACTTCATCGCCCGCGCGCATGACCGCGGCTACATCGAGCGGCTGCGTTCGAGGGTACCAAAGCAGGGCTACGAGCCGGTCGACCCCGACACGTCGATGAATCCCTGCAGCTGGGATGCGGCGCTGCATGCGGCCGGCGCGGTGGTCGCGGCCACCGACCTCGTCATCCGCGGCGAAATCAACAACGCCTTCTGCGCCGTTCGCCCGCCGGGGCACCATGCATGCCGGGCGGCGGCGATGGGCTTCTGCTTCTTCAACAACGTCGCCGTCGGCGCGCTGCACGCGATCCACGCGCACGGCCTGAAGCGGGTGGCGGTGATCGACTTTGACGTTCACCACGGCAACGGCACCGAGGACATCCTCGCCGGCAACAGCCGGGTGCTGATGGCGAGCTTCTTCCAGCACCCCTTTTACCCTTATTCGGGCACCGACTTCGCTGCCGACAACATGGTCAACGTGCCGGTGCCGGCCGGCACCCGCGGCGATGTGGTGCGCGAACTGGTCGAGGCGCAGTGGCTGCCTCGACTGGAGGCCTTCGCGCCGGAGATAATCTTCATCTCCGCCGGCTTCGACGCCCACCGCGAGGACGATCTCGGCCAGATGGGGCTGGTCGAGGCCGACTACGCGTGGATCACGCAGCAACTGATGGATGTCGCTGACCGGCATTCGAAGGGGCGCATCGTCAGCACGCTCGAAGGCGGCTACAACCTCAGCTCGCTGGCGCGCAGCGTTGCAGCACACGTTCGCACGCTCGCCCAGCTCTGACCGATGCCGAGCAGCATCTTCGACCAGGATCTGCCGCGCACCGCGGCCAACCATGCGGCGCTGTCGCCGCTGACCTTCATCGAGCGGGCGGCGGCGGTGTACCCACGGCAGGTGGCCGTCGTGCACGGATCGATCCGCCGCGACTGGGCCGAGGTCTACGCACGCTGCCGGCGGCTGGCGCACGCGCTGGCCCGCCGAGGGCTCGGCCCCGGCGACACCGTCGCGGTGATGCTGCCCAACACGCCGGAAATGGTCGAGGCGCACTTCGGCATCCCGATGGCCGGCTGCGTGCTGAATGCCATCAACACCCGGCTCGACGCCGAGGCGGTCGCCTTCATGCTGGAGCATGGCGAGTCGAAGCTCGCCATCGTCGACCGCGAATTCTCGGCGACCGCCAAGGCGGCAGTGGCCCGGCTGACGCATGCGATCGAGGTGGTCGATGTCGACGACCCGGTCTACACCGGGCCGGGAGAGCGAATCGGCAGGACTGACTACGAGGCATTCATCGCCGAGGGCAGCCCGGAGTTCGCCTGGCAGCCACCCGCAGACGAATGGGACGCGATTGCGCTGAACTACACCTCGGGCACCACCGGCGATCCGAAAGGCGTCGTCTATCACCACCGCGGTGCGTACCTGAACGCGGTGTCGAACATCCTGGTTTGGGCACTGCCGCACCATCCCGTCTACCTGTGGACGCTGCCGATGTTCCACTGCAACGGCTGGTGCTTCCCGTGGACCGTGGCGGCAATGGCGGGCACCAACGTGTGCCTGCGCCGCGTCGAGGCAGCGGCGATCTTCGATGCAATTCGCACGCATCGAGTGACGCATTACTGCGGCGCACCGATCGTGCACTCGCTGCTGGTCAACGCACCCGACGAAATGAAGCAGGGCATAGCGCACCGCGTCAGCGCCATGGTGGCTGGCGCGGCGCCACCGGCGGCGATGATCGAGGGCATGGAGCGGCTCGGCCTCGACCTCACCCACGTCTACGGCCTGACCGAGGTCTAC
>Ga0209253_10004843_pt1 | contig 11690 bp, 8 predicted proteins | sample FrelakmetBRP12BR_FD_187145 | JGI IMG/M metagenome (GOLD analysis project Ga0209253, IMG submission 187145) | Freshwater lake sediment microbial communities from the University of Notre Dame, USA, for methane emissions studies - BRP12 BR (SPAdes)... | ecosystem: Environmental > Aquatic >...
CTCCGCACGCGATAGCGCCTGCCTGCTTGATGCTTCTCGTCAGTTCCTCGAACAGCTTCCGCTCGAACCCGGCGTGCCGGACCCGCCCCGGAAAACGGCCATATGCCAGGCTCACGAGGCGCACAATCTCGACATAATATCTCCGAGGGCTTCGTCGTCCTCACGAGATCAGTGCTGCGCGGGCTGCATCAGGACTACTTTCTCGCGCCCGCGGTGGTGTGATCGAGGCTTTGCAGCAACACAGGGACACGACCGTGCTCGACAACATGAAGAAGCCGAGTTCCATCGTGAAGCACCTCGACCAGTATGTGATTGGTCAGGACGACGCCAAGAAGACGTTGGCGGTAGCCGTGTACTCGCATTTCAAGAAAATAGCTCGGTCGCGGGGAGACACAACCCCGATCGCCAAGAGCAACGTCCTGCTGATCGGCCCGACGGGAACGGGCAAGACCTTGATGTGCGAGACGCTGTCGAGAGCACTCAGTGTTCCGTTCGTCACTGCGGAAGCCACCTCACTGGCGCAAAGCCGGTATGTCAACGAAGAGATCGAGGCCATCCTGCAGCGGCTCGTCGACCGGGCGGACGGCGACATCGACCGGGCCCAGCACGGAATTGTCTTCATCGACGAGATCGACAAGCTCAAGGCTACCGACGGCCAGCCCCGGAGCGTTTCGGGCGAAAGCGTGCAGCACGCGCTCTTGAAGATCATGGAAGGCTGCATGGTCAAGCTGGGTAACGGACAGTACGTCGACACGACGAACATCCTGTTCATCTGCGGCGGCGCATTCGTGGGCCTGGAGAAGATTGCCTCGGAAACCCACACCTACGGATACATCTCGACGGGCAAGGACGAAAACCTGAACATCCTGAGAAGGCTGAACGCGCGCGTGAAGCCGACCGACCTGTTCGAGTTCGGGTTGATCCCCGAGTTCACCGGGAGGCTGCCGATCACCGCGCGCTTCCAGGGGCTCACCAAGCAGATGCTGGTTCGGATCATGACCGAGCCGGAGAACTCCATCTACAATCAGTTTCGGGACATCTTCGCGAGCGAAGGCGTCGAGCTGACCGTCGACCGGGCCGTGTTCGAACAGATCGCGGACCTGGCAATCGAGTACAAGAGCGGCGCCCGCAGCCTGAGGGGGCTGTTCGAGGAGCTGATCACGCCCGTGCTGTACCTGGTCCCGGACGATCCCACCATCCGGACGGTCTTGATCACGTCGTTGTTCACTGAACCGCAGTTGGTTCGCGGCGCACTGGGCGGTTGAATCGCCGGCAACTGGCGCGTGATTCTCCAGACAGTACAGCCCTGGTTGCAGCTCTGAAAGTCCGCTCCCGGTAGAGTCGAGCTGTGGCGCGGTGGCGGTAGGCTCAGCCTGCGCGGGTCCACTCACCCGCGTCGCGACTCAGCCGAGCTTCTCGGCCGCGACGACAACACCGTCTTCGTCGGCATAGAGCCAGTGCCCCGGACGGAAGGTCACGCCGCCGAAGGTGACGGGGATGTCGACCTCCCCATCGACGCGCTTCGCCGGCCGCGTCGGGTTCGTCGCAAGCGCACGCACGCCGATGGCGAGCTGGTCGATGTCGGCCGAGTCGCGAATGCACCCGTTGATGACCAGTCCGGCCCAGCCCTTTTCGACCGCGAGCGCGGCGATGAGATCACCGACGAGCGCGGTGCGCAGCGAGCCGCCGCCGTCGACGACCAGTACCTTGCCGGCGCCGCCGCGGTTGAGGACATCGCGCATCGACTTGTTGTCCTCGAAGCATTTCAACGTCGCGATCTCGCCGGAGAACGACGCGAGCGCGCCGAAGCGACGGAAGATCGGCGCAACCACGGCGAGCTTTTGCCCATGGGTGTCGTAGAGATCTGCGGTCTTGATAATCATGGTTTCTCCCGGCCTCACATGTTGGGGTAGTTCGGCCCCTCGCCGCCCTGCGGCACCACCCAGTTGATGTTCTGCGTTGGATCCTTGATGTCGCAAGTCTTGCAGTGCACGCAGTTCTGGGCGTTGATCTGGAGGCGGGGGTGGGCACCGTTCGTGTCGCGCACGATCTCGTAGACGCCCGCAGGGCAGTAGCGCTGCTCGGGCGTGTCATAGAGCGCGAGGTTCACCGCGATCGGCACCTCGGCATTCCTGAGCTGCAGGTGAACGGGCTGGTTCTCTTCGTGGTTCGTTCCGGACAGGAACACCGAAGAGAGCTTGTCGAAGGTGATCGCATTATCGGGCTTCGGATACACGATCGGTTGCGACTCGGAGGCTTTCTTGAGCTGCGTATGGTCGGCATGGATCCGGAAGGTCCAGGGCGCTTTGCCCTGGAGAAGATACTGGTCGATCCCGGCGTAGACGACGCCGACCCACATGCCCTTGTAGAACGACGGGCGGATGTTGCGCACCCGGAAGAGCTCGTCCCAGAGCCAGGTCTGGCGCACCTTCTCGGGGTAGGCGGTGACTTCCGCGGGGCCATGCTCGCCGAGCGCGTCGATCAATGCCGCTGCCGCGGTCATGCCCGACTTCATCGCCATGTGCGTGCCCTTGATCTTGGGCACGTTGAGGAAACCGGCGGTGTCGCCGACCAGCATTCCGCCGGGGAATGTGAGCTTCGGCAATGATTGGAACCCGCCCTCGGAGATCGCTCGAGCGCCGTAGGCGACCCGCTTGCCCCCTTCGAAGAACGGGCGGATCTCCGGGTGCGTCTTGAAGCGCTGGAACTCGTCGAACGGCGAGAGATGGGGGTTCGCGTAGTCCAGGCCGACCACGAAGCCGACTGAAACGAGCCGGTCGTCGAGGTGGTAGAGGAACGACCCGCCATAGGTGTCGGACGTGAGCGGCCAGCCGATCGTGTGGATCACGAGGCCGGGCCTGTGCTTGTCGGGCTGGATCTCCCAGAGTTCCTTGATGCCGATGCCGTAGGTTTGCGGATCGACCCCCGCACGCAGGTTGAAGCGCTCGAAGAGTGTCTTGGTGAGGGAACCGCGGCAGCCTTCAGCGAACACGGTCTGCTTCGCGTGCAGCTCGACACCGGGCTGATGGTTGGCGGTGGGCTGGCCATCCCGTCCGATCCCCATGTCGCCGGTGGCGATCCCCTTGACACGGCCCTCCTCGTGATAGAGCACCTCGGCCGCGGCGAAACCCGGGAAGATTTCCACGCCGAGCGCCTCGGCCTGTTGTCCCAGCCAGCGGCACACGTTGCCGAGGCTCACGACATAGTTGCCCTCGTTGTGGAGGAACGGCGGCACCGGGAGCTTGTACGCCTTGGTCTCGGTGAGCAGGAGCACCCGGTCCTCTCGCGTCGGCGTGGTGAGCGGCGCACCTTTGTCCTTCCAGTCGGGAATGAGCTCGTTCAGCGCACGTGGCTCGATCACGGCACCCGAGAGAATGTGCGCGCCGATCTCCGAGCCCTTCTCGATCAGGCACACGGAAACCTCATGGCCTCGCTCGGCCGCGAGCTGTTTCAGTCGGATCGCACACGCGAGGCCCGAGGGACCCCCGCCCACGATCACGACGTCGAATTCCATCGATTCGCGTTGCGTCACTGGCTTATTCTGGCGGGATTGCGGCAGAACGCGAGGTAAGACTCGCGCCGACAGTCGAATTGTATAATCGATTTGCGTCGCGACCCTGCTTGCCCGCAGTTCCACGACCGCGCACAACGAGAGCATCGTCCCCGATGAGTCCGCTCGCGATAACCGTCCTGATGTTGGTGGCCTTCACGGCGTTTCTTCTGTTGACGTGGCGCAAGCTTTCCATCGTCGCGGCGCTCGCGCCGGAGCCCCGGTGGGAGAACCCTGGACGCCGGCTGAAGAACGTGGTCTCGAACGGCCTCCTGCAGTCGCGCATGATCCAGGGCGAAAGGAAACCGGGGATCATGCATGCCGTGATCTTTCTCGGCTTCCTCTCGCTGTTGCTGCGCAAGATCCAGCTCATTGTCATCGGCTACTACGAGCCCTTCAGCTATCCGGGCATCGCGGGCGGCGTGTTCGCGGCGTTCAAAGACCTGGTGGAGCTGGCTGTGCTCGCCGCGGTGGGTTACGCGTACTGGCGCCGTTTCGTGCTCAAGCCGGCGCGATTCGAGCCCAACAAGGAGGCACTGCTGATCCTCGGCCTGATCGCTGCGATCATGGTCACCGACTTCCTCTACGACGGCTTTCGGTTTGCGCTCCTCTCGCAGCAGCACCTGGGTATCGCCCACGAGCGCAGTTACGCCGTGATCGGTGGCGCGATCGCGGACCGGCTCGAAGGCCTGCCTGAGACAACCCTCAAGTTCGGTTACCACTTCTTCTTCTGGCTGCAGCTCGTCACGGTCTTTTCGTTCCTGGTCCTGTTGCCGCTCGGCGAGCATTTCCACATCGTCACCGCGCTGCCGGCGCTCTTCTTCGCGCGCGAAGGCCCGCTGAACCGCGTCCCGTCGGTGGATCTGGAAAAGCTGATGAGCGACGAGAGCGGCGAGGACATGAAGGTCGGGGCGCAGACCGCTAAGGACCTCACCTGGAAGGAGGGGCTCGACGCCTTCACCTGCACCGAATGCGGTCGCTGCAAGGATGCGTGTCCGACCTTCCTCACCGGCAAGCCCCTCTCGCTGAAATGGGTTCACGACGGCCTCAAGAAACATCTCCTCGAGCAGCGTGACAACCTGATCGGCGGCAAGGAAGTGCCGGACCTCGTCGGCAACGTCATCAGCGAGGACACGTTGTGGGCCTGCACGACCTGCGGTTACTGCGAGCGCGCCTGCCCGATCGAGCTCGAGCATCTGGCGAAGTTCTATCGCCTGCGCCAGCACCGGGTGATGATGGACGGCGAGTTCCCGCACGAGCTCAAGAACGTCTTCGAGGCCTACGAGGCCACCAGCAATCCCTGGGGTTTGCCGCCGGACACGCGCGGCGACTGGGCGAAGGGAGTCGGCGTGCCGCTGGTGACGTCGCCCGAGGCGGCAAAGGGGCTCGACTACCTGTTCTACGTCGGCTCGGCGGAGTCGTTCGACCCGCGCGGCCAGAAGATCGCCAAGGCGTTCGTCGCGATCCTGAAGGAGGCGAAGGTTCGTTTCGGGATTCTCGGCGCCACCGAAAGCTCGACCGGCGAGTGCGTCCGGCGTGCAGGTAACGAGATGCTCTTCCAGACCCTGGCCCAGCAACTCGTCGGCACCTTGAACGGGCTCGGGGTCACGAAAGTCGTCACCTGCGATCCCCACGCCTTCAACTCGCTCAGGAACGAGTATCCGGAGTTCGGCGGGAAGTACGAAGTCATCCACCACTCCCAGCTCATCGACAGGCTCATCGCCGAAGGCAGGATCACGATCACCCCCGCGTTCGAGCGGGTCATCTACCACGAGCCGTGCTACCTCGCCCGACACAACGGCGAGTACGAAGCGCCGCGGGCGGTCATCGCGAAGGTCACGAAGGACACGCCGATGGAGTTCGCGCTCTCGCGCGAGAAGGCGATGTGCTGCGGGGCCGGCGGCGCGCGCATGTGGATGGAAGAAAAGATCGGCAAGCGCATCAACGTCGCGCGGGTCGAGCAGGCGATTCCCCTGCAACCCAAGGTGATTGCGACCGGCTGCCCGTACTGCGCGATCATGATGGAAGACGGTTTGACCGCGACCGGGAACGCCGAGACGACGGTGGCGCGCGATCTCGCCGAGCTCGTTGCAGAGAGTATGGTCCGCGCAGAGACCCGCACAGCCATGAACGCCTGAGGTCTTCCAACCGGCGCCGACACGCCCGCACCGATGACGCAACACAGGCGCAAGCTCGTGCACACCGAGATCGTACCGATCCGCTGGGGCGACATGGACGCGATGGGACACGTGAACAACACGCTCTACTTCCGCTACATGGAGCAGACTCGGATCGCCTGGTTCGATTCGCTGCGCGCGGGCGCGAATCCCGGCGGCGAGGGGCCCGTGATCATCAACGCTGCCTGCACGTTCCTGAAACAGCTCGTCTATCCCGGCGATGTCGAAGTGCGGATGTATGCCGGGCAGGTCGGGCGCACGAGCTTCGAGACCTGGCTCGAGATGCGGCCGAGCTACGATCCGGACGTGATCTACGCGCAGGGCAGTGCCAAGGTGGTCTGGGTGGATTCCCCGCGCGGCAAGTCGACTGCACTCCCGGAGAAGCTCCGGCAGATCATCGAGGGCTGAAGCGCGGCAAGGAGGACTGATGGCGAAGCCGATCTGGGCCCCGAGCCAGCAGCGCGTCGAGAGCGCCAACATTACGGCGTTTGCCCGCGAGGCGATCACGCGCTGGCAACTCGGCATCGATACCTGGCCGGACATCTGGCGCTGGTCAACGGAGCGCCCGGAGCAGTTCTGGCGGTCGGTGTGGGACTGGGGCCACGTCGTCGGCGAACGCGGTGAGCGCGTGATCGTCGACGGCGACAAGCTGCCCGGCGCGAAGTGGTTTCCGGAGGCTCGGCTCAACTTCGCGGAGAATCTGCTCCATCGCGGCGACGATGCCGAGGCGCTCGTGTTCTGGGGCGAGGACAAGGTCGAGCGTCGCATGACCTACGCCGAGCTTCGCGATGCGGTGTCGCGGCTCTCGCGGGCACTTCGCGATGCCGGCGTGAAGGCGGGTGATCGCGTGGGCGCGTATGTGCCCAACCTGCCCGAGACCATCGTCGCAATGCTGGCCGCGACGGCCCTCGGGGCCGTATGGTCCTCCTGCTCGCCCGACTTCGGCGTGCAGGGCGTGCTGGACCGCTTCGGTCAGATCGAGCCGAAGGTGCTGTTTACCGCCGACGGCTATTGGTACAACGGCAAGGCACAGGACTCGCTCGACAGGGTCCGCGAGATCGCCGCAAAGCTGCCGAGCGTCGAACGGATCATCGTGTTGCCCTATCTCTCCGATGCGCCCGAGCTCGCATCGCTCCCGAAGGCAGTGCGGCTCGGCGACTTCGTGGCGCCGTTCCCGCCGGGCCCGATCGCGTTCGAGCGCCTGCCGTTCGACCATCCGCTCTACATCCTCTATTCGTCGGGAACGACGGGCGTGCCGAAGTGCATCGTGCACGGCGCAGGCGGGGCGCTGTTGAAACACATCACGGAGCAGCAGTTCCACTCCGACCTGAAGCCCGGCGACCGCCTCTTCTACTTCACGACCTGCGGCTGGATGATGTGGAACTGGCTCGTCTCGGGGCTCGCCTCCGGCGCGACGCTGCTGCTCTACGACGGCGCGCCGTTCCTCCGCGGGGGAAACATCCTGTTCGATTTCGCCGACGCTACCGGCATGACCCACTTCGGGACGTCGGCGAAGTTCATCGACGCGATCAACAAGGCAGGGCTCACGCCGCGCGCGACGCACAGGCTCGAGCACCTGCGTTGCATCCTGTCGACCGGCTCGCCGCTCGTAGCCGAGGGCTTCGACTATGTCTACGAGAGGGTCAAGGCCGACCTCTGCCTTTCGTCGATCTCGGGCGGCACGGATCTCTGCGGCTGCTTCGTGCTCGGCAACCCGATCCTCCCGGTCTGGCGCGGCGAGATCCAGTGCCGGGCGCTCGGCATGGCGGTCGAGGTTTTCGACGAAGGCGGCAGGCCCGTGCGCGGGGAGAAGGGCGAGCTCGTCTGCACGAAGCCGTTTCCCTCCGTTCCGGTCGGTTTCTGGAACGATCCGGACGGGCGGAAATTCCGCAGCGCTTATTTCGCGAAGTACCCGAACGTCTGGTGCCACGGCGACTGGTGCGAGCTCACCGAGCACGACGGCATGATCATCTACGGCCGGTCGGACGCGACGCTCAATCCGGGCGGTGTGCGGATCGGGACCGCCGAGATCTATCGTCAGGTCGAGCAGCTTCCCGAGATCGTCGAGTCGCTCGTCATCGGCCAGGACTGGGAGCGCGACACGCGAGTGGTGCTCTTCGTGAAGCTCAGGGACGGTGTGCAGCTCGACGAGGCGCTGGTCGAGAGAATCAAGCAACAGATCCGCGGGAACACGACACCGAGGCACGTGCCGGCGAAGGTCGTGCAGGTCGCTGAGATCCCGCGCACCAAGAGCGGGAAGATTGTCGAGCTCGCGGTGCGCAACGTGGTGCACGGCGAGGCGGTGAAGAACGTCGAGGCGCTCGCTAACCCCGAGGCGCTCGAACACTTCCGCGGGCGGTCCGAACTCGCGACCTGAAGCTCTTTCCGCGCCCCTCGCTCGCCGTCGATTTTGTCGGTATGATCTTTCTGAAAAAGATCATACCAACATCATACGACACTGGGGCGGGCGCGTATGGGAGAGAAACCGAGGGTGGTGCGCGGGGATGTGCGCGGCATCGGGGAGGCCGCGAGCACGCTCTTCCTCGTGACGGTAGTCGTCGTGGCCAGTACGCGCGTCGCGCAGGCCGACGAGCCGGTGGTCCTGCGGCCGGTCGAGGTCCTGGGCCGCTACGAGGCCGACGTGGGCGACTGGGACTCGGCGAGCCAGGGCGCAGTCACGCGGGCGGGCATCGAGAAGCGCCCGCTGCTGCGACCCGGTGAGATTCTCGAGGCCATACCGGGCATGGTGGTCACGCAGCACTCCGGCGACGGCAAGGCGAACCAGTACTTCCTTCGCGGCTACAACCTCGACCACGGCACCGACTTCGCCACGTGGGTTGCGGGCATGCCGGTCAACCTGCCGACGAATGCCCACGGTCAGGGCTACATGGATCTCAACTTCCTCATCCCGGAGCTCGTTTCGCGGGTCGTCTACCAGAAGGGGCCCTATTTCGCCGAGGACGGCGATTTCGCGTCGGTGGGGTCGGCGCGTATCCAGTACGCAGAATTGCTTCCGGCGAACAATGCGACGCTCACCGGCGGCTCGTTCGATTACCTGCGCGCGCTGTTCACGGGGTCGCCCGAAGTGGGCCCGGGTCGCCTCGTCTACGGCCTCGAGTACCTGCAGAACGACGGCCCGTGGCAGAACCCCGCCAACTTCGCGAAGTACAACGGCGTGCTTCGCTACGCCCAGGGCACGCCGGCGAACGGCTTCAACGTGACGGCCATGGCGTACAAGGCGAGTTGGAACTCGACCGACCAGATCCCGCAGCGTGCGGTCGACAGCGGCTTCGTCGACTACTTCGGCGCGATCGACCGGACCGACGGCGGCGAGTCGAGCCGGTACAGCCTGTCGGGGGACTGGCGGCAGTCGGAAGGTAACATCACCCGAGCCGCGACGCTTTATACGATCTGGTCGCGCCTCAATCTGGTTTCCAACTTCACGTACTTTCTCGACAATCCCGTCAACGGCGACCAGTTCGAGCAGGCGGAGAAGCGTTTCGTCGTCGGCGGATACGCAAGCCAGACCTGGTTCTCGCACTGGGGCGAAAGGCACGTCTGGAACACGCTCGGGGTGCAGCTCCGCCGCGACCAGTTGAGCCCTGTTGCGCTCTACTCCACCGAAGCGCGGCAGCGGCTCTCGACCACGCGGGAAGACAAGGTCACGATCGGGAGCATCTCGCCGTACTTGTCCAACACGGTCGCCTGGACCGACTGGTTCCGCACGGTAGCCGGGCTGCGCGCCGACTTCTACCATTTCGACGTCTCCTCCAACCTCCCGGAGAACTCGGGCAAGAAAAGCGACTCCCTGGTCTCCCCGAAGCTCTCGGCGATCTTCGGGCCGTGGGCGAACACCGAGTACTTCCTGAACTGGGGCACGGGCTTTCACAGCAACGATGCGCGGGGAACGACGATCACGATCGATCCCAAGACCGGCGATCCCGCGCAGCCGGTGGACGCGCTGGTGCGCACGATCGGCTACGAGGTCGGGTTGCGCAGCCGTCCCCTGGAAGGTCTGACGACCTCTCTGGCGCTCTGGCGGCTCACGCAGGACTCGGAGCTTCTGTTCATCGGCGACGCGGGGACGACCGAAGCGAGTCGGCCCTCCGAGCGGACCGGTGTCGAATGGCTGGTGCAGTACCTGCCCAAGCCGTGGCTCGCAGCCGATCTCGCCCTCGCCTACACGCGTGCGCGCTTCACGGATTCGGACCCGGCGGGGAACTACATCCCCGGCGCGCCCGACTGGGTCCTGTCCGCGGGCCTCACGGTCGACAACATCCAGCGTTGGTTCGGAAGCCTCCGTTGGCGCTACTTCGGGTCGCGCGCGCTGGTCGAGGACAACACGGTTCGCTCGCAGAGCACGTCGCTCCTCAATGCGCGCATCGGCTATGCGTTCACGCCACGGATACGCGCCTGGCTCGATGTGTTCAACACGTTCAACAGCAAAGACCACGACATCGATTACTTCTACGTCTCGCGCCTTCCCGGCGAGCCGGCCGAGGGAATCGCCGACATCCACTTTCACCCGGTCGAGAGCCGCGCGCTGCGGCTGACGGTGTCGCTGTCCTATTGAGCCGATTTGGAAGGCTTGCGAAGGTGCATTCACGGTGCCGGTGATACTTGCTACCCTGGGGTAAACCCACCGCGCCAAGAACCAGGAAGGAAAGCGGGGCGCGATGACCTTTCACTTCACTGATCGATATCAATGACGACCGGGTTCGAGTCGCTTGACAATGGACCCATTTCCAGGGCCTTATGTCCGCGATCGACCCGCTGTTCGAGCAACTTGCCGCCGCCGGCCTGCAGCCGCTCCAGTTGCGGCATCACCGGCTTCTGCCGATCGTGCAGGGCGGCATGGGCGTGGGCGTGTCCGCGCATCGCTTGGCCTCCGCGGTGGCCCGAGCGGGCGCGCTGGGGACTATTGCGTCGGTCGACCTGCGTCACCACCATGACGACCTGATGGCGCGTTGCCGCGGCGTGCGCGACCGCGAGGTGCTCGACCGCATCAACCTCGAGGCGCTCGACCGCGAGGTGCGGCTCGCCAAGACGCAGTCCGAAGGCCGCGGCGCGATCGCCGTCAACGTGATGAAGGCCGTGGACCAGCATCCGGAGCTCGTGCGGCAGGCGTGCGCATCGGGGGCGGATGCGATCGTGATGGGCGCCGGCCTGCCGCTGGACCTGCCCGAGATGGCGGCCGAGTTTCCCGACGTCGCGCTGGTGCCGATCCTGTCGGATGCGCGCGGTGTGAGCGTCGTGCTGAAGAAGTGGCTGCGCAAGAAGCGGCTGCCGGATGCGATCGTAATCGAGCACCCGCGTTATGCGGGCGGGCACCTGGGTGCCACACGCATCGACGAGCTGGCCGACGCGCGCTTCGACTTCGAGTGCGTCCACGAGAAGGTGCGCGCGCTGCTGCGCGAGCTCGGCGTCGAGCGCATGCCGCTGATCGCCGCCGGGGGCGTCAGTACCCACGAGCGCGTGTGCCAGCTCTTGAATCTCGGCTACGCCGGCGTGCAACTGGGCACGGCGTTCGCGGTCACCGAGGAGGGGGACGCGCATCCGAATTTCAAGCGGGTGCTGGCGGGCGCCACCGCTGCGGACATCGTCGAGTTTGTGAGCGTCGCGGGGCTGCCGGCGCGCGCGGTGCGTACACCCTGGCTGGAGCGCTACCTGAAGCGCGAGGCACGCCTGCGCGAGAAGGCGCCGTCAAACCCGCACAAGTGCGCGGCTGGGCTGCAGTGCCTGACCGTCTGCGGCCTGCGGGACGGCCTCACGAAGTTCGGCCAGTTCTGCATCGACAGCCAGCTCGCCGCCGCGGTCAAGGGGGAGGTGTCGCGGGGCCTGTTCTTCCGGGGCGCGTCCAGCGTGCCGTTTGGCGCGGCGATCCGGCCGGTGCGCGACCTGATCGAGTACCTCCTGAGCGGCCGGATGCCGGCGGCGCTCCTGCCGCAGGGCGCGTGATTTGA
>Ga0209253_10004844_pt1 | contig 11689 bp, 15 predicted proteins | sample FrelakmetBRP12BR_FD_187145 | JGI IMG/M metagenome (GOLD analysis project Ga0209253, IMG submission 187145) | Freshwater lake sediment microbial communities from the University of Notre Dame, USA, for methane emissions studies - BRP12 BR (SPAdes)... | ecosystem: Environmental > Aquatic >...
TTTTTGTAAAGATTACTATCATTGCGGACTATCCGGTTTTACCCGAACGGTCACCACCATTATTCTTCACAGATATAAAAAAACCCAGTACCGGAAAATACCGGAACATGGTGATGCAGTTTTATGACCAGATTCCATCGAACGCTTTTTACAGTGATCCTGCTTGCATGTATTTTTTCTATCGGGATTGTATGTGCAGCGGATGCAGAAGAAACGCAGGCCGATCTCAATGTCTCAAAAGTGGTGAGTTCAGCCGGGCCGTACGAAACCAATGACGAAATAACGTGGATTGTCACGGTCTGGAATAACGGGCCGGGCAATGCCACAAACATTACGCTGGCAGAAAACAGTTCACACCTCAGCGGGTTAACAACAATAACCGCCGTAGCCGGCCGTGGTGAATACAATACCACCACGAACCTCTGGAATATCAGTGAGCTGGGAAATGCCACGTCTGCAACCCTCACGCTCACGACAACCTTCAGCACTTCCGGGGAAAAGATAAACAGGGTTGATATCACCGCATTGAGCGAGACCGATCCGGTGGCGGGCGACAACCATGCAGAGGCGGCCGTACAGGTCAACGCATCGGATGTCGTCCCCCCAGTAATCCCCATAACTGCCGACCTCAGGATCAGGCCAAACACCCTGAACCTAAAAAGCAAAGGTGTATTCACGGTATTCATCACCCTGAAGGGGATTACAGGGGAGTTCGTGACTGGGGAAAAGCTCAAGTCCCGCATCGATTCTGCCAACAGTTCCCTGACCTGCGGTGGCGCTGAGATGGTCAGGATGTCGGCATCGAACAAGGATGGCGGAACCCTGATTGCGAAGTTCCACAGGCAGGACCTCGAAAATGTTACTGCGGGTGATGGGGTGCAGATTAATTGTTCAGGTACGCTGACTGTGGACGGGAAGGCCATCGATGTTGAAGGCAGCGATACCATCCGGGTAATCGGGGAAAAGAGTGAGGTGGATAAAATCTTTTCACGGCTCTTAAAATTCCTGGGCCTATCAAAAGATGATGTGGAAATCATTGAAGATGAGGATGGGAATGTTACGCTGACGGTCTCTCTGAACCCTGACGATTTCAGGAAGTCCGGCCAGATAAAAAAGGCTTTTACAGCACCAGGCAAAAAATCGGACTCTCAAGCGGGTGATGATCCGGAAGTATCTCGTACAACGCCAGGAAAGGAGAACCAGGAGAGAGAAGAAAAAACCCCAAAAACAAACGGCAATGATAACTCCATCAGGGAAAACAATGCCGGTAAAAAAGAGGATACAGGTAACAATGAAAATAACGGGCGTGATGATACATCAAACGGGAAGCCAAACGGAAAAAAGAACAAGTAACCAGCTCCCCGATCACTTTTTTTCCCGTGCTACACATTCCTTCCCTTTTTTGTCGGCCCCAGCCAATCCAAACCCATCTGAGCAGTGTTTCCCCCCGCCCTCCAATCTTATTTGCCACCGCTTCCCCTGAACCTCACGACAATAACCGCACACATCCGCCGGATGTTGGACAAGCGATAGCCCCGGTCGGGGGTCCGAATGGGGGGGGACATTGATGGTCCGGTACTACTATCCGGCTTTTCCTGGGATCGGCCGTTGTATACGTTGTATGAACTCAGATTTTCAGGAGTATATTTGCCATAGTATCGCTGAAGAGCCAATTATTATGAGGAAATACAATATTCACATCACAAAATGTGGCGAATACATCACAAAACACCGGTTCATCCCGACCTCCGAAAACAGCTGATCCGGGCTCAATAAGGGATCTGATTGCCCGGTTGATTCTGACGGGGACCCTTAAAAGCGATACCTGGTCCCGCACTCACCTGGTCTTTACGCCAATACCATCATACCAGCGGGATTCATAATTCCCCGAGTAATCGTACGTGTACCCGATCTCCTTAAAAAAATCCTCAAACTCCTGCTGTGCACGGGAACTTTCTTTTGCAGTATTTTTTGTGCGGTAAAAATGCGCCAGATAAACAAAACTGGCGCCATGATCCGGGAAATCTTCCCGCTGTATTGAATCGATCATCGTGTAGTGTAAAAGCAGGTCATGCCACTCAGGACAGGAACCTTGCCCGCCAATGATGAGGCATTCAGGCCCGGTGACCGGCGCGGCTGGTACAGTTTTTTTACGGGGAGTTTTCTTTTTTCCGTCGTGACTGGCACGTTTTTTTCCTTTCAAAGAACGGTTCGTTTTGGGATGATCCTTGGGGCCAGCATCCTCCGGTGCCATAGTGGTACTGATCCTGCCACACATATAAAAAATTTATTTTTCATTCTTTGTCTTCCGGCCGCATCCATCCGGTGCTGTTGTGGTCCGGCCGGGGTGGTGATGCGGGGAGCGGGACGTATCAGTCCGTTTAAATCCGACCCGGTTCCATAGATCGCAATAGAGCCTCAACCAGGAGCACCATGAATAACCCGCCATCGTTCCAGGCCATGCCGTACCGGGCGATTGCACTCCTCATCCCGGTTTGTGTCCTGTCACTTCATGTATCTGTCATGGCCGCCACACTCCCGCACAATCTTTTCCTGACCATGATCGGACTCATGGTCGCCTATATCCTGCCTCCTGCCGGAAAAGAGACCGTCATTCCCGTGGGGATAGCACTCGGTATTCCCTGGTACTACATGGCACTCTCCATCGCGATGATTGACGTTGAGACCGGGCTGTTCATGGCGCTCAACTTCGACCTCGCGTTCAGGGTTCCCTACCTTGGAACTATCCTTGCCGATCTCACACAGAAAACACAGCGGTTCATCGAAGATCACCGCTGGATTGCCGGCCTGTACTTCTTTGCCATCGTGCTGATGGTGATGGTACCGGTATTCGGGAGCGGGGGAATCAGGGGCTCCATTGCGGGAAAACTTCTTGGCATGGGCAACTATTTAGTATTTCTTGGGATTCTTGCAGGATCTCTTATCGGGTGTTTTGGTATCGCTGTCGGGTCAGCAGCGATTATCAGCAATCTCTGATCGGAAGGGATCCCGCTCTCGGATATCAGCATAAACGGAGGAAACCGGAGGCAGCTAACAGCGGGCCCAGCGGATGCAGGATCCTGCCGGAAGAGAGCCCCGGCACTGCATCCCCGTTGCGGCAAGCGCACCATGCCCACGCTGTTGACCGGCGTTCCATACCGGATCGCTTTCTGGCGGGTGCAGGCTCAGGATGAGAAGTGGTATGGTTCAGACGATCCATGAATCGCTTTTTTTATGATCCGTACACCGGACAGGACAAGAGGATAACAAAAAATTCAAAAAAACCGCTACCTGAGGCAGTTTTCATAACGCAGCGACGGATGTATCCATGGTCAGCGGATACTATTGCCCATTCCATCACGCCGCTTTTCTCTCTTTGACAATAAGGACCGGCCGGTTTGCCCTCCGCGCAACCGCGCTGGTTGTACTTCCCACAAAGAATGCCTTGAGATCCCGTACCCACCCTTCCCCGTACGGGCTCAGGACGATGACGGAAACATCATCATTGCCGGCCGCGGAGATAATCTCATCGGGCGGGTATCCCACGTGGACACGGGACGTTGCCTTGAAACCTGCCCGCACAAATTCCTTTTCGAGTTTTTTTAATTTTTCTTTTGCCGCCTGCACATGGTCCTGTATTTCCTTTTCTGATTCACCTTTATCAACCACATGGAGAAGGAGAACCTCCCCGGCTGCCGGTAACTCCTGTGCCAGCGCGACTGCATTTCCTGCAGGCTTTGAAAAGTCCGTGGGTATCAGCAGCTTTGAAAAGATCCTTGCACATGATGTTTCGCCCGTTCCTTTCTCTGATGGATACCGCATAAGCAGGACGTTTGTCGTTGCCTGGCGTATAACGCTTGCAGAAACACTGCCAAGCAGGATACTCTGGATCGGGTTTTTTCCCCTCGCACCCATCATAATCAACGAGACGTTTTCATCCATCGCAGTTTCTAATATCGCATGCGGGACATCACCCTGAGTTATCATGCTGACAATGACATCAATTTTTATCTGCACGGTAAGGCCAAGGTTCTCAAGAAATGCCTTGTTCTCTGCGAGGATGACCCTCGCATTCTCGATCTCCTGATCGTGAGTCCGGCCTCCTTTTGGCGGATGTGTGGCATCGACGATATGCAAAAGGATTACTTCGTGAACGCCAGGGATATCCCCGATACAGGCAAGAAGGTTCCGGGCATCACCGGAAAAATCTGTTGGCAGCAGCACTTTTTCAAACATTCCTGGTCCCCGCAAGGTTTTTTGTATCCACTGATACAGTGGAACGACCCGCATCGGGTCTGATAGATGCTGTTAGTCTCGTTCCTGAATATAAATTCACTTTTTGTTATCGTTGCCCTCTTTGGGTAAAAAAAGTCCATGAGTTCTTATGAGGACCGGAATCCCGGGGGCTGTTGCTCATACAGTCGCGTCCGCTGTCGTCCTCTACCACATCAGCCCGGGTTTTAGCTCCCGCGTCAGCCGGATGAACTCCGCCTGCATGATTCAATGATAAAAATCCATAAATGGACTCCATTTGCAATTTTGAAACGTATAACTGCGAATTTTTTTGTTGTCACGGGATCGTTTATTTATTCATCCGACTCATCTATCTGCATGCGACCGCGTAAGAAAAAAATCCCGCCGCCCGGATGCTCATCTCTTGTGGTGGCTGTCATACTCATCACCTGCCTCCTTGCCGCAGGATGCACCGGACAGGCACCTGAACCCGGCCTCAATGGTACCGGATGGACCCTGACAGGCTATGTCGTTAATGGCACGGCAGTGCCGGTCCTTACCGGCACAAAAGTCACCATTGATTTCGGCGATGGCGGGCGTATCACCGGCACGGCCGGGTGTAACCGCTACTTTGCCTCCTATGAGGTGAAGGGCACAGCGATCACCATTGGGCCGGCGGGATCCACGATGATGTACTGCGGTTCACCGGGGGTGATGGAGCAGGAGAGCGCCTATCTTGCGGTCCTCAACCAGGCAAAGACCTTCACCATCGACGGTGACCGGCTCAGCTTATCAGATGCGAAGGGCACAAGGATCCTCTCGTTTGCCAAGACTGTTCCGCCTGCACCGGAACCACTCGTTGGGACAAACTGGACTCTTAATTCCTTCCACACGGCAGACGCAGTCTCATCAGTTATCGCCGATACAACCATCACCGCCATCTTCGGTGATGACGGGCGTGTCTCCGGCTCAGCCGGGTGCAACCGCTACTTCGCCCAGTACAATGTGACGGGAACATCGCTTTCGATCGGCCCGGCCGGGTCAACGAAGATGTTCTGCGGTACACCGGGTATGATGAAGCAGGAGAGCACCTTCATGACGCTCCTCAACCAGGCAAAGACCTTCACCATCGACGGTGACCGGCTCAGCTTATCAGATGCGAAGGGCACAACGATCCTCACATTCAGCGCGAATGCCTGATATTCCCCTTTTTTCACTGCTTCAATGCCCTCAAATTCCTGTCAGTACCGTGCAGACTGGCATCCTGTATCCATCAACCGGCTTCTTGATTGTATACAGAAGTAAATCCTGGACACTCGCGGCTTTCATGACAGAATTTATAAGAAAAATCCCTAGTGTATCCTTCCACAGATGATCTGCCATACCCCACCCCTTTTTGCTTGTCAAAGAGCAGACCTTATTAAAAAACGACTAATAGGTATTTCACCATATGATCAAACGGTGAGTGTCCCTGACTCCGGACCAGGACTGTAAGCAGTGCGGCAGGTGTTGCGAGAAGTGGGGATGGGGACAGAAGGGTGTCATCGGAGATCTCATCCCGTGGATCACGCAGGGCCGCAGGGATATCCTGCAGCACGTAGGGATCAGGTTTGCTGACGGCACAAGAAAGAACGGGCGGGAACTATCTCTTGAAGATCTCCCGCGTGTCACCCGCATCGACTACTGGGTCTCGATACAAGGCAGGAAGATCCGGTACTGCCCGTTCTTCTTCCGGGCAGAGGACGGAATGGCCTGGTGCAGGATCCATGGCGCAAAGCCGGAAGTCTGCATACGTTTCATGCCGTGGAACGAGGGCATTCGTGATTATGCGTTAAGCTGCCCGGCATGCAAAGACACAGCGCCGTGATGCGGGAAAATCTATTCAAATTGTTTTTTAAAGGCACTGGCTGACACGAGGAGAGATCATACAATGTCTTTGATTGTGTCACGTGTAGAGGATCCCTGACCATAAGGGCAGATACTGCCTGGAGAAGGAATCGCCATTATTTTTTGTTTTTCTCAAATCGGAGGATGATACGCAACTATATTGCCTGATACAACAAATACATGTGAGCAGAAGAAAAAAGGAGCGAAAAATGGGGCACATGCGGACAGATTCCAAAAAACGATACCATCTTGCATCCCTCATCTGCGATTATCTGCTCAAGAAAAATGTCACGCAGGCTGACGTAACAGCACGGGATATTGCAAAATTTCATCGCCTGTCCGGCAAATCCTCCCAGTCTATCAGCGCAATGCTGAATTTTTTATACAGTAACCGCATCAGGGAGACCCGTTTTGGATTTTACATCCTGGGAACGCTGGCTTTTAAAAAAGTTGACTATCCCCACCGGTACACCATCGAACTTATTGACGGAGCCAGGGGTTTACTGTAATTTTGTGCATTTAAAATACGACTGCACAGCCGATAGTGCCGGTTTTTGATTCGTGCCCGGTGTCAGTACCGTGGAACGTTGCCTGCATTGTTTACACGTAGAATCCCGTGTTTCCCGGAAATGGTCCCGTGCTATTCTGTTGATGATTGCATTCTCAGCATGGCAGACAGGACAGGTGAACCGGATGACATACCCGGTTCTTGTTCCCATAACCTCGGGTTTTAAACTGTGTTTTATCATTGTTTCATTCATTTTTTTTGTTTGTTTTTGTCAGATTGGAATATAAATGCAATCTGGTTTTCTGATCGGTTCGTACAGACAAAAAGGGTTTTGCAGGGCATGCGAAAGAACCGTCGCCATGGTTACAACCTGATGCGAGCGGTCGTATGGCCAAAACCGTTTATGATTCCCAGTGTGTTGGCGCCCTGAGTGTATAGCATGATGGGTTGGCACTGTCTTTTGCTTTTAAGAGACCTTCCACCACCACCCGTACCGCAGGACCCCTTTTGGGCAGGTATCGACACACGCGCCGCAGAGTATGCACTCATCACTCGCGGGATCTCCGGTACCCACCATCCCGGCCACATCAAGGCTTCGCGGGCATTCGATATTGCACCTCCTGCACTGGTTGCACTGTCCTTTATCTGCTTCAAGGTGGAGGGAAGGGTAGCGCAGGGCATTTTTAAGACGCGTTCCGATCATCATGAGAGGGGAGAAAAAGCAGAAATACGCACAGAAAGCCCGCCTGCCCAGCAGGAGGGAGATGAGAAGAACAGAGAGCACGATGCTGTAAAAGATCACATACGAGAGGAGCGGGAAGGGGAACCCGCCGATATGGTAGAGGAGATCGACCCGCTCGTACCCGCCGGCGCGGACCGCAAGGAGCAGTGTCACGCCCCCCCAGACTGCCCAGAAAACCCAGCGGGCAAACGGCAGCCAGCGGATCCGCACGAGCGGTTTCTTAAAGACAAGGTCGATGAGCATCTGCTCTGCCCCCAACGGGCAGGCATACCCGCAGAACGCCCGTCCGGTGACAAATGAGAGAAGAAAAACAATCATCCAGAAAAGCAGTCCGGCTGACACGATGCGGTCAGCACTCCCCAGTACCGTAAGGTATGGGGACATGACAATGAAGGTGAAAGGAAAAATGAGGAAAAAAAAGAACAGGAGGGTCCTGCGCAACCGCTGTCGTTGTGTCAGTGCCATAATTACTCTCCAAATCCCTGTTGATTGAGGTGATCGGGCATATCAGAAAAATCACTTGTTGATATGCACCACTTTTGCCGGCGGGAACCCGTTGAAGTACGTGGATGAGGCAATCGTGTAGGCACCCATGTTTTCAGAATAGACCAGGTCATTGAGGTCAAGATCCGGCAGCTCTGCGGAGAGCGTGATGGTGTCGAATGCATCGCAGGTCGGCCCGAAGACTGCCGAGATCTGTGTCTCGCCTTCCTTGAAGGGCAGGACCGGGTAGTTGATATGATCAAAGATCTGTCCTGAATACGTGTGGTAGACCCCGTCGTTGATGTAATAACAGGGCTTCCCGTCGCGAAACGCTTTCCCGATCACTTTCGCCACCAGTGTGCAGGTATTTGCCACGAGGAACCGTCCCGGTTCAGCGAGGATCTGCATATCCGCAGGGAACAGGCGCTTGATTTCCGCATTCAGTTTTCTGGCAAGCGTCCTGATGGACCGGATCCCGGGATGGTACTTTACCGGGAAACCGCCGCCGATATCAAGGATCCGGATCTTCCTTCCGGTCCGTGTCTCCACCTCGTTGATAATATTTGCCGAGAGTTGCAGGGCCTGCATATAATTTTCAAAATTCGTGCACTGGCTGCCCACATGAAAACTCAGGCCCTCCACAACAAGGCCCATGTCGAATGCAGCGATGATCAGGTCAACTGCTTCGCCCGGGTGGGCCCCGAACTTTGAGGAGAGTTCCACCATGGAACCGGTATTGGGGACCCTGATGCGCAGCACGAGACCCGCATGCGGTGCATACTCTTTGATCTTTTTTAACTCGTAACTGTTGTCAAATGTGACAAGGGGCTTGTACTGGTCGAGGGCCTGGAGCGTTTCAATCGGCTTGATGGTATTTGCATAGATGATCTTGTCCCAGATCCAGTCCTGCCGTTCCGCATCCGGCATATCCCTGATATTTTCCCAGACGATCATGAATTCGGGCATGGACGCAACATCGAAGCTGCAGCCCATCGTAAAAAGGGTCTTTACGATCTCTGCATTCGAGTTTGCCTTGACCGCAAAGTAGACCTGCACATTGGGCAGGTGCTCCTTGAATTTCTGGTAATTCTTACGGATCTTTTCATGGTCAATGACAAAGATGGGTGTCCCGTGCTCGCGTGCCAGATCCTGCAGCAGTGCCTTTCGCGCCTGGTCTACGTGGGGGACCCCGTTATCATGCCCGTCCCTTTTATTACCCTTTTTCCCTTCATCCGCCACATTTGCCATTACATGAGTCATTCATTGCACAAATAAGAAGTTTTTGAATTGCCAGGGATCGGCCGGGTCAATATCGTTCTCCTTGCTCTCCTTAAAATAGATCGTCCTGTTCTTCAACGGTGTCCAGTCGGAGGGGCCGGACCAGAACTCCCCGAGATACGGTTTTGCAATCCTTAATACGAACTCGTGGGGCAGGTCATCGGGGAGGCAGAACCCTTTTTTCGGGTTTTTGATCATCCACATCACGGCAGTGACAACCCCGAGCGCAACCTGGGCGGTCGTTGCGTTCTGCCCGGGCGCGAGTTTGCTCGATTCCTCGATGGTAAGCATGCTCCCCGTCCACCATGACCTGTACGGGTGGCCCATCAGCAGGGCCCCCAGCATATCCGCCCCGCCGATGATCTCCCGGTCGGTCATGATCCTGAGTTTCGGCTGCAGCTCGTAGTTCCTGCCCCTAAGCTCGTAGAGCGATGCGATCGTCCCGTCACAGGGCATGTACGCGTAGTGCATGGTCGGCCGGTAGATCGCTTTGCCGTCTTTCCAGACCGTCCACCGGTCAGAGATGCCGAACGCCTCGCCGTGCCGGATGACCATTCCCACGATCTCCTGGTGGGGCACCCATGACCTGACCCACGTGTTCATCCCCATCTGGGCAAGCATGATCTGGTTCTTTGGCCCGACCGGGGGCACGTGGGCATTATAGGGCAGCTCCTTCTCGTGCGTCCCCCATCCCATCTCTGCGGGAGCAGTACCCTCCTCCCGGAGCCCCTCGATGCTCCACGTCCCGACAAACTCGTCCACCTGTTTGGGGGCGCGGGAGACCTGGGTGTCGCGCTCCGAGCAGTGGATGACCTTTACCCCGGTCTCCAAGGCAAGCTCGCCAAACTTCTGCTCCCGCACAAGCCTCTTCATCCGCTCCGGGTCGGGCGCGATCCCGTCGTCGAGCATCTTGTTTGCGATATCGAGCAGCCCCTGCTTGGCAAAGTGCGAGATAAGACCGGGATTGGCGCCATGGTCGACAATACAGGTGGTGGCGTTCTTCCAGTCTTTCGTGAGTTCCAAAAGCTTCATCTGCCGGTGGTACAGGGACTTCTCGTACGGGCTTGCGGTGAACCGCTCGCTATAGGAATTCCAGACCTCAACCGACGTGTTCATGTACAGGACATGATGGTCATGGCACCACTGCAGGATTGCGCAGCAGTCGATGTTCCAGGCAAGGTCAATCAACAGCCCGCCCGGCTCCAGGTAATCGGAGAGGACCTGGTCAAGGTTTTCTGGCGTAACTTTCCTGTTGAAAAACCGCAACCCCCGCGTTGTCCATGCCTTGAGCTCCTTTGCCTTGTCCTCAAAATCGATGATCGTGATGTTCTCGTACGGTATGTTCACGTGCTTTAATAGGACAGGGAGCGTGCACCTTGCGACAGCGCCATACCCGATGATCAGAACCTTGTTCGTGAATTCCCCACCGCGCCCCATGGTACACATCTTTACGCAGGATTTTATTTTCAATTTTGTTATTCTGTATTCCCAGCTGGCGATACACTATCCGGCCGGTATACAGGAGAGCAGGGCAGGGTTGAGACGGGGCGGTACTTGAGAAGAAACTATTTCTTGCACAAGGAAATAACGTTAGAAAACCAGTGCTTACCAGTGGGAGTGGTTGATATGGCAGATGCAGTCATCACGGAATATGCAGGGACCAAAAAAGGAGCGATCGTCAGGTATTACCAGTACGGCAGCGGCGGGGTGCGGGTGCTTGATGCAGGAAAAAACCTTTGCCGGCTCTATCTCTTCGATCACCCAGCAAATATGATGGCGGAGCGCGACCCTGTCCGCCAGGAAAAAATCCTCCGGCGTTTTATGTTCGACCGGTACGGGATGCTTGAGGAGACGTTTGCGTTCGGGCAGCCGCCGCGGACATTCCGGTACGAGAACGGGGGCAGGCAGATTGCTGTCCGGGAAGGCGGGCAGTACGGTGCTGTCGGCACAACGTTTGCCTTCGAAGAGAGCGGCATTTCAGAGACCGCGTGGGGGCGCCATGGCGAGATCGGGCGGGTCTACATATTCGAAGATAGCCGCGACACCATCACGGAACGGACCGGTGGGTGGTTCGGGACGGTGGACCGGACATTTGTGTTTGAAGGGATTGATGCGTCGGTCTTCCGTGAACCGGAAGCGTTTTTGCAGTTCCTCGTCTTTACCGAACGGCGTGACGGGGAGGCGGATGCAGGGACCGGGGGCATTCCTGCTGACACCGGTCGCAGGGCGGGGCCCCCCCTGATGGCCAAAAGCAGGTTCGCGTTTACCGGAAAACGACCCGCTTCAACAGAGTCCCGTCAGGAGAAAAAAGGAGACAGCCGGATCGATTTCATCCCGGACGGTGATGCCCAAGAAAAGGATACGTCTGGTGAAAAAACCCGCCCGAAAAAGAGCAGCGAGATCTCCTATGCCGAACGACGGGGAGAGCGGAAATCTTAAAAAATATCCTTTGTACTAAAAGCCCTTGAAGCGGAACGGGCGAGACACCATACACCTGCTCATGACAATGAGGGACTGTTGAAAAGTACGCAGCCCAGCGGTATCACAGAGTGCCTGTT
>Ga0209253_10004845_pt1 | contig 11688 bp, 9 predicted proteins | sample FrelakmetBRP12BR_FD_187145 | JGI IMG/M metagenome (GOLD analysis project Ga0209253, IMG submission 187145) | Freshwater lake sediment microbial communities from the University of Notre Dame, USA, for methane emissions studies - BRP12 BR (SPAdes)... | ecosystem: Environmental > Aquatic >...
TTCTCGGGGTACTGGCACGGCCCGTAGTTGTTGGAGGCGCGGGTGATCACCACCGGCACCTTGTAGGTGGCCCAGAACGCGAACGCCAGCCGGTCGCCGCCCGCCTTGGAGGCCGCATAGGGGTTGCGCGGGTTGAGCACGCTCTCCTCGGTGAAGGAGCCCTCGCCGATCGAGCCATACACCTCGTCGGTGGAGATCTGCACGAAGCGCTCGAGGCCCACCCGGCGCGCCTCCTCCAGCAGCACCAGCACGCCCTTGATGTCGGTGTCGATGAAGTGCCCTGCCCCGAGCAGCGAACGGTCCACGTGGGTCTCGGCAGCGAAGTTCACGGCGAGCTGACACCCCGACATCGCCGCCCGCACCACCTCGGGATCGCAAATGTCGCCGCGCACGAAGCGGTAGCGCGGGTCGTGCTCCACGTCCTTGAGGTTCTCGAGGCGGCCGGCGTAGGTGAGCTTGTCGAGGTTGACGACCTCCCAATCCGGGCGTTCGGCGAGGACGAAGCGGACGAAGTTGGAGCCGATGAAACCGCAGCCACCCGTGATCAGGATCCTCGAAGTCATCGCCCGTTCCCCGCCATCCTGCCTCAAGGGCCAGGCACCGGCCTGAACCGTCCTGCCCCGGACCGCCCGTCAGTGCTGCGTCAGAAGGCCCAGCAGATACTCGCCGTACCCGGACTTCGCGAGGGGCTCGGCGATGCGGCGCAGGTGGCCGTCATCGATGAAGCCCATGCGCCACGCGACCTCCTCGGGGCAGGCGATCTTGAGCCCCTGCCGCTGCTCGACCACTTGCACGAAGTTGCACGCCGCCAGAAGCGACTCGTGGGTCCCGGTGTCCAGCCAGGCCGTGCCCCGGCCGAGAAGCTCAACCGCCAGCTCGCCCCACTCCAGGTAGCGGCGATTCACGTCCGTGATCTCCAGCTCCCCGCGCGCCGAGCGCCCGAGCGAGTGGGCGACCGAAACCACCCTGTTGTCGTAGAAGTAGAGCCCCGTCACCGCGTAGTGGGTCTTCGGGTGGGCCGGCTTCTCCTCCAGCGAGACCGGGCGACCCTGCCCGTCGAGCTCGACCACGCCGTACCGCTCGGGTTCGCGCACCCAGTAGGAGAAGATCGTGGCGCCGCGCTGCCGCGCCGCGGAGGCCTGCAGGCGCTTGGCCAGACCCTGCGCGTAGAAGATGTTGTCGCCGAGGATCAGGCAGACGCTCTCCCGGCCGATGAACTCCTCGCCGATCAGGAAGGCCTCGGCGATCCCGCCGGGGGTCGGTTGCTGGGCGTATGAGAGGCGGATGCCCCACTGGCTGCCGTCATTGAGCAGCGTCCTGAAGAGCGGCGCGTCCTGGGGCGTCGTGATGACCAGGACATCGCGGATGCCGGCCAGCATCAGGGTGGAGAGCGGGTAGTAGATCATCGGTTTGTCGTAGACGGGCACGAGCTGCTTCGACACCCCGAGCGTGATCGGGTGCAGGCGAGTCCCTGAGCCACCGGCGAGAATGATGCCCTTCATCGTGCCTCCGTGGAGTATTGTACGCGGACCCGGCACCAGCCCGTGTGGTGGGACCGGCGGTTGCCACGCGCCGGCAGCCCGCCGATGGAATAGACTATGGAGCCCGGACCATTGTCGAGGGTGGTCGAGGAGGCAGCGTGAGCAAGACCCTGCTGTTGGGACCACAGCACGAGCAGTCCATCGCGGACCGCGACTCCAACCTCATCCCCAACGGGGAGGAGCAGACGCGCATGATCCAGATCGCCGACCACGTCGGGGCGATCCTGGACCTCCTGCAACTCGACCGCAAGGATCCGAACCTTCTCGGCACGCCCGAGCGGGTCGCCAAGATGTACTTCGAGATGTTCCACGGCCTCGTCGAGGGGGCCGAGCCCACCGTCACCACGTTCCCCAACGAGGAGAACTACCAGGCCATGGTGATGGAGCGCGACATCTCCTTCTACTCCATGTGCACCCACCACCTGGTGCCATTCTACGGCCACGCCCACATCGCCTACATCCCGAACCGGCGCATCGTGGGGCTGTCCAAGCTCCCACGGATCCTCGAGTTCTACGCCAAGCGCCCGCAGATCCAGGAGCGCCTCACCGAGCAGGTCGCCGACTACCTCGCGAACAAGCTGCAGCCCCTCGGCGCGATGGTCGTGATCGAGGCGCGCCACCTGTGCGTCGAGATGCGCGGCGTGAAGAAGCCCGGCGCCCTCACGATCACCTCGGCGATTCGCGGCTGCTTCGAGGACCGGAAGGTGCGCGGCGAGTTCCTCCACTTCCTCGGAAGGACGAAGGAGTGGTAGACGAGGCCCTGGCCAGGAGGGTCTCCGAAGAGCTTCCCGGCTGGGTGCTGGACGGCGAGGAGCTGGTCGGACTCTGGCGGTTTCCCGACTTTGGCGCGGCGCTCGCCGCCGCGGTGCGGGTGGGAGCGCTGGCCGAGCGCGCGGACCACCACCCGGACATGCACATCGGGTGGGGGAAGCTGGAGGTCCGCCTCACCACCCACAGCGCGAAGGCGCTCACCGTGCGCGACGTGGACCTCGCCGGCAAGGTCAGCAAGGCGCTCGGCCCTCCCCAGGGGTAGCGCCGGCACGCGCTAGAACGCCACCTGGACGAAGAGGTACACCCGGGTCGCGGCCGCCAGGGCGCTCCCGTCCGCGGTGACCTTCTGCTTCTCGTCGAAGGGCTTGCCGGCCTTGGCCTTGAACGGCCCCAGGATGACGCGCGCGAGGCCCCGGCCACTGGCGTCCTCGAGGAGCAGCACGGTGGTCAGCGTGGCCTTCTTTTCGGCCGCGTTACTCCCGACGACCTGCGCCTGGCACTTCACGGTCTCGCCGGCCCGGACCTCCTGCTGAGCGGTCAGGGTCACGCTGTCGAGGAGAACCCCCTGCACGTCCGCGCGCACCGCTATCGGCTGCCCGAGGCTGAAGGGGTAGTCGCTCTGGAACGGGTTCTCGGCGGGGGCGTAGGCGGGACCTTGCTGCGCAGAGGCGAGGCCCGCGATCACCGTAGCGAGCAGCGCAAACCGCACGCAATCCATGCCGACCTGCCCGAAGGGGCGAATCCGGACTCGCGCGATGGTCACGTTCGTGAGTCTACCCCACGGCCTGCTCGGCTGCCAGAGCCGCCCCGCTTCATGCCTGGCGTCACCGGCGGTCAGCGGACCTGCTGGGCGATCTCCCGTGCCAGCGGCCCGAGAGCTCTCTCGGTGGACCGCTCGATGGTGAGCGTCGTGTACTCGATGGTCGCGGAAAGCGAGCGCCCCCTCGGCCGCCCGGTCGCCACGTCGTAGCACGTCACGGTGACCCGGGACGAGTACGCGACGTCGTAGCGGCCCATGTACTGCAGCTCGCGCTGCCCGGCGGGGACCACCCGGGCCAGGGCGAGCACCGCCACGCCCGCACCGCGCAGGGCCCGGATCAACTCCTCCGTCCCGGGCTCACCCTCCCCGCGCACCAGGCCTTCGGTGGCCGGCAGCGTGGCCGCATCGAGAGGCTGCAGTCCGGCCGCCTGCAGCTCGGACTGCACGAAGCTCGAGACCGTTCCCACGAGAAGCTGCTCCCCGACCGCGGCGACAGCCACTCCGGCAAGCGCCGGTGCAGGCTGCTGCTCCTGCGCGCGTGCAGCGGCCGCCGGAACGGCCGCACCGCGTGGGGCGGCGCGTGATCCTTCACGTGAGCTCCCCTGCGGCGCCTCGACCTGCGGTGGCGAAAGCCGAGCCGTGCCCTGCGAGGCTGCCGCTGCGGCAGCAGCCGACTCCCCTGCCGCCGCCTGGGTCTGCCGGCCCGTCCCCGCGGGCTCGGCCGGCTTCCCCTGTCGCGTCTCGCCGGCCTCGCGCGTGCCGAGACCGGTTGACGCGCCCGGCACCGGAGCGGCCTTCCCCGCCTGCCTGACCTGCGCGCTCGGCCCCCCCCACGGGAGGAAGCGCCTCACGAGTGGCGATCGCACGGCAAGGAAAAGCGCAACGGCCAGAGCGACCACGGTGACACCGATGACGGCGACGATCACGACCGGTGCCTTCGATCCCCTCGCCACGGGCACCGGCACAGGCAACGCCTGCGGTGCTGGGACGAGCGCCGAGGCGGCGGCGGCCGAGGCGGGTACGGCCGGAGGGGCCGGTGAAGCCGTGTCCACTTGAACCGCCGGGGCTGGGGCTGGAGCGGCGCCCGAGGCCACCGCTCGCGGAGGAGCAGCCTCAGAAGGCGGAAAGACGACGCCCGCCTGGCCGGGCGCGGCTGGCGGCGCACCCGAGGGCATTCGTTCGGTCGCTCCGGCGAGCTCGAAGGCACTCGGCAGCGTCGGATCCCGGTGTGCGGCCCCACCGGTCGCCGCGGCTGCCGCTGCGGCTCCCGCGCCGGCGAGGCCGCTCGATGCGACCCGCACACCCGGTACCCCGAGGACCTCCTCCAGGTCCGCCACCAGCTCGTGGCAGCTCTGGTAGCGCTGGTCGTGGTCCTTCGCGATCATCCGGTGCACGATGCCACGCGTCTTCTCGTCCACCGCCTGGTTGAGGGTCGTGATGTCGGGCGGTTCCTCGTGGAGGATCTTGCGCAGCAGCGCCAGCGGGCTGTCGGCCTGGAAGGGCATCCTCCCGCTCAGGACTTCGTAGAAGGTCACGCCCAGCGAGTAGATGTCGGTCCGCTGGTCCACCGGCTGCGCCATGCACTGCTCGGGCGAGAGGTAGCCGGGCGTGCCGACGAGCATCCCCGTGGCCGTCAGCCGGGTGGCGGCGTCCTGCGGAAGGGCAAGCCCGAAGTCCGCGATCTTGAGCAGCCCGCTCTCGTCCACCAGAAGGTTGGCCGGTTTGATGTCGCGGTGGAGGAAGCCCCTGTCGTGCGCCACGGCGAGCCCGTTGGCCGCCTGCAGCATGTACTGCGTCGCCCGCGGGTTGTCGATCTTCCCCTCCTCCTTGACCATTGCGAGCAACGACTTGCCCTTCACGTACTCCATGACGAAGTAGTGCCGGCCGTTGTCCTCGCCGATGAAGAAGATCTGGATGATGTTGGGATGGCTGAGGGCGGCGGCCGCCTGGGCCTCGCGGACGAAGCGCGTCACGAAGCTGGGGTCCCCGGACAGCTGCTCGCCCAGCACCTTGATCGCCACGAAGCGGTTGAGCGACTCCTCGTGGGCCTTGTAGACGACCCCCATGCCGCCGCGCCCGAGCTCGGACACGATCGTGTAGTGGCCTATCTTTCCTGTGGCCATCGCGGTATCCCCCTCGCCCGGGCCGGTCCCTGGGATCGATCGTTGGCGCCCAGCGGCAACGCCACGCCGGCCGCGCCTACCACAACGGGGTCCTGGCGCGGCCGTCTACCACCGACACCCTACCGTCAGGGCGCCTGCACCATCATCCCCTTCTTGATCGCCCCCGCGCTGCCGTTGGTGACGGTGCAGATGGAGAGCTTCTCTTTGACCTGGCTCACCTTGATGCGGGCAACCTGCGTCACGCTCTGGTCGAGCACCTCGCCCGTGTCCGGATCGCGGACCACGTTGGCCTCGCCTACCACGAACTCCTGCCCGGTGCTCACGCCCTCGCGGGAGCCCCGGTTGATGTACACCTTGTCTCCGGCGACCTGGGCCACGGAGCCGGTCCAGGGGATCTGGGTCAGTTGCCCTACGAGGAAGTCGACGCCCTCTTTGCAGGCGGCGGTGACGGCCTTGCCAACGTTATCCTTCTGGTACCCGCCGGCGTCGGCGCCCCACCCGCCGCCGCTGTAGCCGACGTCGAGCCCCTTCTTCGTCGAGACCCCGACCACGCTCTTCGAAGCCAGCACCTGGCCGGTGGTGGAGTCGACGATGTAGATGGTCGCGTTGACCTCACCCTTGCCACCCGCACCGCCGAGTCGAACACCGCCGATGTTCAGGCCACCGTGACCGCCTGCGGTGCTGTCCTGGACGTGCGTGATGGCGCCCTTGACGAGCAGTTGGGCCGGCGTCATCTGGCCCGTGGCCGGCGCCTTGGCGCCGCCCGCCGCGCGCCCCGAGGCCGCGAAATCCTGCTCCGCCATGGCTTCCTGCCGCATGTCCTTCTCCCCCAGGACGATGAACTTGCCGGTCTGGTTGAGCAGGTCGGTCATGATCGTGCCCCAGGCATCGCCGATTTCCCATTGGCCGTGCCAGCCCGCCTTGTTCTCGAACTTGCTGACGGTTATCGAGTACCGCAGACCGCCGGTTTGTGCGTCTGCCAGGACCGGCACCGAGACGACGAGCAGAGACAGCAGCAGAGCTTTGAAATTCCGACTCATGGCAGTTCCCCCTTGTTGAAATTGTACACGCGATCCGCCCGAGGGCGAGGGTTTCATTCGGGAAAAGCGGGTGCGTGGCCAGCTCCCTTCTTCCACTCCCTGGGGGTTTCCTGCCCGGCCAGTGGGCGATTTAGTTTTGTGCGTCACTGCGTGAGGCTTCTTGTGCCCGGAGGGTGGCTTCGCTCGTCCGCTGCGCTCCCGACGCCTGCGCGAGCGACCCGAGGGCGCTGGCCGTCGTGTGGCCCCTCGGCGTCGGCGTGAGGCAGCCGCGCCGTCTCCCCCCGCCGGCCAGTGCGTCGGGTCCCCGCTCACGCAGGCTCAATGGCTTCGCCACCCTCCGGGCGGATCCCACCGTCCCCCCTTCGCCACCGACCGGTTCGGGAGGTCTCACCGACCCGGTACTCCGGCGGCGCGTGGTGAGAAGCTGAGTTGCAGGTGGGGGGTACTCAATCCGCTCGGCGGGTGCGAGCGGCGATGCCTCCGGAGGCCACGGGGACCACAGCGTGCGGACCCGGGGTGGGGTGTCGCTGACGCGGCCCTGTGCGGACACCGAGGGGCCCCGGTCCCGGACGCGCTCCCCGGTTGTGGCCGGAGAAGAGCGAGCTGGGATTCACTCCCGGCGAGCGTGGGGGCTCGGGGGTCTAGAGCACCGGTCCGGTGGGCGGAGTGGTGCGGGACCCCCGCAAGAGATCGTTCGGCGCGCCGTGAGCGGGGCCGAACGAGGGCCGAGAAGCCGCGCACCCGCCGAGCAAAACAAAACCTCCACGGAGTGGGAGAAGACATCTCGGCCACCGCGGCGCCGGCACAACAAAAAGCTTCACGCAGTGAAACAGAAGAGTCGACCGCGCACCCACCCGGCAACAGAACCGTTCAGCGCTTCTTCGGTTGCTTCCGCAGCTCCTCCATGTTCTGGGCCTTGAGGACGCACATCGCCGTCATGTTGACGATGTCCGTTACCTCCACGCCACGCTGCAGCACGTGAACGGCCGCGTTCACACCGGCCAGGATGGGCCCGATGACCTCGACCTTGCCGAGCCGCCAGACCAGCTTGTAGGCGATGTTGGCGGACTCGAGGTCGGGGCAGATCAGCACGTTGGCGTCGCCCTGGATCGTGGAAAACGGGTAGGTCTCCTGAGCAATGCTGGGCTCCACCGCCGTGTCGGCCTGCATCTCACCGTCGATCACCAGCTCCGGCCAGCGCTCGCGGGCGATCTCGACCGCCTTCCTCACCTTGACCGTGTTCTTGTCGTCGTTGGAGCCGAAGTTCGAGTACGACAGCATCGCGATCTTGGGCTCGACTTCGAAGTAGTTGCGGGCGACGTCGGCCGCCAGGTACGCGATCTCGGCCAGCTCCTCCGCAGTCGGATCCAGGGTCACGGTGGTGTCCGCGATGAAGATCATCCGGTCCTCGAGCAGGAGCAGGTACACGCCCGCCGCGCGCGAAACGTTCGGCCTGGTGTGCTGGATCTGTAAGGCCGGTCGGATGGTGTCCGGGTAGTGCATGGTGAGGCCGGAGATCAGGCCGTCGGCGTCCCCCTCGTGGACCATCATGTTCCCGAAGTAGCCGGGGTCCCTGAGCGCCTTGGCCGCGTCCTCCTGCGCCAGACCACGGCGCCACCGCATCTTGTGGAAGCTCTCGACGTACTTCTGGAACTTGGGGTGGGTGGCCGGCTCGATGACCTCGACCTTGTCCTTGGGGACCTCGAACTCCTTGAGGAGCGCCTCTACCACAGCCTTCCGGCCGAGCAGGATGGGCTTGCAGATGCCGTCTTCCAGGAGGATCTTGGCGGCGCGCACGATCTTCGGGTGTTCCCCCTCGGCGAACACGATCTTCTTGGGGTCGGCCTTGGCGCGGTCCATCACAACGTGCATGACGCGCCGGATCCGCGAGACGCGCGACTCCAGCTCGCGCACGTAATCCTCCTTCGAGGAGTAAGGCTTGCGGGCCACCCCGCTCTTGATGGCTGCTTCTGCCACCGCCGGGGCCTCCCACAGCAGCACACGGTGGTCGAACGGCTTGGGGATCAGGTACTCGCGCCCGAACTTGAACGGCTTGCCGCCGTACGCCTTGATCACCGCATCGGGCACGTCCTCTTTTGTGAGGTTGGCGAGCGCCTTCACCGCCGCCATCTTCATCTCCTCGTTGATCTCCTTGGCGCCGACATCGAGCGCACCCCGAAAGATGAACGGGAAGCCGAGCACGTTGTTGACCTGGTTCGGGAAATCGGAGCGTCCGGTGGCCATGATGACGTCCTTACGGGTCGCCACCGCCACGTCGTAGGTGATCTCGGGATCCGGGTTTGCCATCGCGAACACGATCGGGTCCTCGGCCATCGTCTTGAGCATGTCCGGCGTGACCAGATCGGGCCCCGAGACTCCGATGAACGCGTCTGCCCCGCGCATCGCCTCGGCCAGGGTGCGGGCGTCGGTGTCCTGCGCGAACGCCTCCTTGTAGGGGTTCATCCCCTCCTTGCGCCCCTTGTAGATCACTCCCTTGGTGTCAACGAAGAAGAGATTCTCCCTCTTCACACCGAGGTTGAGGTAGAGCTTGGCGCAGGCGATGCCCGCGGCGCCCGCCCCGCAGAAGACCACCTTGACCTTGTCGATCTGCTTGCCGACCAGCTCCAGAGCGTTGAGGAACGCGGCGCCCGAGATGATCGCGGTTCCGTGCTGGTCGTCGTGAAATACCGGAATCTTCATCGTCTTCTTGAGCGTCTCCTCGATGTAAAAGCACTCCGGCGCCTTGATGTCCTCGAGGTTGATGCCCCCGAGGGTCGGCTCGATGAGCTGGCAGAACTTGATGATCTCGTCGGGGTCGTGGGTGTCCACCTCGATGTCGAACACGTCGATGTCGGCGAACCGCTTGAACAGGACCCCCTTGCCCTCCATCACCGGCTTGCCCGCGAGCGCGCCGATGTCGCCGAGGCCCAGAACCGCGGTGCCGTTGGAGATCACCCCCACCAGGTTTCCCTTGCTCGTGTACTCGTAGGCCAGCTCCGGGTCGCGATGGATCTCACGGCACGGCTCCGCCACCCCGGGCGTGTAGGCCATGGAGAGATCGCGCTGCGTAAAGCACGGCTTGGTGGGGACAACCGAGACCTTGCCGTGGCGCTTTCCGGTGTGATACGCGAGGGCCTCCTCGCGCGTGACCTTGGTTGTGCTCATGACGACCTCCCCGCCTTTCGTGGGCTGCTAATGAAGGAATTCACAAGGCGCATCCTACGCGCCCCGGGACGTTCAATCAAGGCCGTTCGGAGCAATGGCCCGTGGTGCCGCGGTCTATAGCCAAAGGTTCGGGGTCCCTCAGCGGGAGCGATCGGAGAGCGGCCGCAGCGCGGCCTCGGCGAAGCGCCGGCGGCGCTCGTGCCGCGCGAGCGCTTGGGCGATCAATGCGTCCAGGAGCTGCGGGTAGCTGACGCCGGAGAGCCCCAACAGCCGGGGGTACATGGAGATCGCGGTGAAACCCGGGATCGAGTTGAGCTCGGACAGCAGGAACCGGTCGTCCCGCCGGTCGAGCAGGAAGTCCGCTCTCGCCATCCCCTCGCACCCCAGGGTCGCGAACGCCGCCAGCGCCAGTCGTTGAACCTCAGCCACCTTGTCCGGGCCCAGGGGCGCGGGTGCCAGCAACTGGCAGGCGTCGTCCAGGTACTTGTCGGCGTAGTCGTAGAACTCGTGGCCGGGCACGATCTCGCCGGGGACGCTGGCGATCGGCGGGTCGCCCCCCAGCACCGAGACCTCGATCTCACGCCCGGGGATCCCTTCCTCGACGATCACGAGGCCGTCGTAGACCAGCGCGAGATCGATTGCAGGCGCGAGCTCAATCGTCTCCTTGACCTTGGTGATCCCGACCGAGGAGCCGAGTCGGGCGGGCTTGACGAACAGCGGCGGCGGCAGGCCCAGGCAGCGCTCTTCGCACGCCGGCCTGTCCGCGCCCCACTCGTCGGCGTTCACGGTGACCCAGCGCGGCGTGGGGAGACCGGCCTCGCGAAAGAGGCGCTTCGACGTGACCTTGTCCATCGCGACCGCGCTGGACTCCACGTCGCAGCCGACGTAGGGGAGATCGAGCATCTCGCACAGGCCCTGGATCGTGCCGTCCTCCCCGAACGGCCCGTGGAGGATCGGCAGCACGACGTCCACGGCGCCATCGAGCAGCCGCGGGTCGAGGCGCGAGGAGCCCTCGAACGAGGGGGCCCTGTCCGGGGTCGTTCCGGCCTCGGCGAGCACACGCGAGGCAGTGGTCGGATCGGCCCACCGGCCCGCGCGGTCTATCGCCATCGGAAGGACCTGGTAGCGCTGCGGGTCGAGCGCCGCCGCCACCGAGCAGGCGGAGACAACAGAGACCTCGTGCTCGCCTGACCGTCCCCCGAACACCAACGCCACGCGGAGCTTGGAGCTCATTTGCTTCCCCCCTCGCCGTCAGTCGCGATGCGGCGCCGACGAAACCACATCACTCCCTCCACAGCCGGCGCAGCGAGGCGAGAGCCGATACGAACGCCCCCCGCCCCCGTTCCTCGACGAGCTTCTCGAGCTCGCCATCGTCGAGGAACATACCGTGGCATCCGGGGCACACGTCGACTTCCACCGCGCCGAGCTTCGTTGTGGACAGTTCCTGGCCGCACTTCGGGCATCGCATGAAGTGCAGGTCCTTGAGCGTGCGGCGTGCCTCCTCGGCCATCCGTTCCCGGTGCTCGTCCCGCAGCTGCTTGAGGCGTTCCGCCTCCACCCGGAGGAAGTACTCCTGCTCCTTCTCACTCGGTTTCTGGATCATCCGACCCCCTTTCGCTCGCGGCCCAATGTTAAACCCAGCCGGTGCCGTGCTCCACAAGCCACCCCGGCAGCCCGCCGATGGCCGGCAGGACCGCCATCGCACCGGCCGCCAGCAGCGCTTCGGCCGCAGCAGGGTCGGACTGCACCGCGAGCATCGGGACCCCCGCCGCCCGGGCCGCCGCCACGTCTACCTGCATGTCGCCCACCAGCAGGGCGTCGGCAGGGCCAACGCCAAAGCCCTCCAGCACCGGCACGAGCGCCCCGGGGTCGGGCTTGCGCACACCGTAGGTCTCCGGGCCGACGACCACCGCAACGTGGGGCGCCAGCCCCCAGTGTGCCAGCCACGCCCTGGAAAGCTCCTCGTACTTGTTCGAGATCACGGCCACCCTTCCCCCCACCCTCGCCGCGACGAACGCCAGGACATCTCCGGCCCCAGGCAGGGGTGGCGTCTGGTCCAGGTAGATCTCCCGGTAGTGCGCCCCGAAGCGCGCGCCCACCGACCGCCGCAGAGCCTCGTCGCTCCCGGCGCCGACCGCGTCACGCACGAGCTCGGCGGCACCCCGGCCGACGTGCGTCCTCACCCACGCGAGGTCGTACTCGCCCAGCCCGTGCTCGCGCAGACCCGCGTTGAGGGCGTCGCGGATGGCCGCGAACGAGTCGGCGAGCGTGCCGTCCAGGTCGAAGAG
>Ga0209253_10004846_pt1 | contig 11686 bp, 9 predicted proteins | sample FrelakmetBRP12BR_FD_187145 | JGI IMG/M metagenome (GOLD analysis project Ga0209253, IMG submission 187145) | Freshwater lake sediment microbial communities from the University of Notre Dame, USA, for methane emissions studies - BRP12 BR (SPAdes)... | ecosystem: Environmental > Aquatic >...
GTTTGTTGATGTTCCTTGAGATCTTCGGGATTGGGGAGAAAGGCTCGCTCACAGACGACGTCGTCTTCTGCGTTCAAAGCGCGATAAACGGTCTGATATCCAAGGTTCGACATTCCCACAGAGTAGGAATTGGGATAGATGAGACAGATGGAAAGTTTTCCGCCCCAAGGTTTATGGACCGTCCCTTTCTCTTTTTCAAGAACCTGCTTGGCCTTCTGAACAAGTTTCCAGGAAATCATTTTGGGTCAGTCGAAAGTAGGGGGTGGTCAGTCGCAGATCAAGTATAACAGGTTTCCGTGTCTCTACGGAGAAATTCTTGCGTGTGACCTCATCCTACCTTCGTTTGCCCACCCGTCCGTTCAATCGGCCTGTTTCCTTAGGAAAGTCGGGATATCGAAACGGTCTTCATCCTCGAGAGCGACATCGTCCGATTCTTCCAGTTTCACCTCGTCAAACCGTTCACTCGCCTTCACCCGTCTGAGGAAAGCAGGGATGTCTCTATTTTCCTTCGTGCTGAATGAAATGGGAGCAACCTTCTTGAATCGGGTGGCCACTTTCTCCTCAGCCTTTCCAAAACCCGTCGCGATCACGGTCACTCGCATGTCCTCTTGCATCGCCTCATCAATCACCATCCCCCAAATGATGTTGGCGTCTTCGTGAGCCTCCTTCTGAATCAGCGTGGTGGCCTCATTGATCTCGTTGAGGGTCATCTTCGGGCCTCCGGTGATGTTGATGAGAAGCCCTTTAGCCCCTTCGATGGAGATATCCTCCAGGAGAGGACTGGAGATCGCTTTCTGGGCCGCTTCCACCGATCGGTTTTCGCCGGAGGCCATCCCGGTCCCCATGAGAGCCATTCCCGTCTCAGACATGATCGTTCGAACATCCGCAAAATCCACGTTGATGATCCCGCGACCGACGATGATATCGGAGATCCCTTTGGACGCATGATACAGAATCTCATCCGCCTTCTTGAAGGCCTCAAGCAGGGTCATGCTTTTTCCACCGATGCTGAGCAGCCGCTGGTTGGGGATAGTGATGAGGGCATCGGAGGTCATCTTCAAATTGGCCAGCCCCTCCTCAGCCTGTTTCATCCTCTTCTTTCCTTCGAAATGAAAGGGCTTGGTCACGATCGCCACCGTCAGGGCGCCCATCTCTTTTGCCACCTCCGCGATTACCGGAGCTCCGCCCGTGCCGGTCCCGCCCCCTAATCCAGCGGTGATGAAGACCATGTCGGCGTCCTTCAGGGCCTCCCGGATCATCTCCACATCTTCGAGGGCCGCTTTCCTTCCGATCTCCGGATTCGCCCCAGCTCCCAAGCCCTTAGTTAGTTTGGAACCTAGTTGCAGCTTGATAGGAGCCCGGGTTGCTGCCAGTGCCTGAGCGTCGGTATTGGCTGCGATGAATTCGACGCCGGAGAGCTGATAGGAGATCATGGTGTTCACAGCGTTGTTTCCACCTCCCCCGATACCGACGATCTTGACCTTGGCAGCCAAATTTCTATTTTCGTCAAATTCGATCATATGCTCCCTCCTCTGTTGAGATAGAATACTGGAATAATGGAATGTTGGAATAATGGAATGTTGGGTTTCAAAGATTTCTTGATTTCGCCCAGTATTCCAATATTCCAATCCCCCATCATTCCCTCAAAAGAATTCTCCGATCCATTCCTTCATGCGGCGGGTCACCTTACTGAAAATGTTCTTCTCACCCACCTTGAATCGACTCTGCACCTCATGCCGGCTTCCATAGAGGACCAACCCGACCCCCGTGGCGTAGATCGGGCTGTTCACCAGATCGACCAGGCCACCGATCCCAAGGGGCGTCCCCCTTCGAACGGGTAGGTTGAAGATCTGCTCAGCCAACTCCGGGATCCCCTCCAAGATCGCCGTTCCACCCGTCAGGATCAGGCCGGAGGCGATCAGGTCCCCGTACTCCGTCTTCATCACTTCGTTATGAACCAGGGTGAGGATCTCTTCGACTCTCGGTTCGATAATTTCTGCCAACATCTGCCTGGAAAGGATCCGAGGCTTTCGCCCTCCCACACTCGGAACCTCGATGGTCTCATCCTTCTGAACCATACTGACCAGGGCGGATCCATACCGTTTCTTGATCTTCTCTGCTTCCTCCAGAGGGGTCCGGAGGCCCATGGAAATGTCGCTCGTGATGTGGTTCCCGGCCAATGAGACCACGGCGGTGTGCTTGATCGCGTCATTGGAGAAGACGACCAGGTCCGTCGTTCCCCCGCCAATAACGATGATGGCCACTCCCAGATCTTTCTCCTCGGGTGTCAACACGGCTTCGCTCGACCCCAACTGCTCCAAGACAATATCGTCCACATCGAGCCCAGCTCGGTTGGCACATTTGATGATGTTCTGAGCAGAGCTGATGGCCCCGGTAATAATGTGGACCCTCCCCTCCAACCTCACCCCTGACATGCCCACAGGATCTTTGATCCCATCCTGATCATCCACGATGAATTCCTGGGGGATAATGTGGATGACCTCGCGATCCATGGGGATGGCCACGGCGCTGGCGGCATCGATCACTCGCCTTACATCGTTCGGAGTGATCTCACGGTTCTTGACCGCGATCACGCCATGGCTGTTGATTCCCTTGATGTGGCCTCCGGCGATCCCGGCATAGACCGAGGTAATGTGGCAATCGGCCATGAGCTCCGCTTCTTCCACCGCCTTCTTAATGGACTGAACGGTGCTGTCAATATTGACCACCATCCCTTTCCTCAATCCCTTCGAGGGATGGGTTCCGAGGCCGATGATGTTCACTCGCCCCTCGCCGATCTCCCCAACCACGGTGCAGATCTTTGTGGTTCCGATGTCTAGTCCCACCACCACCGAGTCTTTCTTGCCCACCTTGTGATCACCTCCTCCCTGGTGCGCCTCCTCTGGAGGCTTTCTTCCCACCCGTTTGATTCACATCACTGCGCTTCACAACCATTCGGTTGATATCACTGCAATCAATCCAAACAGCGGAGACCCCTTTTTTCTGAAGATCGTCCCACACCAGGGACAACCGCTGAAGTTTCTCCACGAAGTGGTCCCACCCCATCCGTACCTCGATCCCTCCGGCTTTGCTGAAGCATTGAATTCCGGAGACCTTATCCACGTGGATCTCTGAAATGTCACCCAGAGGGAAACGTCTCTCCCTTTCGACAGACCACAGAAGTTCGAGGGCGCTTAGGATGAGACGTTTCGACTCGTCCGACTCTTTTTCCATCGTCCGGCGGTTCAATCCGGTCAAAAAGGGATAGTTATACCCATCTCCCTCCCCCACCCGAGAGAAGACCACCCCTTTGGCGTCGATGTAAAAAAGATCCTCCAGCTGCAGGATGGCCATGGGTTTTCTCTCTTCCACTGCAATCAGTACCTTGTTGGGAAAGGCCTTCTCCACTCTCACTCCTTCGATCCAGGGATGGGCCTCTAAACGTCTGGCGATCTCCTTCAATCGGAGAGTGAAGAGGTTTGGCATCCCCTCGATCGAAGCAAGAGAGAGAAGGCTTTCCCTTGAAATTTTCTGGCATCCCGTCACCTCGATCTGTCTCACCCGAAAGGAGGGGTTTTCCAGAAGATGGGCATACACCCGATGGCCCAAGAAGAGAAAAAACGAGATGAAAAGGAGGGCGGAAGCGGCCCAGACGGCTTTTTTCAAAAGTCGGTGGAATTTTTCTCCTCCCCTTGTTTCCCTTCTCTCCTTGGGTCGAAAGAATGTTTCTCGATTCACCCGCACCGCTTCGTCTCTCTCCTATGCAACCGGCTATTTTCCGCTCTCTAATTTCAAGGACGCTCCCAACAGAATCCGTTCCGCCAACTCCTCGAAGGCAATGCCTGCATAGAGCGCTGCCTTCGGTATGAGGCTGGTCTCCGTCATTCCCGGCAGGGTATTGACCTCGAGCACAAAAGGATTGTCCTTTTCATCGAGCATCAAATCCACCCGGGCATACCCGGAGCAACCCAAGGCCTTAAAAGCTCGAAGGCTCAGCTCCTGAGCCGTAAGATATTTCTCTCTTGGAATTCCCGCTGGAAGGATATACTCCGTTTCTCCCTTCGTATATTTGGAATGGTAATCATAAAAGCCGCTCTTCGGAACAATCTCAATAACGGGCAAAGGGAGATCTTCAAGGATACCGACCGTGATCTCCTTGCCCTTCATGAACTCTTCGACCAAGATCTCTTCATCATGTTTCGCAGCCTTCTTGAGAGCGGGAAGGAGCTCTTCCTCTTCCCTGACAATCGAAACCCCGATCGTAGATCCCTCGGCCGCGGGTTTGACCACGACGGGCAGGGAAAGGGACAGGCCCTTGAGCGGACCCTTCTCGATTTCACTTCGCTCGAACACCTGAAAGAAAGGGGTCGGGATTTTTTCGTAATGGAACACCTTCTTCGCCATCACCTTGTGAAGGGCTAACGCGCTCGCCAGCACCCCTGAACCCGTGTAAGGGATTCGCATCAGCTCCAGCATGCCCTGGATCGTCCCATCTTCCCCGAATTTTCCGTGAAGAGCCAAGAAGGCACTGTCGATCTTCTTCTTCACCAACACTTCTGCGATATCCTGGCCCACATCGATGCCGCAGGCAGCGTATCCCTTCGTCGCTAGGGCCTTCAGGATGGCTTTCCCCGTCTTGAGGGAGATCTCCCGTTCACGAGAGAGCCCTCCCATCAACACACCGATCTTTTTTCTCTTGAGCGGCTGTTCCATCACCCACCTACCACCTTCACCTCCCGTACGAGGGAGATGCCTTTGGTCTCATGGACCTTCTGTCCCATCCACTCCATCAGATGAATGACCTCATCCGCCGTGGCGTTTCCAAGATTGAGGATGAAATTGGCATGAAGATCTGAAACCATGGCTTGGCCCACCCGATAACCCTTCAGCCCTACCTCTTCGATCCACTTTCCTGCAGGCCCTTCTTTCGGATTCTTGAAGATGGAGCCCGCACTGGGGTAGTCCAAAGGCTGAGCCTTCTTTCTCATCTCCGAATAGGATCTTACGCGCTCGAGGATTTCTTTTTTGTTTCCCTTTCTCAGTTGAAAACGTCCCTTGAGAACGATGGCACCCCGGGGGAGGGAGAGCCTTCGATAAGAGAAACGGAGCGTTGACCGAGGTCGTTCCACCACGTCCCCATCCTTCGTCATCAAGGTGAGGGAGAGGAGGATATCCTTCAGCTCGGCACCCCAAGCCCCTGCATTCATGGTCAATCCGCCTCCCACCGTTCCTGGTATGCCAAAGAAAGGCTCGAGCCCGGTCAACCTTTTCTGAATCGAGGACTGAACCAACCGCTGGAGAGAAACGCCGGCCCCCGCCTCGACCACGTCCCCTTTGGTCTTGATCTTTTGCATCCCCTGGGTCAGACTGATCATCCATCCGCGCACTCCCTGATCTCGAACAATCAGGTTTGTGCCCTTTCCTAAGATCAGGATCGGGATTGACTTTTGTTTTGCGGTTCGGACCAGTTTTCTTAATTCAGCAACAGTCCTTGGGAAAAGAAGGGCGTCCACAGGTCCCCCAACCCTCATGGAGGTGAAGCGTTTCAGGGGAGCATCATACAGGATCTTCCCTCTGATCAAACCCCGTGCCTCCTTTTGGTAATTATTCCGCATTCCATCAGCCCGTGTGAAGTATTGAGTTCGGAGTTCTGGGCCTTAGATGACAAACTCCGAACGCCGAACTCAGAGCGTGCATCACAATTTCCTGACCAACTCATCGGCGATCTGCCAAATGTCCCCTGCTCCCAGCGTGACCACGAGGTCTCCTGACCGGATGATGCGGAGCAGATGGTCCACAATCTCCTTTTTATCTCCTAGAAAGGTGACATCCTTGTGACCATGCTCCCGGATCCCTTCGAAGAGCGCCCTTGCCTCTACGCCAGGGATCGGGTCCTCTCCCGCGGGATAGATGTCGGTAAGGATCAGAACATCCGCATCGTAGAAGGCCGTTAGGAATTCCTGGAACAGGGCTTGGGTTCGGGTATATCGATGCGGCTGAAAAACCGCGATGATCCTTCGCTCCCATCCGGTCCGTGCAGCCTTCAGCGTGGCCATGATCTCCACAGGATGGTGACCGTAATCATCCACGACAAGGATCCCCTTCTTTTCTCCCTTGATGTGAAATCGCCTCTGGATTCCGCCAAAATCGCGGAGCGTATTTTGAACCACCTGGAAAGGGATCTCAAGTTCAAAGGCGGTGGCCACCGTGGCCAGCGCATTGTAAACATTATGCAGGCCCGGCATCTGAATCCGGAGCCGTCCCACCTCTCGATGGTGATGGAGCACGTCAAAGGTGGTGGAGAGACCTTCGAAGACGATCTCCCTCGCCTGAAAGTCAGCCTGCGTGGTCAATCCGTAGGTCGTGAACCTCTTCTTTAGCTTCGGGATCAGGCTCTGAATGTTCGGATGATCGAGGCAGAGCACCGCCAGCCCGAAGAAGGGGATCTTGTTGAGAAACTGGTGAAAGGCCTCTTTGATCTCTTCGATCCCCGCATAGTGGTCCAGATGGTCCGCATCGATATTCGTTACCACGGCGATGGTCGGCATCAACTTGAGAAAAGAACCATCGCTCTCATCGGCTTCGGCCACGAGGAAATCTCCCTGGCCCAGCCGGGCATTGCTTCCAAGGCTGTTGAGCCTTCCCCCGATCACCACCGTCGGATCGAGCCCACCGGCGGCCAGGACCGTCGCGATCAGCGAGGTCGTCGTAGTTTTTCCATGGGTTCCGGCAATCGCAACCCCGATCTTCATACGCATCAGCTCGGCCAACATCTCCGCCCTTGGGATCACCGGGATGAGCCTCTGCTCCGCCACCTCCACCTCGGGGTTCCCCGAACGGACGGCTGAAGAGACCACCACCACGTCCGCTTCCTTGACATTCTCTTTCCGGTGGCCATAGGAAACGGTGCATCCCAAGGACACGAGCCTCCGCGTCACCTCTGATTCCTTAAGGTCCGAACCGCTGATCTGGTAGCCGAGATTGAGCAACACCTCCGCGATCCCGCTCATGCCGATGCCGCCGATGCCCACAAAATGAACGTGCTGGATCTTTCCTTTCCGATACATCTCTCAGCTTCCTACGGACGCAGGGGGGTCCGAATGGATCAACCGATAACAGCCCTCCACAATCTCCTGAGCCGCCCTCGGACGGCTCATCTCTTGGATGGCCTGTCCCATCCTGATGCGTTTCTCTCGATGGTCGTAAAGTTCCAGAATCGTCTCGGCGATGAGTCCTCCGTTCAATGCCTCATCCCGGATCAACCGGGCTGCCCCCCTTTCGACCAGTTGCTGCGCATTCAAGAGTTGATGCTGATGGGCTGCATGGGGATAAGGGATCAGGACGGCCGCCTTTCCACAGATCGCCAATTCTGCGATCGTGCTCGCACCGGCTCGGCAGACCACCAGATCCGAGACCGCATAGCAGGAGGCCATCTCCTCAAAAAAAGGCTTCACCTGGGCTTCAAACCCATGGGCCTGATAGCCTCGGGAAACGAAATCAAAATCTGCTTCCCCGGTCTGATGGATAAATCGGACCGAGACCTTCTTCTCCCCAAGGGTGCTGAGCGCATCCATCATGGCCACATTGATCCGGTGAGCACCCGCGCTCCCTCCGAAGATCAGAAGGGTGAAGCGATCACCCTTCCCAGGCACTGCCTTTCCAACCTGCGTCTTAGACAGGCGAGATAAGAAGTCTTTTCTGACCGGGGTTCCGGTCACGACGGTTTTTCGTTCCGGGAAGTACCGTTGGGTCTCTTCAAAGGAGACGAAGATCCTCTCACTGATCCACTTCAACAGACGATTGGTCATCCCAGGCACCACATTCTGCTCGTGAATCGTCCGTTTCATCCCAGACAGGAGTGCCGCGATGAGCGCCGGGCCTGAGGCATAGCCTCCCACTCCCAAGACAACCTGAGGCCGAAAGTCTCCCAAGATCGATCGAGCCTGAAAGATGGCTCTGGGAAGCGTCCAAAGGGTTTTCATCTGGGCCATGAACGATTCCCCTTTCAGAGGTCTGGCCTGGATCATCCTCAACGGGAATCTCCCTCCTGCCAACACCCTTGCTTCGATCCCCTTCTCCGTCCCAATAAACAGCACCTCGTTCCCCAACTCCTTCTCAACGAATGCCTCCGCAATGGCGATGCCGGGGAAAAGGTGACCTCCGGTGCCACCTCCGGCGATGACACACCTCATCTCCGTTCCACAGTGGTTGACAGTTGGAGCAGAATTCCCACCCCAGCCAAATTCGTGATCAACGATGTCCCTCCATAACTGATAAAAGGAAGCGTGAGCCCTTTGGTGGGGAGCAGTCCCAGGACGACCCCCATGTTGATCACCGCCTGCAGGGCAATCATCAAGGTGATCCCCAAGGCTAAGAAGGTTCCAAATCGGTCCTCGATCGAATGGGCGATATGGAGACCCCTCAAGGTGATGATCAAAAAGACGAGAACCAGGGCCAGGGCACCAAAGAGCCCCAGTTCCTCACCGATCACGGAAAAGATGAAGTCGGTATGGGGAGCGGGCAGGAAGAAGAGTTTCTGCCGTCCCTCCCCCAGTCCCAATCCGAACAGTCCGCCCGAACCGAAGGAGAGAAAAGATTGGATGATCTGGAAGCTGGCTCCCCTCGCATCCTCCCAGGGTCGGATGAAACTGATCAACCTTTGGTAACGATAGGCCGCACTCATCAAGAAATAGTACGCCACCGGGGCGGCGAGCAGAAAAGAACCCGCGATATAGATGACCCGTGCCCCGCTGACAAACAGCAGAAGAAAGACCATCGCGGTGAGAAACGTGGCGGCTCCGAAATCCGGCTCTTTCAACACCAGGGCGATGACAAGGCCGGACAGAAGGAGGGTTGGAAGAAAGGTAAAGGAAAAACTTCGAATCTTCTCCTCCTTCTTGGTCAGAAAATAGGCCAAAAAGATGACCAGTCCGAGTTTAGAGAGTTCGGAGGGTTGAAACGACAACCCATGGATCCGAATCCAACGCATGGCCCCGCCTGCCCGATGGCCGATGCCCGGGATCAGCACCGCGATCAAGGAGAGGACGCAGAAACCCAGGATGGGATAGGCGAACCGTCGCAGGACGGGATAAGGGAAAAACATCATGAAGACCATCACCACGAAACCGATCCCCGCATACAGGGCTTGCCTCTTGAGGAAAAAGTAAGGATCTTGGAAACGATCTCCTGCCAGGATGGCTGTGGTACTATAGACCATCACGATCCCGAATCCCACCAGGGCAAGCACCAGTACCAGTAAGAGGTAGTCGACTCTTCCTTTTCCCTTCACAGAGATTCTCCAAGCCTCCAGACCGATTCCTTGAACGTCTTTCCCCTCTCTTCGTAATCCTTGAACATGTCGAAACTCGAACAGGCCGGGGAAAGAAGCACCACCTCTCCCCGTCTCGCGGACCGGTGGGCAAGAAGAACGGCTTCCTCGAGCGTCTGTGCCAAGGTCATCTCTGTCAGGCCGCCGAGTTCGCGCGCCATCCGCTCCTTGGCTTCCCCGATCAGGATCAATCGTTTGACCCGACTCCGAACGAGGTCCTTGAGGGGACCCAAATCTCCGTGTTTATCCTTCCCCCCTGCAATCAGGATGATCGGCTCGGAAAAACTCAGGAGCGATTTCACCACGGAACCTACATTCGTCCCTTTGGAATCGTTGTAGAAGCGCACCCCGTCCAGTTCCCGGACCAACTCCATGCGATGCTCAAGGCCTTCAAACCTGCTCAGGGCCGCCTCCACCGCCTGACGGGAACAGCCGAAAAGCCTTGCGGCCATAAGAGCGGCCATCATGTTCTCCACATTGTGGACCCCCTGGAGCCGAGCCTTGGCTAGCGGATAGTCCTCTTCTTTCCGATCGAGCCGGAGCCTGATCGCCGACCCATTGGAGAATGCACCTTCCTCCAATTTTTCCCTCGAACTGTAAAAAAACCTTCGGGCTTTCACCTTCTTGGACAATCTCATCACGATGGGATCGTCCTTATTGAGAAGAGCCGTATCCTGGGGGGTCTGATTGACGAAAATTCGTGCCTTGGCCTCAATATAGTCCGCATATCCCGGGTATCGATCCAAATGATCCTCGGTCACATTGAGGAGGATGGAGATCTGGGGTCGGAAGTCTTCGATCGCCTCAAGCTGAAAACTCGAGATCTCAACCACCAACACCTCCCACTTCTCCTCTCCATCAGCAAAAAGGATGAGGGGATCTCCCACATTGCCACCGATCCCCACCTTCCTTCCCTCTGCTTTCAGCATCTCACCAATCAGCAGGGTCGTCGTTGTCTTCCCATTGGTGCCCGTCACCCCAATGATGGGGGCGGATACAAAATGGTAGGCGAGCTCCATCTCGCTGATCACCCGGACCCCTTTTTTCAGCGCTTCCCGAATCGGTCCGATCCCCAGATCCACCCCTGGACTGACCACGACCAGATCGTGCTCGAGAAAGGTTCCGACGCGATGGCCTCCCCACTCCACCGGGAGGCTCATGCCCTCCATTTCTCGAACCACGTCCTTCATTTCTTCAGCCGATCGAACCTCGGTGGCGCTCACGATCGAGCCTTTCTTTCTGAGAAACTTCACGGTAGCCAACCCTGTGCGGGCAAGGCCCACTACCAAAACCCTTTGTCCGTGAAGATCCATGCTTGTGGCCATTCCTTGAACCCTATCCGTGATTTGTGTCACCCCTCTGTCATTCGCAACCCTTCACGTTAAACGGTGCCCAAGGTTATCTCAACTTCAACGTGCTGATCGCAACCAACCCAAGAATGATCCCAATGATCCAGAATCGGACGATGATCTTAGGTTCCGCCCACCCTTTCAGCTCGAAGTGGTGGTGAATCGGCGCCATTCGGAAAACCCTCTTCTTTCTCAGCTTGTAGGAGACCACCTGGATGATGACCGAAAGGGCCTCCATCACAAAGATCCCGCCGACGATCACCAGCAGGAATTCCTGTTTGGTGATCACGGCAATCGTTCCCAGGGCGGCTCCCAGAGGGAGAGAACCGACGTCGCCCATGAAGACTTGGGCGGGATAGGTATTGAACCAGAGAAATCCAAGGGCTGAACCTACCAGTGCTCCACACAAGATGGTCAGCTCCCCACTCCCTTTGACAAAGGGGATCTGGAGGTAGGTGGCAAACCGGAAGTTTCCTGCAAGATAGCAGAAGAGCATAAAGGTGGCGCTCGCGATCAGCACCGGTCCGATCGCCAGCCCATCGAGCCCATCCGTTAGGTTCACGGCATTTGCGGAACCCACGATCACAAGGGTTGCAAAAAGGACATACCAATCTCCGAGATCTGGCATCACCTTTTTAAAGAAGGGAAAGATCAGCCTGGAATCATGATCGATCGTGCTGAAGAGAATCAGGCTCATCGTGAGTCCCATGGCCAGTTGAATGGGGAATTTGTATCGAGCCTTGATCCCGACGCCGTCTCTATCACGGATCTTCTTATAGTCATCCAAGAAACCCAAGACCCCAAACCCAACCACGGTGAGCAACACGATCCAGACATACCCGTTGGTCAGGTCTGACCAGAAGAGCGTGGGCAGTGCGATCGCCCCCAGAATGAGGCTCCCTCCCATCGTAGGCGTCCCATTCTTGATCAGATGCCGTGAAGGGACATCCTCCCTGACCACTTGTCGAATCTGGAGGAGCTTCAGCTTTTCGATCAGCCACGGCCCAAT
>Ga0209253_10004847_pt1 | contig 11683 bp, 7 predicted proteins | sample FrelakmetBRP12BR_FD_187145 | JGI IMG/M metagenome (GOLD analysis project Ga0209253, IMG submission 187145) | Freshwater lake sediment microbial communities from the University of Notre Dame, USA, for methane emissions studies - BRP12 BR (SPAdes)... | ecosystem: Environmental > Aquatic >...
CAGCAAGGTTCAGGGTTGTTGGTGGGCCGGACCGGACTTGAACCGGCGACCTTCTGCACGTCAAGCAGATGTCCTACCGAGCTAGACTACCGGCCCTCTGAGCTAATCTACTTTCGTTTCCGATATATAGCCACATCGTCTTTTTCGCTGTGGTGTAGACATTCAAGATCGGCTTTGATCGCCTTGATCGTCCGCGCGTTTCCGGGATTCAAGCAACTCGTAAGCCCGTGCAGTGGTGTCATAGTCTAACCAGAACTCTAACAAAGATAGAAAACTGGCCTGACCTTTCGTGGTGAGTAAACCGAGTTCTTTCAGAAGTTTGAAAGCGCTCAATCGATAGAAGAGTCCTTCCCAATCGCCATGCACTACCGAGTTCAGTATTCTCTCTTCAAGCTTAGACATGAGCGGGATGTCTTGCGTGTAACTGCTTAGTATTCTGAGGTTGTCGTTCTGGCCGGGAAAAACAACAGGCTTGCCTTTTACCGCCAGTTTGTTGAACTTTCTCACATAGTATCCTACTGTGCTTCTGGGAATGCCAGTTCCTGATGACATCTCGTCTACGCTCAGATTCTTCTCCCAAAGCTCGTAAATCACTCTGTTGCGTTCAGAGTTTGCGATGTACATAGCAGTCATCTCATAAGATATCCATAAGACCATTTTAGCCTTACGATTGTCCGCGCGCGCTTTCTGTTTTCTAGTACGCGTCTACTTAATGGCTAAGACAATCGTATAGCGCGCGCTTTGGGCATGAACAAAGGATTTTAGGTTGGTGTGCCTATTTTGGGTGCAGGTGCCGGGGTGGCAGAGCGGATAATGCGCAGGCCTTGAGAGCCTGTGGATCTTCGGGTCCGCGCGGGTTCGAGTCCCACCCCCGGCGCCACCGACAGAAAAATGCGGCTAGTCGAACGTGGGTTTGCGTTTCAAAAAGAATAAGGGGGCATGCTGAGGCATTTTACAAGCCCAGAAAGCCCAGCAGGTTGTACTGCACGATTAGCGCTGCAAAGAGTGTTCCAATTAGCGACATTACGGTGATCATCGTGTTCAGTGAAGGCCCTGCTGTGTCTTTGAATGGATCGCCTACGGTGTCGCCTACGACGGCTGCTTTGTGTGCGTCTGAGCCTTTGCCTCCGTATTTGCCTGACTCGATCAGTTTCTTAGCGTTGTCCCAGAGGCCACCTGCATTCGACATCAACAAGGCCAGCAGCAGGCTAGAGAATATTGCGCCTGCCAGATATCCGCCTAAGGCCTCAATTCCTCCCACGAAGCCGATCACCAACGTGGCTACGATTGACAGTAGGCTTGCAGGCAACAGTTCGCGTAGGGCCCCAACAGTGGCTATGTCAACACATTTGTTGTAGTCAGGTTTCACGCCCGGTTTGCCTTCCTTCAAGCCTGGAATCTCCTTGAACTGTCTACGGATCTCAGCGATCATTCTGGAAGCGTTTCTGCCTACGCCGAGCATTACCATTGCCGAGAACAATGCAGGCATCGCCACACCGATGAGGGCACCGAAAAGGACAAACGGGTTCATCAGACTGAAGTCAACGATCACTTTCGGGTCTGTGAGTGGAACGCCGGGGTTTGCAGAGCGAAGTGCGCTTTCAGCTGTCTCTTTGAAGGCTGCCAGCAACGCGATTACAGTCAGACCTGCTGCGCCGATGGCAAACCCTTTCGTTATTGCTTTGGCAGTGTTTCCTGCCGCGTCAAGTTCGTCTGTCACTGCTATTGCATCTTCGCCCAGGCCAGACTGCTCTGCTACGCCTTTAGCGTTGTCCACAACTGGCCCGTAAGCGTCGTTTGAAACGGTCAATCCGACGATTGAAAGCATTCCGAGCGCTGCCATGGCTATTCCGAACACAGCGAATGATAGTGGAGCGTTGGGATTTGGGTTTCCCTGACCTAGAGGTTCAAGCAGCTTGTAAGATACTGCAGCGGCGATCGCTATTCCGATCAACGGTAGAAGGACGCTTCGCAGGCCGTATGAGAAGCCTGTTATGATGTTGATTGCGGGTCCACTGGTTGAAGCTTCAGCCGTTTTCAGGACAGGAGACTTATCCTCCGAGGTGAAATAGTCCGTAGTGACACCGATCACGACGCCTGCGATCAGACCTATGAACGCTGCGCCCCAGATTCTCCAGTCATAGCCCAAGTAGTATGTAGCCGCTGCCGTGAGAACACCGAAGATGATGCATGTGACATAAGTGCCCATGTTGAGGGCGGCACCAGGATTGCCTCCTTTGCCGACCCTGACGGTAAAAGCGCCTATGATCGAAGACAGAATGCCTATTCCTGCGAACACGAGCGGGATCTGCACATAAAGGCCGACTGTGCCGGTTATGCTGGTCAAGGCCAAGCCGAGGACCATCGCGGAAAATATGCTGGCCACGTAAGAGTCGAACAGGTCTGCACCCATTCCGGCGACGTCGCCTACGTTGTCGCCGACGTTGTCAGCGATCACTGCAGGGTTTCTTGGATCGTCTTCGGGTAGATCGAGTTCCACCTTGCCCACAAGGTCGGCGCTGATGTCCGCAGTTTTCGTGAAGATGCCTCCTCCCGCTTTAGCAAACAGTGCCAGTGAACTTGCACCAAAGCTGTAGCCCAGCACGATGTTCGGATCCCCCGTGGCAAAGTAGACGATGCTTACACCAAGCAGACCGACGCCGACAACCGAGAATCCCATGACGGCGCCTCCGCGGAAGCCTATCGGGAACGCCTTGTTCAAGCCCTCTTGCGCAGCGTGTGCAACTTTAGCGTTTGCCTTCGTGGCCACGTTCAAGCCCAAGTAGCCTGCAAGCGCGGAACACGTTGACCCGAACATGTAGGCCATCGTCATCTCAATGTTCCTTAGCGGGTCACTAGTGGCCCAGATTGGACCTGGTATGAAGAGTACGATCAGCACGCTCACAACAGCCACAAAGATTGCCAGTGTTCTGTATTCCCTTTTGAGGAAGGTGTTTGCTCCGCTTCTTATGAGGTCAGATATCTCCCTCATCTTGTCGCTGCCGCTGTTCTGCTTGTTAATGTACCTAAGGAAGTAGAATCCAACCAAAATCGAGATCAATGCAGATATTGGTGCTATGAACCATGCTTCAAACATTCTTTCGCTTCTCCTATTATCTCTCTTTTTTGAGAAACTCTAGTGTCTTGCTGGTTCTCTTATAAACTTATTTGCCAAAGCGCGGTTTTCAGAAGAAAAAGTTAAAAGTATCTCGGGAAATGGCTTATTGTTCTCGGCCGAGGGTGAACTGAATTGGCGAAATCTTGGCACGCTATGGAAACTGACGAGGCTTTGAATGACCTTAACGTGAAGCAAGACGGTTTGAGTCCTGAAGAAGTTCAAAGGCGTCTTGAGCAGCATGGTCTCAACGTGCTGAAGAAGGAGAAGGGCCCCTCTCCGATCAAGATGTTTTTTGAACAGTTCGCAGACATTTTGATGATCATCTTGCTGATTGCAGTGGCCCTGTCGATAGGTTCATATTTTATCAGGCAAGATGTCGGCGAGCTTTATGATGCAGGCGTGATCGTTGCAATAGTCTTGGCAACCGCGGTCCTAGGATTTGTTGAAGAGTTCCGATCTGAGAAGGCGGTCGAAGCACTGAAGAAGATGACGGCGCCCACAGCCGTGGTCGTGCGCGGAGGAAAAGAGATCAAAATAGAAACCAGCCAGATTGTTCCAGGAGACGTAATACTGTTATACACGGGCGACAAGGTTCCCGCGGACGCGAGACTCATTGAGGCCATCAACCTTAAGATCGATGAAGCAGCCCTCACGGGTGAGTCGTCGCCAGTCAGCAAGATCACCAGCGCGTTGCCTGAAGAGGCACCGCTTAATGACCGACGAAACATGGCTTTCACAGGCACAATCGTGGTTTATGGAAGAGGCAAAGCGGTTGCCACTTCAACTGGAATGAACACGGAGTTCGGCAAGATTGCAGAGATGGTTCAGACTACCGGGGAAGAGACGACGCCCCTTGAGAAGAGAACGACTTCCATCGGCAAGTGGATAGGCGTAATGTCTATCGCCATCTGCTTGACAGTGGCGCTGATAGGGTTTGTTGAAGGCCGCGATTTTCTTGACATGATTTTGTGGGGAATAAGCCTTGCTGTGGCGGCGGTTCCCGAGGCTTTGCCAGCCATCGTGACAGGCGCACTTGCCGTAGGCATGTATCGAATGGCGAAAGTGAACACCGTAGTAAAACGCCTGCCAGCTGTTGAAACCCTTGGATGCACCAGCGTCATCTGCTCGGACAAGACCGGAACCATGACAAAGGGCGAGATGACAGTCCAGAGAATATACACCAACGGAGAAACCCTCAAAGTATCTGGAGTCGGCTACGAACCTGAAGGCGACTTTCTCTTCGAAGACAAAAAGATGGATGCCAGCGGTTTGGAGCTGCGCACTCTTTTGACTGTCGCGACCTTGTGTAACGATTCAAAACTGGAGAAGGACACGAACACTGAGCGCTGGACTATTAAGGGCGATCCCACTGAGGGAGCGCTAGTAGTCGCAGCGGCAAAAGCCAAGCTGTGGAAGGAGGAGCTGGAGCAGAAGTCACCGCGTATAGGTGAGATTCCATTCTCCTCTGAGAGGAAACGCATGACCACTATTCATGCTGATGCTAGCAAGAAGAAAACGGCATACATGAAAGGGGCACCAGAGCTTGTGCTTGAAAAGTGTTCAAGGATGCTGGCCAACGGAAAAGTTCGCAAGATAACTCAGGATGATAGAACAGAGATTCTGAACATAACTGAGGCAATGGCCAGGCAGGCGCTCAGAAACTTGGGCTTTGCCTTCCGCGAGCTGCCGGACAACGTAGAGAACTACGACGAGAAGATCGAGAAGGACTTCGTTTTTGTTGGAATCATGGGCATGATTGACCCTCCACGGGATGAAGTGAAGGATGCCATTTACATCTGCAGAAAGGCAGGCATAGATGTGGTGATGGTGACAGGAGACCACAAGCTCACGGCGGTCGCGGTTGCGAAGGAGCTTAACTTGCTGGGCGAAAACGACGAAGAAGGAAGAGTGCTAACTGGCGAAGAACTGGAGAAGATGAGCGATGAACAGCTGGCTGAGGTAGTCGAGAAAGTCGCTATTTACGCTAGGGTCTCGCCTGAGCATAAGATGAGGATAGTCAAGGCATGGAAAGCCAAGGGTCGTATAGTGGCAATGACCGGGGATGGCGTTAACGATGCACCAGCACTCAAAATGTCTGATATAGGCATTTCAATGGGCATAACAGGCACAGAGGTCACCAAAGAAGCGTCGGATATGGTTCTGACGGATGACAACTTTGCCTCGATCGTTAAGGCTGCCAGAGAAGGCCGCGAAATATACGATAACATCAAGAAATACCTGACCTACCTGCTGCGTTGCAACATAATGGAAATTCTGGTTATGTTCATCAGCGTGGTTTCGGTTCCCTATCTGGCCAGACTGATTTCACCGGACGTCGTAGGCATGACAAGCGCCACCATAAGTGACGCTACAGTAGCCCTGACGGCTACACAGTTGCTTTGGGTGAACCTCACAACTGACGGATTGCCTGCAATAGCCTTAGGAGTTGATCCTGGTGACCCTGACCTTATGGAGAGGAAGCCCCGAGACCCGAATGAGAGCATCTTCACGCGCGATGTCAAGATCTACCTATGCGTCGTTCCTATCGTGATGACGGCTTTGCTGCTGTTCGGCTACTTCTTCTACAAGCCCTGGGAGGGTGCAGCCCAGCTGACCGAGGCGAGAACGCAACTGTTGACAGCAATGATATTGATGGAGCTGGCCAACGCGGTTTCAGCCCGCTCACTGAAGTACTCAGTCTTCAAAGTGGGCGTATTCAAGAACAGGTTCCTGTGGTACGCGATACTCTCGTCGTTCGGCCTTCAGTTACTTGTGCTTTACTTGCCAGGCCTCAACTCGCTTTTCGACGTCACAGCACCTGAACCGCTCGACTGGGCCTTCGCAATACTGTTCACGGTGATAGTCTTCGGTTCGCTGGAACTCGGCAAATATGCTGCCAGCAAAAGACGGAAATCATAACCTCGGAAAGCTTTAAATTGAAACATGGCGAACAGTGCTTCAATCATCAAGGAAAAGGATTGAATAAGAATGAGCGGAAAACTGTCGAATCCGGCACCTCTCGGACTGCTGGGCTTCGGAATCACCACGGTTCTCTTGAACTTTGTGCATAACTTCCAAGGAGGCGCAGTAGACAGCATGATTCTGAGTATGGGCCTGGCCTACGGTGGACTTGCCCAAGTCTTGGCAGGCATAATGGAGTACAAGAACGGCAACACCTTCGGCACCGTGGCCTTCACGTCTTACGGCCTTTTCTGGTGGTCCTATGCGTTCCTGAACCTGCTGCCCAAAAGCATCCTATTCAGCGGATACTACGACATGACAAGACTGCCTGAATCATTGATGGCATACTTCCTGATGTGGGGAATCTTTACGCTGGGCATGTTCTTTGGCACGTTGAAAAAGAACCGCGCGCTACAGTTCGTATTCATGAGCCTGACGATACTATTCTTCCTGCTCGCCGTCAGGTTTGGCCTGCTAGCATACACGTCGATGTCCGCCGCCGATCTGGAGATATACACTCGCGTAATGGGTATCGAAGGCATAATCTGCGGCTTGAGCGCCTTTTACCTGGCCATCGCCGAAGTGCTGAACGAAACCTACGGAAGAACCGTGCTGCCCATCTGCCCTACAAGCTAAGAACTGCCTTAACCCTTTTTTATCTTTCAATCGAGAAGGTTTATATTTTCGAAATCATGACTCTCTCAAAATTCACAGAGGGTTAAATAATGTCAGAAGCCAGCTTGCCATTTAACGACAAAGTGTTACCTGGAAAAGCTTTGAGAGAGGAATGGAGGAAGTCAATCAAGAACCCACAGGAGTTCTGGGCTGAGAAGGCCAAGGCCATCGACTGGTTCAGAACATGGGACAAGGTGCTTGACGACTCAAATCCGCCGTTCTACAAGTGGTTCAAGGGCGGAGTCCTCAACATAAGCTACAACGCGTTGGACAGGCATATTGACACGCCGAAGAGGAACATGCTTGCCTACATCTGGGAAGGCGAAAACCCAAACGAAGTCAGAACCTACACATACTACCAGCTGTACCGTGAAGTGAACAAGCTCGCGAAAGTGTTCAAGGACTTCGGTCTGAAGAAAGGTGACCGAGTGGCAGTTTATCTGCCAATGATTCCAGAACTGCCGATTACGTTGTTGGCAGTCGTGCGCGTTGGCGGAGTGCACACGGTCGTGTTCTCAGGCTTCAGCGCCGAGTCGCTGGCGGACAGGATCAATGACTGCCAAGCCAAGGTCCTTGTCACAGCAGACGGAGCCTACAGAAGAGGAAAAACCGTTACGCTCAAAGAAACAACCGACAGAGCACTTGTCAACACGCCAACAATCGAAAAAGTGATAGTCATCAAGAGAACAGGCCAGCAGGTTCAGATGAAAGAGGGACGCGACGTCTACTACCATGAGGCTTTGGCGAAGGTAGAGGCCAACGCTTACGTTGCGCCGGAGCCGATGGAGGCAAATGACCCGCTGTTCATTCTCTACACATCAGGCACGACGGGGAAGCCAAAGGGAGTGCAACACGGCACGGGAGGCTACCTAGTGTGGGCTTACTGGACGCTGAAGTGGGGTTTCAACCCGACAGACAAGGACATTTGGTGGTGCACTGCTGACGTCGGCTGGATAACAGGCCACACCTACAACGTTTACGCGCCGCTGACGATGGGGATTACTTCGCTCATATTCGAAGGCACGCCAGACTACCCAGCAAACGACAGATGGTGGGACATAATCGAAAAACACGGGGTCACTATACTCTACACGACCCCGACGGCAATCAGAATGTTCATGAAGTTCGGCGAAGAATGGGTCAAGAAGCACGACATAAGCTCGCTAAGACTTCTGGGAACGGTGGGTGAACCGATTAACCCTGAGGCTTGGAAGTGGTACTACCGCGTGATAGGCAGAGAAACGCTGGCGATCGTTGACACTTGGTGGCAGACGGAGACAGGGGGATTCATGATTGCGCCGCTGCCGGGCCTAGAGCTTGTGCCGCTAAAGCCGGGCTCCGCCACGAACCCGCTGCCAAGCATACTTGCCGAGGTTTGGGACGAGAAAGGCCAACCCACGCCTGTGGGAATCAAAGGTTTCTTGGTGATCAAGACGCCATGGCCAGGGATGCTTCAGACCATATGGAGAGACCCAGACAGGTACAAACAGACTTACTTCGGAAGGTGGCCAAACATCTATTACACAGGCGACTACGCGGTCAAAGACGCAGACGGCTATTTCTGGTTGCTCGGAAGGGCGGATGAAGTGCTTAAAGTGGCAGGCCACAGAATAGGTACAGTCGAACTCGAAAGCGCACTCGTATCGCACCCCTCAGTCTCGGAAGCCGCAGTCATGGGCAAGGAAGACGCTCTCAAAGGCGAAGTGCCCGTGGCTTTCGTTACGTTGCGAAGTGGATTCTCGCCCTCGGACGAACTGCGCGCGGAACTCGTAAAACACATCAGAAACACCATCGGTCCAATCGCCACACCAGACGCCATCGTGATCGTCAACAAGCTGCCTAAAACACGCAGTGGAAAAATCATGCGTAGACTCCTCAAAGCAGTGCTACTCGGGGGGCAACTAGGCGACACTACGACGCTGGAAGACGAGGCTTCACTTGAAGACGTCAAAGCCACGTACGAAGAAATGAGAAAACAACTCGAAAAGAAGACATAGACGCTTCTTTCACGCCTCCTTTTTTAACGCGCACACTAAAAAATGGACACCTAGCTTTCGGCAGGTCCACTGACAAACTTAATGCTTAGTAGAGCACAAATTGCTCGGCGTCAACAGGATGGAGGGGGAGACAAATTGCATCTGGAAGAAATGAAAAAGGAAATAGAAATGCTTGTTCTTGAAAAGGGATTTTACAACAGACGCGAGGACATCCCTAAGAAGCTGCTGTTTGCCTTCATCGAACTGGGTGAGGCCAGTGACTCCTGGAAGAAAGGTGAACACGAAGAAACGATCGCTGAAGAGCTCATCGACACGATATTCTACGTTCTGGACGCGAGCAGACTGGCATGTCCGTCAGTAAACATGGACGAGATGTTTAAGAGGAAACTTGAGAAGAACAAGAATCGGTCTTTCCAGTACGGGGAAGGCCACAGAACCAAATCACAATCAGTATGAATGATTCGCATTTTACTGGGAAGGACTCAAGATCGATCGTAGTTGAGTCTACGTGAACCAACGCAAATGAGGCATGAATAGCGCGCGCCTTTTCAGGCATGTATTAGGGATAGAATCTTCTTGTGGTTCTCGGGAATGGTATTGAGTCTATTATGTTGTCTAGGTCAAGCATCCACGTTAGCACTCTTTCCAAGCCCATGCCGAAGCCCACGTGTGGAACGGTGCCATACCTCCGCAAATCCAAATACCAATCATAATCCTTCTCGCTCATGCCCATGTCTCTGATCCGCTTGACAAGCATCTCCTTGTCATCCTCTCTCGCACCGCCTGTCGAGATTTCACCTATCCTGGGCACGAGCATATCCACAGACATGGCCACTTCCGGATGATCCCTGTGTGTCTTGCAGTAGAACGCCTTGATCTCGGTCGGATAATCAAATACAAAGAATGGCTTGCCGAACTCGTCAGCCAGAGCCTTCTCGTCCTCGTAGCCCAAGTCTTCTCCCCAACGCTTCTCTATGCCCTTTACTTTGAGCTTCTCAAGCGCCTCAGTGTACGTGATCTTCGGAAACGGCGCCTCAACCGAAGCTACTTTCGGCAGATCAGCACCAAGCTCCGCAAACTCCTTCCTGCACTCTTTAGCGGTTCGCTTACACACGTACGCGAGCAATTCCTCTTCAAACTGCATCAGACCGCCCATGTCCGCAAAAGGCCATTCGCCCTCAATGTGCCAGTACTCAGTCAAATGCCTAATCGTCCGACTCTTCTCAGCCCTAAATGAAGGCGCTATGCAATACACATTCTCCAACGAATATATCAGAACCTCAAGGTAAAGCTGAGAACTCTGCGTCAGATACAGGCTTTGGTCGAAGTATTTGAGGCCGAAAAGTGTTGAGCCGCCTTCGCACGCGCTGGTGATAAACATCGGCGGCGAAACTTCTATGAACTTCCGGCTCTTGAAGAACTCCCTCGCAAACTCGAGAACCCGACCTCGTACCTGCATAACCAGATTCATTTTGCGGCTCCGAAGCCACAAGTGACGAGTATCCCGCAGAAACTCCTCACTCTTATCCCTGGCAATCGGAAAAAGCTCAGCTAACCCAAAAATCGAAATGCCCTCTGCAGAAATCTCAAACCCGCCTGGAGCCCTCTCATCCTTTCTAACCAAACCCTCAAGCGTAAGCGACGATTCCACTGTAAGCTTCTCCACGCTGCTCCACGCTGGACTCTCCTTCTTTGCAGTACACTGGATCACGCCTGTCGAGTCACGCAGAACCAGAAAGATTGTTTGCTTGCTTTCCCTTTTCCGGTAGACCCATCCTCTGACCGTGACTTTCTTGCCTTCGTGCTTTCCTTCCAGAACCTCGCTTATGGGCACAACCGACATGAGCTTCAGCCTTGCCTATGTTTCCAAACCTAGAACGGCAAAGCCCCTTTTAAGGTTTAAACTACTTAGCACGCGCGACGCGACCATGGCGCCTTCAGGCACAGCGCCAATTGCCAGCCCATAATTCTTAAATCTCAGACCCCTGAACTATCAAGCGGTCAAGGAATGCATAGTGATACAGAAAGCAGCTACAAACTGCGGACGCTAAAACGCTCCGCAATCGCCATATCGAGCGTCATTGTGGTCGAACTTATTCTTGGTCTGATCGTTAACAGTCTGGCGATCATAAGCGACGGTTTGCACGCAATGCTAGATGCCATGACAACACTCGTGCTCCTCGTCGCAACCAAGGCCTCACTCAAACCACCAGACGAAGAACACATGTACGGCCACGAAAAATTCGAGTCAATAGGTGGGCTGATAGGCGGAATCGCGCTGATTAGCGTGGCATTGTTGATAATCTACGAGGCAATACTGAAGATAGTCAGCCAGCAGAACGTCAACCTAGAAATCGGATACGTAGGCTTCATAGCCATCGGCTACACCTTCTGCATTGATTTCTTCAGAGTAGGAACCCTATTCAAGGCGAAAGACAGCGAAAGCCACACTATGAAAGCGGGATTTTACCATGCCATCGCAGACCTAAGCTCAACGATCATAGCACTGATAGGTTTCGGACTAGCCAGCCTAGGGTTCTATTTCGGAGACTCCATCGCCTCAATCGTGCTCGGCGGCTTGCTTTCATACCTTAGCATCAAACTCGTCTGGAGTAGCGGAATGGAACTCAGCGACGCCATATCCAAAGACGTAGCGGACAAAGTCAGAAAGGAAATCTCGGGCACGAAAAACGTGCTCAAATGCGAGGACTTGAAAATCAGAAAAGTGGGCGACAAAACCTACGTAAGAGCCACCGTGCAGGTGCCAGACTATCTCGGACACGAGGAAGCCCACGATCTGGCATCAGAAATCGAAGAGAAAATCAGTGACGAGCTTGGAAACGTGGATGTTTCGATACACACTGAACCACATGAAGCCGGGATGCCCACAGAGAAGCTTGTTGAGAAGCTAGCCATGGAGATTCCAGGAGTA
>Ga0209253_10004848_pt1 | contig 11683 bp, 10 predicted proteins | sample FrelakmetBRP12BR_FD_187145 | JGI IMG/M metagenome (GOLD analysis project Ga0209253, IMG submission 187145) | Freshwater lake sediment microbial communities from the University of Notre Dame, USA, for methane emissions studies - BRP12 BR (SPAdes)... | ecosystem: Environmental > Aquatic >...
TTTCAATGCCGTCGAGGTCAACGCCACCTTCTATCACCACCAGCGCAAAACCACCTTCGAGCACTGGCGCGACCAGACTCCAGCGGATTTCGCCTTCGCCATCAAGGGGCACCGCTATCTCACCCATGTGAAGCGATTGCTCGATCCGGAACAGCCGCTGCAACAAAGCCGCGAGGCAGCAGCCGGCTTGGGCGGAAAGCTGGCCGTGGTGCTGTGGCAGACGCCGCGCAGCCTGCACAAGGACATGGTGAGGTTGCAGAACTTTGCCCATGCTCTCGCGGCATGGCCGGAAGTGCGCCACGTTCTGGAGTTCCGCCACGCTTCCTGGTTCGATGACGAGGTCGCGGCCTGCCTGTGCACCCACCGTATTGCCAACTGCTGGTCCGATGCCGCCGACTGGCCTCTGTGGAATGCAGTCACCACCGATCTGGTTTACCTTCGTCTGCACGGCCATACCCGTACCTATGTTTCAGCTTACGGTGATGGCGAGCTTGGCGACTGGGCCGAACGAGTAAGGGACTTGCAGGCACAAGGGTGCGATGCCCATGTCTATTTCGACAACACCGCGGCCGGGGCGGCACTGCACAATGCGCGGCGGATGAAGGAGATGATGGGTTGAACAACAAACGGTAATTCTTTTGTCACAGAAAAATGGGATTTGCAGGGATGGGTGGCTTAATCGCCCAACTTGCAAAATATGAGCCAGTTCTTGAGGAAAGCGCTGATGGGCTAAAATCGACCCAGGCTGTGTAAAAGCTCAAAATCCGTTCTATTTCTTGGATGCTTTGCCCCTCACGACACCAGGAAAATCGAATATAACGCGTATTAATAGGCAGAATTCAATTGGCATAGTTACCGCTCAGCGGTTTTACACGGCCTGGATCCATACCGGTCACACATTTCTCCCAATTTCAACTTGAGCCATTGTCCATGGTCTTTCTTCCATCCCCAGCCGTTTGCCCATCTAATATTTCATGTATATTTGAATCTAATTAATATTGGCGATTTGGCTGGGCCGCTTCAGGCGTCAGAAAATACAGTTACCCATGAAGTTTCTTTCTCTACTTTCTATATTATTCTCATCCATGTTGCCTTGGTCAGTCTTGGTGTCACAGGCCTATGCAATGCCCATCATGGATTACCAGAGATATCTCGATGCCCAAAGTAATGCACGAACCGAAGGCAGCAGCTTCGAAGTGCTTGATGGGAAATCCGCCTCAAGGGCCATACGACAGCATCTCCAGGCAGCTGATATGCATTTCAGTGCTGGCAGATTTCAGGCTGCCATACAGGAACTCGAACAAGCTGACAGCAAAGGGCCGTCCTCGAGCCTTAAAGTTGCCCTGGGCGAACTTTACAACCGGGTGGGGCGATATGAAGACGCGATCCGTATTGCCGAGGGTGTTATTAAAGAGTTGCCGAAAAGTGCCCAGCCTCACGACATCATAGGCAACGCCTACCTCCACTTGAACAAGCCAGATCAAGCAGTCCAGGCTTATCTCCAGGTCATTGCAAAGGCACCAGACATGGCCATCGGCTATCATCACTTAGGCGACGCTTATTGGACCCTCGGCCGAAACAAGGACGCCCTGGCGCAATATCAGGAAGCGATTAAGCGAGACCCTGGGCTCGTGAATGTACTCATAAAGAGCGCCACTGTGCTTCAGGAACTGGGACAAAAACAGAATGCCCTTGAAAAGGCCCAGGCGGCTCTCAGGGCCGCCCCTAATAACCCGCTCGCCCAAGCGGCGCTGGGAGATGCCTACTTAGCTCTTGGCGATCACGCGAGGGCTGAGGCACAGTTTCGGACCGCAACCGAGCTACAGCCGAATTTCCCGTACTTTCAGGAGCGGCTTGGTGAAACGTATGCCCTTCAGCACAATTTTGCCAAGGCACTAGCTGTCTACCAGCAGATTGTTATGCGGAATCCGGAAAATATCGGCGCCAACCGCCAACTTGCAAAACTCTACAGACAGACCGGCCAACCCGCGTTGTCAGAATATCATCTCGGTCTGGCCGCCGTTCTGGGTAATAAGTTGACTGAGGCCGCCACTCATTATCGTGCGGCCCTTAAGAAGGATCCTAGACTAAAGGGGGCCTATCTCGACCTCGCCTTGGTTTCCCTCAAGCAGAAGAGATGGCTTGAAGCCATTCAGGCGGCTTCCAAGGCGGCAGAGTTGGATCCCAGGGATGCAATGGCGCTGAGCTTGTTAGGTCAAGCCTATCTGGGGAGCGGAAAGGTACAAGAGGCGGAACAAATACTCGTGCGCGCTATCCAGATCGATGCCCGGTACGCACCCGCCCATCTTCACTTGGCTGAGACGCTTGTGCGCCAGAAACGTTGCCGCGAGGCAGCGCAACACTATGAAATGGCAATGGGTCTGGGACTCCGGAATGACGAGTTGGCCCAGCAACTTCTGGATTGCCGTCAATAAAACGGCTGCCTTTGCCTCAAAAAGGCTTGATTTATCTTCTAACTGATTTTGGCAAACACAGGCCCGTGGATGCTTCCATGCCTCTGAATGCCGAGAAGAACTACAGCACCAAGAAGAACCAGAAAGACTGTACTTGGCTCGGGAACCGACTCACGCCATGCAAGTGCGAAAGGAGCCGTTACTGAATCAAAGGGATAGAAAAATTTTGGCCGTATGAAAAAGTCATAGCCGCCTTGTAAATAGGCAAGGTTGTTGAAGAAGATATGCTCGATGCTATCCATGTCGCTGGTTGACCAATCGAGCAAACTGGATATCCCGCCCTTTGTCCCCCAGAGTTCGAGATCGAGGTCATTCAGGTCTCCTAACAGACCGCCTGACCCAATCGTTTCGCCAGCGTCCCATAGGTCATTACCATTCTTATCGTCAAGCTTCACGGAGCGGTCCCAAACCAGGGTAGCCGTAATGCTGGTTAGCTTATCTACCTTGGGTAAAAAGTAATCCAAGTATCGGCGGTTTGGGTCCTGAATATCCAAGGTGTTCAAATCCCACCCTTTCATGCCCACCTTTTCGCTTTGTTTGCCAGGGCCGGGGCCTTGTTTTCCGGGCGCATAGTTGCTCAGGCTCTCGTAGGTGTCCAGCAAGCCCGTTCCGAGATCACCGTCCCAGCCGATCTTTACCTTGCTTACCACCCCATTCGGATCGGTCTTCTTCAACGCTGAGCCATCATTAGCCTTAAGGTCGCCTTCTGCCTTCCAGGCGGCGCCCTGGTGATCAGTCAGCCCATCCTTCTTTGCTCCGTTGAGCAAGACCGCCTTCATTACTCGGTGGTCGGTCAGGTACTTGTCGGCGTTCTTCGGGTCCTGGGCTTGCTTCACACTTGCATATTCCTCAAGCAAGGCGGCCGCGCCAGTGACATGGGGAGCCGCGAAACTTGTTCCACCCCATGTGTTATCGCCATTCAGGCCATCACTCTTTCCGTCCTTCATGTCCAGAGTCTGGCCTTTTAGAACAGGATCATTCAGCAGCGTGTTGCCACCGGGGCCAGGACCCGCGCCAGGCGCCACGATATCCGTTTTATAACGCCCTACAGCACGTCCGTTGCTATAAGGACTACTATCCTTGGTGATATTTCGGGTGTCATCAGGTGTGGTAGCGACCTTGCCGTTGTAGCTGGCCAGCTGTTTGTAATTCGCTCCCGTTGTTGCGCCCACGGTGATGCCGTTGAAATTGTCCCAAGGCGTCGCGCGTTCGAACTTGACGCCGGCCGAATCTATATATGGCGACTCCTTACCGGCTACAACGATGAGCTTATCCTGAATGGGGTGATCCTTTTTCTTGCCGCTCATCGCCGCCCAATCCAGCCATAGGGTCTGGAGCGATTGACCGTTGCTATCACCCCTGCCATCTCCTGGGAAAAGGTGCAGGCTTGCATTCAATATGGAAGCTTCGCTGCCGGAGACCTTCTGGTTCTTGAGGAGGTCCTGGCTACGCGAGATGAACGAAGCTTGATCGTTTACCGGGCTAGTATAGAGGCTGAACTGCCGGGCCACACCATTATCCTTACCCATCACAATCCCAATTACCGTAGTTGCGTGGTCACTCTTGGGGGTGCTGCCCGGATTGATGATTGCTACCTTGCCCGAACCATCTCCCGCTGGCGGCATATTCGAGTTGGTGGAGTCGAGTTCCGGTATGCCTTCCCATTCAACAACCCCCACACGCACCCCCTCGCCGTCCAAGGGGGTTATCTTGTCAGCCTTGGTAAATCCTCCCTGCACCAAAATACTCGGGTGTGCCTGAATGGCTTTGCGGCTGGCCTGGTCTGCCGATGCCGTTCCTATCCCTAGCAGAAGGAAGGATAGCAAGAGTAGCGCTCTGGACCAGAAGTTCCTGATAGTGGTTAGATGTCCTCCCTCAGAGTTGATGAGGGAGCGGGCACAGATTCTCTTGGAATGTGTTTCCTTATCTACCCTTGCGAGTGACAGGATAACTACTATGTATTCCATCATGAAGTTTGCTCCTAATCCGCCATTTTTTAGTGGGGTTTGTTCTTTTACCTCACTAGTAGATAACTTTAAGCAATTAACACACCAAAATTAGAAAAAGATCGTCCACCATTGATCGTAGGTGATCGGGAGTAAAGCATTCGCATAGTTATTTGTGGTCATTGTAAAATTTCACGACACTTGAAAATGCTTAAAAAACTATAAGAAGAGCGCACCAATACTTGTGTTATAGCGATATTTCAGGAATTCCAAGTTGATAAATACGTAAGAATTTCCGACATTCTGCGGGTTGCTAACAATATGGCTACCTGAACGACTGGAAATGGGCTTTTTCGACATTCGCTGGAATTGCTGTCGGTCTTTCCGTCGTAACCGGTGGCTGGTTTGGGGTGGAACAGGCATTTTCTTCATGTGCTCCATCTTTGTGCCGCTGAGTCTCTGCGGTGAATCGCTTGTTCCGGATTAACGGGCGGTGCGGTCGACCGCTTCGGCCAGTTTTCGCAATGCCGGGGCTATCTCGACTGAGTAGGGCTTTTGCGCCGTTTCAAGTTGTTTCAAATATTCCGGCAGCCGCGCCAGTTCGGCTGCTGCACGGCGCCGCGCTTCTTCCAGTGGTTCGGGTGCGGTCAGACGTTTGCCCGAGAGCATGAAAGGCTGGATCAGGGGCGTTCCCGCCTGCACATCGCTTTCCAGCGTCAGGATGTCGTGATCCAGGCTGCCGTCAGCGGCATGGATGCGGTGAACCTGCTTGCGGCCGGGCCAGGTGGCCTTGCCTTCCGAGCGCTTGCGGCGCGGCTGGCCGGCGTATTCAACCAGTTTGTAGGCGCAATCGAGGTAGGGGGCATCGGCGGAGGTGTCGAGGCGGGTTCCTACGCCGAATCCGTCGATCGGCGCACCTTGTGCCAGCAGTCTGGCGATCTCGTGCTCGTCGAGGTTGCCGCTGCAGAAGATGCCGACTTCGCTGAGCCCGCCCCGGTCGAGAATGCGGCGGACATTGTGCGCATGCTCGGACAGGTTGCCGCTGTCCAGGCGCACTGCCTTGATGTGTATGCCTTGTTGTCGCAGGCGAGGCGCCAGTTTGACCACTTTCTCCGCCGCCGCTTCGGTGTCGTAGGTGTCGATCAGCAGCACGGTGTTGATCGGTTGAGAATGGGCGAAACGTTCGAAGGCGTCGGTTTCGTCGGCGTGTGCCTGGATGTAGGAATGCGCCATGGTGCCATAGAGCGGGATGCCGAACTGTACCCCGGCCAGTACCGTTGCGGTGCCGGAATAGCCGGCCAGGTAACCGGCGCGTGCCGCCAGCATCCCCGCTTCGGCGCCGTGGGCTCGGCGCAAGCCGAAATCGACGAGCAGTTTCCCGGGCGCGGCCAGCGCGCTGCGTGCTGCTTTTGAGGCGATCAGAGTCTGGAAATGCAGCAGGTTGATGATGCGGCTTTCTATCAGTTGCGCCTGGGCGATCGGGGCGGTGATGCGCAGGATAGGCTGGTGCGGGAAGAACAAAGTGCCTTCCGGCATGGCATGGACGTCGCCGGTAAAGCGCAGCGTCTTGAGAAAGTCGATGAAATTAGTGCTGAAACGGCCGCAGCCGGCAAGCCAGTTCAGCTCTTCGGGAGTGAAGTGCAGGTTTTCCAGAAACTGCAGCACCTGCTCCAGCCCGGCTGCCATGAGAAAATTCCGCTGCGGCGGCAGGTCGCGCACGAAGAATTCGAACACGGCGGTGTCATTCATGCCCTCATCGAAATAGGCCTGCAGCATGGTGAACTGGTACAGGTCCGTCAGAAGGGGGCTTGAATGCGGGTTCACGCGGCGATGTCCTCGAAGTGGATGGGGTGTGCACCGAGCGAAGTCATTTCCTCGATAGCGCGCTGCCCGTCTTCGGGTTTCAGGTTGATGGCGCGGATGCCGTCAAGCAGAAGGTATACCTCATAACCGTGGGAGAGCGCGTCCCTGACGGTGTAGAGCACACAGTAATCGGTTGCCAACCCGCCGATGAAGAGGCGGCTGATGCCATTTTGGTGCAGGTTCTGTTCCAAGTCAGGTTCGTCGAAGTCGGAATAGGCATCCGCGTTCGGGTTCGTGGCCTTGGAAATGATCACTGCATTGGCAGGCAGGCTGAGTTTTGGCGAGAACTCAGCTCCCCGGCTACCGGCTACGCAGTGCAGCGGCCAGATACCGCCCTGTGCCCGGAAGGAGCTGTGGTCGGGTGGATGCCAGTCACGTGAGGCATATATCGGCAGAGATGCTCTGCTGAATGCCATGATGTAACGGTTGAGTGCAGGGATGACTTCGTCTCCAGCCGGAACGGCCAGACTGCCCCCAGGCAGAAAATCGTTTTGCACATCCACCAGCAACAGAGCGTCACCGGGGTGTGGGCGAAGGTTCAAAGGAAAGGCTGCGCTGTTTTTCACGATGAGTCACTGGTGGGATGGGTTTGTGTGAGCTATTTGGTCATTATAGTTCGCATCCAGTGAATGCTCGCCGAGGTTGTGCCCCAAGTTTTCTGGGAGTGGCAGTTAAAAAAATTACAAGCAGGAAAACTGTATGGAGGCTGCCATGGACAAGGAATTGATGATTCAGAAGCTGATGCGCGAAATCGAGGCGGATTTTTCCTTTGATCTGCGTCTCGGTCTGACCGACCGGGCCAGGTACAACCTGATTATCAATGAAGAAAAAGACCTGCTTCAGAAGAAGAACCATACCGGGATCGAAATTATGTTTTTTAAGGCGGCCGCTTAGCGCTGTCGATTTATCCTCGACAAAATGATGTGGCTGCGGGTGCAGCCATTTTTTTGCCCTGGGTCGGTCGGAAAAAATAATTTCATCGGTAGGTTGCAATTGATAATGATTATCATGCATAATGAGAACCGTTATCAATTAGACGATGTCAAAACTATCAGGAGCTGTGATGAAACATATTTCCTTTCTGCCATTTTATTCGCGAAAACTGACCCTCTCAGTGTTGGGCGCACTGGCCATTTTTGGATCTTCTTCCGCTCTGGCCGCAGAAGGCGAGTACTCGATCGTGATTCAGGATCATCGCTTTCAGCCGGCAGAGCTGGTGGTTCCGGTGGGCAAGAAAATCAAGCTGCGGGTCGAAAACCGGGATGCCACCCCCGAGGAGTTTGAAAGCCACGATCTCAATCGGGAAAAGGTGATCGCGGGCAAATCCCCCGCCACGATATACATAGGCCCACTTGCGGCCGGGCGTTACCGTTTTTTCGGGGAATTCAACGAGAAAACGGCTCAGGGTGTGATTATTGCCCAGTAAGATTTGGAGAGCGAAATGTTTGCAACCGCAGTTATTGTGTTCAGGGAAGTGTTGGAGGCCGCGCTGCTGATCGGCATTATCGCGGCGGCTACCCGTTCAGTGCCGGGCCGCAACCGCTGGCTGTCCGGAGGCTTGATTGCCGGCCTGGCCGGGGCTGGGGTGGTGGCGATGTTTACCGATACCATCGCAGCGATGGCAAGCGGCATCGGCCAGGAACTCTTTAATGCAGGGGTGCTGGGGATAGCTGTGGTGATGCTGGCCTGGCACAGCATCTGGATGTCCTCGCACGGCGCGGAACTGGCAAAGCAGGCCAAAAAGATGGGCGGCGCAATCCGCGATGGACAGCGCGAATGCTCGATTTTGCTGGTGGTCGTGGGCTTGGCGGTGTTGCGGGAAGGCTCCGAAACCGTGCTGTTTCTGTATGGCATCTCGGCAGCCGAGACTTCCGGGTCACTGCCCATGCTGCTAGGCGGCGGCATCGGTGTGCTGGCAGGCATTGCGGTGGGTTACCTGATTTATGGCGGTTTGCTGCGTGTGCCGATGCGCTGGTTCTTCACGGCAACCGGTGCCCTCGTCTTGTTGCTGGCGGCCGGCATGGCTTCGCAGGCGGCGCATTTCCTGATTCAGGCCGATATGCTGCCCAGTCTTGCCGCACCTTTATGGGATACCTCGGCTGCATTGCCGGAGCAGTCCGTCCTCGGCCAGTTGCTGCATAGTCTGATCGGCTATGAGGCAAAACCGCAAGGCATGCAGGTCCTGTTCTACGTGGTTGCTCTGGTGGTGATCGCAACCGGGATGAGATGGGCCAAGCATCTACATCAATTTAAACCTCAATAGAGAAAACACCCATGAAAAAACTGACGTTCGCACTCTGCCTGAGTGCGCTGACCCCGCTCGCCGTTTTTGCGGGTCCAGCTGATTACGTTTACATGCCTACCGTCGAGTATGGCGAAAAAGAAATCGATTTTAAATTCGGATCGGCCCGCCAGCCAAACGGTGACAGCAACCAGGTGGCCAGCCTGGGCCTGGGTTACGGCGCAACCGAATTCTGGTTCACCGAGCTTTATCTGAAAACCGAGCATGAAGGCGAGCAACCCAGGCTGAATATCCTGGAATGGGAAAATAAGTTCCAGCTTACCGAAACCGGAAAATATCCGCTGGAAATCGGTTTTATCACCGAACTTGAAATCCCGGTAAATCAGAAGGGAGAGCCCAATGAATTCAAGTTCGGCCCGCTATTCCAGACCGAAATCGGCAAGCTGCAGCTGAATGGAAACCTGCTGTTCGAAAGAAAGTTTGGCGGGGATAGTGACCCGGACGATGGGCCGCGTAAAATGATTTTTCAGTACCAGTGGCAGGCTAAGTATCGTTGGAAAAAGGAATTCGAATTCGGCTTGCAGGGGTTGGGAGAAATGGGGGAATGGGATCACTGGTCGCCGCGCCATGAGCAGGAACATAAATGGGGTCCAGCCATTTTCGGGAAGATTCCCCTCGGAGGGCGTCAGGCCTTCAAATATAATGCCGCGTGGTTGATGGGGAAAACGGAGGCGACCCCGGATCACACATTCCGGATGCAAGTGGAATACGAGTTTTGATTTCCCTTGACAGGGAGGTTGCAGTCTGATTGATCCACAATAAGGATCAATACTTGGAGGCGGCAGGACGTAAGCTTCAGGAAAAACAAGGAATTATTGTTAACATATTGTTTATTAACAATAATAATCTTTGTTCAGAAATTGGTCAAACTGGCTTTCTTCCTTGTGTGCAATGGACTTGCATCACATCTATACAGCTTATACACAAACTTATCCACAGCTTATGTGGAAGGTTGGATTGTCAATAAGGGTTTTTACTAAATGGCCATTTAATCGATGACATCGGTGAAATAATGACTGATTTCCGTCATGGCAGCATATTCGGTTGCGGCAATCCCGGCCTTGTTGAAGTCCAGCGCATCCGGGTAGCCGCTGGCAGCCTGGGCTTGCTTCCTGGCTTGATTACACCATTCTTTTGCCCATGCGGCAGAGGCAGCCAGATCGTCCGGCCCGAATTGGCTGATGGCCTGCTGTGCCGCCTGCCAGAAACCATTGCGGGATAGCGCGCCGTGGATTTGCGCAATTTCCGGCCTGTTTCTCCGCAGGATGGCTACGGCCAGGTTATTCGCATTTTCGGCGAGTATTTTTGCCCGTGTTGCAATGGCATGCTTTTCGATGACTGCCTTGACTGCCTCATAAGCAGGGGTATAGCGGTCTGCCGGGCGGGCCGTGGCAGAAATAAGGGACTGCAGGGTGATCAGCGCCGCCAGGGCGTGGCTGGTGTTGCGCGCTTGTTTGATGGCTTCCTGGCACTGGATTTCCGCAGTATCCGGCGTGAGCAGTAGGGCGATTTCGTTGTGTTCGGCCACGCCCTACCTCGCGCTGATGATGACCGAAATCAGTTCAGCATTGTCGGCATGGTCGACCAGGATGCGCTTGACCCTGTCCTGCCAGAGCAGGCCGAACCGGCTTCGTTCTTCCGCCTTGGCAACGCCCATCATGGCCTTTTGCATCAGTTCCTTCATGTCAGGGGAGGGGCTGACCAGCTCCGGATGATAGCTTGTCTCCACATTGATTCCGGTATCCAGTCGGGTGTAGCGGATTTCGCCGGTGATGCCGGCATTGAAATGCAGCAGGTTACGGCGGTCGAATTTTCCTCCGATTCCTTTGAAGCCGCCGGACTGCGCGGCGCCGGTGAGAAGGCCGACGACATTGGCGATCACCCCGGTCACGCCGTCAGCCTGGCCGTCACGGAATGAAACCTGGATTGCGCCCCGCACCGGCAGTTCGTCGCCATACAGGCTCGCCAGTGCCTTGCGCGTCATCAGCCAGGCGCCTGCCAGCGTAGGGCAGGAGTGTCCTGCCAGTTTGACCGCATCGAGATAGTGGTATTCGATGACCCCATTTTCTGCCGCGCCCAGGAACTCGGCCAGCGGGTCGTAAAGGGTGATTTTGGGGACGTCAGTGTAGAAACTCGGGGTGTTCATCATGATCAGGATTCGCCAAAATAGGCTACCAGCGGTTTTTTGCGGTGCCAGATTTTCCACAGGTCGGTTCGGCTGACTGAAAACGATCTGGCCTGTCCACTATCGAAAGCGTAGAGCGTCAATCGGGAAATTTTGTCGCGGGACAATGCCTGACTTAGCGGCCCAAACCAGTCTTTTTCCAGGCGTAAAAGGGCTTCGCGCCAGTGGTGGACATCGCCATGCAGAGCAAAGTTGGTCAGCGCGTCGAGAACAACCAGATGATGCGAAACGGCCTGGTTAGCCTGCAGCCATTCCCTGGCGGTCTCTGGCACGTTGGCGCATGGGGTGTCGGTAGCAACCGCCAAGCCGCGGGCCAGCGCGTTGTCTGAACAGATGTGGACGAAATCGGTGGTCAGCTTAGTCGGCAGAGTTCCGCCGCCCCAGGGCCAGATGCTGTTCACCGGCGGCAAGCCGCGCTGTTCCCTTGCTTCGTTAACAGGATGGCGGTGCAGCAACATCTGGGTTTCATTGAGGATGCTGTGCCAGCGTGTGCCGTCCGTACCGCTGGGCAGAATGTTCCGGATATTCCTGCCAATGGCGGTTTCCAGGGAATGGGTTTTCAGGTGGGCGGGGGGGTGAGCCAGGCGCAAATGCCAGTGGCCGGGCCGGGTCGGAAAGAAGCTCAGACCCTCACTGGCGAAATGCTCGTTAAGGGCGGTAGTCAGGCTGTTCGCCTCTTCTTGCGTGATGTCCAGATTGCCGGCATCCGCCAGCACCAGCCGGTCGCGCTGCAACTGCAGGTGCACGGGTTCTGCCAGCAGCCAGAAATCGCCGCCGGGATTGCCGCCGTCCGCCAGCAGGGTAAAGGCCGCTACTGGCCAGTCGTACTGTTTCTCGACGTCGAAGCTTCGGCACAGCCATGCATCCATGCTGTCATCGGGCAGCGTCTTCTGGCTGCCGCGAGCGAGCAGCG
>Ga0209253_10004849_pt1 | contig 11680 bp, 9 predicted proteins | sample FrelakmetBRP12BR_FD_187145 | JGI IMG/M metagenome (GOLD analysis project Ga0209253, IMG submission 187145) | Freshwater lake sediment microbial communities from the University of Notre Dame, USA, for methane emissions studies - BRP12 BR (SPAdes)... | ecosystem: Environmental > Aquatic >...
AGGGCCTCGCCGACGCGCACCTCGACCGCATCGCGCCGGCCCCGCCGCAATCCGACGCCGCCTGCCAACCGGTCGATGGCGCCGCGCAGGCGCCACAGCCAGTCGGCGTACAGCCAGCCGGTCTCACCGCCCAACCGGCTGAAGGCGGCGAAGGCGGCCTCGGCCGGGACGCTGAGCGTTTGCTGCCGTCGTTCGAGGATCATCCCCTCCCGCAGCGTCAGCACCGTCGCCGCCCGGTCACCCTCGGTCGTCACCAGCGCATCCGACCAGGTGGTCTCGATCGGGCCGGCCTCCAGCTGTGCCAGCGCCTTCCTGACCGCCGCGGGAAAGTCCAGCGGGCGGATGCTGGGAAAGATCTGGCGAGCGGCGTCATCGCGAACGATGACCTCGTTGCGCAGCCCCTCGATCAGGGGCCGGGCGATCCCGGCCGGGATCGGCGTCATCCAGTGCACCCAGTAGGACGACAGGCGCGGGGTGAGCACTGGCACAGCGATCAACAGCCGGCGCAGGCCGCGAGCCGAAGCGTAGCCGCGCATCATGTCCCCGTAGGTGATCACATCGGTCCCGCCGATCTCGACGATGCGGCCGCGCGCGGCTGGGGTTCCGAGCGACGCCGTCAGGTACTCCAGCACATCGCCAATGGCGATCGGTTGGATGCGGGTGAAGACCCAGCGCGGGCAGATCATCACCGGCAGGCGCTCGGTCAGATTGCGGATCATCTCAAACGACAGGCTGCCCGAACCGACGATGACCGCCGCGCGCAGCTCGGTCACCGGCACGCCCGCCTCGCGCAGCGCCTCACCGGTCTGCTGGCGCGAGCGCAGGTGCTCGGAGAGGTCTGCCTGCGGATCGCCGAGGCCGCCCAGGTAGACGATCTGCTGTACGCCGGCCTTGAACGCCGCCTGGCCAAAGGCCCGGGCCGCAGCGACGTCCTGTGCCGCGAAGTCGCCGTGCCCGAGCATGCTGTGCACCAGGTAGAAGGCCGCCTCGGCCGATTCCATCGCCGGGCCGAGTGTCTCCGGACGAAGCACGTCGCCCTCGGCCACCTCGACCTGGTTGAGCCAGGGGCGGCCCTGCAGCCGGGCTGGATCGCGCACCAGCACGCGCACGCGGTACCCGGCGGCGAGCAGGCGCGGAACCAGCCGCCCGCCGACATAGCCAGTGGCTCCCGTCACCACGACGCGGCGCGGGACGCTCAACGGCCTGCCTCTGGAGCCCCGAAGGGCTCCGCCGGCACGGTGACCACCTGCACGTCAATTGGCTCTGCCTGGCGCCCCGTCACGCGCCGCACCAGCTCGCGCAGCGAGCCGCCCAGCATCGCCCCCGGACCCATGACCTGCGCCGTCAGCCCGCTCTTGCCGTCCGTCGCCGCGCTCGCCAGCCAAACGGCCTTGCGCGCCGCGACCTCCGGCGGCTGCGACCACATGCGCAGCACGGTCGTATACGCGCCGGACAACCGGTCGTCGTACCCGCGGTAGGCCGTCGGGCGCAGCAGCATATCGGTCCGCATCATGCCCGGCGACAGGGCGAAGATCCCGACGCCGCTCTTGTCGTACTCCTTCGCCAGCGCGGCGGTGAAGGAGCGCACCCAGGCCTTGCTGGAGCCGTAGGCGTTTTGCAGCGGGGCGGGTGAGCGGGCGCCGCGCCCCAGGACGTTGATCAGTTTGCCAGCGCGGCGCGGCAGGAAGTGCTCCAGGGCGGCGCGTGTGCCGTGGTAGAGGCCCAGGATGTTCGTGCGCACGATGCGTTCAAACTCGTCCGGCGAGGCGGCGAAGGTCGGGCCGTAGGGTGCCGAGCCGCCGGCGTTGTTGACCCACACGTCGAAGCGCCCGTGCTTCTGCAGCGCGAAGGCGGCCAGCGTCTGCACCTGCGCCGCCTCACCGACATCGCAGCGCACGCCCGAGGCCTGCGCGCCGCCGGCGGTCAGCTCGGCGACGGCCACCTCGACCGCCTGCGACGAACGTCCGGAGATGACGACCGCCGCACCCTCGGCCGCGAACGCCCGGGCGATCGCCAGACCCAGCCCGCGCGTGCCGCCAGTGATGACGGCGACCTGGCCGCGGAGTGCCTCGCTCATGCAGTCGCTCCTCGCTCAGCCGTGGGCCGGCGCCCGCGCACCCGCCGGGCGATCCACAGGCCGGCGCCGAACAGCGCCGCCAGCACGAAGACTGACAGGTACTCGATCAGCGGGATGCGCACGATCTCGTTCAGCTGGGCCCAGCCGCGGATAGAGTAGACCCACAATGCCGCGCCGGCAAAGGCACCGAAGATCACCAGCCGGGCCCAGACCTTCAGTCCTAGCCCGTACATCTGTGTGATGACGAAGATGCCGGCGAAGCCGAAGAGGAACATCGGCCAGATGCCATTGCCCTGCATCACCGCCACCAGCGTCCCGTGGACCGCCACCGTGCCTTCCTGGACGAAGGTCCAGTACTTGTTCACGTGCACGCGGGTGAAGAACAGGCTGCCCTGCAACAACATCAGGAACATGTAGATGAAGCCGATCAGGTGGCCCTGCGTCGAGACCATCGGATGGTACCAGAAGGTGTAGACCGTCGCCCAGGCGAAGAAGTAGCCGTGGTAGGTGCGGGCGAAGCGGATGATCTCCTGTCGAATGGGCACCTTCTTGCCGAAGAACAACCCTCGCCGGGAGTTCTCCATCAGCAGCACCCACACCAGCAGCACGATCACCGAGCCCTGCGACGAGAAGATCGACACGTCCTGCGCTAGCCCGTCATAGAACAGGTGGGTCTGGACGAAGTGCAGCAGGATGAACAGCGCGTTGACGCCCAAGGCCACGATGTTGAACTTGTGCAGCCCGCTGGTGTACGCCGGGCGCGTCTTCTGGGCATAGGCGATCAGCGCCCACAGCGCCACCTGGTGCAGCAGGTACAGTGACCACACCGACAGCCGCGTCCAGACGGTCGGCTCGGGCAGCTTCCAGTAGTACCACGCCACGCCCTGGTCGGGCAGCAGCCGGATGGCGTCGAGCCGCGGGCCGGCCCAAGCGATCAGGCCAGTGAATGCCAGGCTGAAGGCGATCCCAAGCCACAGCGCACGCGTTGCGCCTTTGGACGATGAGACTTCGGGAGCGGGCGTGTCGGCCATTCCAACCTCTGAAGGACGAAATATTGACTTATCCTACCGCACTTGTCCATGTTTTGTCAAGGCCAGATCTTGGTTGTCTCGGCCCCTCGCCTCCTCCGTGGGTGCCGCGCATCCCCGCGGCCTGGGCGCGATCGGCGCCAGCGGCTCGAGACCGAGTCGGATCCAGAACCTTTCCTCCGACGAGATGCAGGGGAGTGGGACGGTCTATGAGGACGGCTGGCTTCTGGGCGAGGGGGCGGGCATGAACATCTGGGTCGAACAAGGGACCTGGTGGAAGGCCGGCAATGTGGTGCCGATCGACAAGGTGATCGAGAATCGCTCCGCCGTTCCTGTGGCGATCCTGCTCGATACCCCCGATGACAGGCTGACCTTTGATCTGGGTTGGGGGGCGGGTTGGGTGGCAGATGGTCCGGTCGGCGAAGCGTTCACGATCGAGCGAGCGCGGGGGCTGGGCTGGGGGGCCTGCCTGGCTTTTTCCCGGATTGCACGACGTGCGTATCACTCTGCGAGGTCACCTCCGGGCCGTAGCCCATGCGCCCCACCAAGGTGCGGCCGATGTCCAGACGCGTGGGGGCGGTTTTCCCATCTGCCCCTGCGCCGGTCAATAGGCGTGCACCATCACGGCGCGGTAGGGGCACGGCATGCCGTGCCCTACCCAGATCCTGTCACGCTGGGGCCCGTGTCGAGGAGGTCACACCATGCCTGTGGGGCCATGTTGCCGCTGGCGCGGCGAGGCACCGGGATGAGGACACAGGCTACATGCACAGATCACATAGGCAAGCGATCTCCTCGGCCTGGATGTCGCCTTCACCGAGTACGGTTGTCTGCTGGGCCGGCGTCCGCACCGGAGGCAGAGTCCACCAGCGACGAGTGGGGCAGGAGCGGGGACTAGCCGCGAGTTGCTGGGGCGCCCGCCGGAGCCGCAACGTCTGCCAGCCTCAGCGTCACCTGACGGTAGGCGCCCAGGGCGATGGACAGGTAGGCGGCCAAGTACGCCACGTCGATTGCCCCGCTGAGAAGATTGCCGCCCACGGCATACACTTCCTTCCAAGCGGCATAGGCGAAGATCGTGTCGGAGATGGCGAATAACAGCAGCCCGATCGCGATGGGCAGCCAAGGGCGGCCGACCAATCCATCCCAAAGGACGGCCAACGACAGCGCCGCTACGAAGGCCAACGTCAGGTCGCCGACCAAATAGCCTACGCCGACGACCGCCTCGGCCCACGCGCTCGTCGGGAGGCCAAGATACATCGGAGCCAGAAGTCCGACGGCAAGGGCGGCTAGAAGGAGGGAGTACACCACGACCGTCAGTATCCGCTGGCGTTTCGACAAACGCACGCCCAGGCTGCGGTGTCCGAGGAACAGGCCAAGGATCAGGGGGGCGAAGCCGATCGTCCAGATGACATCCGCCAGCGATGGGTAGGGTACCTTCTCGCCCAGCCCGATCTGGAAGTATGCCCAGACGAACTCGGCGATGGCCCACATGGACATCCCGGCGCCAAGGATAAACCACACGCGCCGCTGGGTGAAGCCACGCTCGAAGCGTGCGCTGGCCATCAGGAGAAGTACCGCAGCAAGGATGGCGGCGGCGCCGTACAGGCAGTTAGAAAGAACCTCTAGGAATTGGGTCCCGCCCGGCTGCCCAACGTAGACGCCGAGGAAGGATGCCAGGACGATCATCACTGCAACGCGTGCAGGCCATCCCCGCGGATTCATGGCTTCCCCCTTACATGTATGGGATCAGCTGGCATCGCGTATTGAGCTCCGCCAGGCTGGGAGAGAGTTGCAGGCATGTCGAACGCACCGCGGACCGCAGGAGCTGGTCGCCCAGCAGCCGGCCGGCTACCTGGCGGGCGAAGGCTGAGTAGTCCTGGTATACCGAAAGGAGCATCCTGGAGTCGATGTCGGGCACGCGAACCTGCAGAGCGTCGAGGTTCGGCAAACCCGTAAGCGCATGCCAGGCATGCTCGCCGGCATAGGTCTCCACACGCTGGTCGAATTCACTTGCCAGGGCGCGGCCGCCCGTGCGGCTGACTGCGTCGCTCAGCGCGGCTCGCAGCGCGTTGAAGAGCAGCGTCAGGTTGGCGCATTCGGCGGCGTTGGCGGCCGGCGGCAGGGCGCCGGTCTGGCGCGATAGAGGTCGGGTCATGCAACCATCGGCCGGGTCGTCGAGGATTCCCGGTCAGTCTCCCCCCGGGAGTAAGTGCACGAATCTTCAGCGTTCACGACGATCGACGCGCACCCCGCAGCTTCTGTGATGCTCCTGCCCCCCGGTGAGCGGTGTGCTTCCCATACTGTAGCACACGCCTGGTCAGGCGCTCGCTGCACGCGGATCGGCCGGCGCAGCAAGCCTCGCGTGAGGTTTGCCGGTCGGCCGCCGGACGGTCGAGTCGTTGAGCTCGCGCGGGCTAGACCGGCGCCAGCGTTCCGGAGAAGATCATCCAGGCCAGGAGGGTTTTTGCTGCCAGGCTGAGCACGATGTAGAACCGCTCGCCGAACAGGTAGTCCTTCCAGGGGCCGACCTTCTTGTATTGAAGCCACATGTTGAGGGCGAAGATGTTGAAGAAGACGAAGATCGTCGGGATGATGGCGTACACGAACGCAGGCGGCTTGGCGTCGCCCGAGTTGATGGCGCCCAGGAAGGCCATCACGACCACGATCCACGGGATGATCCCGGCAAAGCATCCGTAGATGAAGGCCGACCAATCGGTCTTCTTGGTGTACTGGTTGACGGTCTCCATCACGATCCCGAACAGGTTCATGGCGGCATTGACGCCGAAGAGGGCGATCATCGTGCCCAGGTCCCAGATGCCGACCAGCATGCCGATCAGGACGATCATCAGCGACGAGCTGAGGGCGTACTCGTAGAAGCGGATCGGATTCATGCCCTTGTCGAGGTTGGCCACGTAGCGCTTGTAGCCGACCGTCGAGAGGTAGAAGTGCGCTACGGCCGACAGCAACAGGAAGGCGGCGACCGCCGGGCCGAAGCGAAGCTCATAGGCCAGCTTCGGATCGGGCGTCAGCGAGAAGGTCGCCATGTCGAACTTCAGGAAGTTGGAGAAGATCGGGTAGGTGGTGGCGTTGCTCAACACGATCATCAGCACGCCCTGCACCAGGTGCAGGATGCCCATGATCAGGTTGAAGCGCCGCAGTCCCCGGTAGACCGATTCGGGGCGCTGGGTCGTGAGAGCGGAAGCGGACATCGTCATGTGCGTTTCTCCTTAGGGCCATGCTGGCCATCGCTGGTTCAGATCAGGCTCGTCGGGCACTGCGGGGTCGGCGGTATTCACGCGCTTGGCTGGTTGAGAGACGACCCCGCCGCTCGGTTGCCTACATTGTTGACCAATCCTACCACGGATATCAATATCTTGTCAAGATACAATCTAGGTTCTATTCGATGGTGTATCAGACATACGATTGCCCTCAGGCGGGATCTTCGGCAGGCGGTCTGGGAGGGGCCGAAGCCGCGCCCCGGCACATGTCAGGCGGCGGGGCGGGGGTACAAGCTGTCGCAGTGGAGTATGAGCCTACGGACTGGCGGCGTCCAGAGCCTCCACTTCCTGGGGGGTGAGCCGCCACCCGGTGGCGCCGGCGTTCTCTTCGGCTTGTTGCGCGGTCTTGGCGCCGGGGATGGGGACGGCTCCCTTGCAGATCACCCAGTTGAGAGCTACCTGCGCCGGCGTCTTGCCGCCATGTCCGGCGCCGATCTCGCGCAGCTGGTCGACCAGCCGCCCAATCCGGTCATAGGATGGCGCGCCGAGGCGTGAGGTCCTCAAGCCGCGCATCGGGTTCTGCTGAGTGTATTTCCCCGTCAGCAAGCCTTGGGCCAGGGGTGAGTAGGCGATCAGCGTTACGTTGAGCTCCTGGCAGGTCGCCAGCAGGCCGGACCGCTCGGGGCGACGGTCGATGAGGTTCAAGCACACTTGATTTGAGGCAAGAGGCACGCCTCGCTGCGCCAGCGCCGCATGCGCTCGCTGGGTCTGCTGGACGTTGAAGTTCGACACGCCGGCGGCGCGGATCAGATGCCGCTCGATCGCATCCGCCAGGCCTTCCATCCAGGTCTCGATCGGAACCGGCGGCACCGGCCGGTGCACCTGGAAGAGGTCGATCTGCTCCAGCCCGAGGCGCCGAAGGCTTGCCCGCGCCGCGCCGAGGACGGACTGCCGGCTCAGGCGCCACGGGTAGGGGAAGAACTTGCTGGCCACGATAGGGGTCTGGCCCGATTCGCGGATGAAACGGCCCAAGTTGCGCTCCGAGACCCCGAAACCATACGCTTCGGCCGTGTCGAAGAAGTTGAGGCCGCGCGCCATGCATGCCTCGAAAGCAGCCCGGATGTCGGCCTCGCCGTACGACTTCCCATATCCCCAGAACCTGGCGTCCCCCCACTGCCAAACGCCCACGCCCATCTCGGGGATCCTGATTCCGGTCGCGCCCAGCGGCACCTGCCTGACGGCTCCAGATCCAACCACGCGTCCACGCTCCATTCGAGTGCGGCCAATGTCCGGCCAACTTCTACATCTTGCATCCCGGCGCCGAAGTGTAATCGATGACCGACTTCCGGAGTCGGAACGACCTCGCAAGTTGGTCGGCCTACCGCGCCACGGCATGGTCCGAGAAGTACGCCTTCCACGGTCCGCAACCCTCGATGAACGGCTGCATCAGGGCGCGCTCCGCCTGCACCGTGTGCATCAGGTCGTGCCCTGCCCACTCGTGGATCAACTGCCTCAGGGTGACCCGGCCCAGCTCCGGATGCAGGGCCGTGCGGTCCAGGTCGCCCGTGCCAAGGCGCGACAGGAGTTGGAGGCTGGCAGCGCGAAGCTGCTCGAACTCTTCCGCCAACTGCGCGGCATCGATCGCAGCCGCGGCCTCCTTGGCTTCCATGTCGGGGTTGAAGGCATCGAAGTCCTTGCCCTGGAGGAAGCGCTCGACGCGTACAGGGAAGACCTCCCGCTCGGCCTCGACCAGGTGATGGAGGCACTCCGCCGCCGACCACTCGCCAGGGGCCGGCACGCGACGCATCAGTTCCGGCTCAAGCGACTCGGCCAGGGCGGTCCAGCGCGCCGGGGTGGTCCGGAGCACGGACTGTGACCACAGCATGACGTCCTGCATGGCGATTCCCTCCATGGGTTCTCAGCAGGCCCTCAGGGGCACGCGGAAAGCGGCGTGTCGGCCGGCGGTGCGATGGTACCCCATCTTGCTTGAAGGGCTTGTGTCAGAGGCTTGGGTGAGCGGACGTCGATCCTGTCCTCTCAACCGCCCTAGGCCACGCGCCGGAGCACGCGGCAGATCGCCAGTGAGATCCACAGCGACTGATTGAGGTCGCGGCCGCCCTTCAGCGCGTACAGGCGCCAGGTGCCGTCGTTCTTCTGCTGGCGGGCAAACCACTCCAGAGCCTCGGCAACCTTGGGATGGCCGGCGTCGACGCCGATCAGCGTCAGGCTGTCGAGCGCGGATAGCAGATCGGTGAACCAAAACGGGAAGGTGACGCCGGTCCAGAACGACGGCGCATCCCGGCCGGGATAGGTGTCCCGGGCGAACAGCCTGCCGGCCACGAAGCCGGCGGCGGTCCGCGCGGCGGACGAGCGCCGGTAGGAAGGGTGGGCGGCGAAGGCGCGCAGCACGACGCCGGTCACCATGTGGGACGATGGCTGGCTGCGGTCCGGGGCGAGGGCCGGGCGTGAGAGCGACGGCTGATGCCACCGGCCGAAGCGCGTCAGCATCGGGATCGCCCACCCGCCGTCGTCCTGGCGGATGCTGAGCAGCCAGTCGAACACCCGGCGGATCCGGGCGTCACGGGCGTACCCGGCCTTGACCAGCAGTTCGAGGATACCCGCCGTGTAGTTGGGCGTGTACTGCCGGCCGTAGATGCCGCGGAAGTCGCCGGCTGTGGTCTGGCGGGTGAACATGAACTCCGCCGCCTGCTGGATAGCGGGAAGGCGGCGCGTGGCGGCGAACTTCTCGACCAGGATGCCCAGGTTCCGGTAGGTCTCGATCTGATCGTAGTCCTCGGTTGCCCGGTGATTCGGGATGCCGCCGCCGGGGTAGGGCCATGATCCGTCGGGCCGCTGGCGGCGGAGGATCCGCCCCACTTCCGGCAGAGCCCACAGCGCGCGCACCGGTCCGGGATTCTCCTCCAGCAGGTCACGCCGGACGGCGTACGTCAGGCTCGGATTGGGGGTGGCCAGCAGCGCGGGCCGCGGGTCAAACCGCAGCCGCCGGACCCACGCGGGTCGACCCCGTTTGCGGGTTGTACCGCTCCGGTGTCGTGCGCCCGATGGCGCGCGCTTGCCTTGGCTTTGGGTGGGCGACCTCATGGGGTTCCCGCCTTTCCCAGGTAGCGGGGGACGCGGCGGCAGTAGTCCCGATAGGCGTCACCGTGCACGCGCGTGAGGTGCTCCTCCTCCATCAGGACCATCGTGTGGAACAGGGCGAGGGTGGCAGCCAGCCAGCCCAGCGCGTAGACCGACGGCCAGAGACACACGACGCCCAGGATCATTCCCATACCGAAGAGCACCTGTGGATTGCGAGTCCAGCGATACGGGCCTCTATCGAAGACGACATTGACTTGCAGGCCCGTGGACCGTTTCAAGCCGAGCCAGCCCATCGACCCGAAGGACAGCAGTCCGCCGCCGGCGATCAGGAGCAGCCCTACGACGCGTCCCCATGTTGGCGTGGAGGCCGGGCAAGACCAGACGAGAGCCCAGCATGGCGGATTGAAGAGGTAGGGGAAGGCGAAGATCGCCAGCGCCAGCGCCCACTCCAAGAATCCGGTCCTTGTGCGCAGGCGGCCGAATCCGCGGTAGTCCGAACGAACGGGACCGCGGAAGATCGCCAGGCCGGCGGCGAGCAGGACGGAGAGGAGAATGATGTACTGGATGGTCGGGGTCATGGCTTTCACCCCACCCGTGTAGCCCCGGCGGATCTGACTGCGGACAACCCGAGTCTACGCCCGATCCGCAAGGGGAGGGTGTTGTATGGAGGGGATCGATTGGCTGAAGTGAGCCGCAGCCGGGGATCCGCGACCTGTCATACATCCATCCGTTGATCAGGCGCCGGAAGGCACGCGAGTCTCCGACGCGGACGGCACCCCGGCTTGCCGGGGTGCCGTTGGAAGGGACACGGTCAAAGGTCAAGCAGCCTACGGCTCGGGTTCGATCGACGTCAGGATGGCCTTGACCACGATGCGATTGCGGTACTCGCCCAGCCTGGCATCGTAGCCGCCACAGGTCACCAGCGTCACCCAGGCGCGTTCCTCATGGCGGAAGATGCTTGTATCGTTGGCCGTCACCGCTGACGTGGAACGGACGGAGTACACGTAGCGCTGCCCTGCGTAGTGGACGATGACCGCGTCATCCCAACGCAGGTTCTTGAGGTAGCGGAACGGCCCGGCTCGGCCGGAGGCCAGCGTGACATGAGAGGTGATGACAGTGTTTCCTTCCCACGTAGGGAATGCCGTGCCATTGAGGTAGCCGGCCTGCTTGCCAAGCCAGGTCACGTCCCAGCCATCCTCCGTGAGCGGAATGCCGACGATCGGCAGCTTCACGCCGAGTGTCGGGATCTCGATCCACAGGTCGCCATTGCCCGTGTAGCGCAATGCCTCCGGCTGGGCGGGGAGGATCGTCGTCTGGTCAGGCGCGAAGCCGGTGGCCGGCGCCTGCAACCCGCTCACGGCGACGATCGTGACCAGAGCGGAGGAGGCGTTGTTGTTCGGGTCGGAATCCTCCGAGGTGCCGCTTACCGTGGCGGAGTTGGTGCCTCCCGGCGGGGCACCGAGGTTGTTGACCACGGTCGTGATGGTGACGGTGTAGGAGGTTCCCGCCGCCATCGTCCCGAAGCTGACCGTCACGGCATTGCCGACGATGACCGGGACCGGGCCGGCTGGGAGAACGGTCACATTCGAGATATCCAGAAACGCCGGGACCACATCGGTCAGCGTGATGCCGGCCGCGGCGCCAGGCCCATTGTTGCTCACCACAAGCGTGAACGTAACCGTGTCCCCGACCTGCGCCGTTGCGGGGCTGGCGGTCTTGGTGACGGCCGGGTCGGATATCGCCACCGCCGTCGCCTGACCCGTGTTGGACGTGACCGGACTGCCGGAGAACGATCCCGTTGCGTAGGCGCTGTTCGTGACGAACCCGATCGTCAGGTCCGCCGCCACGACCGCGTAACTCGACGTGCACGTGATCGAAGCACCTGGCGCCAGGCTCGGCGTGAGCGGGCAGGTCTCATTCGTGGATCGATCGTCGAAGACGGTGAACGGACCATTCAGTGTGACTGTACCGGTGTTGCTCACGTCATAGCCATACAGGATCACATCCCCGACAGCCGCGTAGGGCGAGCCTCCGGTGATCGATTTCGTCAGCGTCAACTCCGCTACCTGGATTGCGGTGACCATCTCGCTGTCTGGCGCTGAGGTCACAGGGCCATTCGACGCCGTGGCCGTGTTCGTGACCGACCCAAGATTCAGGTCCGGCTGCGTGATGGTGTAGCTGGCAGTACAGGTGATCGAGGCACTCGGGGCCAGGCTCGGCGTCGCCGGGCAGGCCTCGTCGGTTGCTCGATTGTCGGCTAC
>Ga0209253_10004850_pt1 | contig 11680 bp, 8 predicted proteins | sample FrelakmetBRP12BR_FD_187145 | JGI IMG/M metagenome (GOLD analysis project Ga0209253, IMG submission 187145) | Freshwater lake sediment microbial communities from the University of Notre Dame, USA, for methane emissions studies - BRP12 BR (SPAdes)... | ecosystem: Environmental > Aquatic >...
GGTAAAATATTTGCGCATCTCTTGGCGTGCGATCTTGACCATTTCCTTGATGTCCGGGGGGACGGTCCGGCCCAGGTGGCGGGAAAAGATGGCCGCGACTTCCTCCTTGGTTTTATGGAGGGCCGGGGCCGTGATGTGCGACGGCCTCTCTTTGGCCAGCTGGACGATCCACTCGCCGAGGTCTGTCTCAACGACCTTGTAGCCCTTGTTCTCCAGATGCTCGTTCAGCCCGATCTCCTGGCTGACCATGGACTTCGATTTCACGATGAGCTTGGCCTTATTCTCGCTCAGGATTTTTTCGATGACGGAAAGCGCATCGCCGGGCGTCGCGGCCTGGTGGACCCGGGCCCCCGCTTTTTCGGCTTCTTGGCTGAATTGCCGGATCAGCTCGGGGAGCTTTCCGACGCACTCCTGCCTGATGGCCCGGGCCATTTCCTTCGTCGAGGTCCAGGGGATCTCTTCGCGGGTTTTTTTGTATTTGGAGAAATGCTGGTCGGCGGCTTTTCCCAGAGCCCGCCGCAGGTTTTTATTGCGGAGGGCCTTTTTGACTTCCCGCCGCTTTAATTTCCGAGAGAACAACTATCCTTCCTCCCCCCTGCTCTTTTTTCTCATATTGTCCAGGTAGGTTTTGACATCGATGAGGATGTTCCGGGGCTTGCTCCCCTCGGAGGGCGCCAGGATGCCCTCCTGCTCCATCTGGTCGATGATCCGCGAGGCTCGGGCATAGCCCAGCTTGAGCTTGCGCTGGAGGTAGGAGGCCGAAGCCTGGCCCGTGGACAGGATGAGCTCCACGGCCTTGTCGTAGAGGTCGTCTTTTTCGTCGAGGTCTTCCCAGACGTGTTCGCCCGTGCTTTTGATGACGCTCACGATTTTTTCATCGTAGCTCGGAACGCCCTGCCCGCGGACGAATTTGACGAGGCGGCGGATCTCCGGGATCGAGACGTAGGAACAGTGCAGCCGGAGGAGCCGCGGATAATTCGGCGGCATGAACAGCATGTCGCCGTTGCCCAGGAGCTTGTCGGCGCCCGCCGTATCCAGGATGATCCGCGAGTCGATATGGGACGGCACGCGGAAGGCGATCCGGCTCGAAAAATTGTTCTTGATCGTTCCCGTGATGACGTCGGTCGAGGGCCGCTGGGTGGCCAGGACCAGGTGGATCCCAACCGCCCGGGCCAGTTGGGACAGGCGGGCGATGGCGTAGTCCACGTCCTGGGCGCTGACCATCATCAGCTCGGCCAGCTCGTCGATGATGATGACGAGATAGGGAAGGGGCTTGATCTTCTTTTTTTCCTCGTCGGTGAGCTTGCCTTTCTTCTCCTTAAGGATCTGGGCGATCTGGTGGTTGTACTGATCGATGTTCCGCACCTTGTGCTCGCTGAGCATGTGGTAGCGGTCCTCCATTTTTCTGACCGCATCCATGAGGATGATGCCGGCCTTTTTTGGGTCGTTGATGACGGGGCTCAGCAGATGGGGGATCCCGTCGTAAAGCGTGAATTCCAGACGCTTGGGGTCGATCAGGATGAGCTTGACCTCGTCGGGCGTGGCCTTGTAGAGAATGCTGGTGATGAGGGCGTTCAGGCAGACGCTTTTGCCCGTTCCCGTGGCCCCGGCGATCAGGAGGTGGGGCATCACGGAGAGGTCCGTGACATAGACTTCATCGTGGACGGTTTTGCCGAGGGCGAAGGCGAGCTTGGAGGGAGAATTGAGGAAGTTCTCGGACTGGATGATGTCCCTCAGCCTGATCGTCTCCCGCTTGTTGTTGGGGATCTCCACGCCGAGCGAGGACTTTCCGGGAATCCTCTGGATACGGACCGATTCGGCGCCGAGGGCCAGGGACAGGTCCTCGGAGAGACCGGCCACCTGGCTCACTTTGATCCCCGGGCTGGGATAGAATTCGTAGGTCGTGATCACCGGGCCCGGATGGTATTCTTTGACCTCGCCCTCGACGTGGAATTCCCTCAGCTTCTCTTCGATCCGCTGTTTTTTCTCCATGAGCTCGTTCTTGTCGATCTGCTCCATGGGCTTTCCGGCATCGAGCAGGGTGAAAGGAGGAAATTCGTAGTTGGCCCGGGTCTCCATCTCGGGAAAAAGATATTGTTCCGGTTTGGGAGGCTCCATGGTCAAAGGCTTGATGGAGCTGGATTTGAGCTCTTTTTTCTCGTCTTTTCTGGCTTCTTTTCTCGACTTCTTTTCTTCGGCGCCTTCGGCCGTTTTCGCCTTATCCTGTTTCGGCACTTCCGCTGTCTGCCCTTTTTTCTCGAAGGTGGGATTTGTCAGGAAGTCTTTTTTCTGCTTTTCGACGCGCCGGGCCTTCTGGCGGTCGGTGACCTTGATCCTGACTTCCTTGAAGGCGAAGGCGAAGAAGCGGGAGAAAAAGTGGAAGACTTTTTTAAAGGAAAATCCGGTGGAAAAAATGATGAACATGGCGGCCGCGGCCAGGAGGAAGATCAGGCTGCCGGTGCTGTTGAGGAAGCCGGTGAGAAAGGAGTTGAGGAGGTCGCCCAGGAGGCCGCCGAACAAGATCTTCGTCCCCCGCCAGGAGACGTTTTGGAAGAGAAGCGTGAGCAGCGGGCAGAGGATGAGCAGGAGAAGGACACCCTTACCGGTCTTGCCCAGCAGGTGTTTTTTTTCACCGGTCAGGACGGCTTTGACGCCCAGGTAGGCCATCATGAAGGGGAGGAGGAAGGCCGTGAACCCAAAGCCCTGGAGCAGGGCATCGGCCAGCCAGGCGCCGATTTTGCCTCCGTAGTTGTGGGCTTTCCGGGCGGCCGAACTGACGCTGGCCCAGGACGGGTCCTGGGCGTCGAAACTGATAAGGCTGATGAGAATGAAGGCGGCCAGACAGATGAGAAGGATGCCGGCGACTTCGGAGAGATTCGGGTGTTTTACCTTTTTTGATTTTTGCCTGGCCGCCGCCGGCCTCTTTTTCTTCTTGCTCATCGGCCGAATTATACCACATTTTAGTTTAGGATGGAGACCGACCTTTTACCGAGCCTTGCTGATTCTTGAAGCGGCATTGGCGGAATCAATAAGGCAAAAATAAAATTCATTATTTTATCGGGCTCATATTCTTCACGTTTTTGGAGATCGTTTATTGGAAATTGTTTATTTGACATTCAGGTATCCGTTTTGTTATAAATTTAGCAAAGAATTTTGCTTTTGGGTTGAAAATAAATTAATGCGCCTAGAACATTATTCAGTGTACAGTCTCAAAGCTCAAATTCTGGAGGTCATCGGGAAATATCTGGATTTAAGCATTTATCGAGTCTTTTTCTTTGGTTCGAGGGTCAGCGGATTCAATTCAGAGCGCTCCGATATCGATATCGGCATCCTTGGCCCTGAAGAAGTCCGCGGAGAAGTGAGAGTCGATATTTTGGAAGATCTGGAGAACCTTCCCACTCTATATCGATTCGACCTTGTCGATTTTAATAAGGTGACTCCCGAATTCCGAGAAGAAGCGCTCAAAAACATCGAATATGTCAACTAAATTGGCCCTTCTTGAAGATTTCCGGCGGGCGACGGTCCGTCTAGCCGAAGTCTTGAATGTCGAAAAAACAGAGATCATTCGGGATTCGGCGATCAAAAGATTCGAGCTGTGCTTTGATCTGGCCTGGAAATGCATTCAGGCTTATGCCCGGAGAGAGGGCCTCGAGTGTCATTCTCCCCGGAGCTGCTTGAAAACGGCGTTTCAAATAAATTTGATCGAATATAACGACAATTGGCTGAAAATGCTGGATGATCGAAATTTGTCCGTCCACACATACAAGGAAAAATACGCCGAGGAAATATACGGGCGGCTTTCGTTGTATTCAGGAATGTTATCTGATCTTGTAAATAAAGTCTCCTCATAGAGAAGATACAGCTTCGAGTGAGGTGGGGGGAGATATTAAGATTGAAAATCTGTTTGCTTTTTCGGATTGATGGGATGTCCTTCAAAAAATGAACAATTGCAAGTCGGAAGGAGGCCGTGTTTTTTTGCTCATAGCGCAGCAGGAAAATCGATTTTCGCCTGGAAGAGGCTTGAGGAACATCTTGTTAATGTAGCTAATATGGCTAGCCGTTTCTCGGAAGAGCTTGGTGCTGCTGAGTGGGGGTATCTGGCCGGCCTTAGCAATAATCTCGAGGCTATTGAGTACAAAATGTATACTACGGCAGGACATATCAACTGCTTGACGGAGTTAATTGGGAGTCGCTAAGCATGAAATGCAGCAGCGTATGGTTCGCACATAGTCCGGATCCATCTGGCAGGTGCCACGCTTTGCGGGAGCATCTGTCCGCCGTATCGCGCCTGGCAGCGAATTTTGCCAGAGGCCTTTCCTGGGCAGACGAGGCACGGCTTTCGGGTTTGATTCATGCCCCCTCCCCCGCCGGGGTCGCCCCCCGCGTGGGGGCGTGGATTGAAACTTTCGCTGGCCATCCGGCGCGAAAGAACAGCGGAGACGCAACTTCACAATTTATCCCCGCCCTCTTCCCGGACTCTCCGAGCCCGGACATCTTCGATCAGGAAGCGGACGCCCTGGTTGTCCGGCGGGTTGAGCCAGAGCACCCGGGTAAAAATCTGCTCGGACTCGTCAAAGCGTTCCAACCGCCAGGGGCATAGGCCGTAGCCGTGGATGCATCTCAGAAACTTGCTGGGCTTGACCGTTATCAGCGCGTTCAGAGCTGCAAGGTCATTGTCGTTTCGGCTTCTCTTGTTCACCTTTTTTCTAAGGTTTCGTTCGCCTTTGATGCCGATATTCTGCTTCTTCGAGCAGCTCTCTGAATTTCTGCTTCATCCTATAGGACCACTTGCGATCCGACAGCATCTGTTGAAATCCTCTCTCAACCAGGTCCAGGGGAAACGATCGAAGCGCTTTGAGAACGGTGTCGATATAACCTCGAGTCGAGTTTGAACTTTCCGTATTCTCCAACTCTCCGAATAACAGCTCAGCTGCCCGCTGCGTCCGCACTTGCCCAAGAGCTTCGACGACAGATTGCTTCTTGGCCGTATTTCCGGCACAGAACGTTAGTAACCCATATAAAAAGACTCCTGCTTCAGTCCTTCCGGAAGAGGCCATCGAACCGAGGATTCGGCAGGCCGAACGCAACTGATCTCCTTCGTTGCCAACGGCCTGTTTCAGCGTCGATTCGATCGGAAATTTGGTAAGATCAAGATACCCGTCCTTGGTGATCCAGGGAACGTTGAGCTTTTTCAGCATATCGCCGTTCTTGGGAACCGTACTCTCTGCTTAAGGCTAACGTCCAAGCTCAGCGGCGGCTATTAGCCGTCCGCTGCAGGGTGCCGTTATGCCGTTATTAATTCTAATTTTTCTTTTGTTGCTGAAGGTAGCCATACAGGTGCAAAATAATCTGCAGGATACAAATAATCCTCACCTGATTCATCTATAACCCTTATCTGATGATGTCTTTCGGCTTCTCTGTCAATCAACACTTTGTATATCTTCCTAATTTCTAACGACGCCCTATAGCCACGATTCTCAATGCAAATCATAAAATGTCTCTTCATAGTCACCTCGATTATTTTAAATACTTCTTAATTTTCATTTCCTTTTTCCCTACACCGTGTCCTTCATACCAATGGACTTCCGCATCAAGAATAGTGCCAGCTTCCAATCTTACTCGGCATATTCCCTTTAATTTCCTCCAATTTGTTTTTCCATAAAGCTTATTCAAACGACTCAAATTCTTTATCCCTTGCCCTATAGCAATAGTTTCAATCTCTTGTATCTCTCCAATTACTTTGAAATGCACTCTTAAATTTTAGCAAACTTATTAAATTTAATATAGCTTATTGATTAAGGTCAGCGGTGGCTGTAAGCCATCCGCCGGAGGGATTTGTCGGAACCTCATCTTTTTATTAACATGATAATTCCAAGGATGAGGAGGATCAAGCTGGCAATACTGAACCCCATCTTGGTCCAAGAAATCCAACATGCTGCGGCTTTGGCTTCCTGTTCGGCGCCTTCCCCATACCGATAGCAGACCCGGCCTTCCTTTTCATCGAGGGAGAGCCGCGCCTCACCACAGTCAGGACAGCGGATCACCGGCTAACGCTTTATTCGGACCTGGGTCGCCCCCCGCGCGGGGGCGTGGACTAAAACTTCATTTTTAATTGACTTACCCCGACTCAAATGGTATAAAAGACCGAAGAGGCGCGGAGGAGCAACGAACGATATGTCTATGCAAAAGCTGGGCGTGATCGCGGCCTTGGGAATCGCCAGCCTGCCTGTTCTTTTTCCCCCGGACGTGCGGGCGGGCCAGAGGCAGGGGACGTTTGAAATCTATCTCGGAAGCTACAATATCAACGAGCAGCGCTTCAAGGACGTCTATGAAACGGGCGGGGCCATCCGGGGCATTGTCCTGTCCTCGGCCCTTTTCTATAATTTTGACTTTTACACGGAGATCAAGGCCTTTTATAAGGTCGGCAAGCTGACCTACACCAAAGACGAGACGAAGCTCCTGCTGGTGCCGGTCTCGCTGGGCGTCCGTTTTGTTTTTCCGAGCCAGATCATTCTTCCCTACATCGGCCTCGGAGGGGACGTCTATTTCTATTATGAAAACAACATCATCGGCACGGTCCTGAATATGGCCAAGGGTTACCATGTGCTGGGCGGCGCGTATCTGCAGCTCGGGAAAAAAATCCCTCTCATGCTGAACGTAAAGCTGAAATACACGTCGGCCAAAGCCAATGAAAAAGATCTGAGTCTCCAGTTGGGAGGCCTGGAATACGGAGTCGGCCTGGCCATCTCCTTCTGACATTCCCTAAGGAATGATTAGGACCTTCAAAAAATCGAGTCGGCATGGGCCGGCGGTGCTCCTGTTCGCCCTGCTTTCGCTGGGGATGACCTATCCTCTCGTGCTCCATCTCGGCAACCGCATCCCTTCCGACCTGGGCGATCCCCTTTACACCGTCTGGGTTCTGGCCTGGGATTTCCATAAGTTGGGCGCAGGGCTGACCGGCCTCTGGGACGCCAACATCTTCTATCCTCACCACGGAACGCTTCTGTATGCGGATTCTCTGATGGGCCTCGCTTTTCTGGCAGCTCCTCTTTTAGCCCTCGGCGTCCCCCTGGTCCCGGCCTATAACATCCTCTTCCTGTTGTCCTTCTTCCTGGCCGGGCTGAGCATGTACTGCCTGGTCTTTCATCTGGCGAAGTCCAGGGCGGCGGCCGTGCTGGCGGGGCTCATCTTCGCTTTTTTCCCCTACCGCTTCGCCCATATCAGCCATCTCGAATTGCTCTATATGGCCTGGATGCCGTTTTGCCTTTTATTCCTCCACAAGTTTTTCCAACGGCCCACGTATAAAAACTTGTTCGCCGCAGCCGCTTTTTTTATTTTCCAGACGATGAGCTGTGCCTATTATGGGGTCCATCTGGCCGTCGTTGTCTCGCTTTTCATCCTTTTTTTCGCCTGGCGGACGCGCCTCTTTCTCAAAGCGAGCTTCTGGGCCAAGATGGGCCTTCTCGCCGTCTGCGTCCTGGCCGTTCTCGCGCCTCTGTTTTATCCCTATATCCGGGTCCACCGCCAGATGCTGTTCGTCCGGTCGCTCAGCATCATCCAGTTCTACTCGGCCCAGCTCCAGCATTTCCTGGCCGTCCCGCCGTGGAACGTCGTTTGGGGCGGACTGACGAGCAGCCTAGGAGCCCAGGAATGGCAGCTCTATCCGGGGATCATCCCCATTTTTCTGGCCGCCGTTCTGTTCGTGCTGCGGCCGAAAAGCACGCCGATGACCGCCGTGGAGATTCCTGGACAACGCCGTTTGTCCGACAAATTATCTCTGCAGTTCTATGGGTTGATGGCTCTCCTTGCCTTCCTGCTGTCTTTGGGACCTGCCATCCAAATTTTCAACAAGGTCATCCTCCCGGGTCCCTACAAGCTCCTCTACAGCTGGGTCCCCGGCTTTCAGGGGCTCCGGGTTCCGAGCCGGCTATCCGTGATAATGATGCTGGCGCTGGCCGTGTTGAGCGGATTCGGGGCCGCCCGTTGGGTCGAAAGAACGAAGTCGTCGTGGGCAAAGACGGCCGTGCCGCTCATCCTCGGAGGCCTCCTTGTGGCGGATTTTCTGTCCGTCCCGATCCCGCTGGCGCAAATGGATTCGCCCGGCCGCGTCCCCGCCGTCTACTCGGCCGTCAAGGAGCTGCCGGAGGGGGCCGCGCTTATCGAACTGCCCATCCCCCAGCGGGGCCAGGCCAAGTCCAGGGAAGCCCTTTATCTCTACTATTCCGCTTATCACTGGAAGAAGCTGGTCAATGGATACAGCGGGTATATCCCCCCCGGGTATACGATTATCGGGGAAGCCATGACGGCTTTCCCGTCCGCCCCAACCTTCAAACTTCTGAGGGATCTCAAAGTGGACTTTGTGCTCGTTCATACGGAGTGGTTTATGAGCGGCGAAGGAAAGCGGGTCAAGGCCGAGCTGGAAAACTTTCCCGGTCAGGTGAATCTTTTAACGGCGGCCGAAGGCGATTACCTTTATCAACTGATCCCGCTGCCCGAACAGACAAAGAGAGAGAAAGCCCCGGCCGAGGTCGGAGACAAGCGGAAATGGACGGCCTCGAGCAATTGTGAGAGCGGGCAGGCGAGTCTGGCCTTTGACGGAGATTCGGAGACGGGCTGGTCGACGGGCCGCCCTCAGCGCGAAGGCGATTATTTCCTGCTGGACCTTGGCGAGAGCCTTCAGGTCCAGGAGCTCGATCTGTCCTTGAATAAAAAGCCGCTGGACTATCTCAGAGGCTACAGGCTGGAAGGCTCGGAAGACGGCCGCGCTTGGCAGGCCCTCAGCGAAAATTGCTTTTATTTTCCCGAGCTTGCGGCCGGCATGATCGAGGACTACTCGAAATACCGGGTCGAGATTTCGTTCGGGCCCAGTCGCGTTAGGTATCTGCGCCTGACGTCGACGTTAGAGCATAAAAACCGGCCCTGGTCGATTCAGGAAATCGCTTGCCGGGGCGAAAAAACGGGACTCTGATTACTTCTCGACCACCGCGGTCGTTTTCGGGCTTTCGTTCCCGTCCTTATCAATGGTCGACAGGGCATAGGCGTATTTCTGGTTCAGCGGCAATTTGCGGTCCTCATATTTGAACGTCGTGGTGGTCAAGGTCGTCAGCGGCACGAACTTGTCGTCGGCTTCTTCCGCCTTTCTCCGATAAAGCTTGTAGTTGGCCACCAGGCTGTCGTCGTTTTCGGCATTCTTGGCGAAGGTGATTGTGTTCATTTTTTCGCTGTAAAACAGGATCTTGTTGAGAGAGGTCGTGAGGACGACATTGCTCGGCGCGTAGACGCGGACCTTCTGTTTGTAGGTATACATGATCTCTCGGGACATCCAGTTATTGTCGGGACCGCCGAGCTGATCATAAAAGGCCAGATGGACATCGCCGTTGGCCGCGACTCGAAAACAGGGCTCGCCGGAATGGTAAGGCGAATTGGAAAAATTCATGATGTTCGACCATTTTTTTGTTCCGCTCGCCTTATCGATTTCATAGGTCTTGGCGTAGATCTCCCAATTCGATCCTCCGACAAGCTCCTGCCAGGCAATATACATTTCTTTGGTCGTCGGGTTGACGGCGATCGAAGCCGTTTCCGAGAGGTCGGACGTCTGGGAGATGTTTTCTGTAGCCTGCCAGCCGCCGTTCACGGTTCTCCGGAGCATGACCTCTATGTTTCCGGCGGCCACCTCCTGCCAAACGACATAGGCATCCCCGTCCCCGTCCGCCGTGACTTTCGGGTAGGTCCAGTTGAGGCCGGAGTTGGGTGTGATCTGAAAGGGAGCTGACCACGCGCCGACATTTTTTGGCGTGGGATTTTTGGAATACCAGACGATCGATCCGTAAGGGCGAGTGATCCAGACCAGGTGGGCGGTTCCCTTGGCATCGATGAACAGATTCGGCAGGTAATCGCTCATGGGAACGTTAATGATGTCGCCCGCGCTCCACTGTCTTGTGTTCGGGTCTCGGTATCGGATGATCAGGCCGAACTGACCATCAATATCCGACATCCATACGGCGTAGATATTATTATCCGTCGGGGAGAGAGCCAGAGTGGCATAACTCGAGCTGGGCGCGCCGTAGGAAATGATCTCCTTGGAGCCAAAGCCGCCGTTGTTGTACTCCCACCCGACAATGGCCATGACCATCCGGGAAAAGTCGGCGTCATGGTAGCCGACAAAGGCTTTTCCGGCTTCCGGGTAAGCTACAACCGTGGGGAATCCCACATCGTCGATCGCGTCATAGAGGAGCGGTGCGATGGTCTTAGAAGCGGGCCACTGGCCGCTCTCATTCGTATTGAACATCATGTTTCTGGCCATCCCAAAGCCTATCCACTCCGTCCAGCAGACATAGGCGTTTCCCTTGGCGTCGAGAGCGAGGACCGGGGATTCGCTGGCCGCCGGCGTGTTGGAAATATTGACGAGCGTGCTCCAGTCTGCGGCGGCGGCGGCGGGCTTGACCACCGGTCTGATTATTTTCGCCCGGCGGGCCTGGGGAGCCGCCGTCATGGCCAGCATCAGGACACAGGCCGAGGCAAAGGCAAAGAAAACAAGGCGTTTCTTCTTCATAAGGTCTCTCCTTCCAAGAGTGAGTTAGATATTATACATGGAGAAGTCCATTAGTCAACCGTTTGATGAATTCCCGGATGGCAGAGCGGCTAGGACAGCCTTTTGTAGATCCGAATCTCGGGATTGATCTTTTCCAGGTTGGTCAGGACGCTTCCCGGGCTCATTAAGATCCATGGGGACTCATACTTAAAGCCGGCCGCCAGCCTGTATTTCAGCTTTTTCTGGGTCAAGTCGAGGTAAAACTTGTATTTCGGACCCTTCGGATCGTGGCGCCGCATATATTCGACATTGATCAGGATGTAGTCCGGCTTTTCCTGCTCGAAGTTCCGCAGGGGAAACTTGATCATGGTCCAGCGAAAGCCGTCGAGCCGGGGCAGATATTCTTTGGAATCCATGACACCGACGAGAGCCTCCGCCCCGATGTTGTTTCTCATCCATTTCTCGACCTGGTATCGGGAGTCCTTCGCCATGAGGAGATCGACGGAGGCGGAATAGAAAAACGAATAGATTAAGAGCACGCCGACAAGGGCTTTTTTCGTCCGGCGAAGTTTTTGATCCTGGCTCACCAGGCCGGATAAAAATTTCCCGCCGAAAAACGACAGAATGATACAGAGAGGAATGAGCCACCGGTCAAAATTCATCCTGACGACATGGATGAAGAAGAGATAATAAGAAAAGCCCGGAAGAAGGAGCCAGAACAAGAGCGGATTTCTTCTCTTGGGAAAAGCGGAAGCCGCCAGCCCAGCCAGACAGGCCAGGAATAAAGGCCAGCCCAGGGAAAAATGGATGTGCCTGATGCTCTGCCAAAGCATATTCAAGTGCCCCGGGATCGTGTTCTCATAGACCGGAATGTAGTCGCTGGCCGGGCCGATAACGAGCCTGAGATGGGCCAGGACGCTTTGCGGATCGAACAGGATATTATGGAGAAGGACAAACAGGAACGCGGCCAGAAGAGGGGGTAGGATGATCCTCCGGTCGACGAGCGTCCGGGCGAATTTCGCCGACGAATCTTCTTTTTTTCTGTGGCGGTGAAGAGCACAGAGGATGGCCGGCGCCGTCAGGACATAGAAACCGTAAGCCTGGTCCTTGGCGCAGACGGCCAGGGCGGCCGCCGCGCCGAACAGCAGA
>Ga0209253_10004851_pt1 | contig 11680 bp, 5 predicted proteins | sample FrelakmetBRP12BR_FD_187145 | JGI IMG/M metagenome (GOLD analysis project Ga0209253, IMG submission 187145) | Freshwater lake sediment microbial communities from the University of Notre Dame, USA, for methane emissions studies - BRP12 BR (SPAdes)... | ecosystem: Environmental > Aquatic >...
GCCGCCAAGGCCAATATCTGTGTCGGCTGGTCATATCACAACATGGGAGGAATGATCCTGCGCGGGCCCGCCCGGAAAGGGCTCGGCGAATATCCCCAGCAGGATATCGCGGTCTATGACTACATCGGCAAACAGGCGGAACGGATCATCCCCGGCTACCGCTACATGATTTCGTGGAAAGACCTCTACACGACCTACGGCGATTCCGTGGAATGGCTGTCGGCCTGCCTCGGCGCTTATGCTTACTGCGCGGAGGTCTTCCAGATGCAGACGGAGACCTTCCGGGGCCTGGCGGAGAAACCGGAAGGCGGGTCGCCCGCCGAAGAGGGAATTATGGCCATGATGTCGGGAGGGATGGTCGATCGAGAGCGGCTGAAGTTCAGCGACAACCTGGCCCAGGGAGAGCTCTACAAGCCCTGGAAAGCGTTCAAGCACCCGACCTACGGAGATGTCGAGATCGGCGGCTGGGTCAAGATGAGCTCCCGGCTGTCGGCGCCCTTCATGATCAAGGACCTGGTCCACCGGAACGCGATGAGCGTGGTCTTCTCGGCCAAGCACGTGCCGGAAGTCAGGCTGGAGATCACCGAGGTCAAGCCGGCCGGGAAGGACCTCTATCGTGTCCGGACGCGGCTCGTCAATTCCAGGGCCATTCCGAGCATGAGTTATCTTGCCCAGAAGAGTAACCTCTATCCAAAAGACATGCTCAAGGTGACGGGGCCGTCGGTAAAGGTTGTGGCCGGCGGGCTGCTGACCGATCCCTATCGCGATGAAGTCATTCACAAGAAATACAGGCCCGAAGTCCAATTCCTGGTCGTGCCCGGGTTCGGCAAGGTGGAACATCAGTTCCTGGTTGAAGGAAAGGGCGAGATCACGGTCAATTATGAGTCCCGGCATGCGGGGAAATTGGCGAAGACGGCCGGACTCAAATAGAGTTTGGGAGGACATCATGATGCCCTCACGGGTTTTGCGGGCTGCACCGGTGGTTGTTTTCCTTATCTTGTCGGCCGGCCTGATGTCCCTGCCCGGACAAGAGGCGACGGTCAGGGAAGAGAAGGTCACCTTCAAGACATATCCTTTTTCGGACCCCGACCCCGCTCCGCTCATCGGTCCGATCTATCCGTACTTTCGTTTCCAGGGCTACAGCCGCCAAGGCCGTCCTCAGGACTGGAGTATGGTCCGGCTGGAGAATCCCTATATCAAAGCCCTCGTCGCCCCCGAGATCGGCGGCAAGGTTTGGGGCGCTGTTGAGAAATCCACCGGGAGAGAGTTCATCTACTGGAACCCGGTTGTGAAGTTCCGGGAAATCGCCATGCGGGGTCCCTGGACGTCGGGCGGCGTCGAACTCAATTTCGGGGTCATCGGACACGCCCCGACCACGGCCACGCCGGTGGATTATGCCATCCGCGAGAACTCCGACGGGAGCGTGAGCTGCGTGGTCGGCGCCATCGACCTTCCCTCCAGGACGGTCTGGCGGGTGAACGTCCGCCTCCCCAAGGACGCCGCCTATCTTGAGACCGAATGCTTCTGGTACAACCCGACTTGCCTCCACGACTCCCTTTACAACTGGTTGACTTCCGCCCAAGACGTCGGCGAGGACTTGAAGTACTACTATCCCGGCACACTCTACATCGGCCACGGCGGAGACACCCATCCCTGGCCGATCGTTGAGAACGGCCGCGATGTCTCCTATTACAGGAACAACGATTTCGGCGACAGCAAGTCCTACCACATCCTGGGCGAGTACAACGACTCCTTCGGCGGCTACTACGAGAAATCCGGGTTCGGGTTTGGCCACTGGGCGCTCTACGACGAAAAGCCCGGGATGAAGCTTTGGGTCTGGTCACTGGCCCGGGACGGCGGGATCTGGGAGGACCTGCTGACGGACCCGCCCAAAAAACAATACACCGAGCCCCAGACGGGGCTTCTTTATAATCAGGCCGGGAGCGACAGCGGCCTGACTCCTTTCAAGCATATCTATTTTGCGCCCCAGTCCGTGATGCGCTGGAGGGAGATCTGGTTTCCCTTGAAAGACATCGGCGGGCTGGTGGCCGCCTCGCCCTATGCGGCGCTCAATGTGGAGAGAGCTGAGGGCAGGCTCAAGATCGGCCTCTGTCCGCTCCAGTCCATCGACGACGAGCTCGTTGTAAGCTTGGGCGGCGAGACGATTTTCAACCAGCGGCTGATGCTCAAGCCCATGGAGACATTTATCAGGACGATTGAGGCCGGCGGGAAGAACGGTGAGATTGCCGTGTCACTCGGTCAAGAGAAACTCAACTGGGCCGGCCGCGATAGGGAGATGAACAGGCTCAGCCGCCCCTTCGTCGCTCCCGGGGATTTTAACTGGTCGTCGGCCGAGGGCCTGTATGTGGCCGGCGAGGAACTGGCCAAGGAGCGGGATTATGACGGGGCCCTGAAGAAATACCTGGCCAGCCTGGAGAAAGAGCCGGGACATGTCCGGGCCCTCACCCGTATCGCCGAGGTCTTTTTCAGGCGTACGGAATATCTCAAGGCGCTTGAATATGCCAGGAAGGCACTGGCCATCGACGCCTATGACGCCGGGGCGAATTTTATCTATGGCGTCATCAATCGGGAGACCGGCCGCCATGCGGATGCCAAGGACGGGTTCGGCTGGGCGGCCCGCTCACTGGAGTTCCGATCGGCCGCCTATGAACAACTGGCCGAATTGAGCATCATCGAAAGGAGATTGGAGCGGGCCGCGGCGTATGCGGGGCGTTCGCTGGATTACAATGCCTATAACATGAGCGCGCGCGAGCTTCAGGCGATCCTCTTCCGATTGGGGGATGAGAGGAAAGCCGCAGCCGGGGCGCTGGACGAAATCTTCAGGATCGATCCTCTCAGCCATTTTGCCCGGTTTGAGCTCAGCCTGCTCGACGAAACCAGGGCAGGCCGCGAAGCATTCACCTCTTTTATCCGCAGCGAGCTTCCCCACGAAACCTACCTCGAGCTGGCCATGCTTTATTTCCGCCTCGGCCTGATGGATGAGGCGGCCAAGGTTTTAGGCCTGGCGCCGTCTCATCCCGTGGTTGATTATTGGCTGGCTTACCTGTGGAGAGAAAAGGACGAGGCCAAGAGCCGGCAGTCTCTTGAAAAGGCCGAAGCCGCCTCTCCCCGGCTTGTCTTTCCCCATAGAAGGGAGGATATCCCTGTTCTTCGGTGGGCGGCGGCCAAGACGGCCGGCTGGAAGACATCCTATTACCTCGGCCTGGTGTTGTGGAATGCCGGGGTGATTGAGGAGGCCAAGGAGCTTTTTAAAGGTCTGGCCGATAAGCCGGACTGGGCGACGTTTTATCTGACCCGGGCGAGGCTCCTGGAGAGCGAAGGGGACCGGGAGAGGGATTTGGCTGATCTCCAGAAGGCCATCCGTCTTGATAAGGAGGACTGGCGGGCCTGGCGCTCCCAAACCGGATTTTTTGAAAAGGGAGGGGACTATGAACACGCCCTCCAAAGCGCCCAAGCTATTTATCTGAAACAGCCGGAAAAGCCGGCGCTGGCCATGGACTATGCCAAGGCGCTTCTCCGCGCCGGGAAATATGCGGATTGTCTTGAGGTGCTCGGGCGGACGAATATCCTTCCTTATGAGGGAGCCTGGGAGGGGCGCGACCTCTACAGGCAGGGGCATCTCCTTTCGGCCGCCATCGACATCAAGAACAAGAGGTACAAGGAGGCCGTTGACTCGGCCGAAAAAGCCAAGCTTTGGCCGGACCATCTGGGGGTAGGGAAGCCATTTGATGTTGATGAACGCCTGGAGAATTTCATCTTGGCGGCTGCTTTCGAAAAGACTGGAAACCGGGAAAAAGCGGCCGCGCTCTATGCCTCCATCTGCGGTCAGACAGATGAATTCAGGACCAGCTGGGATTCGGCCCACCTCCTCGGCGCCATCGCTCTTAAAAAGTCCGGGAAGGGAGATGATGCTGACCGTCTTCTGGCTGACTGGCGCGCCGCTCGAGGCGAGGAAGACCCCGTCTATGTCTGGGCCTCTGCAAGGTATCATGGGGATGAAAAGGGAGCCGATGGCGTGCTATCGAAACTCAGGTCGAGGGCCCAAGGCGCAGCCTGGGACCTGGGATCCGGCGACCGGAATTTCCCCGTTGTCATTGAAATCGTCTCCGCCTGCATTTAGGAATGAAGACTGGGGAGAATCGTTCAATGAAGGGTGGTACCTTGGAGGACGTCCCCGATATTCATCAAAATAGCATCTGTTTGCATCCAGAAATAGAGATGGGGGAGAATCAATAAATGAAGGGTGGTACTTTGGGGAACGTCCCCTTTATTATCCTTTTTTTGGCTGGGGCGGTGACTTCGCTCTCCGGCAAGACTCATGAGGTTTACTCACCGGACAAAAGGATCAAGGTCGTCATCCAGGTCGACACCGGGATTTCCTACTCTGTTTTTTGCGATGGGAGGGAGATCCTGGGCCCCTCGTCCATTTCCTTGACCATCGAAGGCGCCGGCATCCTGGGGAGGGAGCCGCATCTTTCCGGCGTCAAGTCAAGGAGCGCTAACGAAAAGATCATCCCGACGGTCAAGGAAAAAAGAGCGGTCATCGCCGATCGCTTCAATGAGGCGGTGCTGACCTTTAAAGGGAACTACGGCCTTGTCTTCCGCGCCTATGATGACGGCGTTGCCTACCGGTTTTTCACCAGGCTCAAGGGCCGGGTGAAGGTGCTTTCGGAAGAGGTCAGCTACAAGTTCGGCCGGGACCATTCCGTCTATTTCCCCGTTGCCGAAAGCTTCCTCAGCTCCTTCGAGCGCAACTATTCCTATCTCGCGCTCAGCCAGGTCACGGCGGAGAAGATGGCCTTCCTTCCCGTTTTAGTCGATATCCAGGACGGACCCAAGGTGGCCATCACCGAGGCCGACCTCGACGACTATCCCGGGCTCTATCTCTCCGGGTCTGCGGACGGCTCGGCGGCGCTCCATGGCAAGTTTGCCGCTTATCCTCTGAAGGAAGAGCTGAAGCGGGACCGGACCTTGGCCGTCGCCGAGAGAGCGGGCTACATCGCCGACACAAACGGCACCCGCGAGTTTCCCTGGCGGGTCCTGGCGATCGCCCGGCGGGATAGCGAACTCATAGAAAACGATATCGTTTACCGGCTGGCCCGTCCGCTCGCGCTCAAGGACACGTCCTGGATCCTGCCCGGCAAGGTCGCCTGGGATTGGTGGAACGACCTCAACCTCTTCGGGGTAAATTTCGAAGCGGGGATAAACACCAAAACCTATAAGCATTATGTCGATTTCGCCGCCCGGTACGGGATCGAGTACATCATCCTCGACGAGGGTTGGTCGGACCCGGAGGACCTTCTCAAAGCCAACCCGGCCCTCGACATGCCGGAACTGCTCTCCTACGCCCGCGATAAAAATGTCGGCCTTATCCTCTGGTGCGTTTGGCTGACGCTCGACCGTCAGCTGGACGAGGCTCTGGACCTTTTTGGGAAGTGGGGAGTCCGGGGGATCAAGGTCGATTTTATGGACCGGGACGACCAGAAGGTGGTCAATTTTTATAAAAAGGTGGCGTCCGAAGCCGCCAAAAGGAAGCTCGTCGTTGATTTCCACGGCGCCTTCAAGCCGACCGGGCTGCGGCGTGAGTATCCCAATGTCCTGACCCGGGAAGGAGTGCTGGGACTCGAGTACAACAAATGGAGCAAATCCGTGACGCCGGAGCACGACCTTCTCATCCCCTTCATCCGGATGCTGGCCGGGCCCATGGATTTCACTCCGGGCGCGATGCGCAACGCCGCCGAGAAGAGTTTTCAGCCGGTCTTCTCCGAGCCGATGAGCCAGGGAACCCGCTGCCATCAGCTGGCCATGTTCGTCGTTTACGAGAGCCCTCTCCAGATGCTCAGCGAGTCACCTTCCGCCTACATGCGGGAGCCGGAAATCATGGATTTCCTGGGCGAGGTTCCGACGGTCTGGGATGAGACGGTCGGGCTCGAAGCCAGGGTTGGGGATTTCGTGGTGGTCGCCCGGAAGAGCGGGGATGACTGGTACGTGGGTGCAATGACGGACTGGACCCCGCGCGAACTCGAGATTGACTTCGGCTTTTTGGGGGCCGGCGAATACCGGGCCGATGTTTATGCCGACGGCGCAAACGCGGCCCGGTACGCCAGTGACTACACGAGGGCGAGCCTCACCGTGAAGGCCGGCGACCGGCTCAAGGTCAGGCTGGCACCGGGGGGCGGTTGGGCTGCCCGCCTCTCTAACTACACAAAAGCGGGAGAGTGAGATGAGGACGGTCAGGTATTCTCTGTTCTTGCTCGTTTGTTCTCTTATCATGATGAATTGTGTAAGATCAGGAGACGACATGGCGGATTTAATCTTGGTCAATGGAAGGGTTTGGACGGTTAACCCTGCTCAGCCTTGGGCGGAAGCCGTGGCCATAGAAGGAGACCGGATTTTACGGGTTGGCCGGACGGCTGAGATAAAGAAGCTCGCGGGGAAAAAGACCGGAGTCATAGACTTGAAGGGCGCCCTGGCCCTTCCCGGCTTCATCGACAGTCACACCCATTTCCTCGAGGGCGGTTTTTCCCTCTCCAGCATCCAGCTCCGGGATGTGACCAGCCGCGAGCAGTTCGTCAAGAGAGTCGAGGAGAAAGCCCGGGGACTCCGGAAGGGCGAGTGGATTCTGCATGGCAATTGGGACCATGAGCAATTTTCGCCTCCCGAGCTCCCGCGGAAAGAGTGGATTGACGCGGTCTCTCCCCAAAATCCCGTCTGCGTGAACCGCTATGACGAGCACATCGCCCTGGCCAACAGCCTGGCGCTCGAAATCGGGGGAATCACCAGGAAGACGGAGTCTCCCCAAGGCGGAGAAATACAGAAAGACCCGGTGACGGGAGAGCCGACGGGGATCCTGAGAGACGCCGCCATGGACCTGGTCGTGCGGCAGATCCCCAAGCCGTCCTTGGAAGAGAACCTGGAAGCGGCGCGAGCGGCTCTCCGCCACGCCCGGGAAGTCGGGGTGACTTCGCTTGAGGATATGGCCGACGGGTCGAGCTTTGCCGACAGCCTCGAGGCTTACCAGGAGCTTTTCAAGGGGGATGAACTGACGGCCCGGATCCGTCTCTATGTTCCGATTGACCAGATCGACGCCGTGGAGATTTTGGGGTTGAAAACGCCGTTTGGAAACGATTGGCTCGCTATCGAGGGGTTGAAGGGGTTTTCCGACGGCGGGTTGGGAGCGAGCACCGCCTATTTCTTCGAGCCCTACACGGACAATCTCCAGACGTCCGGGCTCCTAGCGCCTCAGATGTTTCCGGAAGGCGTCATGGAGCAGAGGATTCTCCGGGCAGATAAGGCCGGTCTGCAGGTGGCTATTCATGCCATCGGCGACAAGGCAAATTTCATCATGCTCGATATCTTTGAGAGGACAGCGGCCCAAAACGGGAAACGGGACAGGCGCTGGCGGATCGAACATGCCCAGCACCTGCGCCCTGAGGATATCGGACGCTTCGCCAGGTTGGGCGTCATCGCCTCGGTGCAGCCCTTTCATGCCATCGACGACGGCCGCTGGGCCGAGGTCAAAATAGGAAAAGAGCGCTGCCGGACGACCTATGCCTTCAAGTCCCTCCTGGACGGCGGAGCGACATTGGCGCTCGGCTCCGATTGGCCGGTGGCACCCCTTAATCCGCTCATCGGCATCTATGCGGCCGTTACGCGTCAGACAACGGACGGAAAGAATCCGGATGGCTGGTTCCCCGAGCAGAAGATTCTCCTGGAGGAAGCCATCAAGGGTTTCACCCAGAATGGGGCCCACGCCGAGTTCTCAGAGAAAAACAAGGGATCTCTCGAGGCGGGGAAATTGGCCGACATTGTCGTCCTTGACCAGGACCTCTTCAAAATCGCTCCCGAAAAAATCAAGGACGCACGGGTTATGCTGACCATAGCCGGAGGCAAGGTCGTATATAACCGGTTGGAAGAGCTCGACTGAGAGGCCCTGAAGGATTGTCCCATGACCAGCCGGGAACGCGTTCTCTGTGCCATCGGCCATAAAGAGCCCGACAAAGTGCCGATCGACTTCGGCGGGATGCGCTCAACAGGAATCACGGCCGTCGCCTATGGAAACCTCAAGAGATACCTGGGCATCTCGGCCGGGTCGACAGATGTCTATGATGTCGTCCAGCAGCTGGCCCAGCCCGAGGACCCAATCCTGGATTATTTCGAGGCCGACGTCATCGACCTCGGCCGTGCCTTCCTAACGGCGGACGAAGATTGGAAAGACTTCACGCTCCCCGACGGCTCGGCCGCGAAAATCCCTGCTTATACGGATTTTGAACCCGATGGCTCCGGAGGCTGGCTGGCCCGAAGCCCTGACCGGATGACCATCGGCTCCATGCCCAAAGGCGCATTCTTCCTCAGCCAGGCGCACTTCCCGCTCTTGGAGTGGGACGGGCAGGACCTGGCAGTCCTGGACAAGCTCCCGGACCTGATGGGCCGGGTGACCTGGGCCGCGCTGCCTACGCCCCCTTGGCACGCGCCTTTAACCAGGGAGCATCTGGCCGACATTCGCAGGCGGGCCAAGCGTCTTTGCGAGACAACGGACTACGCCATCATGGTGGGCTTCGGCGGAAACCTCCTCGAATGGGGCCAATACCTGTGCCGGAACGACCAATTCCTGATGGACCTCCTGGAGAATCCGGGGAAGGCCGAGGCCTTGCTCGACCGGCTCACGGAGCTGCACCTTGAGAACCTGGAGAAGCTGCTGGACTCGGTTGAAGGCTACGTCCAGATCATCCAGATGGGGGACGACCTCGGGACCCAGCTGGCCCCGCAGATTTCACCCCAGATGTACCGGCGTTTATTCAAGCCGCGCCATCGACTGATCTTCGAAAGAGTGCGGAGACGGTCCGGAATCCATGTTTTCCTTCATTCCTGCGGCGCCATCGCCCCGCTTCTTCCTGACCTCATCGAAATCGGCGTCGAGATCATCAACCCTGTCCAGACAAGCGCCAAGGGGATGGAACCGGAGAGGCTGAAGCATGAATTTGGGAAGGACCTCACTTTTTGGGGGGGAGGATGCGACACCCAGAGGGTTCTGCCGCATAGGACAGAGAGGGACATCGATGAGCACGTGAGGAGGCGCTTTGATATCCTGGCCCCGGGCGGGGGGTTTGTGTTCAACCAGGTCCACAACATCCTGCCTAATGTGCCACCCCAGAATATCGTGGCCATGATCGAGGCGGCAAAAACGGTCCGAGGACGCTAGGGTTCTTTTTCTCCGTGGGGAAGGCAAAGCAGAAAAAAGGCTGGGATTACTGTCTGAAGAAGGCCAACCCGCCCTTCTGCGGCCACCTTCTTGAGACCACTTGTCTGGCGAAAACCCTTGTACCATACGCATAATGAGCTATGGACAATCTGTCAACCCTGGCCGGGCTTATGTCCGATTATGCCCGATTATGTCGTATTTCTAGGCCTCGTGATCAGGCGAAAAAACCACTCCCGGGCCTTTTTTTCGACCAATTTTGACTAGAATGCCCAATTCCTCTATGATACTGGGAAAGAGCCATGCCGCATCAGGATAACGCACAGGAAGATAAAAACCTCCTGACATCCTGGAAAGAGATCTCTGCCTACCTTGGCCGCGATGTGCGGACATGCCTGAGATGGGAAAGGAGCTTCGGACTCCCCATCCACAGGCTCGACCCCGATTCAGAGAAGTCCAGGGTCTTTGCCTACAGGGATGAGCTGGACAAGTGGCTGCATCAGAGCAGAACCGGCAGGTCCCACGCACACTGGTTTCATGGCCCACCCTCGCGCCGGCTCCTCTTCCTGAGTGTTCTCTTTTTCGTCATCGGCGCGGCCGCGGTTGTCCTCTTTTTGTTGTTTAAGGATGAACTCTCACCTCCCATGCCGGCTGATTTTGCGATCAAGGGTTCCGGGCTGGCCATTCTCGACGACGCTGGAAAGGTCCTCTGGCGCTTTGACACGGGCTTGGAGAATCTATGCAGCGAGGAAGCCTACCGGTCGCATTTTCAGTTCAAGCGAAATGAGCGCACGGCCCAGCTGCCTTATCTCCTGATCAAAGACCTCGATCATGATGGCCGGCACGAAGTCTTGTTCAGTCTCCAGACTCAGGATGAGACGGGGGAAGGAGAAGTCCTCTGCTTCGACTCGAAGGGCCGGCCTCTATGGCAGTTTAGAGCAGGCCGTCAGATGAAGTATGGGGACAAGACCTACTCCGGAGACTACAGAATCCAGGGACTTTTGGCCAAGGATCTTGACGGAGACAGGCGTCTTGAAATCATCGTAATTTCAGTTCATCGTCCGAGCTGGCCCTGTCAGCTGGCCCTCCTTGACGATCGGGGAAACCTCAAAGGTGAATACTGGAACGCGGGCTACTTCAACGACGTGACCTGTGTTGACCTCGACGGAGACGGCATCAAGGAGATCGTCGCCGGAGGAAACAACAATGAATACGGCCTGGGCTGCTTGGCCGTTCTTAGCCCCGGCTCGATTTCCGGAGCGTCGCCTCGGCGGAGTTTTGACTTCAGAAGTACCGAGCTTAGGCCGGGCTCAGAATTGTTTTATATCCTTCTGCCCCGGACCGATGTCGACCTGGCGGAAAACTATCCTGTGGATGCGGTTGTCGCCGTTGATGTCCTTGATAACCGGAGGATCCAGGCCAAGACCAGCTTGACGGACCTTTATTATCAGTTCGACTTCAGCTTTTTAGAAAAGAATGTCATCCTGAGTCACGGCTTCATTCAAGCACATGAAAAAGCCCGCCTCGAGGGGAAAATCCAAAGCCTGCTCAACAGTGAATACGAACATAACCTCATCAAGGGAATTCAGTACTGGGACGGCCGCAACTGGTCGCCCGCGCCCGCCATAAGACAGGCCCAGAAACAGGACTAGGACTCCAGTGTTAGCTGGGTTTACGGTGCGAGGACTCCGAGAACCGCAGGGTTAGCCGGGCGCCGGCTGTCTCGGGCACGGCCAGCACATACTTGTTATCCAATTCCATCCCCTCGAGCTCCAAAGTCTTGTCAGGCTCTTCGTTCGCAATCATATGGATCACTTTGGGCTTCTTGATCCCCCTGAAATGGAGGATGAGCCGCCTCGGCATAGGGCCCGACCATTCCAAGGAGATCCCATCCTTCCCCTGATCACACTGGAATTCCGTGACTCCCTCGTCCTCATAGAGCTTGGCGCTCGATTTTCCATGAGGCCAGACCTCTATGACGAGCGGGTCGATGCGCTCTTCAGGAATCCGGCGGCCGCGCTGCATCCGCGGGAGGATAGCGCCCCCCAGGACATAGAGGGGCAGGACATCAAGCGGGGCCTGAAGCCTGAGGTTCTTTGGCCCCTCATAGGCCTGGCCCGTCCAATAGTCGAACCAGACTCCTTCGGGCAGATAGACATCCCGTTTCCCTCCCGGCTCGATGACCGGGGCAACAAGAAGGGAGGGGCCGAACATGTATTCGAAATCCTTATCAAAGACATTCGGGTCAGCGGGGAAGACGAGGGGCAGCGCCCGGATAACGGGGAGTCCTTCCAGCCCGGCTTCGAATGCCGCGCTGTAAATGTAGGGGAAAAGCTCGTACCTTAAGAGAGAGTATTTCCGGACGATCGAGACCGCCTCTTCTCCGAATACCCAGGGCTCGCGCGGGCTGTCACCGTGCATCCGGCTGTGGGAGCAAAAAAGGCCGAACTGAGCCCACCG
>Ga0209253_10004852_pt1 | contig 11678 bp, 11 predicted proteins | sample FrelakmetBRP12BR_FD_187145 | JGI IMG/M metagenome (GOLD analysis project Ga0209253, IMG submission 187145) | Freshwater lake sediment microbial communities from the University of Notre Dame, USA, for methane emissions studies - BRP12 BR (SPAdes)... | ecosystem: Environmental > Aquatic >...
AGTGGCGCTGCGCCTGCTGCGCCGGCGACTGGCGGAGCGCTGAGAACTCGCACCCACCTCAACTCGACTTCAGCGAGCCGATCGCCCGCAGGGGGAGCTCACTCGAGGGGCGCGGCGAACTCGACCGTTTCCTTGCCTGAAAGGATCTCGTTCATGCGCTCGATCACCACCTCCAAATGACCGGGCTTGTGGACAAAATCCAGGTCATCGGTGCGGATGGTCAGCACCGGGCACAGGTCGAAACCCGCCATCCACTCCTGGTAGAAGCGGTCGAGCAAGCTGAGGTAGTCGGCGGTGATCCCGCTCTCCATCTCCCGTCCACGGCTGCGGATCCGCTTCAGGATCACAGCGACCGGGGCGCGCAGGTGGATCAGCAGATCAGGCACCGGCAGTGCGCCCACCACCTGGTCGTACACACGCCGGTAGGAGGCGTAGTCTCGCTCGCTGAGGTTGCCGAGGTACAGGCCGGCTCGCGAGAAGATCTCGGCGTCCTCGTAGATCGATCGATCCACGATGGTGGATTGCGGCAGCGCAGCCAGAGCCCGGTGCTGCTCAGCCCGGTGGCCAAGGAAGAACACCTGGAGGTGAAATGCCCATGACCGCATGTCCTGGTAGAAGTCCGCCAGGTAGGGATTGTCGACGACCGACTCGTAGGCGGTCTGCCAACCCATCCGTTCACCGAGCCGTTCGGTAAGGGAGGTCTTGCCGACGCCGATGTTGCCGGCGACCAGGACAAACCGTTTGGCCACCCGCACGCCTCCTCAGGACATCCCGTCCAGGAACCCCTCGTTGCCGCCGTTGCTCACCGTCCGCAGGCGCCCCTGCAGCCTTTCCGAAAGCTGATAGGCATCATCCAACCGATCGAAATGCGCCCCGGCCGACATCCGCAGGCTGTCGTGGATTCCCGCCAGCTGCGGGACCGCAACCCTCTCGACATACTCTACCAGGGTGGCCACGCTGCGGAACTGGGAGAGCCGTTCCCGATCGAGCATCGATTGCAGGTCGGCGAGATTGAGCACGGCGCGGTCGATCGAGGTCCGGTCCTCCCGGCCAAGCCGGAGGGACTCGGTTAGGCGCTCGACGGAATCCAGCATCTCGCGAAAGGTGATCATTGCGATTCCCCCCTCCCGGAGCGGCAAACCGCAGGTTTCAACCAGTATACAGTGGGCGAGAAGCCCGCGCCGTGCCAAGCAGCAGGAAGAAGCCGGGCCGGAATTGAAACATGACCCGGGAGGCCGGCCTGGGATGCCTGCTCCTGGGTCATGGCGTTCAGTTGCCTCGTCGGCCCCGGGGGACGGCGGTCAGCACTCGCTGTAGCCGCAAGAGTAGCACTTGCGGCAGCCCTCCTCATTCACAACGGCCGCCGCGCCGCACTCCGGGCACAGGTCGCCGACCTGCATCGGGATCTGGGTCTGCGAGGGATCGGCTTCGATCAGACCGGACTCCGGGGTGGAACCGAGATACTCGGCCAGCGCCCGAGCCAGGCCATCCGGCAGTGAGAGAACTCGATTGGGCCCGAAGCCCATCGGTCGACCACCGCCGATCCCGGCCAGCTGGCGCACGACTTCCGCCAGCCGCTCGCGGGGCGGCACCGGCGAGGCGACGCGCAGGATGTAGGAGGTCAGGCGACCGATGGCCTCCGAGACGGCGGCGGTCTCCGACCCGGCCTTGGCCGTAGTGATGAAGACCTCGAAGGGCTGGGATTGGCGGTTCTGATTGACGGTGACGAACGCCTTGCCGACGGGGGTGCTGATCTGATAGGTGCAGCCCTCCAGGCGCTGCGGGCGCGGCTTCTTGCCTTCCATCCACATCGGCATCTGCGACAGCGCCGGCGCCGGATCCTTGGCCGTGGCAGTGGCCTTGGTCTCAAGCACGACCTTCTGTCGCGAGCCAGTGACGTAGACCGTCAGGCCCTTGCAGCCCAACTCCCAGGCCAGGAGGTAGGCAGCCGCCACGTCCTCGGGCGTCGCTTCTTCGGGGAAGTTGCACGTCTTGCTCAGGCTGTTGTCGACAAATGCCTGCAGGGCCGCCTGCATGCGGACATGCTCCTCACCGCTGATATCCTGTGAGACGACGAAGACGTGGCGCAGGCTGCCGGGCGCATCGGGGATGTCCTGGCACGAGCCTTTCTCCATCACCTGCTCGACGATGCTTGCCAGGGTCTCCTCGTCCATCCCTGACTCGATCGCCGCCTGCTCGAAGAGCGGGCTGGTATAGGTCAGACGCAGGTCGGTGCCGCCGTCGTCGACATGCCGGTAGTAGGCGAGGGCGAAAACCGGCTCGCAGCCATAGCCTTCGCAGCCGGCAACTGTGGCAATGGTCCCCGTGGGGGCGATTGTGGTCTGAGCGGCGTTGCGGATGCCATGCTGGCGGATCCCCGCCACAACTTGCTGCCAATCGACCGCCGGTCGGGCGTAGTCGCCGGTTTGTGGGAAGGCCGGCTGCGGCGGCGTCCAGCGCAGCTGCTGCGGGTCGTACACACTTCCCTCGATGGCGGGGAATCCCCCTCGCTCCTCGGCCAGCTCGATGCTGGTGAGCATGGAGTGGTAGCGCACGAACTCCATCACCTGCCCGGCGAAATCCAGCGCCTCCGCCGATCCATAGCGCACGCCGACGTGGTACATCAGGTCGCCCAACCCCATGATGCCCAGCCCGATGCGGCGGGCGCGCAGGGCTGCCTCGCGCAGCTGCGGTACCGCCGGGACATACGCGTTGGCGGTGACGACATCGTCGAGAAAGCGCGTGCTGAGCGCCGTCGACTGGCGCAGCCGCACCCAATCCACCCGCCCGCCGGGGGCCAGATGCTGGGCCAGGTTGATTGAGCCCAGGCAGCAGTTCTCATACGGCCCTAGCCACTGCTCCCCGCAAGGATTGGTAGCCTCCAGAGCGTACAAATGGGGAACGGGATTGCCCCGGTTGGCTTCGTCCAGGAACAACACGCCCGGCTCGCCATTGTGATGGGCGTGCTTAACGATCAGATCGAAGATCTCGCGGGCGCGAACCGTCTCGACGACCTCGCCAGAGTGCGGGGATACCAGGTCGAAGTCCGCCTCGTCCTTGACCGCCTGCATGAAGGCATCGGTCAGCCCGACCGAGATGTTGAAGTTGGTGATCTGGTTCTCATCGACCTTGCAGGTGATGAACTCACGGATGTCCGGGTGGTCCACGCGCAGAACGGCCATGTTGGCCCCGCGGCGGGTGCCGCCCTGGGCGACTTCGCCGAAGGCCTTGTCGTAGACGCGCAGGAACCCAACCGGCCCGGTCGCCTTGCCGGCCGACGACTTGACCAGCGCGCCCTTCGGGCGCAGCCGGCTGAAGGAGAAGCCGTTGCCGCCGCCAGTCTGCTGGATGAGGGCCGCGTCGCGCAGGGTCTGGAAGATCCCGGAGGGATCGCGGCCCATGTCGTCGGCGATCGGCAGCACAAAGCACGCCGCCAGCTGGCCGAGCGGGGTGCCGGCGCCGGTGAAGGTTGGCGAATTGGGGAAGAACCGCTTCGAGGCAAGCAGCTCGAAGAAGTCGGCGGCCGAGGGCAGCACATCCCTGCCCCACTCCCGCTCAACCTCGGCGATGTGGTAGGCCACGCGCCAGAACATCCCCTCGACGGTTTCCAGCGGCTCACCGTCCGCCCCCTTGCGGATGTAGCGCTTGGTGAGCACTGTCCGGGCGTTTTCGCTCAGCTCGACGCGGCGCAAGCTCTCCGGCATCGGCGGCCGGAAGGCGCTGGTCACTGGCTGTGCGTGCACCCGGGTGTCAGGGCCTGCCCTGTCCGTCATCCAATCACCTCGCTCTGCAACGCCACACCGGTCCCCACACCGTCGAGTCAGCCTTCTAGCAAACGGTTGATCTCGTCCCGAATCGAGCGCAGATCGTCGAGCTTCAAGTAGACAATCGTGTAGCGGATGTAGGCAATGTGGTCGAGTTCTTTGAGCCCGGCAATTACCATGTCGCCGACTACCCGCGAGGCTACCTCGGGTTTGCCCATCGTTTGCAGCCTCGCCTCGATCTCGCCCACCATCCGATCGATATCGGCCGCGGAGACTGGGCGCTTGGCGCAGGCGATGCGCACGCCGCTGGCCAGCTTCTCACGGTCAAACTCCTCACGTGTGCCGTCCTGCTTGATCACCATCGGCGTGGCCAGCACCGCGCGTTCATGCGTGCTGAATCGCTGGCCGCACGCCTGGCAGATGCGACGGCGGCGCACCCCACCGCGCGACTCGTGCGTGGTGTCGATCACTCGCGTGTTATCCGTTTGACAGTATGGGCATCTCATACGCAGTCACCCCGCCTCGCGTCCCGCGGCGAACAAACGTTTGGCGCCAGATGTATGCCTGTTCCGGTTGTCGATCCCGATATGTTCGGGGGGAGGGGCCAGATTCTAGCACGTTGGCGGACCGGCTGGCAATCCCCCCAGGCCTCGACTTCACCCGGGCCACCCTAGTACTTAGGTCCTGGAAGCACGCGAAGACCGATGGCGGGAGGAGGGGCCGCCACCGGTCTTCGCCCAATCGGCCACCCGCCCAGTCTGGTACCCGGCCAGGGGGCGGATTGCCGCCGTGCTCGTTTCCCCGCCAGCGGCGGGGCAGCTCACCGGCGTCGCAGAAAGGCCGGGATGTCCAGGTTATTGACGTCGAAGGCCGCCGGCTGAAATTCCTCGACCGAGAGCTCCTGGGGGATGAGGGCTCCCGGCTGCGAGGCCTTGGCGTCGGTCCGGCTGCGCACCCGGCGATCGAGACGGGCGGTCGCCCCGGCCCGCTCGAAACCGGTGGCGATCACCGTCACCCGCAGCTCATCACCGATGTTGGGATCGATCACGGCACCGAAGATCAGGTTGACATCCGGATGCGCCGTCTCCTTGATGATGGCTGCCGCCTGGTTGACCTCAAACAGGCTCAGATTGGGTCCACCGGTCACGTTGAACAGGATCCCGCGCGCGCCGTCGATCCGGATATCCAGCAGCTGGCTGGAGATCGCCTGTTCAGCGGCGATGCGCGCCCGATCCTCCCCGGAGGCCGTGCCGACGGCCATCAGCGCCGCCCCGCCTTCGGACATGATCGTGCGCACGTCGGCGAAATCGAGGTTGATCAGGCCAGGCACGGTGATCAGTTCGCTGATCCCCTGAATGCCCTGGCGCAGCACATCGTCGGCCATGCAGAAGGCGGCCTGCAGGCTGGCCTTCTTGTCGGCCAACTGTAGCAGGCGGTCGTTGGGGATCACGATCAGCGTGTCGACATGTTCCTTGAGCTTGCCGATCCCGGCCTCGGCCGATTGTGCCCGCTTGGCGCCTTCAAACGTGAAGGGCCGCGTCACCACGCCGATGGTCAGCGCACCGACTTCCTTGGCAATCTGGGCGATGATCGGCGCGGCCCCGGTGCCGGTTCCGCCGCCGATGCCGGCGGTGATGAAGGCCATGTCGGTGCCCTTGAGCACCTCGTACAGGTCCTCCGCCGACTCCTCAGCCGCCTTCTGGCCGACCTCGGGAATGCCCCCTGCGCCCAAGCCGCGCGTCAGCTTGTCGCCGATGCGCACCCGGGTGGAGGCGTTGGAGAGCAGCAGTGCCTGGGCATCGGTGTTGATGGCCACGAACTCGATGCCGGCCAGGCCCTCCTGGATCATGCGGTTGACGGCGTTGCTGCCGCCTCCGCCGACCCCGATCACCTTGATTCTGGCGAACGATTCCGTCTGCGGTGCTGGTTGCATGGCTTGCCTCCTCCTCTTCTCCTGCGCCCCGCCCTTGCCTACCAGCGGGGACGCGCCGGGCTCTAGCCCGGCAGCAATCGTTTGAAGAACTCCGCCGCCCGGTTCAGGTCCAGACTGGGCAGCGCGAATCGTCCGAAGCCACGCCCGTTGAGAGCCAGCTGTTCTTCCTGCAGCCGAGCCCAATGCAGCAGGCCAATGGCGGTGGAATAGGTCGGCGACCGCAGCTGGTCCACCAGCCCTCGCAGTTCACCGGGCTGGGCACAGCGCACGGGCAGGCCGAGCACCTCGCCGGCCTCCTCCCGGATTCCCTTCAGCAGGCTGGTGCCGCCGGTGAGCACCATGCCGGCCGGGAGCAGTCCGTCGTAGCCGGAGCGCTTGATCTCCTGCCGCACCAGCCCGAAGATCTCCTCGACCCGCGGCTCGATGATCGCCGCCAGGTCGGTGCAGCGCACCTCGACCGGCCGGTCCTGCCCGAAGGGCCGTACGGCGAAGGCAGCTTCGGGCGAGGTCGTCGTCAGGCTGGCCTCGCCGTGGCGGCGCTTGATTGCCTCGGCCGTTTCCAGCGGCAGGTGCAGGCCTTGGGAGACATCGCCGGTGAGATGGTCGCCTCCCACGGGGAGCACGGCCGTGTGCCAGACCGCGCCCTCAATGAACACCGCCAGGTCGCAGGTGCCGCCGCCGATGTCGCACAGCACCACGCCCATCTCGCGTTCGGTCTCGGTGAGCGATACCTCGGCCGACGCCAGCGACGACAGGACCCAGCCATCGACGGCGATGCCAGCCGCCTCCAGCGCCTTCTCCAAGTTGCGCAGCGCAGTCCCGCTGGCGGTCACGATGTGCGCCTCGACTTCCAGGCGGAAGCCATGCATGCCGATCGCCGATCGGATTCCGTCCTGCCCGTCGACGATGAAGCCGCGTGGGATGACGTGAATCAGCTGGCGATTGAACGGCACGGCCACCGAGCGCGCCGCGTCCAACGCCCGGCCGACATCGTCCGGCCCGATCACGCGGCCTGAAACGCCGGCCATGCCCTTCGAGTTCTGCGAAGCGATCTGGGCGCCGGAGACGCTGACCAGCGCCCCGGTGATCTCATAGCCGGAGGTGCGTTCGGCCTTGTCGCGGGCGGCCTCGACCGACTTCGCCAGTTCCTCAAGGTTGACGACGCCGCCCTTGCGCATCCCAGCCGAGGGCGCCACGCCAACACCGATCACGCGCAGGCCGCGTTCGCCGTCCAGCTGGCCGACCAGCGCCGTCACCTTCGTCGTCCCGATATCCAGGCAGACGAAGATCGACTCTTCGGATCCGATGATGGTTGCCACGCAGCTACCTCGACTCCTCGTAGTACGGGGCGCCGATATCCTCGACGCTTACCAGTGCAGGTTGTATGCCCTGCGCTTGCAGGGCCTCGGCGATCCGTTCGTACAGCCGGTACTTCAATACCAGGTCCCCGTCGACCCCGAAATTCACCTTCCAGCCGCGAGGATCCTCGAAGCCCAGCCCGTGGTCCTTGTGGTAGAGCAGCACAATCTCGGGCGGGAGCTGGGCACTCAGCACGCCGGCCGCCCGCAGGATCTCCGGCGCCACCACCGGCGCCAGCGGGTCGGGCAAGATGGCCAGGATTGGACTTCGGCTGGACATCTTGATCAGCCCGGGCCACGCGCCGTGGGCCAGGTAGCCGATCCCTTCCGAGCTGATCCACCACAGGCGCCCGGCATCGTTCCATTCCACAATGGGGTGGCGTTCCTCGATCCCCACCACTACGCGGTTCGGCAACTTGACCGAGACCTGCGCCCGGGCGATCTCTGGCTGCGACTCCAGCCGCGCTTGGATCGCCTGCGGATCGACCAGGAAGACCGAATGGCGGTCGACCCCGATTAGCGAGCGGATCAACTGGTCGGGCAGCATCAGTGTCTGCGTGACCTCCGCCTCGACCACGCTGAACTGGGGCGCGGCCACCAGCTGCCATCCACCCAGCAGCACCAACCCCAGCAGCAACGCCGAGAGCAGCCGCGGCCCGGGACGCACCACCGGCACGGCCGGCAGCTGCACCCCCGCGCCCAGCCGGTTGGGGACCGAGACCTCGTAGCGGCGCCGCGCTCTGCGCTGCGCCGGACGGCGGCGAGGCTCTGCCAAGACGGCATCGGCCGCGAATGCCAGGCGGGCCCGTTGCGCCCGCACCCGGCGGGCGCGCCGCTTGCCGCCTCCCAGAACCCGTCCGGCCATCGACATGCTAGGCCTCGTAGCGGCGTATCAAGCGCCGCTTCTCCTCATGCCGTTCCAACGCCAAGGCGATCAGGCGATCCAGCAATACGGGATATGGAACCCCGCTCGCACCCCAAAGCTTCGGATACATGCTGATGCTGGTGAACCCCGGGATCGTGTTGACCTCATTCAAGTAGATGCGGTTGCTGCCCCGCTCCAGCAGGAAGTCGGCGCGCGCCATCCCGGCACCGTCCAGCGCCTTGAACGCCCGCACGGCCAGCCCGCGGATCTCATCGGACAGCGACTCAGCCATCACCGCCGGAATGATCAGCTGCGAGGTGTCATCGAGGTACTTGGCGCGGTACGAGTAGAACTCGTCGCCCGGGATCACTTCGCCCGGCAGCGAGGCATCCGGATCGTCATTCCCCAGGACGCTGACTTCGATCTCGCGCCCGTCGATCCCCTTCTCGATCAGGACGCGCCGATCGTAGCGAGCGGCATCCATCAACCCCTCGACCAGGTCACTGCGGCCACGGCATTTGGAAATCCCAACCGACGAGCCAAGGTTGGCAGGCTTGGTGAACAATGGATACGGCCCAATCTTCTCGCAGGCGTCCAGCACGCCCTGCAGGTCCTCGGCGATCTGGCTGCCGGTGACCACCACCCAGTCGACCACCGGGACTCCCTGGGAGCGCATCACGTCCTTGAATACTCCCTTGTCCATCCCGGCGGAGGAGGCGAGCACGCCGCAGCTGACGTACGGAATCTCCATCAACTCCAACAACCCCTGCAGCGCACCGTCCTCACCGAAGGTCCCGTGGATCAGGGGGAACACCAGGTCGACCCGCTGCAGGCTCTGCAGCGGCTTGCCTGGCTCCCAGCCGTACAGCGTCCAGTTGCCCGGTTCGGGGATGAAGGCGACCGGAGCCAATCCTGCCGCCTGGCGCCGCTCGAACTTCCCCAGTACGTCCTCGCCGGCGAGCCAGTGTCCATCGTGGTCCACGCCAACGGGCAATGCCTCGTACTTCTGCGGGTCGAGCTGGGAGAGGACGGAGCGCGCCGAACGCAGGGAGACTTCGTGCTCCCCGGAGCGTCCACCAAACAGGACCAGCACGCGCAATTTCCTGGCCGTCATCCGCTGCCCTCGGGTCCATCGGACCCCCTCCAGTCACCCAGCCGCTCGATCTCGAGCTCCAGTTCGACGCCGAACCTCTGCGCCACCTCGCTGCGGGCCAGCTGGATCAGCGCCCACACATCCGCCGCCGTCGCTCCCCCCCGATTGATGACGAAGTTGGCGTGGACCGGGCTGATCTGCGCCCCACCCCGCTGCACCCCCTTGAGCCCCGCCGCCTCGATCAGCCTGCCAGCATGATCGCCTGGCGGGTTCTTGAACATCGACCCCCAGCTTGGGCCGGAGGCCTGTGTGCGCCGGCGTTGCTCGAGATACCCGGCCAGGCGCTTGCGGCATGCCTGGCGATCATCGGGCAGCAGGCGGAACGTGGCAGCGAGCACAACCGCCCGGCCGGGGTGATCCTTCAGCCAGGAGCCACGGTAACGATAGGCCAGGCGTTCCGCCGGCCAGGTCTCGGCGCTGCGCTCGGGTTGCAAGATCTCGGCCGCCTCCATGCAGGAGGCCACATCTCCACCGAAGGCCCCGGCGTTGCCCACCACCGCCCCGCCGACCGTCCCGGGGACCGTGCCAGCCCATTCCAGGCCGGCCAGGCCCCGCTCGACGGCGCGCCGGGCGAGGCTGCCCAGGCTAGCGCCCGACTCGGCCCACACGCCCGGGCCGGATGCCCTGTCCTGGAACTGAACTTCAGCCGCCTTGTTCAAGACCAGCACCTCACGCACACCGGCATCCGCAACCAGCACGTTCGAGCCGCCGCCCAGCACCCGGAACGGGATCTCCCGAGCCCACAGCCAGCCGGCGGCCGCGCCCAGACGCTCGCCTGAGCGAACCGTCAGCAGCAGGTCGGCCAGCCCCCCCACCCTGGCGGCGGTGAAGCGCACCAGGGATGCCTGGCGCTCGACCTGGCCGAAGCTCTCGGCCTGCAGGGCAAGGGCGACCGTCTCGACGTCCCATCCGGGCATTACAGCCTGCGCACCCTCTCAATCAACTTCGACAGCACCTGCCGATCCGGCGGACCCTCCAGCTCGAGGGCCGCAGCGGTTGCCGGCTCGGCGATCGATGCTCGCTTGGCCGCCAGGCGCAGCTTCAGCTCCATGCGCCGGTCGGTCTCGAACAGTCGTCGGCTATCCTTAGGCATCTCGGCCTCCTTCCCTCACGCTCAGTGCCTCCAGGAGCTTCTTCCCGATCCAGTTCCCGTCCCCCGCACTCAAGGTGACGACCACGCTGTTCGCCTCGACCTGCTCGACCAGCTGGCGAGCGCTTTCCTCGAGCGACCCGCTGTAGCGGCAATCCGCGTGGCGGACGTGCTCAGCCAGCGCGCGGCTGGTCGTCTGGCCATCGGGCTGCTCGCGCGCGGCGAAGATGTCGGTGATGCGCACATGGTCGGCCTGCCCGAAGCACGCGGCGAAGTCGTCGAACAGCGCCCGCACTCGGGAGAAGGTGTGCGGCTGGAAGACCGCCCACAGCGTCCGCCCCGGGTAGCGCTGGCGGAGCCCGGCGAGGGTCGCCCGGATTTCGGATGGGTGATGCGCGTAATCGTCCAGCACCACCACGCCCCCCGCCTCCCCGATCACTTCGCTGCGGCGGCTGGCGCCCCGATAACCGGTCAGCGCCTGCCGCGCCGTGGCAAAGGGCACACCCAGCTCCTCGGCGACGGCCAGGCCCGCCAGCGTGTTGCGCACGTTGTGATCTCCCGGCAGGCGTGTGCGCACGAGGCCCACGACCTGCCCGCGATGCAGCACCAGGAAGTCACAGCCACCGACGCCGTTGGCGCGGATCTCCTCCGCTCGCCAGTCAGCCCCAGGCGCCAGGCCATAGGTGACCCTGTGTGCAGCGGTCGGCAGCGCCGCAGCCGCCGGGTCATCGGCGCACACGATCAGCGTGCGCTGGACCTGGGCAGCGAACTGCTCGAACGCCTCCCGAAAGTCCTCCAGCGTGGGGAAGCAATCCGGATGGTCGTGCTCGACGCTGGTCACCACGGCTACGTCCGGGCGCAGGCCCAGGAAGGCCCGATCGTACTCATCGGCCTCGATGACAAAGGCCTTCCCCGTGCCGGCATGGGCATTGCTGCCGAAGTCGAGCAGCACCCCGCCGACGATGAAGCTCGGGTCGAGGCCTGCCTCCGACAGGATCCAGGCGATCAGGCCGGTGGTGGTCGTCTTGCCATGCGTGCCGGCCGCGGCGATCACCTGGTAGGGTGCAGTCAGCTGGGCGAGGAAGTCCTCGCGACGCATGACCGGCAGGCCAGCCTGGCGGGCGGCCACGATCTCCGGGTTGGTTGCCGGGACGGCCGAAGACACCAGCACCAGATCGGCATCCGTGATGTTCTCCGCACGATGGCCGTAGGCGATCGGCACGCCAAGTGCCTCCAGTGCCTCGGAGTACACCGAAACGGCCTGATCTGAACCGCTCACACTCTCTCCTCGTTCTGCCAGCACCCTCGCGATGGCCGACATGCCTGCTCCGCCAATCCCCACCAGATGAATCCTGCGACTCATACGAACACGACAATGATCAGGATCGAGATCGCCGCCACGGCGAAATACACATATGGGATGGTCAGCAGCGCCGGCGGCATGTAGCCCATCATGGTTTGCAGCTGGTTTGCCAGCTCGCTGCCCTCAGCCGGCGCGGTGATCAGCCCGGTCGG
>Ga0209253_10004853_pt1 | contig 11677 bp, 10 predicted proteins | sample FrelakmetBRP12BR_FD_187145 | JGI IMG/M metagenome (GOLD analysis project Ga0209253, IMG submission 187145) | Freshwater lake sediment microbial communities from the University of Notre Dame, USA, for methane emissions studies - BRP12 BR (SPAdes)... | ecosystem: Environmental > Aquatic >...
GCCCATCCAGATCCATGTTGAACCCTCGGGAGCCTGCAACCTGGTCTGCCCGATCTGTCCGCGTGGCCGGGGAAAGATCGCTCGTAGCGGCAATCTTTCGCTGGAAAGCTTCGAACACGCCCTCGAACCTCTATGGGACGGATTATCCAACCTCATCCTGAGCGGATTTGGAGAACCATTATTGAACCAACAAACCCCGCCTATGATCGCTCTGGCCACCCGGATGGGTGTTTCGACTGTCATGAACTCCAATGGAACCCTCCTGATCGGGCAGGAATTGTCCCTGTTGGAGAGCGGACTGACTGTAATAAATCTTTCCATGGATGGTGCTGTCTCGAAGAGCTGTCACAAATACACCCTAGGATATCCCTTCAAGGCAGTCGTACAGGGCGTTAGGAGTCTGCGAAATGCCAAGGATAGGGGAGGCTACCGATCCCCCACCATTCTTGGACAATTCATCGTGACCGAGGAAACCATCGATGAAATGGACGAATTGAAGAAATGGGCACTGGACATCGGCATCGAACAGGTGCGATTCAAGCGTATGCACCACAGCATGCCCGGGGAAAAGGAAAGGGAGGCGATCTTTGCAGGCCACGATCTGGCGCAAATGACCAGGGGCAGGCAGGTGCGTTCATCAGAAAGAATGCAATGGTCGCAGTTTGATTGTTCCCATCCATGGGACTCGTTTTTCCTGAGTTGCACCGGGGAGGCCGGTTTATGCAGCTTCGACCCCCACCAGAAGGCCAATTTGGGGTTCCCCAACGGCAATTTCAACCGCCTGTGGAATGGTGAGAGCTTAAAAAGGATTCGGCGCTGGCATACCGGCCGGGAGAGGGGCTATCTTGAGCCCTGTTCCAGGTGCAACCGCTTGCCTGGTTATTTCATGACGGTCGAGGAATGATTCTGGTGGAGTATTCTGAACCCGGATCGGATATACCATCCCTGATCCAGCCTGCCAACATGGGACAAGCCTCCATGGAGATCACTACCCTGGTCGGGTGCAGCAATGCCTGTTCCCATTGCCCGCAGGAAAAGCTGATCAAAAATTACCCAGGGAGGCCTTCTGCGCGTATGCTACGCCTGGATGATTTCAAGACCTGCCTGGATAAAATCCCCCGGCAGGTGCGGATCGACTTCTCCGGCATGGCTGAGCCGTGGCTGAACCCGGCCTGCACATCCATGCTCAAGTACGCTCATGCGCAGGGCTTCAGGATGGCAGTCTACACGACCACCGTGGGGATGACCCTGCATGACATCGACGAACTGGAGACCATCCCGTTTTCACATTTTGTCATCCACCTGCCCGGCGCAAACATCCACAGCAACATCCCGCATGACCGGGGAATGATTGAAAAGCTGGACCGACTCCAACGAAGTGGAATCCCTTGCCTGCAGTTCCGCTCCATCGGTCAGCCCCATCCCGAACTTGCGGGCGTGCTGAGACGCCCGGTCAAGCAGACCCGGGTCTACCACCGTGCAGGCAACCTGCCCGAAGACCGCACTATAGGCCTTACCGTGAAGAAACACGAATTTAATCCATACCGCATGCTCCAAGGGAGTTTGCGCTGTTCGCGTGTGCAGGGCGCCGAGTTGAACCGCAATGTGTTGCTGCCCAACGGCGCTGTGGTGTTGTGCTGCATGGACTACAGCCTGGAACACTACTTGGGTAACCTGCTGCGCGAACCCTATTCCCAGCTATTCCTGTCAACGGAGTATGCCAGGATACGGGCAGGCCTGCAGGGGCAGAGCCCCATCCTATGCCGTACCTGCGAGGCTGCCGAACCAGCTGCAGACCATGCAAATCCTTTGTCAGACCAAGTCTCATGGAGTTCTAGGTGAATCCATCCTTACCGGTTCCATGCACGAAATGGAAGATCGGCTGGGGTGTCACCGACCAATGCAATATGGGTTGCCGGTTCTGTTACAGCAGCCGGGTCAGGCGCAATGGGCAGACACTTCCTCTGGAAGTCTTGAAAACATTTGTCGACCGGAACAACACGCATATCGAATCGATCAATTACGGGACCGGGGAAAATACCCTCTCGCCGATCTGGAACGAACTCCTGCTTTATATCACACGCGCTTATGGCATCCCGCAAGCCCTGACAACGAACGGGAGCCTGGCTCCGTTGGTAAAAGACAACCCGGATCGGGAGATTATCCTGACGAGCCTGGCAGAAGTGGATGTCTCCATCGACTTTGCCGATCCTCAAAAACACTGTGCAATGCGCAGGCATCCAAAGGCCTATCAATGGGCGCTGGACACGATTAAATTGTGCCGGGAGCGTGGCATTCAAACCACAATTGTCGTCCTGGGGATCGACAAGACTCTTACCATTGACAACCTGCGCGGCCTCTTCGACCTGGCGCAGCTTTATGGAACCTTTATACGCATCAATATCTTTCGGCCAAACCAACACCAGCGCATGCAGCCGCTTTCCTATCAGGCACTCCAGCGCGCCCTCAGCTTTATCCTGGAAAATCATTCTGTGGCCTCTCTAGGCGACCGGCTGCTGTCGGCTTTGATCACCGGCAAAGCAGTACCCGAAATGACCGGCCGGACCAGCCTGCGCATCCTTCCCAATGGTTCGATCACACCCTCCACCTATCTGGTCTCACCAGAATGGTGGCTGGCCGATATCCAGAATGCCAGGCTGGGCGACGGCAGCCTGGCAAAGCTCTTCCAGAATAACCTGGCTGAAGAAAGTGCAAGCCTCGAGGCATGCGCTCCCTGCACGGTGAAAGATATCTGTAAAGGCGGCGTCCTGGACCGCCGGATCATCTGGTACGGCAGCCTGCGGGAAAGGGATCCATATTGCGTATCCCGCTACCAGGAGACCACCTGGCAATGGAAACCAGCCAGAGAGATTGAGTATGTTGAAGGCCCAAAGATTCACGACGGATACCTGCCAACCCTGATATTTGCCGCCGGAAGGAGGCAAGCTTGACCAGTTCCTCCGGACGATCCTTCACGATGACCGGACCTACATTACCAACTGCGATCGATCCGGAAAACCCGCTGCGCGTCCTGGCGCTCATCCACCCGATCGAAAAATATGTCGGACATTGGGCCTGCTCATCACCCAGTCTTTCCATCCGGCGTCTCGTGATGGAAGGGCCGGACCTGGAAACCCGTTTGATTCTGGCTGTGCGTGAACATTCACCGGATGTCATCGCCGTGACCAGCAAGTCCTGCCTGGAATACCTCCAACTGATGGAAAAAATCACAGCAGATCTGCCCGGTATTTCAGCCATCCCGCGCGTTTTCCGCTGCCAGAACACCGTACTCCACCAACAGCTTGGCGAACAAGCATTCAACTTGGAGCGCTGTGAACAAGCCAGCGGGTGGTTCCGCCTGGCACGTGACCCGCGTTGGGCGCTGGTGCTGGTCCAGACCCTGGATGATGTCGAGATTATCCGCTACCACCTGAGGCCCATCCCGGTGGCAACCTGCCCCTATGGCTATGATCCGGCGCTCTTCAACCCGGATCTTCCGCCGCTGGAGAGAACCATTAATGTCGGCTGCTACATGAATATTAAAGGGATCCCCGAACGGGCCAGGCTGGTGGAAGCAACCGAGAAAATCTGTCGAAGACTGGGGTTTTCCTTCCGGTTCGAACAGGGAGTGTACGGAGAAGCCTATGTGCACCTGATCCGCTCCACCAAGGTGCACCTGCATTGGGCCGAGTACGCCGAGGTGCCTTACCGGATGTACGAGACGGCTGTCTTCGGGACTGTATTCCTATCGAACCCGCTGCAGTGCGGCGTGGAGCAGCTCTTTAACCTGGGAGAGGAATATCTGATCTATAAAACGGATCTGTCAGACCTGGAGACCAAGCTGGTCGCACTGCTTGAAAATCCAGCCTATTGTGAATCAATCGGCAGGCACGCGCAGGTACGCGCCCGCCAATATTCCTGGCCGGCGATCGCAGAAGCCTACGTCGCCCCGGCCCTGGCCGGGCTGCTCCAAGGCAGGGACGGATAATGAGCCTTTCGACAAGTCCAATCCCCGGCGTGACCGTGTTGGCGTATCACAACATTCTCCCGGCAGGCACCCCTTTGCCGGATGACCTGCACTGCATACCACTGGACAGGTTGGTTGAGCAGTTGAACACCCTGGAAAGGAACGGGTTCACGAACGTCCCATTGCGGAGAGCGTTTGATGAACTTGTGGCCGACGACCTGCGAGCTGACGTCCGGCAATATGCGGTTACCTTCGATGACGGGTATGCAAACCTGGCTGAGCAACTCCCAGGCCTGGCCGACCGAATCAGTCCAACCGTATTCCTGCTTATCGGGTACACCGGACAGTCAAATCTCACTTGGAACACGCGCACACCCCTGGAGCAGAAACACCTCTCCTTGAGTCAGATCGTCCGCCTGAGTGAATCCGGCATCGACATGCAGTTCCACGGCACCGATCACCACAACCTGCTGAAATTTGACGAACAAGAACTGCGCAACCGCTTTCGGATGGGCCAAAGCTGGTTCGAGCAGCACCTGGGGAAACGCCCAGATTTCATTGCTTATCCTTATGGGTATTGCAACAAATTGGTCGGGAGGGTCGCGGCCGATACCTTCATTGGAGGATTAACGGTCACACACGGAGCCTGGTATGGGACAGAGGCCCGCTATGCTCTAAACCGGCTTAGTGTTCCAGCCTACCTGGACGGGGATGGGCTGGTTAAGGTTCTCCTGAGTTTGCCGGAGGAACGCTGGTATGAGATGGAACGCCGCGCTCCCTGGAGAAAGAAGGGCAGAAGCGCATGAAGAATCATGTGCGCCAGCCCGAGTCCAGTTCCTTGCGGGATTTCAGGGCAGATGAGCGCTGCCGGTTCCGGCCTTTAAAGGACAACGGTCTTCGGGTGGTGGTCCGGCTGACATACGCCTGCGATCTCGCCTGCCCACACTGCCTGGTCGAATCCCGCACCAGGGATCAAGAACTGGACACGCCTGCCTGGCTCGCGATCCTGGCGGAATTGCCCAGAATTGGGGCCAGGAAAGTGCTCCTGACCGGCGGCGAGCCGCTCCTTCTGGGCGATCTGCACGTAATCGTACGGTCCATCAGTGGTATGGGCATCCCGGTCGATCTCAACAGCAACCTATTCAGCCTGAGCCTGCCGCGGCTGCGGGAACTGCGCCAGGCAGGCTTGACGGAACTGTCCGTCTCATTGGAGGGTCCCCGGGAGGTACATGACCGCCTGCATGGCAAGCCGGGCGCATTCGACCGTTGCGTGCGCGCCATCCAATGGGCTACCGGCCTGGGGATCCAGGTCGATGTGGCTTGCTGCATGACCGGCGAAAACATTGACCATGTCGAGCAGCTCCTGACCATCGTGCGAGACCTGCCAGTCCAGTCTCTGACGGTCTCCCGCTTGTTGCCGATCGGGCACGCCCGGAAAAGCCGCAACCACGTCCCACAGGAGAGACTGGCGCGCCTGCATGACTGGCTGATCCAATCAATCATGTCGGAATACCCATTGCCCATGCGGCTGGTGGGTCTGCTGAATCCACCGAAAAAGGCTGATTGCCTGCGCGGCCAGTCTCTGGTGGGAATCGCACCGGATGGAAAGCTGCAGGGTTGCGTCCTGGCCGGCGCGAACCCCACTGGTCTACCCCACCCGCTGGAAACCGGTTTAAAGCAATCCTTCGACTTGCTCCAGCTTGCACTTGCCACCCGGAATTACCCGCTGTGCTGGAGCAGACAGGCTGAGTCGGTATGAAACTGGATCCACAGCCCAAAAATGAAGTGGCGTCCTGCCGATCGACGGATGATCGAACTTGCCGATTCCGACCCATCCTGGGGAGCGGTTTCCGCCTGGCAGTGGAAGTCACCCGACGCTGCAACCTGCCCTGCCTGCATTGCTTCGTTCCCAGGGAAAACCTGGAACCCAGCCTGGAAATGCTCATCCCTCTGCTTCAGCAGGCCAGGTTAAGCGGCTGCCGGAAGGTGCTCCTGACCGGCGGCGAGCCCTTGCTGCGGTCTGACCTGGAGGCCATCATCTCGGCCTGTGCATGGAATGGAATGCTGGTAGACCTGAATTCGAACTTGCTCACGCTGGATTGGGAACGCGCCCGTCACTTGCAGGAGGCCGGCTTGGGGGAAGTTAGCGTCAGCCTGCACGGAGACCGCACCAGCCACGATTGGCTGTGCGGCCGTCCAGGCTGCTATGACCGGACCGTGCAGGCGATCGAGAACCTGTTGAACCTGGGCCTCCCGGTAGATGTGCATGGCGCACTATGGAACGGGTCGCTGCCGGGGCTTCCATCCTTGGTCCGCCTGTGCGAAAAGCTGGGAGTTGCCAGCCTGACTCTCTTCCAAATCATTCCTCTGAAACATGCCTCCACAGCGGCAGGAAGATACCCCTTGTCCAAGGTCGGGGCCTGGGAGCAGCTGGCAAGCCTGCGTGCCCAGGCCGGCATTCCCATTCGCACAATCGGATTATGTGCGGCCGACTTGGAAGAGTGTGTCATGGGAAGTGGTCTCTTAGGCATTGACGCTTCCCTGCACCTGTTGCCCTGCCTGCTGGTTGACAACCCGCAGGGTGGCATTCCTCTCCAGGCGGGCGGGTTCGCATCTGCCCTGGAACAGCTCGCAACCCAACTTGCTCGGCGTACCTGGGCACCAGCCTGTGTGCCCGCGCAGGCGAACTGACGGGTGCCTGCCATGACTGCCTTGCTCCTGCCCACTACGTTCGATCGATCGGCCTGGATCATACCTGGAGAGGCGATTCTTGGGAGATATACCTTTATCGCGCAAATGGCCGAAGGCCGTATTGGTGCCATCTTGAGGGTTAGCGATGCCAGCCACTGCGAACGGGCTGTGAAGACCATCAAGCCCGCCATCCGCATCACTTCCACTCCGGAGCAACTTTCCACCTTGATGGCCGTCATGGCCCGGGAAGCAGGACTACAGGCTGCCTTCCATCATCCAAACATCATCGGCGTAGTGGAGTGCAGTCTCGATCCCCATCTGGGAGTATGCACAGTCATGGAATACGCTCCGTTGGGGAACCTTCGGCAGCGAATAAGTCAAGGTTGCCTGGATATGGCACAATCCATGCAAATCCTTGACTCATTGTTATCCGCTCTCATCCAAATGCATACACCCTCCGGTCTGCACCCCCTGGGAGTAGCACACCTGGATATGGAACCCAAGAACATCGTCTTTGGGGTCGGTGAAGTGCCAAAAATATGTGATTTCCACTATGCACGTCGGATCATGCCAGAGTTTGCCCCGGCTGACTGGATCGACGCCAACCACCCCATCGACGTTCGTACGGATCTATTGCAGGTGGGTCGGATATTCATGGAAATGATCAGTTCCCGGGGTCCGGAGACCTTTCCGAAGCCCCTGGAAGGTTTCATAAATCAGCTCACAGCGCCCGATCCCCGGCAGCGCTTTCAATCCGCCACCGAGGCGCGCCAGGCGTTGGAAGGAATACGATGAACGTGCCGGGTCAGCCAGCCAGGCGAGTGCTGCTGTGTGGAGAACGGGCCTTTGCAGCCAGGGGGCTTGGGGAGGCTTTACGCAAGGACGGCTGCAGTGTGACCGGCTTCAGCCGCGGGGAACCCGGCCGGATCGGAGAAACGGTCAATGGAGCCGCCGACCAGATTCACCTCAATGCGTATCTCTACAGCACTTATGATACCGTTGTCAATTTCATCGTCCTCAAGGGCCGGGACCGGCAGGAGAATCTGGCCTACCTACGCTCACTCTTGAGCATGTGCAAAGACCATTCGGTTAAACACCTGGTGCATATTTCCTCCATGAGTGTATATCCCGATGGGGCCGGATTAATCACTGAACGAACCGCGGTCAGGAACGACCCCACCAAGCCTCCCTTTACATACGCCGACCTGAAAACGGCCACGGATGCCTATTTACGACAGCATGTACCTGCTGAGCTCAGGCTTTCCCTGCTCAGACCAGCCTATATCCTTGGCGAGGGCATGGACGATCCAATCGGGAGTATCGGCCGGGTGATATCGGCTGAGCGGTTGCTAGTGCTTGGTCGCCCCAACCGGCCGCGTCCACTCATCTCCCGTAGCGTGCTTCATGCAGCCCTGCGCCGGCTGGTGCAGCAGCCTCCCCGGGAGCATCAGGAGGTGCTCCTGATGGTTGACCCGGCTTCGCCCAGTTGCCTGGATTACCTGCAAAAGTGCTGCGAGAGCCTCGGTGTAGCCCGAAGCGCCGCCAGCCTGCCACTATTCATGTGGGTACCTTGTTACCTGGCGCATGAGCGGGAGCGCAAAGGTGCGAGCTTCTCATACGGGCGCTTCCTACGAGGAGTATTTGCACGCTCGCAACTCCAGCACTATGATCCAGGTTGGACCGAAGGACGCCTGGGAATGTCACTGCGCTCTAACTGGCAGGCCGACTTGCTGCGCCAGCGGCATGATGGGCCGACCGAAGCTGGAGGTGGATCGTGACGGACAGAACCCGCACCATCCCCAATCCGCTCGAATGTCTGTACATCGCCTGCTCAACAGCCTGCAATCTCCGCTGCCGCTTTTGTGCTTACCCGTTATCCACGATCCGAAAGGCAAACATGCAGTTCTCCACGTTTGCAGTGGTAGTCGATCAGGCGACAGCCTTTGGATTTGAGACCTTCAACCTCACTCCCCTGGTCGGCGAGGCATTGGTTGACCCGGGTTTTCTTGATAAGCTGAACTACCTCGAGCAGCATGCTGGCGTACATGATTTCTATTTCTGCACAAACCTGACCCTGGCAGAGCGTGGATTCTTCGATAGCGTGTCCAGGTTCAGGAAGTTGCGCTGCTTTTCCGTCAGCATCTACGGGCACGATGAAGATAGCTTCTCCAGACTCACCGGAGCCGACAGGGCGGTCTACCAGCGCTTGCTGGATAATTTACGCCATCTCGCTACTGATCCCCAATTGGCCGCTCGCAGCGAGTTTCGCATTCGCTCGGGACGCGCCTTCCGGCTGGAGCATTGCCAATCGGAACTTTGCACCAGCCTGCAGGAACTGGAACGACTCGGCAGCCGCATTCGTATTCCACAGGAATATCAAAACTGGGGCGGGCTGATCGAGGCCACCCGGCTCGAAGGGCTGGATCTAACCCTCAAGGACAACGCACCCAGGACTGAACCATGTGTCTTCCTGTATTTCAAGCATACTGTCCTGCCCGATGGGATGTTGAACGCGTGTTCGTCGGGGGATGGAAACGCCAGCCTGACCATTGGGAATCTGCTGGAACAGACCTTCGAGCAGATTTACTCCACCAGTAACACCCGATATGCCAAGTTGCTGGAGGCGCAGCGTGCCGGCCAATTCAGCCCGCTCTGCCAGGTCTGTACGGGCTATCGCAGCATCTCGGCCAGCTGGTATTCTTACACCTTCCACCGCCAGCCATTCATGTCTGAGATTGAGTTCGAGCGTTGGCTGGCCAATCCCAAGAATCCGCCAGCCCAAGCCAAGGCGAAGGGAGACTAGCAGGATGTCTGGGATTGCCGGCATGCTCCGGTATGGTGAACAGGTGGACAAAAGTGATCTGTCATGTATGTGCGACAGCCTGCAGCCACGCGGCTCAGATGACCAGGGGCTTTATATTGACCACCCGGTCGGACTGGCACATAATCACCTCAAAATAACCGGACGGGACGAGATGGCGCACCAGCCCATGAGCAACGAGGACGGGACAGTCTGGATCACATATGATGGGGAGATCTATAACCAGGCCGAACTGCGGAGTGGACTTGAAAAGAAAGGCCATGCATTCTGCTCGAAGACCGACGCTGAAGTGATCATCCATGCCTATGAACAATGGGGGGGCGACTGCCTGGACAGGTTCAATGGCATGTTCGCCTTTGCGATCTGGAACAAAACCCGGCAAGAACTCTTTCTTGCAAGGGATCGGGTGGGCCAGAAACCGCTTTACTATTATGCCAGCGTGGACGAATTCCGTTTCGCATCCGGGCTCCAGGCACTCCTAAAACCAGGTGGCCTCCCTTGCCGCCTCAATCGGCAGGCATTGGAGCTCTACTTTACATTCCTGTATATCCCGGCACCCTTCACAATTTATCAGGATGTCTGGAAACTTCCACCAGCCTCATGCCTGTTGGTACGCCCAAACTCAATGATCACACGGCGCTACTGGCAGGTTGGCAGGGGAGAAACGAAACAACTGGTAGACGACTGGTTGGAGACTCTCCGTGCCCTTTTGGATCAAGCCGTCCGGAGACAACTCTCGACCGATGCGCCCCAGGGGATCTTCCTCTCCGGCGGACTGGACTCGAGCACGGTCCTGGCCTTTGCCTCGCTATATAGACAAGATCTCGACACATTCACGGCAGGATTGGGTGGAAGGCGCGACGAGCTTTTCCCCGCCCGGGAAGTGGCGGCGGCCTTCCGAACCCATCATCATGAAGTGGTGGTTACTCCGCCTTCGCCCAAACTACTCAGGGATCTGGTCCGGTGCTACGGTGAACCGTTCGCCGATTCATCCGCTATTCCGGTTTATGAACTGGCCTGCCAGGCCAGACCGCATATCACAGTGGCGCTCGGAGGCGACGGTGGGGATGAACTCTTCGGTGGTTACCGCTGGTACCACAGGATCACCCTGGAGAACAGACAGACCCTGGAGCAGAAGTTCCTGTCCGGCTGCCAGATGAACAAACAGGAATTGCAGCACCTGTTTTCGTTCTCCTGTGACCATAACCTGGTGCTCGAATTCTTTCACCAGCACATCTCCCCGCACCGCAAAAAAGATCTGGAAAATATCATGCAATTTGATTTCGAAGTCAGGCTGCCCGGCATGGGCCTGACCAAAACGGATATTGCCGCCATGGCCGGTAAGGTTGAGATGCGCTCCCCGCTGCTCGACCATGACCTGGTGGAGTACGTTTCCGCCTTGCCGCTGGAGGCCAGGCTGGGCACGGGGCAGCATTTTGAATTAAAGAAATGTCTGCGGGAGGTCTTGCGAAAATATGCGCTCCTGCCGGCTGGCGTGATCGAGCGTGGCAAGCAAGGTTTCGGGGCACCCCTGCACGAATGGTTGAGGGTAGATTTGAAAGCGTTTTCCGAAAGCATTTTGCTCGACCGCGGGTCATTATGCTGGCAATTACTGAACCAGAAATACGTACAGGAACGACTGACCCGTTTTTATGCCGGGACGGATGACCAGGCTTATTTCTTCTGGAAGGTCATCATCTTCGAGCTCTGGATGGAAGAGTTCATGGCGTGACCGGAGGCGGCAGCATGGAAGAGATCCGCTGGGGCATCATCGGCTGTGGCAATGTCTGCGAGAGGAAAAGCGCGCCGGCATTTAACATGCTCGCAGGCTCCCGCCTGGTGGCAGTCATGCGGCGTAACGAAGCCCTGGTAAAGGATTTCGCCCAACGCTACGCAGTCCCAAAATGGTATACCGATGCCGGTGCCCTGCTTGCTGACCCGCAGGTCAATGCCGTCTACATCGCCACTCCTCCGTACCTGCACGCCCGTTTCACCATCCAGGCGCTACAGGCCGGCAAACCGGTCTACGTCGAAAAAACCATGGCGACCAGTTACCGGGAATGCCTGTTGATGAACCAGGCCAGCCAGGCAGCCGGGCAGCCACTCTATGTTGCTTATTACTACCGCAGTCTCCCCTATTTTCAAAAGATCAGGCAACTCCTGCAGGATGGCCGGATTGGCACCCTCACCAGCGCCAG
>Ga0209253_10004854_pt1 | contig 11677 bp, 5 predicted proteins | sample FrelakmetBRP12BR_FD_187145 | JGI IMG/M metagenome (GOLD analysis project Ga0209253, IMG submission 187145) | Freshwater lake sediment microbial communities from the University of Notre Dame, USA, for methane emissions studies - BRP12 BR (SPAdes)... | ecosystem: Environmental > Aquatic >...
GGTGTCGGCGGCGGCATCTTCCTGAGCCCGCTGGTCGTGCTGATGGGCTGGGGCACGGTGCGCGACAGCGCCGCGCCGACAGCGGCGTTCATCCTCGTCAACTCGGCCTCCGGCCTGGTCGGCCTGCTGACCCGCCAGCCGGCACTGCCCGAGGCACTGCCCTACTGGGTCGCCGCGGTGCTGGTCGGCGGATTGATCGGCGCCACGCTCGGCTCACGCCGCCTCGGCAACACCGGACTGCGCCGCGCGCTGGCGGCGGTGCTGCTGGTGGCCGGCGCGAAGATGGTGTTCTGACCGGCCCGCCGCACGACGGGAAAACTGCCGCATGGAACTCGTCGCCTTCCTGATCGACTTCGTCCTGCACGTCGACGTGCACCTGCGCGTCTTCGTCGAGACCTACGGCACGTGGGTTTACGCGCTGCTTTTCCTGATCATCTTCGTCGAGACCGGCCTGGTGGTGATGCCGTTCCTGCCCGGCGACTCGCTGCTGTTCGTCGCCGGTGCGCTGGCCGGCGCCGGCATGATGGACTACCCGCTGCTGACGGCGCTGCTGATCGCCGCGGCGGTCGCCGGCAACCAGACCAACTACACGATCGGGCGCATCGTCGGCAGACGGGTCTTCCAGTGGGAGGACTCGCTGCTGTTCAACCGGAGCGCCTTCGAGCGCACGCACGCCTTCTACGAGAAGTACGGCGGCATCACCATCGTGCTTGCCCGATTCGTCCCGTTTCTGCGAACGTTCGCGCCCTTCGTTGCCGGCGTGGCGCAGATGACGCGCCGCAAGTTCACCTTCTTCGACGTCAGCGGCGGCACGCTGTGGGTCGGCTCGCTGGTGACGGCGGGCTACCTGTTCGGCAACATCGGCTGGGTGCAGGCCAACCTGTCGAAGATCATCTGGGCGCTGATCCTGATCCCGGGACTGATCGCCCTGTACGGCGGCTGGCGGGCGCGGCGGTCGGCCGCTTCCTGATTCCCCGTTGCGGCGGTCAGTGGGCGACCCGCACGCGCACCGCCCCGACTTCTTGCTGAACTGCGAAGCGCGCCGCGGAAAACTGCTCGAGCAGCCACATGGCCGCGCGGGCGTGCGGGCTGAGTTCGCGCGCGCGGAAGCGCGATTCGCCCCGCGCGAGCGCCAGGAACACCAACATCTGGTCGGCCGCGTGCGCATCGAGCGTCGCGCCCGCATGCAGGTCAGCGGCGAGACTCGCGCCGGCCATCTGGCCGAGCCGCTCGGCGCGGACGCCGCGCTCGGCGACCTGCGCGGCGCCGAGCACCGTGTTCGCAGTGCGCGCGCACAGCACGACCGCGCCGCCGGCACCGGTGCAGTCGTGCTCGTCGATGATCTCGAGCTGCGTGTCCACGCGCAGACGCGGCGGCAGCGCATGCCGCGCCGCATCGACCATGCGCACGGCGATCTCGCGCGGCAACCGCGCGACATGCGCGTGGATGCCGACGCGATCGACCGGCCCGGGTTCATCGGCCACGATCGGCGCAAGCCGCGGCGTCGCGGCCACTTCAAGCCGCACTTCGCCACCGCCCCTCGGGTAGTAGCCGCGCCGCTCGATGGTCAAGGCGGCGTGCAGTCCCATCGTCCCGAGCAGCGGCAGCAGCACGTAGCGGAAGTAATCGGCGGGCGGAGCCGCCCGCACGTCGGTGCCGCCGCGCACCGAAATCTCGCAGCGCTCGCCGCAGGCCGCGGCCACCGGCAGCATCGCCTGCAACACCAGCGTGATGCTGCCCGCCGTGCCGACGTCGACGAGGTAATGCCCGCCTCGCGGCCGGCCCGGCACCAGCGTGAGTTCGGTCGAACCCGGCTCCACGCCTTCGCATCGTGCGCCGCACATCGACGCCACGGCGCGCACGGCGGCCACGTGCTGCGGCGCCAGGCCGGGATTGCGGCGACCTGCACGAACGTGGCTGACGCGGATCGGCGTGCCGCGAATGGCAGCAAGCGCGACAGCCGTGCGCACCAGCTGGCCGCCGCCTTCGCCGTGGGCGCCATCGATGTCGAGCATCACGGCCCCTTCTCCTCAGCGGTGCAGCCGGCGGGACGTGTTCGCGCCCCGTCGAGTCACTTGGCCGCCGTGCGTATGCGTTCCAGGTCGAGCGCGCCGGCGGCGCCCCAGCCGCGAACGCCGGCGGGCACGTCCGGCCGGAACGTCTCGTAGAGGGAGTACGCCGAGCGGGCAAGCTCGTCGACGGCCAGCGACCCGGCCAGTTTCTCCATCGCCCGCTCGACGGCACCGAGCGCATCGCCGAACTTCCCCTGCAGGTAGCGCTCGACACTTTCCGGCGCGATCGGCTTGCCCTTCGCGACCGCGCGCAGCCCTTCCGGCGTCACCATCACCGGCACGGCCCGATGCAGCAGGTCGACGTGCATCTGCGCCCCGTGCCCGAGCCGCTTGCGCTCCTTCCTGACTTCCTCCGGCGCCGGCTTGAACAGGCCGAGCGACTTGCCCTTCGCATACGCATTCAGACCGGCGACCACCCGGCCCATCGTCAGCGCCTCGTTGCGATCGAAGCCAAGCCGCTCGGCAACGACCGCGGCCCACAGCGTGAGGACCGGTGCGCGGTTGACCTGGATCCGGGCGGGCGGCTGTCTGCTGGTCATGGTCGCAACCTCGACCGATCTCGATGAGTTCACGCTAGATCCCGCGGGTCGAAGACGATTGACCTTGCGCAAAGCAGACCGACCCGGTCCGAGCCGGCCGGGTGCGGTGAGCTACCGAGCCTCGCCCGGCAACGAGCGCTGCCAGATGCACAGGCCGTCGCGATGGACCTCGCGCACCCGGTGAAACGGCACCTCGTGCACGGTGCCGTCGGACTCGACCGCCATGAAGGAGAAGTGATTGCCGGCTGCCAGACGGATCTGCTCCATTGGCACGGTGACGATCTGATGCTTCAACCGGTCGAAATAGCCGAGGGTGAAGCGGCCGCGACCGAACTGCGGGTCCCAGCGGATCCGCTGCAGCAGCGCTTCGATCGTGATCAACTGCCGCGCCCGTTCGCGTCGAACTCATGGCCGCCAGTCTGCCCCCGCCGTCGACCGAAGCGGGCCGCGCCTACATCGGCACCAGCGGCTGGAACCACCCGGCCTGGCGCGACACGTTCCACGGCGACTGCCCGGCCAGGCTCTGGCTGCCATTTTGCGCCGAACGCTTCGGTGCCATCGAGGTCAATGCCACCTTCTGCCGCCCGCCGCGGCCCAGCGCATCATCGGGCGGCCCGTTGCGCATGCCGTCCAGCCGCGCAGGCTCTTCAACAAGCGGCGGCGATGTGACTCGCCGGTTTCCTCGCCCGTGCTGCATTCGTCACGGCAATGGGATGAATGCCGGTCATGTCGTCGAGCGAGATGGAGTTTTCAAAGGCCTCGCCGATCATCGATGCGGCGCCGCCCGCATCGAGCCGGACCATGGCCTCGTCGGCGGCGATCCACGCCCTGGCCAGTGCGCTCGATGAAACAAGGTCGGACGCGTCGATGGGACCGGATGCGCGCAGGGCCTCCCATCCGGCTTCCTGCCAGACTGCCGCCAGGGCGCTCGGTTCAGCAGCCGAGGTCCCATCGTCGGCCGCGCTCCAGGCGTCCGGCGTCAGGTAGCCGCCGCCTTGGTGGCCGGACCAACCGGAACCGCCGGCAGCCCAGGACTCCGCCAACGCCTGAATCCGGCGCGGCGAGCGCATCGTTCCTTCGGACGGTGACGCGGTTGCCGCTTCGTCCCACCCGCTGGAGCCTTCCACGCCGGGCATCGAGGCCGCCGCGATGCGTGCATTGGATGCCGTCGAATCCTCGGCCACCGGCCCGACGCTCAGCAGCCGGATTGCGCCTGTCGTTGGGGAAGCGCTGAATGTCTGCGCCGCAGTGGCGAAGCCGGCATCGCTCAACACGGCATTGGCAGCCGCAAAGTCGAGTGCGCCCAGGTTGCCGTCGCGGCCATAGTGATAGGCGAGGGCGCCGCCGATGGCCTGCGTGTCGCTGCCGGCGACCAAGGCGGAGGACAGGGTCGCCGCCGGGATCGCCCAGTCGCCCACCGCGGGATTGCCGGCATAGACCGAATTGAATGCGTTGACCAGCGAGGTGAAGTTCAGCCGCACGACGCGGCGATTGACGAGCGGATCGGTCGACGCTGCGTTGTAGTCGACAGTCGAGTCGACGACGAGCTGCAGCGTGGTCACGGTCCGGTTGCCGGAGGCCGAGTACCAGCCGGCGAACCTGAGGCTGTCCGCCGTCCCTGCCACCTTGACGAAGAGATCGCTGCCCGAGCGCGCCACGCGCAGGTCGGCGTAGCGCACGCCGCCCAGCGTCACCGTGTCGTTGGTCTCGCCGAGTCCCGCGCCGGAGGTCGGCGCCGTGACCGAATCGGCGCCGTGCCCGCGGTTGAAGGCGATGATGTCGGCGCCGCCGCCGGGCTTCAGCGTGTCGTTGCCAGCGCCGCCGGCGACGAATTCCCTGCCGGTGCCGCCGTTCAGGCTGTCGGCGTCGTCGCCGCCGTCGAGCAGGTTGTTGCCGCTGGTGTCCGTAACGGTGTCGTTGCCCGCCGCGCCCTGCAGCAAGTCGTTGCCGCCGGAGCCGTTCAGGGTGTTGGCGGCGCCGTTGCCGCGCAGATGATTGGCCAGCGAATTGCCGGTGCCGTTGATTGCGCCGGTCCCGGTCAGCGCCAGGTGCTCGACATTGGCCGCCAGCGTCAGGGTCACCGAACTCTGTACGGTGTCGGTGCCTTCGCTGGCGTTTTCGGTGACCACATCGGTGCTGACGTTGACCACGTAGGTGTCGTCGCCGGTGCCGCCGCGCATCGTGTCGGAGCCCGAGCCGCCGTCGAGGAAGTCGTTGCCGGCGCCGCCGGTCAGCGTGTTGTTGGCGCCGTTGCCGGTGAGCACGTTGGCCAGCGAGTTGCCGGTGCCGCTGATGGCCGAGGTTCCTGTCAACTCCAGGTTTTCGACGTTGTTGCCGAGGGTGAAGGTCACACTCGACCGAACGAGGTCGATGCCTTCGCCGGCACTCTCCGTCACCACGTCGCCGGTCGAGCCGACGACGTAGATGTCGTTGCCAGCGCCGCCGAGCATCGTGTCGTTGCCGGCGCCGCCGTCGAGGGTGTCGTCGCCATCGCCGCCGGCGAGCGTGTTGGCGCCGCCGTTGCCGGTGAGCGCGTTGGCCAGCGCGTTGCCGGTGCCGCTGATGGCCGACGTGCCGGTCAGGGTCAGGTTCTCGACGTGGGCACCGAGCGTGTGGTTGACCGAGCTCTGCACCAGGTCGGCTCCTTCGCCCGCGGTCTCGGTGACGACATCGGCGGCGTTGTCCACGACGTAGGTGTCGTCGCCGCCGCCGCCGGCCATGCTGTCGGCGCCGCTGCCGCCGTTGAGCGTGTTGTTGGCGCTGTTGCCGATCAGCACGTTGGCGAGCGAATTGCCGGTGCCGTTGATCGCCGATGCTCCGGTGAGGGTGAGGTTCTCCTGGTTGCTGCCCAGGGTGCGCGTGACACTGGTCAGCACGGTGTCCGTGCCCTCGCCCGCGTACTCGGTCACGGCATCGGCGGCGCTGTCGATGACATACACGTCATCGCCGCCTCGACCGAACATCCGGTCTTCCCCGGGGCCGCCGTCGAGGAGGTCGTTGCCGCCGCCGCCCGTCAGTTGGTCGTTGCCCGCCAGGCCGTAGACCTGCATGCCGATGTCGACCGGAACTTCGAGCACATCGTTGCCGGTCGTCCCGTAAATCGATCGCGCCCGCCGAATCAGCTCCGCGTGATCCCAGACCGTGCCGTCGGCGAAGCGGACCTCTTCGATCGTTCCCGTCCGATCGGCGGCCGTCGAGCTGAATCCGCGGACGTCGATGGCGTCGCCGCCGTCCCAGGAGACGTACAGGCCGTTCGCGGACAGCCCGATCGTCACCATGCCCGGCGTCACCGAGGCATCGAAGACGATCGCGTCCAGCGACGCGTCCGCGAGCGGCTCGTCTTCGATCGAATCCCTGCCGCTGCCGGCGCCGAACCGGTAGACGTCGGCACCGTGGCCGCCGCGAAGAACGTCATCGCCGGCACCGCCGGTCAGCGTGTCGTCGCCGTCCCCACCGAGCAGGCTGTCGCTTCCGGCTCCCCCGAGGAGTTGATCGCTGCCGCCCTGGCCGACCAGCCAGTCGTCGCCGAGGCCGCCGTCGGCGGTGCCGCCGGACGCGGCTGCGACCAGCAGGTCCGCGCCATCCGTCGCTGTCGTCCTGTCGGCGGCGCCGATCGCCGCGGCGATCGCATCGCGCGTCAGCACCGAGCCGTCGGCAAGCTGCCAGCGGTCGATGGCCGAGGCGATCGCCCCCGTGGCGTCGAAGAACTCGCGCAGGGTCAGACTGTCACCCTGTCCCTGCAGGGCGATCACCGCGTCGAGGCCCACCTGGGTCACGCGCACGCCCGCCAGGTCGGTGGCCGCGGTCCAGCGGACGTGCTTCCGGCTCCCCGCCGCACGCTCGACGGTGTCCAGCCCGTAGCCGGCGCCGAAGGCGACCGAAGCCTCGCTGTCGACGCCGAGCCTGAACACGTCGTTGCCGGCTCCGCCGTCCAGGGTGTCATAACCCCATTCCGACTCGAGCCGGTCATCGCCGTCGCCGCCGAGGAGTTCATCGGCGTCGTAGCTCCAGCGCCCCGCATCGCCGAACCAGGAGTCGTGCAGGATGTCGTTGCCGGCACCGCCCTCGAGGCGATCGTCGCGAACGCCGACGGCCGCGCTGGCACCGGAACCGGTCAACTCGTTGTCGCCGCCATCGCCGAGCAAGATCGCGCCGCCGGTCCTGGCGGTGACCGCCAGGTTCTCGACGTGGGCGTACTGCGCCAGCTCATAGGTCGAGCGCGTGCGCGCGCCCTCGTCGGTGTCGATGAACACGGTGTCGGTTCCGCCGCCGGCCTGCTCGACCACCACGTCGTTCTCGCTTACCACGTAGAAATCGTTGCCGGCGCCGCCGCTCAGGACATTCGCAGCAGGGTTGCCTGAGGCGATCAGCACGTTGTCCGCCGCGTTGCCTTCCGCCGCCACCGGCTGCGTGCCCACCAGTTCCACCCGCTCGATGTCGGGTTGATCGGTGACCAGCGAAACCGTGAAAGGCGTGACGATGCCGTCGCCGGTCGAAATCTGCGTGCCGTCGTCGCGGGCGCCCGGTTCGATGATGCGGTCGCCGGCATCGTCGATCACATAGGTGTCGTTGGCCAGCGAGCCGAGCAGCGTGTCGGCACCGGCGCCGCCGTCGATCAGGATGTTCCGGCGCCGATTCGCGGTGTCGGTACGGTACAGAGGCACGACGTTCGCCTCGATGCGATTGGCGCTGCCGTTGCCCTGGAACACCGCCCGAATCGTGTACTCGTCCAGGCGGCTCGACCAGCCGAACACCGGGTCCACCGGATCCACAACTCGATTGAAGTAGTACCCGAGCCCGCTGGCCGTCAGGTTCTCCACGTTGGCCGGCAGCGTGTAGGTCCAGTTGTCGACGATGACCGAGTCGTCGCCCTCGTTCTCGGCCTCGACGATCGTGTCCTCGACGTCTCCGCTGTCCTTGCCGGTCAGGTGGTAGCGGTCGTCGCCGCGGCCGCCGAGCAGGGTGTCCCTGCCGCTGCCGCCCGCCAGCGCGTTGGCGCCGTCATTGCCGCGGATGACGTTGTCGCCTTCGTTGCCGGTTGCGTTCAGGTTCAAGGTGCCGCTCAGTGACAGCTCCTCGACCTCCGCGGGCAGCGTGTAGCTGACCGAGCTGACGACCCGGTCGTAGCCGCCGCCGGCCTGCTCGACGATGCGGTCGCCGATGTGGTCGACCGCGTAGACGTCGTCGCCGGCCGTGGCGGGCTTGTCGTCCGGCGCGCCCCGGCGGTCGATGACGCGCGCAGCCACGTCGGCGTAGTTCCAGGTCACACCGCCGGCGAAACGCAACTGCTCGATCCGGCCGCTGCCGTCGGCCAGGAAGAACTCCGGGATCCAGATCTGGGTGTTCGAGACGCCGAACTGGACGACCAGCGTGTCGGCCGACTCCTGCGTGTACTGCTTCGAAATGCGGGTCAGCACGAGTTCGGTCGGATCGATTCCCGGCCCGAACTCGATCGCATCCGTCCCCGACTCATCCTCGATGCGATCGGATCCGTCGCCGCGCGCATGGACGAACACGTCGTCGCCCGGGCCGCCGACCAGAACATCGTTGCCGGCGCCGCCGAGCAATCGGTCGTTGCCCCTGTAACCGTAGAGGGAGTCACTGCCGGCGCCGCCGGTCAGCACGTCGTCGCGGCTGGTGGCCGAGATGGAGTCGTTCCGCTCGCCGCCGGTGAACGCTTGCGCGCGCAACTGCTCTCCGGTCCACGCCAGGCCCGGCAGGTCAGTGAATCGGACCTCCCTGATCCCGCCGTTGTAGGTGGGCGTGCTCGCAAGAAGAGACTCGATACGCACCGATCCCATGAACAGGCCCGAGCGCACATCACCGATCCGGATGAAGAGCGAACCGTCGATCGTTTCGTAGTTGCCGGTGCTCGGCACGTAACGCTGATAGGTTTCGTGCGTAAACGAGAGGCTTTCCGGACGTACGCCGGGACCGAAGACGAGGATGTCTTCCGGCAGCCCGTCGGCCTGCCCCTGCCAGTTGCGGGCTTCGACTTCATTGGTCGCCGTGGCTTCGATCCAGTACGTGTCTGCGTTGTTGCCGCCGTACAGGCGGTTCCAGCCGGCGCCGCCTTCCAGATGGTCGTCGCCGTCGCCACCGTAGAGCGCATCGTTGCCGTCCTCGCCGTACAGGCGGTCGGCGCCGCCCCAGCCGTTGACGGTATCGTCCCCGGCCGCGGCACGAATCAGGTCGTTGCCCGCCGTGCCGTCGATCGTGTCGCTGCCCGATCCGCCCGAAATCGCCGTCGCGCGGTAGACCTCGTCGAGGATCCGCTCGCTGTTCCAGATCGTGCCGTCGGCGAACTCGATGCCCGAGATCTGCTGGTTCGGCGAGGAGAAATGTCCCTCGACCGTGATCGAGTCGAATCCGCTGCCGAACGAGACGACCAGGTCGCCGCCCGCGCGCGCCAGGCGCGCTTCGTCGGGGTTGGCCGAAAGCAGGCGGATCCGGTTGGCGGCGGGGCTGCCGCCGCCGTCGGAAATGCGGTCGTTGCCGTCGCCGCGCGAGAAGACGTAGACGTCGTCGCCGCCGCCGCCGGAAAGGTAGTCGTCGCCGGCGCCACCGTCGAGCACGTCCGCGCCCTGGAAAGCCGCAGCGACAGTCAGCGTGCCGGCCTGCCCGCTGTACCCGTCGCCCCACAGCAGGTCGTTGCCGGCACCGCCGCGCAGCGTGTCGGCGCCGCCGCCACCGATCAGTCCATCGTTGCCTTCGCCGCCTTCCAGCACGTCGTTGCCGTGCGCCGCGTCGGCAACAGCGTTCAGCGGCGACGCGTCGCCCCACAGCGAGTCGTCTTCGGCGCCGCCATACAGCGTGTCGGCGCCGCCGGTGCCGACGAGGATGTCCGCCCCGGCGCCGCCGTCCAGCACATCGTCCCCATGTGCCGAGACGCTCAGGTTGGCCTGCGCATCGTCGCCGATCAGCGTGTCGTCGCCGGCACCGCCGTACAGCGTGTCGGCCCGGCCGCCGCCGACGAGTCCGTCGTCGCCGTCGCCGCCGTCGAGGAGATCGGCGCCGTGCGCAGTCGCGGGCACGTCGGCGCCGTCGCCGCGCAGCGTGTCGTTGCCGGTGCCACCGGAAAGATAGTCGTTGCCGCCGGCGCCGGTCAGGGAGTCATCGCCGGCATCGCCATACAGCGTGTCGCTGCCGTGCGCGCTCACATCCACATTGGCAACCGCGTCGTCGCCGTTCAGAAAGTCGTTGCCTTCGCCGCCGGACATCACGTCGTCGCCGCCGCCGCCGATCAGGGTGTCGACACCGGCGCCGCCGTCCAGAAAGTCGTTGCCGTGCGCGCTGGCCGCCACCTGACTGGCGATGGCATCGCCCATCAGCGTGTCATTGCCATCGCCGCCGTAAAGCGTGTCGGCACCACCCTGCCCGGCGAGCACGTCGTCGCCGTCGTCGCCGTCCAGGAAGTCGTCGCCATGCGCGGCGACGGGCAGGTTGGACTCGACGTCGTCGCCCTGCAGCTGGTCGTTGCCGCTGCCGCCGAACAGGGTGTCCTTGCCGCCGCCGCCGATCAGCAGATCGTTGCCAGCTTCGCCGTCGAGGGTGTCGTCGCCGTGGAAGGCAGGATCGACTTGGCTGGCCGTGCTGTCGCCAAACAGCGTATCGGCGCCATCGCCGCCGGCGAGTTCATCGCCGCCGCCCTGGCCTTCGAGGTAATCGTCGCCGTCCTCGCCGTCGAGATAGTCCGCGCCGTGGAACTGACCTGCCAGCAGCGCCGTGCTGTCGTCGCCGAACAGGACATCGTTGCCGGCGCCGCCGAACAGCGCATCGGCGCCGCCCTGGCCCTGCAGTTCGTCGTTGCCGTCTTCCCCGTCGAGATAGTCATCGCCGTGATGTTCGCCGGCCAGGCGGGTGGCGGTGTCGTCGCCGACCAGCACATCGTTGCCGGTGCCTCCGTACAACTCGTCGTTACCGCCCTGGCCGGAGAGCTGATCGTTGCCGCTGCCGCCGTCGAGCAGATCGTTGCCGTGGAAAGCGGCGGCGAGGTCCACCACCTCGTCGTCGCCCCAGATCCTGTCGTTGCCGGCACCGCCGTACAACGCGTCGTCGCGACCCGCGCCCCAGATCAGATCGTCGCCGTCACCGCCGTCGATCACGTCGGCGCCCTGGTCCTGAGCACCGCCGGGCTCGGGGATGCCGCCCGGCGGCACGTAGTCGCCGCGCAACTCGTCGTTGCCGCCTTCGCCAAGGATCCGGTCATCGCCGGCGCCGCCGTGCACCCGATCGTTGTCCGCGCCGGCGAGGATCAGGTCATGACCGCCATCGGCGTAGACCAGGTCGTCGCCGGCGCCGCTGTCGATCAGATCGGCAGCGTCCTCGTCGAGGCTGCCGCTGTAGGCGGTCAGACCGCCGAAGCCGATGCCCGACCACTCCAGGCCGCCATCGACGGGCAGTGCCACGTAGGCCCACGCCGATTCGCTGCCGCCGTACGGCGCATTGATCCACTTGGCGGGCGTGGCGCCGAACGACGCCGTGTGCACGTCGAAGTAGTTGCCGTTGTCTCGATAACCGCCGCCGCGGATCGCGTCGTTGCCGTCGCCGCCATAGATGCGGTCGGCACCGAAGCCGCCGAGAATCACGTCGCCCCCGGCTCCGGCCTCGATCAGGTCGTCGCCTTCGAGCCCGACGATCGCATCGTGCTGCGCCGTGCCCCGCACCCGGTCTGCGGCGGGGGTCGACAGCACTTGATCGCCGAGCATGACGGCGGCGTTGTCGGCGACTGCGACGATCGTGTAGTCCGTCGGCGGCGCCGGCGCGGCCGACAGCTCGATGCTTAACTGACCGAGCGTGTAGTTGCGAACGGCGATAGTGCCGGCGGCGCCGCCTTTCAGGATGTACAGGGTGCCGCTGCTGCTGCCGGCGACTGCCGGCGAGAAGACGTAGGTGAAGGTGCCGCCAGCGGATGTCCAGACGTTGTCGCGGCCGGCGACTTTCATGCCCTGCGGCAACGGGTTGCCGTCGACCTCGATCCGGCCGTCGCCGCCGCTGTCTTCGATGACGTCGTGGCCGAAGGTGCCGGTGAACCTGTACACATCCGCACCGGCGCCGCCGATCAGG
>Ga0209253_10004855_pt1 | contig 11675 bp, 8 predicted proteins | sample FrelakmetBRP12BR_FD_187145 | JGI IMG/M metagenome (GOLD analysis project Ga0209253, IMG submission 187145) | Freshwater lake sediment microbial communities from the University of Notre Dame, USA, for methane emissions studies - BRP12 BR (SPAdes)... | ecosystem: Environmental > Aquatic >...
GAAAATCCCCTCAGGCTCTTTCGCTGCCGGGGTGCCGGCGAAGATAAGGGGCGAGGCTACGGATAAGCAGAAGAGCTGGACGGAAGGGCATTTCGCCTTCTATCCCCTGCTGGCGAAGAAATACAAAGACCAGAAGCTTTAAAGGCTTACATCCGCTCCGGCGCGTTCATCCCCATTAGCTCCAGGGTCCTGGCGAGGACTATTTGCGTGGCTTCTACCAGCTTGAGGCGGGCGCAACTCAAAGCGCTATCTTCGGAGACCACGCGGCATTGCTTGTAGAAGGCGTGGAAGGACGTCGCCAGTTCCTGGGCGAAGTACGGCAGGTGGTGAGGCTCGAGCTTCTGGGACGCAAGCTCGACCAGCTCGGGAAGCGCCACCATCTTGCGAATCAGTTCCAATTCAGCCGGATGCGTCAGCAATCCCACATCGCCTTTTGAGTAATCCAAGTTCTTCTCCTGAGCTAGGCGCAGGATGCTGGCGATTCGTGCGTGGGCATACTGGACATAGTACACGGGGTTGTCTGCCGACTCCTTCTTGGCTAGCTCAAGGTCGAAGTCCATCTGGCTGTCTGCGGAGCGGGAGAGGAAGAAGAAGCGGCAGGCATCCGGACCCACCTCCTCCACAAGCTCGCGGAGGGTGATGAGCTCGCCGGTGCGTTTGGATATCCTTATCTGGACTTCGCCGCGGCGGAGGGTGACCATCTGAGAGATTATTATCTCCAGCCTGTCGGGATTGATTCCCAGCGCGCCGACAACGGCTTTCATTCGGGATACGTGCCCCTGGTGGTCAGCTCCCCAGATGTCTATTACGCGTTCGAAGCCGCGCTCCAGGAACTTGTTGTAATGGTAGGCTATGTCTGAGGCGAAGTAGGTGGGAGAGCCATTGGAGCGCACCAGCACGTTATCCTTGTCCTCGCCGAGGGCAGTGGAGACGAACCACAGCGCCCCTTCTCTTTCCTCGATATGTCCGGCTCTTTTCAGCGCAGCCATGGACTGCTCATACTGTCCCTGCTCGAAGAGGGTGCGCTCGCTGAACCAGACATCGAAGTCCACTTTGAGAAGCTCGAGGTCAGCCTTGATGTCCGCTATAACCCTGGGCAGCGCAAGCCTGCCTATCTCCGGGACAGCTTTCTCGGCGGGCATTTTGAGGAAGGCGTCGCCTTTCTCAGCGGCGATTGCCTTGCCGAGCTCCACAGGGTAGAAGCCTTTGTAGCCGTCGGCGGGCAGCTCGCACTCCTCTCCCAGTGCCTGCAGGTAGCGGCAGTGCAGGGAGCGGAAGAAGGCGTCCATCTGGTTGCCGGCGTCGTTTACATAATATTCTCTTTGCACTGAGTAGCCGGCGGCTTTGAGCACGTTTGCCAGGGTACTGCCCAGTACCGCGCCTCGTCCGTGTCCGACGTGGATGGGTCCTGTGGGGTTGACGCTGACGAACTCAATCTGCACTCGGGCATTTACGCCCAGGGTGAGGTTGCCGTAGTTCATGCCCTTCTTCAATATCTCCTGCACTTGCTCGGTGAGCCATTTGTCCGTGAGGAAGAAGTTGATGAAACCTGGCGCTGCTACCGAGACTCTTGCTACTTCTCGCGTTTGAGTCAGGTGTTTTGCCAGGGTGTTCGCGATGGTCATCGGGTTCATGCGGGCTACCTTGGCTAATTTCAGGGGGAGGCTGGAGGCGTAGTCGCCGTGCTCGGGGTTCTGAGGGTGTTCGATGACTATCTCGGGCAAGGCGATGGCAGGAAGCGAGCCCTCCGCCTGGGCTGTTTTGGCTGCTTTTTCCAGAAGCTGGGCGATTCTATATTTAAGCATAGCTAGCTTGACTCTCCTTCTGTTTCCCAGAGTCTGCCGACCTCTCTGGCAAGCAGCCTGTGCTCAGGCTGTTTGAGATAAGGGTCGGCGTGGAAAAGTGCTATAGCCTCTTTGCGGGCAAGCTCCAGAATCACAGTATCGGAGAGCCTTGCCATCTTCAGGTCGGGTAGCCCGCTCTGACGGGTGCCGAAGAACTCTCCGGGTCCCCTGAGCATTAAATCCTTCTCTGCAAGTTCGAATCCGTCCTTTGTGGTTTCGAGGATTTTGAGGCGCTCCTCAGCCTCTGCTGAAGGCGATTCTGCGAGGAGAATGCAGTAGCTCTGGTGCTGCCCTCTGCCCACGCGACCCCGGAACTGGTACAACTGAGCCAGTCCGAAGCGGTCAGCGCCCTCTATGAGCATCACCGTGGCGTTGGGCACGTCCACGCCCACCTCCACCACCGGTGTTGATACCAGTATGTCGGTCTCGCCGTTGCGGAAGCGCCGCATCACCTTCTCTTTCTCTGCGCCATTGAGGCGCCCGTGGAGCAATCCCAGCCTCAGGTCGGGGAATACGCTCTGCGAGAGGCGTTTGTATTCGGTAACGGCTGCTTTAGCCTCTATTGCCTCGGACTCCTCTATCAGGGGACAGATTATGAATGCCTGGCGTCCCTCGGCAGTCTGTTTGCGCACGAAGTCGTAGGCTCTCTCGCGGTACTCGGGTCCCAGGGACCTGGTTTTTATCTCTATTCTGCCCGGGGGCAGTTCATTGAGTATGGAGAGGTCGAGGTCGCCGTAGAGCGTGAGCGCCAGGGTGCGCGGGATGGGGGTGGCGCTCATCACCAGGACGTGCGGTCGAGTGCCTTTGGAGCGCAGTTCAGCGCGCTGCATCACGCCGAAGCGGTGCTGCTCGTCCACCACACACAAGCCTAACTGGGGGAACTCGACCCCTTTCTGGATGAGGGCGTGTGTGCCGATGATTATATTTATCTCGCCTGCCGAGATGCGTTCCTGAACTTCCCGTTTTGCGCTCCCTTTGAGGCTTCCGATAAGGAGCCCTACGCCTATGGGGTGAGGTTGTATCGCAGGGTAGTTGTGAACAGTCTTGCTGTCATTACCCTCACTGGATGCTTTGTTCAGCAGATTGCAAATTGTATTGAAGTGCTGCTCCGCCAGTATCTCTGTGGGCGCCATGAGGGCAGCCTGATAGCCGTTGGCAGCGGCAAGCAGCATCGCTGCTGTAGCCACTACTGTCTTGCCGCTGCCAACCTCGCCTTGCAGCAGGCGGCTCATCGGCTTGGGCTTGAGCAGGTCGCCCTGAATCTCTGCAAGTGCGCGCCTCTGGGCTGAGGTCAATTTGTAGGGCAGGGAATCCAAAAAGGGCTCAAGGCACTTGCTCTCTGCGTTAAAGGCAATCCCTGCCTCCTCCTGCCAGTCTCGCTTTTTGGATAGCACGCCGAGCTGGATGAGGAAGAGCTCGTCGAAAGCAAGGCGCTTTCTAGCCTGGTCCTTGCCCAACTCGCTATCAGGGAAGTGGGCCAGCCTGATTGCCTTGGTGAGCGGGAGCAGCCCTGCGCTGACTCTTACGTTCTCCGGCAAAAAGTCCTCAAGCTCAGGCAGCCAGCGGTCGAGGGTTCCTTTTACCAGTCTGCGCGCTGTTCTGGGGGAGAGCCCGGCGGTCAGAGGGTAAACAGGCACCAGCCTGCCTGTGTGAATGAGGTCGTCCGATTCTAGAAGCTCCCACTCGGGGGACACGAACACCATTCTGCCGCGAAACGCCTCCACTCTGCCGCTGAGCACAATCGTGGAGTTGGTGGTGAGCGTTTTAGCCAGGTAGGGCTGGTTGAACCAGATGACCCTCATGTTGCCGGACTCATCGCCGACCGTTGCCTCGGTGGCGCGCCTTCTTTTGCCGAGGGTTTTCTGAGCAGCCTCCCACACAGTGGCAACTATGGTTTGCTCTTCGCCTTCCTTGAGTTCTGAGATAAGTTTTTTCTGGCTGTAGTCTATATGGCGGCGGGGGAAGAAATAGATGAGTTCGCGTATCGTTTTCACTCCCAGCTTGTCGAATTTGCTGGCTAGCTTTGCTTGTATGCCCTTGAGCGACGTTATAGGTGAGTTCAGGGTTTGCGCGCTGGTAGGTTTGGTGCGAGTGGACAGGGGTTTCCGTTCGGGCAGGGTAGCCCTGGTGAGGGGTGAAGCCTTCTGCTCTCCTGAGTCTAGCTGCTTCAGAATGGCGTTGACCCATTTCTCGCGCGCTCTTATGTCAAGTGTGGAGTAGCTCTGGGAAAGCAGTCGGGATAGCTCGCGGTTGGGTGGGGTCAGGTTGCGTAGGTATCTATCCAAGCCGCCCATCACGGCTTTGTCGTTGAATCCTTTTGCCTGTTCCAGTTTCAGGACTTTTCGCAGGCTATCGATGGTTTGGTTCAAAGGGCTTTCTCCAAGCAATCAGCTTTCAGCGGTCAGCGTTTTAGAAATATAGCTGATAGCTTTATCTTGATTCGGGAAAAAGAGTTAGCCAATTGGTCACAATTGTGACTTGAAGTGAGATTCGCTATTCAACGGAGATGATGTAATTATAGTGCGGTTGCCCACCGGCAACGACCTCAACTTCTTGAGCAGGGAATTTCTCCTTGACTGACTCGCCTATTTGCTCAGCCTCGGTGCAGTCGGTGTCTGCGCCGTAATATATGGTGACCAGCCCGCTCTGTTCGACATCCATCTGGTCTAGCAGTTTGAGGACAGCCTTCGCTATGCTGTCGTCGGAAATCACGAGCTCGCCGTCAAGGAAGGCGATGGCTTGCCCCTTTTTCACCGCCAGCCCGTCGTGGGTCATAGACCTCACGGCGGTGGTGACCTCTCCGCTGCGAACCGCTTCGACCGCAGCCTTCATGGCGTCGACGTTTGTCTCCAGGTCAGCCTCGTAATTGAAAGCAAGCAGCGCAGCTATGCCCTGGGGTATGGTCTCTGAGGGCACAATCTCCACCATTTTCTTGGTAAGCGCTCTAACCTGGCGCGCTGCCATGGCGATGTTGGCGTTGTTGGGCAGGATAATAACCTGGTCTGAGTGAGTTGCCTCTGCAGCCTGGAGGAGGTCCTGGACGCTGGGGTTCATGGTCTCGCCGCCGGGGATGACGATGGTTGTTCCGACGCTGTAGAAGACCTGGATGAGCCCGTCGCCGGAGGCTACGGCTATGGTGGAGATATTGCCTATGGGGGGCTGGGGTTTGGCGACGAGGAAGTCCTTGTGCTGGTCGTCCATGTTCTCCACCTTGACCTGGCGCAGGGTGCCTAAGGAGGTGGCGCAGCTCAAGGCTGAGCCTGGGTCGAAGGTATGGAGGTGGACTCTCAACGTGGACTCATCGCCGACCACCAGAACGGATTCGCCGATAGAGGTCAGTTTCTCCCTGATGGTTTCCGGGTCGAGAGTGATTCCGTAAAGCAGGAACTCTGTGCAGTATCCGTAATGGGGCTTTTCCTCTGAGCCCTGGGCTGCGAAGGCTGTGGTTGCTGCGGGGGCTTCCTGCTCCGCCTCGGCTTCCGACTCGCCCCGCAGGTAGCGAAGCGCGCCTTCGAGCACTACGAAGAGTCCCTGACCACCGGCATCCACCACGCCCGCCTGACGCAGCACGGGTAGCAGGGAGGGCGTCCTCGCCACGGAGGCTTTAGCCTCTTCGACTACGGTTTCCATGATTTGAAGAACGTTTATGTTGTTGGAGGCGCTTTTCGCCTGAGCGGCTTCCGCGGCTTCTCGAATGACGGTGAGGATGGTTCCTTCAACAGGCTTGGTCACGCCTCTATATGCGAATTTGGAAGATTCCGCTAAGGCTTTGGCGAAATCGCCGGCACTGAAGGAGGGCTTGCCGTCCAGCCCCTTAGCTAATCCGCGAAGTATCTGGGAGAGTATCACGCCGCTGTTGCCGCGTGCGCCCATGAGGGAACCCTTAGCCATAGCCTGAGCTACGGAGGATGCGCCGCCATCATGGCAACGGCTGGCTTCATCCATGGCTGCCCGCATGGTCAAGAGCATGTTGATGCCGGTGTCGCCATCGGGCACTGGGAAGACGTTGAGGGCGTTAATAGCCTGGGCGTTGCGCTCCAGCCACAGGGTACCGGCGCTGAACATGGCTTTAAGTTCATGCCCATCGCAATAGGCAATATCATTCAAAACCGGGCTCCTTTTGACTCGCTGTCCTCGCGTTTTTCGGGATTGATGTTGTTTGGTCACTTGCCAGACTCGCTTTATTGTGTTATATTTTTAAATTGAATTCTACTAGAAATCAAGGCTCTAGTCAAAGGAGAAGGCGTTGAAGTGTGAGTTGTGTGGGAAGGAACCGAAGTTTGGAGATAATGTGTCCCACTCCAAGCGCCATACCCAGCGGCGCTGGTACCCCAACATCAGCAAGACAACCATCCTGGTAGACGGCAAAAGGAAGCGGATCAACATCTGCACCAGGTGTCTGCGTACTCGGCAAAAGGTAGCTGCCTAGTCTCGTTTTCACCCCTTTTCAAATCCTGCTCAGGCTCTCCCTGAGCTTCCCTATCGCTTGAGCTACACTCTCCTTTTTGTTGAACACCGCTGCGCCAGCCACCAGCACCCGCGCCCCTGCTTTAGCCACTCTAGGCGCTATCTCGGCATTGACCCCGCCATCCACCTCAAGCTCGGTAGCTAATCCCAGTTCGTCCAGCCTGCGCCTGAGGCGGGCTATTTTGCCTATGGTGCCCTCTATGAATTTCTGACCCCCGAAGCCGGGGTTCACCGACATCAGCAGCACCAGGTCGAGTGAGGGCAGCATTTCATCGACCGCAGCCAGGGAGGTGCTCGGGTTCAGCGACACACCAGCCTTAACCCCCAGTTCTTTGATAGATTCTACCACCCTGTGCAAGTGGGGGCATACCTCAACGTGGACGGTGATGATATCGGCTCCTGCCTGCGCGAACTGCTGGATGTACTTCTCGGGCGACTCTATCATCAGGTGTACGTCGAGGGGGATGGTGGTGTGGGGACGTATGGCTGCTACCACCAGGGGACCGACGGTGATGTTGGCTACGAAGTGCCCGTCCATGACGTCTACGTGAATGTAATCGGCGCCCGCCTTGGTGGCTTCGACTACCTGCTCGCCCAGCCGACCGAAGTCGGCGGAGAGTATGGACGGGGCGAGCTTGATTCTATTTGCCATCAAGCATCCTTCTCGCTGCCGCCAGGGCTTTATGCACCTGCTCGGGGGCGGTGCCGCCGGGCACGCTGCGCGCCTCCAGCGAGGATTCCACAGTGATAGATTTAACGTCATCGTCGAACTTGGGCGAGAACTTTTTGTATTCAGTTATGTCGAGCTGGGACAGGGTTTTCCCGTTATCGATGGCGTAGCGCACCAGCTTGCCCACTATAGCATGAGCCTGGCGGAAGGGGACATACTTCTTCACCAGGTAATCGGCTATATCGGTGGCAAGGGCGTAGCTCTCCCCAGCAGCCTGGCGGGTACGCTCCTTGTTCACGTGCAGGTTACCTATCATGGCGGCGAAGACCTCAAGGGTGGAGTTCAGGGTGTCCACTGTATCGAACAGCCCCTCTTTGTCCTCCTGCATATCGCGGTTGTAGGACAGGGGCAGCCCTTTCATCGTGGTAAGCATGGCCGTGAGATGTCCGTAGACCCTGCCCGTCTTGCCCCGAGCCAGCTCTGCCACATCAGGGTTCTTCTTCTGGGGCATGATGCTGGAGCCTGTGGCGAAGGCGTCGTCTATCTCGATGAAGCCGAACTCCGCCGTAGACCATAGCACAAGCTCCTCGGCAAAGCGGGAGATATGCATCATGGTTATGCTTGCTGCTGCTTCGTACTCTATGACGAAGTCGCGGTCGGATACCGCGTCTATGCTATTGGCGCTCACCTTGCTGAAGCCAAGCTCTTTTGCCACCTGGGAGCGGTCTACGGGATAAGGCACGCCTGCCAGGGCGCCGCTGCCTAGCGGCATGACGTCGGTGCGCTCCAGGCATTGCTGGAAGCGCTCGATGTCGCGCTGGTACATCTCGAAGTAGGCGAGCAGATGATGCGCCAGCAGCACCGGCTGCGCCCTTTGCAGATGGGTATACCCAGGCATGGACACGCCCTTGTTGGCTTCTGCCAGGTCTAAGAGGGCGCGTTGCAGCGCCTTGAGCCTATCAATGGTTTCAGAGATAGCCTCTTTGGTGAACAGCCTCATATCCAGGGCTACCTGGTCGTTGCGGGAGCGTGCTGTGTGGAGCATGGCTCCGACATCGCCTATCTTCTCAATGAGGCGAGCCTCTATGTTCATGTGAACATCTTCGAACTCCTCTTTGAACTGGAACTTGCCCTGCTCGATTTCCTCCCTGATGGAGATGAGCCCCATGATGATTAGCTCGGCTTCCTTTTCGGGGAAGATTCCCTCTTTCCAGAGCATGCGGGCATGCGCTATGGAGCCAGCGATGTCGTGGCGATAGAGGCGCTTGTCGAAGGGCACCGAGACTGTGTAGTCCTTCGCCAGCTTATTCAGCTCTTTTTCGAAGCGGCTTCGCAAGGGTTCACTCCTTTTTCGAGCATTAAGCCGTCAGCAATAAGCTTTCAGCGGGGCCATTCATGAATGGCCCCTACTTTTTAGCAGCCTCTCTAAACGAATTCGCCCCTCGAGATTTTGCGCAGGCTGGTGTTCAGTCTCTTTTGCACCTGCGCCTGAATCTTGACGGGTAGTCCGAATATCTGAATGAAGCCGACTGCATGGCTCTGGTCGAACTTGTCCTCCTTGTCGTAGGTGGCAAGGTGGTAGCTGTAGAGCGACTTGGGCGACTTGCGTCCCACCACGGTCGCCTTGCCTTTGAGTAGCTTCACCCTTACCTCACCATCCACGTGGGTCTGGGTGCTCTTTACATAAGCCCTGAGGTCATCGTGCATCGCCGAGAACCAGAGTCCGTTGTATATCAGGTCGGCGTAGTCCTGGGCTATCCTCATCTTGAGGCGAATCTGGTCTTTGGACAGGGTCATCTGCTCCAGGGCTATGTGGGCAGCGAGCAGAACGGTGGCTGCCGGAGCCTCGTAAATCTCCCTAGACTTTATGCCCACCAGGCGGTTCTCCAGATGGTCAATCCTGCCCACGCCGTGCTCTCCGGCTATGGCGTTCAGTTTCTCCACCAACTCGACGCCGCCCATGATCGTGCCATCCATGCTGACGGGTATGCCCTGAGCGAAGCCTATCTCAACGTACTGAGGCTTGTTGGGCGCTTTCTGGGGGGACTTGGTCCAGGTGAAAACCTCCTCGGGAGGCTCTGCCCAGGGGTCCTCCAGGATGCCGCACTCAATGCTCTTGCCCCAGAGGTTTTCGTCCACGGAATAGGGGCTCTTCACGGTTACCGGCACGGGAATGCCGTAGCGTTGGGCGTACTCTATGGTCTGCTCGCGGGTGAAGCCCCACTCGCGCGCTGGCGCTATTACGTCAAGCTGAGGCGCCAGGGCTAGAACGGTTACATCGAACCTGACCTGGTCGTTGCCCTTGCCGGTGCAGCCGTGGGCAACCGCTGTGGCTTTCTCTTTGAGGGCGACCTCCACCATGATCTTGGCTATGAGGGGGCGCGCCAAAGCTGTGGCAAGGGTGTACTGTCCTTCGTATATGGCATCCGCCTGCAAGGCGGGGAAGACGTAGTCGTTAATGAAGTGCTCCTTGGCATCCACCACCAGGGCTTTGTAGGCACCCACCTTGAGCGCCTTTTTGCGAATGCCCTCGTAGTCCTTCTCCGCGCCCATGTCTATGCTCATGGCGATTACGTTCATCTTATACCTCTCGCCAATCCATTTGATGGCGACCGAGGTGTCGAGTCCACCGCTATAGGCTAGAACTACCTTGTCCTTCAATTCAGCTCCTCACTTTCCGTTATGACCTCGGTTGTCGGGCGAGGCAACCTCGCCCCTACGGTGGCGGGTTATCTACATTTTGGCTAAGACCTTATCCAGTATGCCTATCGCTGCATCTATCTCTTTTTTGGCTGTGGTCAGCGGCGGCATGAGGCGAATGGCGTTGGGTTTCACCGGATTGACCAGCAGCCCGCGCTCCATACATGACCTCGCAACTTTGTCTGTGAGGTCGCTGTCGAACTGTACGGCTGCCAGCAGCCCGCGCCCCCGCACTTCGCTGATGAAATCATGCCTGGATTTAAGCTTGTTCAGTTGCGCTATCAGGTAAGCCCCGTTCTTCTGCACTTTACTTGGTATATCATTTTCTACGATAAACTTCAAGGTGGCATAGGCTGCGGAGCATGCCAGGGGGTTGCCGCCGAATGTCGAGCCGTGCTCCCCCTGTGAGAAGACTGACGCATTCTCTGTGGCCAGGAAGGCGCCGATGGGTATACCACCGCCCAGCCCCTTTGCCAGGGTTATGATATCGGGCTCAATGCCGAACTGCTCGTAGCCGAAGAGTGTCCCCAGTCGCCCTATGCCGGTCTGCACCTCGTCGAGTATGAGCAGAATCCCTTTCTCGTCACACCAGGCTCGCACAGCCCTGAGATATTTATCGTCGGGTATGTTTACGCCGCCCTCGCCCTGTATCGGTTCCAGCATCACGGCGCAAGTTTGCGCCGTGATGGCTTTTTTGAGTGCACCTACATTATTGTATTCCACATTGATGAAGCCGTCAGGCAACGGCATGTAAGGCTCTTGGAACTTGCGCTGTCCTGAGGCAGCGGTCATCGCCAGCGTGCGCCCGTGAAAGGAGTTCAAGGCGGTTATCACCTTGTAGGCTCCGTCCAGATGCAGCTTGCCGTAGCGTCGTGCCAGCTTCACGGCGCCCTCGTTTGCCTCGGCGCCGCTGTTGCAGAAGAAGACCCTGTCGAAGCAGCTATTCTCCACCAGCAACTCGGCGAGCTGTAGCTGGGGCACGGTGTAGAACTGGTTAGATGTCTGGAGCAGGGTTTTCGCCTGCTCGGCTATGGCGCTGACCACCTCGGGGTGGCAATGCCCCAGGCTGTTCACAGCCCAGCCTGCTGTGAAGTCCAGGTATTCCTTGCCGTTCTCGTCCCACACCCGCACGCCCTTGCCTTTGACCAAGGTGATGGGCATGCGTTTGAACGTGGGCATGAAGTATTTTTTTTCCAGTTTTTGCCAGTCGGTCATTTGTTTATCCTTTTTAAAAGCGGTCAGCCGTCAGCAATCAGCTTTCAGCGGGGGCGGTTCACGAACCGCCCCTACACCGATATTTGAAGCTAATGCTCAATTCTCGTTCCTATTGCATCGCCCTTTATGGCTGAGAGCAGGGCGCCGGCGGTGCGACCGTCTATAATCTGGGCTGAGGGCACTCTGGAGAGTGCCTTTAGGCAAGCCTCCACTTTGGGTATCATCCCTCCCGAGATTACGCCTGAGGCTATCATCGTCCTCGCCTCGGTGGCGGAAAGTCTGGGCAGGGATTTGCCGTCGCTGTCCTTCACGCCGGGGACATCGGTGAGGAAGATGAGCCTGTCGGCTTTGAGCGCGCCCGCAATCTCGCTGGCTACGACGTCGCCGTTCAGGTTGAGCAGCATCACCGGGTCGCTGTCCCCGCTCGCCACCCTGAATCCGGTGGGGGCGATGATGGGTATATATCCTGAGCTGAGCAAAGCTTTTACAGGCTCGGTGTTCACTTTCACCACCTCGCCCACGTAGCCTAGTTCGGGGTTCTCTATCTTAGCCTGAATCAGCGCACCGTCCACGCCGCTGAGTCCGATTGACTTGCCCCCTCTGGCTGTGATAGCAGCCACCAGCTCCTTATTGACCAGCCCGGCGAGCACAGCGACGACCACCTCGAGAGTGGGCGCATCGGTAACCCTCATGCCGCGCACGAAGGTGGTGGAGACGCCCATCTTCTTGAGCCACTCGGTGATCTTGTTGCCGCCGCCGTGAACCACCACGGGCAGGAT
>Ga0209253_10004856_pt1 | contig 11674 bp, 12 predicted proteins | sample FrelakmetBRP12BR_FD_187145 | JGI IMG/M metagenome (GOLD analysis project Ga0209253, IMG submission 187145) | Freshwater lake sediment microbial communities from the University of Notre Dame, USA, for methane emissions studies - BRP12 BR (SPAdes)... | ecosystem: Environmental > Aquatic >...
GCGAGAATCCGCCTGCGCAGCCGTTGTTTCCACTCCGAGGCCACCGCCGCCAGCGCCTGCTGCAAGCGGCGCCGCACCTGCCTCAGCGGGGATATCACGTCCTGCTGCAGTTCCTTCACGGCCGCGACAGCGTCTCGCAATTCCTCCGCTCCCAGCGGTTCGGTTTCCACCAAACCGGCCCAACAGCAGAACAGCAGTACATTGACATCGACGCCCATGCTGTCCTGCAGCGCCAGGCACGCTTTCTGGACGCCGTCGCGCTGATAAACACGCAGCGAGAAGTCCCACAGCGGATGCGGTTCGCGTCGCAACGAAGCACCTCAATACGCGCCGCCCCGTACCGGCTCGCGTCGCGATTCCCTCGGCTTGCCGGCAGTCTGGAGAAACGCGCGCTCAGCTCCCTCCAGCACCACGCAGGTCAGCCGACCCGTTTCGTAGGCGCCCGTGTCGATGCCGATGCGGTTTGGCCGTACGTCCGGTTGCTCACTGATGCAATGGCCGTGCACGATCGTTGCGCCAAAATCCTCCCGCGAGCGCAGGAACTGCCCGCGGATCCAGACTTGATCCGCTGCGGTCTGCCGATTCAGCGGGACGCCGGGTCTCGCTCCGGCGTGGACGAAATAATAGTCCCCTTCGCGGTGGCACAGCCGCAGGCTGCGCAGGAAATCCAGGTGAGCCGCGGGCATCGCCCGTTTCATCTGATCGCAAATCACAGGCAGACAGGATTCACCTTCGACTTCGAAGGCACTCGCATCAATGCCGTAGGCCGCCAGCGCCTGGATGCCGCCATAGTCCAGCCACTCCGCGCCGGCTGCCGTCTCGCCGTCCAGAAATCGCAGCAGCAGGTCTTCGTGATTGCCTTTGAGTGTCACGCGTTCGAAACCGGGCAATGGGTTACTGAGCAGCAGGTCGATGAGTTCGCGCGAATGGGCGGCGCGGCTGATGTAGTCACCGAGATACACCACCACGCGGCGCGGCGCACGGCGGCGATCGGCGTCATCGAGAATCGCGGCGTGCATCACTTCCAAGAGGTCGAGGCGCGCATGAATGTCGCCAATCGCGTAGACGATGGTACCTTCCGGCACTCGGTCCGGCAGCCGCGCGCGACCGGGTGCAACAGGGCAGGGGAGTCGCGTGACGGCAATGCTCAATCGATCAGACCTTCGCCGGGCGCTGCTGGCGCGCGCTCACCGTATCGGATCTGTGGCCCAGGATCCACAAGCATCCGCGTTCGATCTTGACGATATCCTCTGTGGTACACCAGCCGTTTGCGTCAAAGACTTGCGAGGTCAGCGCTTCGTCCCGGTAATAGCCCGCCGGGGAGTGCGGACCGCGGAACCAGAGTACGCCCGGTTCACCGACGGCCACATCATGGCCATCCTCGTCGCACAGCCGCACCTGGTTTCCCGGCAGCGGCCTGCCTACCGTATGGCGGCGCAATTCGCCCGGATCGGTCACCCGGCAGCCGCACACGGAGCCCTTGTCCTGGGCGCCGAGATCCGACGTAATAATGGCCTTCAGACGCGTTTCCGCGGCCCGCGCGAGCTGTGACGAGAGAAAGCCTCCTGCCGAGCGTATGAACCGCAGGCTCGACAGATCGTAGGCTTCCACGTCCTTCTCCATCATGCGCACCAGCTGGTTCGGCACGACGCCGATCGCCGTCACCTTTTCCTCCTGGATGGTCTGCAACGCCCGCTCAGGATCGAAGTCCTCCAGCATCACCGTTTTCGCCCCCACCAGAGGCGCGGCGAAGTAGGTGAGCGTGCCGGCCGCTCCGCCCGCATGGGGAGCGATCGCCATCGTGACGTCGTCCCGCGTGAGCTGCCAAAGTTCGACGCGTCGCCTGGCTGTGCACACCCGCGGCGCCAGGGGCCACTCCACCAGTTCCGGTTTCCCCGCCGTCATCGTAAGCAGCGCCACGTCCCGAAGCGGGTCGAATCGCCGTGCGTCCAAGGCGTTGCCGTCGGCCTTGCCGTGGTAGGCCGCGGCGGCAAGGGTAAGCGAACGCGTCCCGGGAGGGGCATCGGCGGGTATGTGATCGTCAAACAGGTAGATGTGTTTCACGCACGGAAAACGGTTTTGCATGGCAGCGTACATGGCGAGGTAGTCGAACCCGCGGAAGCAATGCGGGATCACGACGAGCTCGGCCTGGGTCCGCTCCAGAAGCACTTCCAGTTCGTCCTGGCGCAGCGTGGCGAAGGCGGTCAGGGAGATCAGGCCGGCCCGTTCCGCCGCGATGCGGGCGAGAAACCCATGGACGCTGTTGGGCGCCTGGATGAGGCAACGCGCGTCTTTCGGAATCCCGGCATCCAGCCAGGCCATCGCGATGGCGTCGGCGATATCCCTGGCTTGTTTCCACGTCACCCGATGCCTCGAGTCGACGAGCGCCTCGCGTTCCGGGATTTCCCGCGCATTTCGTTCGTAGAGGTCGCAGAAGGTCTCGCCGGTCCAATAGCCGTCGCGGACGAACTCGCAGACCATGCTCTCCGTGAAGCGAATGGCCCTCATGGCGCGTCAGGCTGTCTTCTCGACCTCCCCGCGGCGGACGTGGAAGCGTTTCGCTTTCAGCTCGAACCGCGGCAAGGTGTTGCGTGATACCAGGTGCACGCGCGGACGAAATGACAGGATCGTGTCGAGCCTCTCGGCGATGGCATGCACGACGTTCACTTCCGCGCCTTCGCAAAGCTCCACCTCCACGTCCATCTCGTCCATCTGCCGGTCTTTGTTAACCGTGACGCGGAACTCGTCCACCTCGACGAACCTGCGGACGATGTTCTCGACCGCGGCCGGGAAGACGTTGACACCGCGCACCGTGACCATGTCGTCGGCGCGGCCGAGAATGCCGCCCTCGAAACGCAGCGACGTGCGTCCGCACATACAGGCGACCCGGTTCGTTCTGACGACATCGCCCGTGCGATAGCGAACGACCGGAAACCCCCAACGCCCGAGATTCGTGATGACCAGTTCGCCGCGCTCGCCGGGCGCGACGGTCTGGCCGGTTTTCGGATCGAGCACTTCGGCGATGTACTCCGATTCGATGAGGTGCGTGCCACCAGGCTGCGCTTCGCACTCGAACGAGTGCGCGCCGACTTCGGAAGCGCCGGCGTGGTCAAAACACTTCGCCGTCCAGGTTTCCTCGATACGCTTCTTCGTCGCGGGAACATTTGCGCCCGGTTCACCGGCGTGGATCGTCGCCCGCATCGGAATCGAGCCGAGGTCGAACCCGATCTCGCGCGCCACTTCACCCAAGCGCAGCGCATAGGTCGGGGTGCAGCACAGGACGGTCGCGCCGGCATCGCGCATCAGTTCCAGCCTTTGATGCGAATCGCGCCCCCCGCCCGGGATCATCATGGCGCCAACCTTGCGCGCACCTTCGATGGCCGCCCAGAAGCCGACGAAGGGACCAAACGCGAAAGCCATGAACACGCGGTCGACAGGGGTCACGCCAGCGCCGACCAGCACATGCGCCCAGCAGCGGCCCCACCAGTCCCAGCTTTCGCGGGTATCCAGAACACGCATCGGCACGCCAGTGGTCCCGGAGGTCTGATGGAAGCGCACGTACGTTTCCAGGGAATAGGTGAGATTTGACCCGAATGGACCGTGGGCAGCCTGATCGGCCATCAGTTCATCCTTGGTCGTAACCGGGAGCTGCGTCAGATCCGCCAGAGACTGAATATTCCCCGGTTCCACGCCGGCCGCTGTCCACTTGTCCGTGTAAAAGCGGTTTTTGCCCCACAGCTCGGCCATCATGGCCTTCAACTTCTGCTGTTGCAGGACCGCCAACTTCTCGCGCGGCAGCGTCTCGGTCACCGGATCAAAGAATGGCATATATCTCATCTCCGCACGGAAGATTTCGCTGCACGATGGCGCCAACGCTTGCGGAACGATCCCAGCGGGATCAGGCACGCATCTCTGAAAAAACCGCCTGTTCCATCTTCCGCATCGCGTCGCGCTGATCCGCCGGCCACTCGTAATGGAATGGAGTCGCCGTGACGCCGGGGAAGGACTGGTCGCGGGCGCCGAAAACCTCCATCTCGAACAACACCATGCGCGCCGGGGCGGCGGCGTCGATGCGCTGCTTGAGAAACCGGGTCGCGCCCTTGATCAGGTACGCCAGGTTGTCCGGGCCGATGACATGCAGCGCCGCTTGCCCGCTGCGCTGGATATTGCCGTAGGCCGATCCGCCCTCATCGACGCCGAACCGCGCCCGCTTGCCGTCGAGCGCCACGGCCCAGGTATAAGCGGAACTGGGATAGCCGTCGGCGCCGGTCGTGAGCAAGAGCGCCGGCGCCCCGGGACGCAGGTAGGCCAGCAATTTCTCCGGCAAGTCCGGTGTGATGGTGCCCGGCATATGGTCATCTCCTTTCGCATAGGGTCGTTGGTGCTTCATTGCGATTGCCGCTTGGCGGCTTCGCGCTCCTCGTTGCCGGTCCAGCGCTTGAACAGGCTGATGTCGATGTCGAACTGGTCGAGCGCCTTGTTGACGGACTGATCGATGACCTCTTCCAGCGTTTTCGGCCGGTGATAGAAGGCCGGCAGCGGCGGCACCAGCACGGCGCCCGCTTCGGTGGCGAGCATCATCAGCCGAAGGTGCCCCAGATGCAGCGGCGTCTCGCGCAGCATCAACACCAGCTTGCGCCGCTCCTTGAGACAGACATCGGCGGCGCGGATGAGCAGGTTCGTGTTGAACGAGTTGGCGATGGCCGAAAGCGTCTTGATCGAGCATGGCGCGATCACCATGCCGCTGGTCTTGAACGAGCCGCTCGAGATCGACGCGCCGACGTCGTTGAGATCATGCACGTGGGTAGACAGCTTCTTGACCTGGTCCACCGAGTAGTCGGTCTCGTACGCAATGGTGCGTTTGGCGGAATCCGACATGACCAGATGCGTCTCGATCCCGATCTGTTTCAGCACCTGCAGCACCCGGATGCCGTAAATCGCCCCGCTCGCTCCGGAAATTCCCACGATCAACTTCATCGTCCTGTCCGTCATCTCGCCATCTCGGCCAATATCGCCCGCGCCTTGCGCGCGGCTTCCGGCGGTATCGTCACCTTGTCGAACGCCTGACCCTGGCCGCGCGTCGCATTGAATCCCATCTTCGATCCGATTCCCCGTTCGCCGGTGGACGGGTCGATCACGTAACCTTCCAATCCGCTCATGATCACCGTATCGCGGTCGGGCTGAAACCGGGTCGCCAGCGCCCAGGCCACCTCGCGCGGATTGCGGATGTCCACGTCGTCGTCCACCACCGTGACCGACTTCAAGCGTCGGTCCAGATTCAGCGCGAGGCCGATGAGCCGGCGCACCTCGGCCGGCGCGCATCCGCGCACAGCGATCACGGCGGAGAAGCCGCAGGTTCCCGCCGTGAGGTCCAGGTCCGTGACGCCGTGGACCAACGACCGCAACTGCGCCAGCGACTCCGCCCCTTGCGCGAGAGAAAGCAGCGTGTCCACGTCCGCCGTCCACGGGCACAACCCCTGATAGATGAATTCGCGCCGGTGGGTAATCGCGCTCACTTCCACCACCGGGCTGACGTTGGAGAAGTAATAGCCGGTGTTCTCGCCGAATGGCCCCTCCTGCTCCCGCACACCCGGCAGCACCTTTCCTTCGACGATGATTTCCGCATTGGCGGGAACCTGCACGTCAACCGTTGCGGCCTTGACCAGTTCCACGGGGGCGCCACGCAACGCCCCGGCGATCTCCATCTTGTCCGGGCCAAGCGGGCCGACTTTCACAACCGCCGCCACCAGGGTAGCCGGATCGACGCCCAGCGCGACCGCGATTTCCAACGGCTTGCCTACGGCTTCCGCCCGGTCGAGGAACTGGGACAGCGGCGGATTGGCCAGAAAGATGCCCAGCTTGTTTCCGCCCTTGACCATCATGCGGTGTATGCCCATCCCGCGTCTTCCCGTCTCGGGATCGGTGGCTAAAACCACGCCGCAGGTAATGAAAGGCGCGGCATCTCTTTCGTAATGAGTCAGCACGGGGAGGATGCCCAGAAGGTCAGCCGGCGTCCGATGCACGACTTCCTGCGCGGGTGCGGGGCCCTTCGTCGCAACCGGCGGCACGCTGCGCCGGGTGCGCTGCATGTAGGTTGGCGCCAGGTCGCTCTCCGTTGTTTCGAGGGCGCGAGCCATGCGCCGCCGGCTGGCCATCACGTTTCCAACTACTCGCGCGCCCGGGTAACCCCTGACGTTCTCGAATAGCACCGCCGGTCCGTCCTGGGTTTCGCGCAGCAAGGCGGCGATTTCGTGCTTTGGGTCGAATTCTTGCCGGACGCGAAGCAAGTCGCCGTCAAGATCCGACAGAAAACCGCGCAGGTCCGGGCAGGTCATCGCCTAAAGGTACTTCGCTGGAATACGCGGCACCTCCTCGATGACCCTGATCGAGAAGCGCTTGTCGCTCAACTGTCCGCGGCCGAAGCGTACCTGCAGCCGATCTTCATACTGGTCCAGTTCGCCCGACACCTCGCATTTGACACGCTTGTAGGTGTACTTGTGAATGCCTGGATTGAGCGTGCGAATGGTCAACTCCAAGTCCTTCCCCGCCGGCAATTCGCCGAGATCCAGGACGAAAACTTCCCACAGATTCATCTCGCATTCTCCTCATTTCACCGGGGGATAACCGTAGCTTTCCCAGTTGGCCAGCACTTTGTCCTGGATTTCCTTCGGGTAGACGTGCTTGAAGGAGACCAGCCGCGGCACGTCATTGACGGGATCCCAATCGACCGGCCACAGGCAGTCGAACAGGACCTGCGAACCCATGGAGTACTTGCGCTCATAGGGCGAGGCATGCGGGTAAAGCGGTGTGCCGGTCGTGTGTTCGAACACGCGAATGCCGCGGACCGGGTTGCAGCGGGTGCACAACGCGTGATAGACCTCGTTCCAGTTGTAGATGTCGGTTTGATCGTCAACCACCACCACCATGTGGAACCAGGGACCAAGCTTGCTGCCGAAAGCGAGCTGCGCGATCTGCGTGGCGATTCCGGCATAGGTCGGCTTCACGCCGACGATCATCATGTGGTGGGTGGACATGGGATGCATGTAGACGCCGGTGATTGGCAATCCCTGGCTGCGCAGCAGCTTCTCCAGCTCCAAACCGAGCGAGAACGAACGCAACAGTTGCCCTTCGTCCTGCGGTACGCCCATGTTGGAGATGGTCATGACCGCGTTGTTGCGATACGTGATGCAATTGACCCGGAATGTCACGCGGAATTCGCGCGGGCTGGTGCGGTAACCGGTGTATTCCCCGAACGGCCCTTCCTCGACCTTCACGTCCGGCATGATCACGCCTTCCAGGATGATCTCGGCGTCGGCCGGCACTTCCAGGTCGGTGGTCTCGCATTTGACGAGTTTCACCGGTTCGCCCGCGAGCATACTGGTCAGCTCCGGCTCCGGAATCGGAGACGGGGCGCAGGCAGCCATCGCGGCCAAGGGCGACAATCCGATCGCTGTGGCGAACGGACATACCTCCCCGCGCGGCAGGTAATACTCGTTCAGCGCCTTGCCCAAGTCCGAGAAGGGAAACACGGCGCCCGACATCGTGCGCGAGTCGTACAGCATCTGCCGGTACATGCCCCAGTTCACGTCGCCGCGCACCGGATGCTTGGTGATCACGCCGTGCCAGGTACCGATGTACCGGCCGCCGTCGCCCTCGTGCACCAGCGGCGCCGGCAGTTTGCACAGATCCACGTCCGTGCCGGTCAGGATGTTTTCCTTGCAGGGTGCGTCGCGCCTGTCCACCAGAACCGGCGCGATGGGTTGGCCGTTGGTGCGCCGGAGGTACTCGGCGCCGATCTGCGGCAGCGTCGATTCGGGCGCCATGCCGAGCGAAATCGCCATGCGGCGATACGTCGACAAGGGCGCGCCGAAATAGCGGAAGCCCGGGTAGTCCTTGATTCTCTCCATGAACGGCGATGGCGCGATCAGCTCACACGCGCGGCGCACAATGGCCCCGGCCTCGTTGTCCCAATCCACTTCCTGCTTGATCCGCACGGCATCGCCTGTTTTCAGGCAGGCGTCGATGAATTCGCGCGTGTCTTTCGGTGCCACCATGTGTCGCTTCCTTTCGATCGTGGTTACGCCATTGCACAGATCCGGCGGGTCAGCTGATCTTGGCCAGGATGGTTTCCCACTTGCCCTGGGCCTTGAGAATGAGTTCCGCCACCTCGCGCACGGCGCCGCGGCCGCCGCGCGCCTGCGTGACGTACTCGGCGGCATCGCGAACTTCCTTCACCGCGTCGGCCACGGCGACGGGAAAGCCCACCCGTTTCATCATCGATAGATCCACCAGATCATCGCCGACGTAGCAAACCTGGTCGTCGGTAATGGCCATTTCCTTGAGCATCGTTTCGTAGGGTTCGGTCTTCTTGCGGATCCCCTCGTAGAACCGCTTGATCTTGAGTTCCTCGGCGCGGTGCTTCACCGCGACGGACTTCTTCGACGTGATGATGGCCACGTCCACACCGGTCATCTGAAGCGCGACGATACCCAACCCGTCCTTGATGTCGAAGTTGCGCGACTCGACGCCGTTGTCGTCGATGATGATGTGTCCGTCGGTCATCACGCCATCGACGTCGAGGATGACCAGCTTGATGCTTTTGGCTTTTTCCATTTTTCGTCTGTTGCTCCTTGATCAGTCGATACCGTACTCGCTCCAGCGCGCCCGGATCTTCGCCAGAGTGGCCTCGTCCATCCGCACCTCCACCGGCTTCTGCTTCCATTCGAAGGGGATGCACGCGTCCATCAGGATGCGCGAGGTGGTGAGCTTGTCCGAGTCGGGATCGAGCGCCGGGTCGAGTGGGGTGGAGCGGCCGCGCTTGATCAGCTCGGTGCCGCGCATGGGATCGTAGCGGCACGACAGCGCCCAGAACACGCGCTGGAGATCGTCGGCCATGATGTCCTCATCGACCGTAATGACACCCTTGATGCCGTAACTGCCCGTGTTGCTGGCGATTACCGCGTCCGCCACCTGCCGGGAGTGGGCCGGATACATCTGCTTGACCGAGACGACAGCCCAGAAGCGGCCGGCTGATTCAGGCAGCACGCACACCGACTGGATGCCGGGGATCTTCATCTTCTCCAGCTCCGTCCACAGCGTGGCCGTACGGGTAAAGGCGAGCAGCATGTGGACATCGGTCACCGGACGGCCCTGGCCGGTGGCCCACAGGATGGGGTCGTTCCGGTGCAGGATCTGCTTCACCTCCAGACACGGCTTGTTGATGACCTTGTGGAGTTCGTCGGTGTAATACCCCGTGTATTCCGCGAAGGGACCCTCGGGGCGGAAGTTGTCCGGGTCGATCTCGCCCTCCAGCACGATTTCCGCCCCGGCCGGAATCGGCAGCCCGGTCAGCGGCGCCCTGAGAAATTCGGCTTGCATGCCGCGTACCGTGCCCGTGATGTCGAAGTTGCTCGCCCCTTTATGCATCAGCGTGCCCGCCATGAAAAGCAGCGGGTCGCAGCCGATCACCGCGGCGGCGGGCATCTTCTTGCCCATCTTCTTGTACTTCTTCATGATGCGCTCGCCGCGCTTGCCCGGCAGGATCTGCACACCGCAGCGCTTCTCGTCCAGCATCTGCATGCGGTAGGTGCCGAGATTGGTTTCGCCGGTCTCGGCGTCGCGCAGCACGACGAATACGGTCGTGCCGATATAACGTCCGCCGTCGAGCGGGAAGAACTTGGGCACCGGGAACATGCCGAGGTCCACCTTCGAGCCTTCGATGACGTTCTCCAGCACCGGTCCGTCCTTCACCTCCCTGGCCTTGATGAGGCCTTCCGCGGTGATGGTCTTCCTCATCCACTCGCGGGCCGATTCGCACAGGGACAGGTTATGCGGCAGGCCCAGCATGATGGCCAGACGCTTCGTGGTGGCGAAAGCGCCGGTGAAAACGGGTGAAGCGTAACCCTTCACGTTCTCGAACAGCAGCGCCGGGCCCCGTTTCTCCTCGGTGAGCTTGGAGACGTGGGAAATCTCCAGGTCCCAGTCGACTTCCGCCTTCACGCGCCTGAGCTCGTGGGCAGCGTCGCACTGGTTGATGAAGTGCCGCAAATCCATCGGGGGTTCTCCTTGTGGTTAAGCGTTCAGTTCGGTAGCGGCTGGTGCGCCGCTTCCACCGATTCGATGACGCGATATCCCGCCGCAACCAGAGCATCGATGACCGCGTGCACGTTCGGCGCATGAAAGCGGACGATGATCTTCTTCTTGCAGTTCGCCTTGTGAGCGCCGGGTTCGGCTTTGCCGATCGGGTAAATGGCGTGCACACTGGCCCCCGCGGCGGATGCGATATCGGCGATGCGACCAATGGTCCCCGGCTGCAAGGGCATCGGTCCCAACGCGACGCCGCTGCGTCGTTCCCAGGCGCCCAGGAAATGGGCGGCGAGGGTGAAGACCTCGTTGGCGGTGATGACGCCGACGACCTGCCCATCCTCCATCACGGGAAACTGCGCGACGCCGAGTTCGCGTCCCTTTTGCAGAGCGTTCTCCATGGTTTCGGTCGCTTCGACCGTGGCCGGGTTGCGCACCATGATGTCTTTGACCTTGAGCCGGTTGGCGAAAAAGTGATACTCGTCGGGGTTCTGGGTGCGCGCCACGAAGTGCGCCGCGCGCAGACAATGCGCCCGCGTGATGATGCCCCGCAGCCTGCCGTCTTCAATCACGGGGAGCGCGTGCAGGTTCTTCTCCGTCAGGATGCGCTTGGCTTCCGACAGCAGCGTATCGCCCGTCACCACCTGCGGGTTGGGCTCCATCCAATTGCGAACGATCATTTCTCTTGTCCCCTGAACTGGCCGGGCTGGCGCCAAACCGGCTTGCGCGTCACGATCTGATCCTCCAGCGATTATCCGATTTTGCGCCCGGCGAGCAGACTGGTCAGAATGAAGTCCATGGCCGACTTCGGCGCCGCGGTTTCGGGGGGTCGCTTTTTCGCCGACCACACCGTCTCCGGCCGAGCCTGCAGGATGAAAATGTTGCCGCCCGCCGGCAGGTCCTTGTCGATGGCCCACTCGATGTCCATCGGCCGGCCGTAGTGCCGTTCGATGCACTTGCCCATCCGGGCCAGCTCGACGATTTCATCGTCGATCAGCGACTGAACGCTCTGGCGCTCGAAGGGCATTTCCATCTTGACCGACCTCTGCGTCTTCGGATCTACCGTGTAGAAGCTCTCCTTGAGCGAAATGGTCCGTTCGAGGATGTCGAGCGTAATCTTGTTCACCGCGAAATGGTCGGGCGTCACCTCGCCCGAAACCACCGATTCGCCGAAGCCGTAATTCGAGTCGATGGCGATGACCGAACGGTCGCCGTCGGTCGGGTTCAGCGTAAACATGACACCCGCCGTCCATGAATTCGCCATTTTCTGCACGCCGACACTGATCGCCACCTGTTCGTGGGGGAAGCCCATCCTGTTGCGGTAAGCGATGGCCCGTCCGGTAAACAGGCTGGACATGCAGCGGCGCATATGGTGCAGCATGTCATCCACCCCCCGGATCCACAGGTAGGTGTCCTGCTGCCCAGCGAAGCTGGCGCCGGGCAGGTCCTCCGCCGTCGCGCTCGAGCGCACGGCGACGGGGACCGCCGGAACCAGACAGCGCACCGACAACCTCCGGTAATACTCGGCGATGCGTTGTGCACAGTCCAGCGCTTCTGTTGCTGCAGGGTCACGTGCAGGCACCCGGTGATG